>Ga0307316_10000023_pt1 | contig 36307 bp, 36 predicted proteins | sample ER_DNA_356_FD_194504 | JGI IMG/M metagenome (GOLD analysis project Ga0307316, IMG submission 194504) | Bulk soil microbial communities from the East River watershed near Crested Butte, Colorado, United States - ER_DNA_356 | ecosystem: Environmental > Terrestrial > Soil > Floodplain | place... | reverse complement strand
TCAGTCACTGCTTTGATCGACGAGACGGTGACGCGCTGGAAGGGCGCTGCGGCTCGCAGCGGATGCGTCCTGCAGAAGGAGTGGAACGGTCCCGAAGCCTACGTGGAAGGCACCCGCTTTGCTCTCGCTCAAGCACTGGACAACCTGCTCAGCAATGCAATCGAACACGGAGCCGGAATGGTGAGGATCGGGTGGCGTCGCGAAGGCGGGTGGATCTGCATCTCGGTCTTCAATACCAGTGGCTCACCGTTGTCACGAACGGGTCGTCGGCGGTCGCGTCGCGGCGGGCGCTGTCGTCACGGGCACGGCCTTCGCGTGGTCGAGCGAGTTGCCAGGAAACACGGCGGCAGCTTCAGTCTGCGACCGACCCGGGATGGCGCCAGGGCGAGCTTGCGGCTGCCGCTGCGGCGGCAGGAGTGTGAGAGATGAGCCGGCGGGTCCGCGCCGGCGGATTTCTCCTGGCGGCGCTGATCGCGGCAGCTGCCGCAGCTGCGGTCGCCGATGGTTACGGCGAGAGTGTGGTGAGTGGCTACGGCGAACTGCGCCCGGTCCTTGTCGCGGGCGACGGTCTTCCGGCGGGTAAACCGATCGACCCGGAGGTCGCCGGTGAGGACCTCGAGGTGCGGCGCGTGCCGGTGCGGTTCGTGCCGCCGGGTGCGCTCGCCGCTGCGGCCGAAGCGGTCGGTCTCGTCCCCGCCGCGGCTATCCCCGCAGGGTCCTATCTACTCGCCGCGCAGCTTCATCCGCCTCGCGCCGCGGGCCCTCTCGCTGTTCTGGGCGACGGTCGCCGTCCGATTGAGATCGCGGTCAGCGGGGCTGGGGCGCTCGAGGGCTTGGGTGCTTCCCCTCTGGGCTCGAAGGTGGACGTGGCGGTGACGACCGAACCGAGCGGATCCGGTGAGGGCCGCACTTACGTTGCCGCGCCGGGCGTCCCGCTGCTCGGTCTCGGGCCGGGCGGCGAAGGGGTCGAGGGCGAAACCGCAACGGCCACGCTCGGCCTGACTCGCTTCCAGGCCCTGCGTCTGATCGACGCCGAGAGCTTTGCCCGCCGCATAACTCTGATCCCCCGCCGCTGATGGATCTGCGCGAGCGCAACGTCGCTGAAGTCTCCGAGCGGCTGCGCCGCCGCCTGATCGAGCGGCGGCGTGCGGAAGCGGCAGCGGGAAGCCGCTCTGGAGAAGGCATCGAGGGCATCGAAGACAGCGTGCGCAGCCTGGTCGAAGAGCAGGCGGCGGTCTTGCCCCTGGCCACGCGGGAGGAGTTGACGGCCCGGATCGTCCGCGACAGCGTCGGCCTTGGCCCACTCGAGGTGCTGCTGGCCGACCCCGCTGTCGAGGAGGTGATGGTCAACGGTCCCGACTGCGTCTACGTTGAGCGGCGGGGACTGCTCGAGGAGACGGACGTCCGCTTTGGGAGTGAGGAGGACCTGCGGAACGCGATCGAGCGGATCCTCGCTCCACTCGGCCGGCGCATCGACGAGCTGAGCCCGATGGTCGACGCCCGCCTCGCCGACGGCTCCCGCGTCAACGTCGTGATCCCGCCGCTGGCAATCGACGGGCCGGCGCTCTCGATCCGGCGCTTCGGGGCCAATCGGCCAAGTCCCGAGCGGCTGGTCGAGCTCGGCACGCTCACGCCCGAGCAGCGTCGCTTGCTTGAAGAGGCGGTCGCGGCCCGCCGCAGCGTTCTCGTCAGCGGCGGTACCGGCTCCGGCAAGACGACGCTGCTGAACGCACTGTCCAGTTTCATCGCGCCCGGTGAGCGGGTGGTGACGATCGAGGACGCGGCCGAGCTGCGCCTGCAGCAGCCGCACGTGGTGCGGCTCGAGAGCCGGCCGGCCGGCGTCGAGGGGCGGGGAGAGGTGACGATCCGAGACCTGCTCCGCAATGCCCTACGGATGCGGCCCGACCGGATCGTGATCGGCGAGGTCAGGGGCACCGAGGCGCTCGACCTGCTTTCCGCTCTCAACACCGGTCACGACGGCGCCCTCTCGACCGTGCATGCCAACGGACCCCACGATGCTCTCGCCCGCCTCGAGACCCTGGCGTTGATGGCGGGGGTGGGCCTGCCGCATGCCGCCGTCGCCGAACAGGTGCGGCGGGGGATCGACCTCGTCGTCCACCTGCAGCGACGGCCCGACGGCAGCCGCCGCGTCAGCGAGATTGCCGAGGTCGGATGACGGTGGCCGTCGCCATCGGTGCGGCCGCCGGGGGCTTGCTGGCCCTGGCGGCGCGGGAGGCGGCGATCGCGAGCCCTGCTGCGGCGGGCTGGCTGCGCTTTGCGCTCGAGCCGTTGCGCCGGGCGGCAGAGGAGGGGTACGCGCCCTCATCCGTCGAGCGGCGCCGCCTGGCGGGGCTGGCGACGGCCGCCGCAGTTCTCGCCGGGTGGTTTCTCGGCGGGTTCGCCCTGGCCTTGCCACTGGCCGTCGCCGGTCCGGCGGCGATGGGTTGGGCGATCGGTGCCCGACGCCGTCGTTATCGCCGCGCCGTCGAGCGCTCGCTGCCCGAAGTGGCGACCGCGATCGCCGACTCACTCAGCGCCGGGCGCTCGCTGCGCGCTTCGCTGCCAGCTGCTGTCGCCTCGCTTGATGGGCCGCCGGCGATCGAGCTCTCGCGTCTGGCGGCAGAGCTCGACCTCGGGGCGCCGACGGTGGCAGCGGTGCAGGCTTGGCGGCGGCGGATGCGCTCGGAGCGGGTCGACGCCTTCGCCATGGCGCTGCTCAGCCAGCGCCTGACCGGCGGCGACCTCGCCGGGCTCCTCCGTCGCTTTGCCGCCGGAGCGGCCGAGCGCGAGCGGGTCGCCGAGGATGCGCGCTCGGCGACGGCCCAGGCGCGCTTCACCGGACTCCTTGTGGTGGCGATGCCGACCGGCGGCGCCCTCTTCGCCGAGCTGCTGCAGCCGGGCTTTCTGACGACGCTGCTGGCTTCGCCGCCGGCGGCGGTGCTGCTGGTGTTGGCCGCGGCGCTGCAAATCGTCGGCTTTTTTGCGATCCGTCGCTTCTCACAGGTGGTCGAGTGAGCGGCAGCGGATTGCTCGCCGCCCTGGCCGTTCTGCTCGCCGCGGCCGCTTCGCGCGACCTCTTCCGTGGCCACGAGATCCAGCTGCGGGTCCCGAGGCTGCTGCTGGGCAAGCTGCTCGGCGTCGGCTGTGGAGCGCTGCTCGGGCTCGTTGCCGCTCCCGTCGCTCCGGGACGCGCCTCCGTCCTCGTCCTGCTCGGGCTCCCCGCCGCCGGCTTCTTCCTCCCGAACGCGATCCTCGAGCGGCGGGCGCGGCAACGGCAGCAGCGGTTGGTCGCGGCGCTGCCCGACGCGCTCGACTTGCTCGCCGTCAGCGCCGGCTCCGGCCGCGGCCCTGCCGCCGGGATCGAGCAACTGGCGCGGGCGGGGGAGGGGCCGCTGGCGGAGGAGCTGCGGCTGACTGTCGCCGAACTCTCCTGCGGCGTGCCGCTCAGCGCCGCTCTCGCCTCGCTGCGCAGCCGCGTCCCCGGCAGTGAGCTGGCGACGCTCGTCGCCGCGATCGAGCGCTCGCGCCGGTTCGGCTCGCCGCTCGCCGATCAGCTGCGTCGCCAGTCCGCGTCCCTGCGCCGCGACAGCCGCCGCGCCGTCGAGGAGCGCGCCGCCCGCGCAGCCCCGAAGATCCAGCTCGTCGTCGCCCTCGTTCTCGTCCCCTCGGTCCTGCTGATGATCGCCGCCGGCCTGATCGCCAACGCGGGGACGCTGCTAGCCGGCTTCTGAGGGAGCGGCTTCCGAGGGGCCGCTGGTCTGCGCCGCCTCCTCCCGCAGCCGTTCGGCAACGGCGGCGGTGGCGGCGGCGACGCCGTCGAGCTCGGCGGCGTTCTCCTTGTGGCCGCTGACGTAGCAGCAGAGGGTGCCGTTGACGAGCTCGAAGGCGAACTTGTCGGGCGCCTGCTCGTTCAGCCAGACGATGAAGGTGGGGGCAAAAAGCCGACGCAGCCAGACCGCGTCCTGCGCCTTGCCGGCGAAGATCTCGTACTTCTTGTCGAGCTCCTCGCTCTCCAGCTTCACCCGCTCCTTGTTACCGCGGAAGACGTCCTCGAACTTCTCCAGCGAGCGCAGGCCGAACTTGCGCTGGCAGTAGAGCTCGGGGCAGTGGGCGACGCAGTCGGGGACTTCGACCAGACCGAGGGTGTAGCGGTAGTAGCTGGTCGACTTGCTGCCGTCGCTGTCGCGCGTCTCCTCCTCGTACGTATAGAGAGCGAGGGTGCCTTCGATGCCCTCGCCGATCTGGCCGCTGAGGGTGCGGTCGGCGTAGCGGTCGTCGCCTTTCTTCAGCAGCGGCGTCGCCGCCGGCAGCGGTCCCTTGCCGCCCAGCGCCAGCCCGCGCTGCTGGGCATAGGTCGCGAAGAAGGCGTTGGCCGCCATCGAGTCGGCGATGACGAAGACAATCAGCACCCCGGCCAGGACCACGCCGACGAGAGCGGCAAGACCGATTGCGGGTCCGACGAATGCCGCACCGGCCGCCGCACCGATCAGCGCGACTATCCCGATCAGGATCCAGGTCAGCGGCTTGCGCAGCAGCCGCTTGAAGTGGAAGCCGCGCAGGTCGTTGGCGTCGTCGGGGGCGGTTTCCGCCGCCGCGTGTGCCTGCTCGCTCGTAGCCACGGCCGCAACCTAGCGCGGCCCCACGGATGCAAACGGGGTTGCAGAGGGGGGTCGTGTTGCAAAGTGGGAGAGAGTGGGCTATTGTGGCAATCGAGTTGAAGCCCAGGACCGGGGTGGTGAGGCTCCTCCCACCTCATCACTCCGGTCCCTTTTTGTTTCCTGTCTTTCGCCCCCGTTTTAGAAAGGACCCGGCGAGGTGGCCTTCCGAGGTCTTTACGAGCACAGCCTCGATTCCAAGGACCGGCTTACGGTTCCCTCTCGCTTCCGGGCCTCCCTCGCTGACGGCATCGTTCTCTCCAAGGGCTTCGACCCCTGCGTCTGGGTCCACACGACCGGGGAGTTCGAGCAGCTGTCCGACCGCTTCCTCTCGCCGCACAGCCCCTTTGGGCGCGATGCCCGCGCCCTGCGCCGCCGCTTCCACGGCGGCTCCTTCGACGAGAAGCTCGACTCCGCCGGGCGCATCCGCATCCCCAGGCCGCTGATCGAGCACGCCGGCCTCGACGGCAACTGCGTCGTTATCGGAGCCGGCGAGTATCTGGAGATCTGGAACGCCGACGCCTGGGCCAAGCAGGAGGAAGAGCTCGACGCCGCCGCCCCCGAAATCGCCGAGGGCCTAGCCGCCGCCGGACCCGCCGCGTAACCATGAGACTGAATGCCGCAATCAACTACAGCCCCGCGCCTACCGGCGGCTACATCGCGCCGCGGCCGGTGGAGCGACCCCTCGAGGTCCTCATGAGCGAGCACGAGCCCGTAATGGCGCCGGAGCTGGTCTCGCTGCTGGCGCCGGAGCCGGGGCAGATCGCCGTCGACTGCACCTTTGGCGGCGGCGGCCACGCGCGCCAGGTCGCCGAGCTGCTCGGGCCGGAGGGGACGTTGATCGGGATCGATCGCGACCCGGCCGCGCAGGAGCGCTTCAACCGCTTCGCCGCCACGGCGCCCTGCCGGACGCTCTTCATCAGCAGCGACTTCGCAGCAGGACTTCGCGCCCTGCAGGGCGAAGGAGTGCGCCCAGACATGGTTTATGTAGATCTGGGGATGTCTTCGATGCAGGTGGACGCTTGGGAGCGGGGCTTCTCCTATTCCTACGACGCGCCGCTCGACATGCGGATGGACACGCGGCAGAAGTTCACCGCGGCCGACCTCGTCAACGACTGGCCGGAGGCGCGGATCGCCCAGGTCATCCGCCGCTTCGGCGAGGAGCGTTACGCCGGCGGGATCGCCCGCGAGATCGTCCGCCGCCGCCCGCTCGCGACTACCGCCGAGCTGGTCGACGCGGTCAAAGCGGGGATGCCGCCCTCGGCCCGCTTCGGCGGCGGCCATCCCGCCAAGCGCAGCTTCCAGGCGATCCGGATCGCCGTCAACGGCGAGCTCGAGGCGCTGGAAGAGGCGCTGCCGCTGGCCTGGGCACAGTTGAAATTGGGCGGTCGCTTCGCCGCGATCTCCTTTCACTCGCTCGAGGATCGGCCGGTGAAGCAGTTCCTCGCCGCCAAGGCGCGCGGCTGCGTCTGCCCGCCCGAGCTTCCCATCTGCGTCTGCGGTCGCGAGCCGGAGGCCGAGCTCTTGACCCGGCGGGCGCTTTCGCCGAAACCCGAGGAGGCCGAGCGCAATCCGCGGTCGCGGTCCGCGCACCTGCGGGCGGCGCTGAAGATCGCCGAGGCCCAGCCCCTGGGCGAGACCGGCTGATGGCCGTCGCCGTCCCGAAAAGGCGCACCGCTCCGGCGCCGCGACCATCGCGGACGACGGCGCCGCCGAAACCCCTTAAGCCAGCCCGATCGCGGTCGGTTGCCGCCCCTGCGAAGGCGCCAGCACGTCGTGCCCCGACGCGCGAGCCGGCAACCAAACGAGCCCCCGCCGCTCGTCCCAAACTCGCCCTAGTCGCGGGCCGCACCGCCGTCGCCGTCCGCCAGTTGCCGGACTCGAGCCTGGTCGTGCGGATGACCCAAGGTCGGCTCTGGATCGGCGTCCTCGGGGTTCTCCTCACCGGAATCGTCGCCCTCAACGTCGCCACCCTCAGCTTCGCCACCGCCTCCGGCAAGATCGACCAGCAGATCACGGCGCTGGAAAAGGAGAACTCGATGCTGGGAAGCCGGGAGGCCGAGCGGTTTGGCACCGCCCGAATCCGCGGCGAGGCGGCGCAGCTGGGGCTGGCGATGCCCACCACCGACGAGCCGAGGCTGGTCGAATACGAGCCGGGCGACGCCGCCACGGCCGCAGCCCGCCTCGCAGTCGCCGGGGGCTGACGTGGTCACGTGTCCGACCTTCTAGGGACGATCTGTAGATGCGCTTGATCGAGCGGCGGATCGGGCTTCTCTTCGGTGGCTTTCTCCTCTGCTTCCTCGTGATCTTCGTCCGCGCCTTCTGGTTGCAAGGCGTCCAGGGATCGCAGTTGGCCTCCGAGGCTGCCTACCAGCAGACCGAGACCGTCACTGTGCCCGGTCTTCGCGGCGATCTGCTCGACCGCCGCGGCAACAAGCTTGCGGCCTCTGAAGACGCGGCGACGATCTACGCGACGCCTTACCAGGTGAAAAACCCGCCGCAAGCGGCGGCCAAGCTGGCGCCGATCCTCGGCGAGAAGAAGGGCGAAGTCCTGGAAGCGCTGACCGCCGAAGGCGGCTTCTCCTACGTCGCCCAGAAAACCGACCTCAGCACCGCCGCGAAGGTGGAAGCGCTCGACCTGGAAGGGGTCGGCGAGCTGCCCGACAGCCGCCGCACCTACCCGCAGGGAGAGATGGCGGGGCAGGTGATCGGCGTTGTTGGCACCGAAAACGAAGGCCGGACTGGCCTGGAGCTAGGGGAGGAAGAAGCGCTCGGCGGCAGCAACGGCGAACAGCGGATCGTCAACGACGCGCTCGGCGAACCGATCCGGCTGGAAACCGTGAAGGAAGCCGAAGACGGCGAAGACGTCGAACTCACCCTCGACCCGGTGATCCAGCAGAAAACCGAAGAAGTCCTCAACGGGGTCGGCGGAACGTACTCGCCGAAGGGGGCGACGGCGATCGTCGTCGATCCGCGCAGCTCGCAGATCCTGGCGATGGCCAACTGGCCGCCGGTCAACCCCGAAGACCTCTCCGAAGTGAGCAACGAAGACCTGCTCAACAAGGCGACCGGGTTCACCTACGAGCCGGGTTCGACCTTCAAGGCGTTCACGGTCTCGGCGGCGCTGGAAGAAAAACTGGTGACGCCGGCGACCGAATTCGTCCTGCCGCCGCAGCTGCAGGTGGCCGACCGGACGATCGAAGACGCCGAGCCGCGCGGAACCGAAACGATGAGCGTCGCCACGATCCTCGCCCGCTCCTCCAACGTCGGGGCGGTGACGATCGGTCTCGAGGTCGGCGCCAAGAAGTTCAGCGAATGGATCGAGCGCTTCGGCTTCGGCAAGCCGACCGGCGTCCAGTACCCGGCGGAGGAGCAGGGCCTGGTCCCCACGCTGGACGAATACTCCGGCTCGACGATCGGCAACTTGCCGATGGGCCAGGGGCTCTCGGTGACGCCGATGCAGATGGTCGCCGGCTACACCGCGATCGCCAACGGCGGGATGCTGAAACCGCCCCAGCTGATCAAGCGGGTCGGTGAAGAACAAATCCACGAGCCGAAGGGCAAGCAGGTGATCAAACCCAAGGTCGCCGCCCAGGTGCGGGAAATGCTCGAGGGCGTGCTGGAAGCCGGCGGTACCGCCTCGGCTGTCAGCGTGCCCGGCTACTCGCTGGCGGGGAAGACCGGGACCGCGCAGGTCGCCGAAAACGGCACCTACTCGGAGACCAAGTACGTCGCCTCGTTCATCGGCTTTGCCCCGGCGCAGAATCCGCAGCTTCTCTGCGCCGTGATCGTCGACGAGCCGCAGGGGGAAATCTACGGCGGCTCGGTGGCCGCACCGGCGTTCGGGCAGATCGCCGAATTCGCCCTCCCGTATCTCGGCGTCCCTCAGGAATAATCGGCTGCAGATGAGACTGGCCGAGCTTGTCGCGGAGCTGCCGGGGGCGCGGGTCGTCGGCGACGGCTCGGTCGAGATCAGCGAGCTGGTCTACGATAGCCGCAAAGCCGGGCCGGGGTCGCTCTTCTTCTGCGTCGTCGGCGAGAAGGTCGACGGGCACGAGTTCGGCCCGCGAGTGGTCGAGGAGGGGGCGGCGGCGCTGGTCGTCGAGCGCGAGCTGACGGACCTGGCGGTGCCGCAGGTCCTGGTCGCCGACTCGCGGGCGGCGATGGCGCCTCTGGCGGCTCGCTTCTGGGGCGACCCGACCAACGAGCTGCGGGTGGTGGGGGTGACCGGGACGAACGGGAAGACGACGACCGCTTTCCTCGTCCGCGAGATCCTCCAGGCGGCCGACTTCCGCTGCGGCCTGCTTGGGACCGTAAAACAGGTGGTGGGCGGGGTGGAGAAGGAAGTCGAGCGGACGACGCCGGAGGCGATCGAGCTGCAGAAGACCTTCCGCCAGATGCTCGAGGGCGGCGACGAAGCCTGCGCGATGGAGGTCTCCTCCCACGCGCTCTCGCTGCACCGGGCCGACGCGATCCATTTCGAGGTCGCGCTCTTCACCAACCTCACCCAGGACCACCTCGACTTCCACAGCGACATGGAGGACTACTTCCTCGCCAAGCGCAAGCTGTTCGAGATGGAGGGCGCGATGACGCGGATCGTCAACGTCGACGATCCCTACGGCCGCCGCCTCGCCGAGGAATTCGAGTGCGTCACCTTCTCGGCCGAGGGCGGCGAGGCCGACTACAGCGCCCGCGAGGTCGAGTTCGACTCGCTCGGAGCCAGTTTCAGCCTCGGCGATATGCGGCTGCGGACGGCGCTGCCGGGGCACTTCAACGTCGCCAACGCCCTGGCGGCCTTCGCCGCGGCCGAGGCCCTGGGGATCGGCGGCGACATCGCCGCGGCTGGACTGGCGCGGGCGGCGCGGGTGCCAGGGCGGTTCGAGCCGATCGACGAGGGCCAGGGCTTCGGCGTCCTCGTCGACTACGCGCACACTCCCGATTCGCTGGAGAACGTCATGCGGGCGGCCCGCCGCCTCACCGAGGGGAAGCTGATCGCGGTCTTCGGCGCCGGCGGCGATCGTGACCGCGACAAGCGCCCGAAGATGGGTCGCGCGGGGGCCGAGCTTGCCGACCTCACCGTGATCACCTCCGACAACCCGCGTTCTGAGGACCCTGCAGAGATCGTCAGCGAAGTGGCCGCCGGTGCTGAGGGCGCGAAGGAGCTGGAGGTCATCGTCGACCGGCGCGAGGCGATCGCGCTGGCGCTGGGGCGGGCGCAGCCGGGTGACACCGTCGTCATCGCCGGCAAGGGCCACGAGCAGGGACAGGAGTTCGATGGCGGTCGGAAGATCCCCTTCGACGACCGCGAGGTGGCGCGCCAGGAGCTCTGGAAACTGGGAACGCCGGCGTGAATCTCACGCCGGCGGAGATCGCTGCGGCCCTGGGGGCGGAGGTGGTGGCCGAGGGATCGAGCGAGCCGCCCCGGCGCGCCACGATCGACTCGGCCGAGGCAGGCCCGGGCGACCTCTTCTTCGGCCTGCGCGGCGCGAAGCGCGACGGCAGCGAGTTCGCGCCAGCGGCAATCGAAGCCGGCGCCTGGGGCGTTGTCGTCGGCCCCGGGGTGAAAACGCCTTTGTCTCCGCATAGCGGACGGAAAGGCATTCTCGACGGCGCGGGTGGCGCCTGGGTCTTCGTCGTCGAGGACCCGTTGGCGGCTATGCACTCGCTCGCTCGGGCCTACCGGCGGACGCTTGGCGCCCGGGTCGTCGGCGTCACCGGCTCGGTCGGCAAGACCTCGGTCAAGGACATCGCCAAGGCGCTGATGCCGGGGCGGGTCCACGCCAACCAGCAGAACTTCAACACCGAGATCGGGCTGCCGCTGACGATCCTGGAAGCGCCGGAGGACACGGATGTCCTCGTGCTGGAGATGGCGATGCGGGGCAAGGGCCAGATCGCCGAACTGGCGGCGATCGCCGAGCCGGAGGTCGCGGTGATCACCAACGTCGGCCCCGTCCACGTCGAGCTGCTCGGGTCGGTTGAGGCGGTCGCGGCCGCCAAGGCGGAGATCCTCGATGACCTGCCGCCCGATGGGACGGCGGTGGCGCCGGTCGAGGCGGGGGTGCTGGAGCCGCATCTCGAGCGGGCACCGCGGCTGTTGCGCTTCGGTGCGGGCGGCAACGTCGAGGCAGTGGAGGCGCGGGTCGTGGACGGTGTCACCGAGGCATTGGTCCGCACTCCCGGCGGCAGCCAGCGCTTCCACTTCCCTTTCACCGAGGCCCACCACCTCACCAACGCGCTGGCCGCGATTGCCGCCGGCTTCGCCCTCGGCGCCGACCTCACCGGCATGGCCGACCGTGCTGCGGACATAGGATTCTCCCGCTTCCGTGGGGAGCGGGTCGAGCTACCCGGCGGAATCGTCCTCGTGAACGACTGCTACAACGCCAACCCGGTGTCGATGCGCGCGGCGCTCGACCATCTCGCCACCCTCGGCGCCGACCGCTCGATCGCGGTATTGGGCGAGATGGGCGAGCTCGGGGTCGAGTCTCCGCGCTACCACCGCGAGGTCGGCGCCCACGCCCGCGCCGCCGGGGTCGACTTCGTGATCGGCGTCGGCCTGCCGGCGCGCGACTACGACCCCGACGAGCTCGTCGCCGATCCCGACGAGGCCGCCGAGCTGCTGGCGGCCCGCCTGGAGCCCCGCGACGCGGTCCTGATCAAGGGCTCGCGCTCCGCCGGGCTGGAGACGGTCGCCGAGCAGCTGCCGGCGCTGGTGGAGGTCGGCGATGGGTGAAGTCCTGATCGCCGGGATGGCGGCGATGCTGATCTGCATCTTCCTCGGCCCGAAATTCATCGAGTTCCTCCGGGTTCGAGAGTTCGGCCAGCACATCCGCGAGGACGGCCCGCAGGAGCACCACACGAAGGCGGGGACGCCGACGATGGGCGGGCTGATCGTCTTCGCCTCGATCTGCGTGCCGTTCCTCGTCCTCTCCGATCGCGATGCCCAGAGCCTCGCCGTCTTCGGCGTCGCCATGGGCTGCGCCGCCCTCGGCTTCGCCGACGACTACATCAAGATCGTCAAACGCCGCTCGCTCGGCCTCGCCGGCCGCTGGAAGCTGCTCGGCCAGCTGATCCTCGCCTTCGGCCTCTGGTGGGTGGCGCGCCACTCGGTGGGCTTGGAGCCGACGCTCTACTTCCGGATCGGCGACGGCAGCATCGACCTCGGCCCGGTCCTCTACTTCGTCCTCGTCTTCCTCGTCATCGCCGGCACCTCCAACGGCGTCAACCTCACCGACGGCCTCGACGGCCTCGCCGCCGGCTCCTGCGCGATCGTCCTGCTCGCCTATACGGCGATCGCCTTCGTTGCCAACGAGCAGCAGAACCTGGCGCTGCTCTCCGCCTGCCTGGTCGGCGGCTGCATCGGTTTCCTCTGGTACAACGCCTTCCCGGCCTCGATCTTCATGGGCGACACCGGCTCGCTCGGCCTCGGCGGCGCGATCGGGGCCCTGGCGGTGATGACCCAGACCGAGGTCCTGCTGATCATCATCGGCGGCATCTTCGTGATCGAGGCGCTCTCGGTCCTGCTCCAGGTCTTCGCCTTCAAGACCTTCCGCCGCCGCGTCCTTTTGATGGCGCCGCTGCACCACCACTTCGAGATGATGGCCTGGTCGGAGACGAAGATCATGCTCCGCTTCTGGATCATCGCCGCCGTCTGCTCGGGGATCGGCTTCACGCTCTACCAGCAGAGCATCGGGCGCTGAGCTGTGTGACCGATTCGGTGGGAGGTTCGGCTCCCACCGGGGATGATCTGCCTGTGCCAGAGGTCGATGTCACGGCGGGGCCGATCGAGTACGGCGACAGCGGCGGTTCTGGCCGGCCGATCGTCTTCATCGGCGGGCTGCCGCACGACGAGAGTTTGTGGGACGGAGTGGTCGCCGAGCTGAGCCCGGAGTTCCGCTGCCTGACGCCGGTTCTGCCGCTTGGGGCGCATCGCAAGCAGATGCGGCCCGATACCGACCTGACGCTGTCAGGGATGTCGCGGATCGTCACCGACTTCCTCGCCGCGCTCGACCTGCGGGACGCGGTGGTCTGCTTCAACGACTGGGGCGGCGCGCAAACGATGGTCGCGAACGGCGAAACCGAGGGGGTCGGTGGCCTGGTGTTGATCTCCTGTGAGACCGAGGACAACTATCCGCCCGGCCTCGCCGGTCAGGTCGCGGCGCTTTCGGGCTGGATGCCAGGCGGCTTTTCGGTGATGCGGATGGTCCTGCTTTCGCCGGCCCTGCGGCAGCTGCCGCTGACCTACGGCCAGATGAGCAAGAAGGGTGTTCCCGACGCCTTGCTCCGGAGGTGGCTCGAGCCGCTGAAGCGCCGAGAGATCCGGCGCGACCTCGGCCGCTACGTGCGGGATGTGCGCCGCGGCAAGCGGCAGATGCGCGCGGCTACTCCTGAGCTGCGGGGCTTCGAGAAGCCGGTCCTCGTCGTCTGGGACCGCGAGGGGGCGATGATGCCCAACGCTTCCGGCCGTGAGCTGGCCGGCGCCTTCCCGAACAGTCGCTACGTCGAGCTGCCCGACTGCTTCACCCTGATCCCGATCGACCAGCCCGAGGCGCTGGCGCGAGAGATCCGGCAGTTCGCCGGTCGAGCCGCTTAGGCGGGAGGTTCGCGCACGTCGAGCAGGTCGTCGACGAGCTTGAAGTCCTTGTAGTTCCTCGTGAAGAGGACGGCCTCGTGCGCAAGCGCGGTGGCGGCGATGACAAGGTCCGCCGTCCGGGCGCGTGGCCTCCCGCCTTTGCTTGAAACCGCAGCCTGTACCTGTCCCAGCGCCCTCGCGACCCGCCCGTCGAGTGGATGGGTGGCGAAGGCGGACTCGATCCTTCCGAGGTGCACGATTCGTCGCGCCCGCTCGGTGGCATCCTGGGTTTTCAGCACGCCGAAGTGGAGCTCAGCCAAGGAGATGGTGCTGATCCCGGCTTCGACGCCCGGCGGAAGGGGATGTCGGGCGATGAGAACGGAGGTGTCGAGGATTACCTTCATTCCTGCTCTGCCCATGGATCTCGCAGCTGGATGTCGAACTCCTTGAGGTCGTCGGCCAGGTTCTCGTCGACTGGAAGCTTCCAGAGGTCTTCCAGGCTTGCGGCGGGCACCCACTGGCGCGTGTCATCCAACGGAACCAGTCGGGCGACGGGACGCCCTGAAACAGTGATCGTGAACTCCTCACCGGCCTCTGCCCGGCGGAGGATCTCGCCGATCTCATTGCGGAGCTTTTTCTGCGGGATTTCTGGCACGCGGCGAAAGGTAGCAAGAGTGCTACCTGGAACCGCTAAAGGTATCCCGGAGGGGTATCCGGCACGCTCGCGAAGCTTCGACATGTGTCCCTAATGGTTCAGCCCAAGGAAGTTCGCCCCCCCTTGCCGCGGGGGCCGTTCCTAGTGGTTGGATTGGCCCGCTCGGGGCAGGCGGTGGCGCGGATGTTGGCGGCGCGGGGGGAGGCGGTGCGGGCGGTCGATTCGGGGCATCCGCAGGGGGCGGAAGGGCTGGAGGGGGTGGGCGTCGAAGTCTTTCTGGATACGGATGGAGTTGCACAGCTCGAGGGGATGCGGACGGTCGTCAAGAGCCCGGGAGTTCCCCGGGAGGCGCCGGTGATCGCTGCCGCGCTGGAGCGGGAGATCGAGGTGGTGGGAGAGCTCGAGCTCGCTTGGCGGGCCCTGCCGAACCGCTTCGTCGCCGTCACCGGCACCAACGGCAAGACGACCACCGTCGAGCTGCTCGGCCACCTCTACCGCAGCGCCGGCGAGCCGGTGGCGGTGGCGGGGAACGTCGGCACCGCGCTTTCGGAGCTGGCCGGGAGCGTGGCGGTCGATGACACGATCGTCTGCGAGTGCTCGAGCTTCCAGCTCGAGGACACGGTCGCCTTCGCGCCCGAGTGCGCGGTCTTCCTCAACCTCGCGCCCGACCACCTCGACCGCCACCGCGATCTCGAGTCCTACCTGGCGGCGAAGCTGCGGATCTTCGCCAACCAGGGCAACGAGGACGTCGCCGTCTACAACGCCGACGACCCCTTCCTCGCCGACCTCGATCTCGGCGGCTGCGCCCGCCGCATCGCCTTCTGCCATGGCGCCGCCCCCGACTGCGAGGTAGCCGTCGCCGAGGGCGCGATCTTCTACGACGACGAGCCGCTGCTGCCGGTCAGCGAGCTCGGCCTCTTCGGCGAGCACAACGTCGCCAACGCGATGGCCGCCGCGGCGGCGGCGCTGGCGATGGGGATCGACCGCCAGGCCGTGCGCGAGGGGCTGCGCAGCTTCGCCGGCGTCCCGCATCGGCTGGAGCCGGTGGCAGAGATCGCCGGCGTCCGCTTCGTCAACGACTCGAAGGCGACCAACGTCGCCTCCGCGACGGTCGGGATCCGCGCTTTCGGGCGCGGCGTCCACGCGATCCTCGGCGGCAGCGAGAAGGACGAGCCGTTCACGCCGCTGATCGACCCGATCCGCGAGCGGACGAGCGCCTGCTACCTGATCGGCGCTACCAGCGAGCGGATGGCGCGCGAGCTGGTGCCAGTGGTCGAGGCCGGGGTCGAGCTGCATCGCTGCGACGGCCTCGAGGATGCCGTCCGCAAGGCCGCTGGCGCCGCCGGCCCTGGCGAAGTCGTCCTGCTCTCGCCGGCCTGCGCCAGCTTCGACGCCTTCGACAACTTCGAGCAGCGCGGCGACCGCTTCCGCGAGCTCGTCAGGGGACTGGGGCGATGAGCGCGGGCTCGATCTCCCTCGGTCGCGGCAAGGGCGCGAAGAAACATTCAAAGAAGACGGCGAAGAAGCGGGCCAAGAAGCGCACCCGCGCCCGCGTCTCTCCCGAGTACAACATGCTGCTGACGGCGACCCTCTGCCTGCTGGCGCTGGGGGCGGTGATGGTCTTCTCCGCCAGCTCGACCACCCGCGTCCTCCAGAACGGCGGCCTCTCCGACAGCGCCTTCTATCTGAAGCGGACGCTGATGTTCGGCGCGGTCGCGCTGGTGATCATGCACGTGACCGCGCGCATCGGGCTGGAGAAGATCCGCGAGCTGACGCCGCTGCTCCTCGGCGGGTCCGTGTTCCTCCTGGTCGCCGTCCTGGGCGCTGGGACGGAAGTCAACGGCGCCACCCGCTGGATCGGCGGCGGCTTCCTGCAGATCCAGCCCTCGGAGTTGGCCAAGGTCGCTCTGATCCTCTACGGCGCCGATCTGCTGGCGCGCAAGCCGAAGCGGACCCGCTCCCTCGACGGGATGATGCCCTTCCTCCTCGTCACCGCCGTCAGCTGCGGGCTGATCATGCTCGAGCCGGATATGGGGACGACGATGGTGATCGTCTTCGCCGTCGCCGCGACCCTGGTCGCCGCCGGTGCGCGGCCGGCCGACCTCGGCAAGATCGCGCTCGTGATCGGCGGCCTGGCGCTGCTGATGTCGATCGTCGAGCCCTACCGGATGGCGCGCCTGACGGCCTTCCTGCATCCGACTGCCGACCCCTCGGGCGCCGGCTTCCAGGCCGCCCAAGCGAAGGTCGCGCTCGGCTCGGGCGGCATCTTCGGCGTCGGGATCGGCAACGGGATCTCCAAGGCCTTTTACCTGCCCGAGGCGCACACCGACATGATCACGGCGGTGATCGGCGAAGAGCTGGGACTCGCTGGGATCACCGCTGTCGTCGGCCTCTTCGGTCTGTTCGGCTACGCCGGCCTGAAAACGGCGCAGAAGGCAAAGGACAATTACTCGAAGCTGCTGGTCGCCGGGCTGACCTCGCTGGTGCTGGTGCAGGCGACGATCAACCTCTTCGCGGTGATGGGCTTGGCGCCGCTGACGGGGGTGCCGCTGCCCTTCGTCTCCTACGGCAACAGCTCGCTGATGGCGACGCTGTTCGCGGTCGGTCTGATCCTCAACGTCGCCCGCGGCGGCTCGGCCAAGGCCGCGCGGGGCTCGACCACCGGCGCTGGCAAACTGCGCGTCGTCGAAGGTGGGCGTACGCCCACCAAGAAGAAGAGCCAAAGGAGTGGGGCGCGCAGTGCCAGAGAAGCCAAAGGTGGTCGTAGCGGCGGGGGGAACGGCGGGGCACGTCGTACCCGCCATGGCGGTCGCCGACGAGCTTCGGGCTAGCGGCGCCGAGGTCAGCTTCCTCGGCACCCGCGAGCGGATCGAGGCAGAGCTGGTGCCGGCGGCCGGTTACGAGATCGACTTCGTCAGGGTGCGCGGGATCGACCGGCGCAACCCGCTGAAGGCGGCGCGAGCGGGGGTCGAGGCCGTTGGCGCGGTCGCGGCTGCGCGCAAGGCCCTGCGGCGAAGGCGCGCCGACGTGGTGATGGGCGGTGGCGGCTTCGTCGCCGGTCCGGCCGGGTTGGCGGCGACGCTTACCCGGACGCCGCTGGTCCTGACCGAGGCCGACAGCCACCTCGGCCTCGCCAACCGTCTGCTGGCGGGACGGGCGCGCCGGGTCTGTTTGGCGTTCCCGATCGCGGGGCGAGAGGGAGAGCCGTACCTCGTCACTGGCAGGCCGATTCCGAAAGCGGTGCTGGAAGGCGACCGTACGAAGGCGCGGGAGCGGTTCGGCGTCGCCGCCGACGCCCGCTGCTTGCTTGTCTTCGGCGGCAGCCAGGGCGCCCGCACGATCAACCTCGCAGCCGTCGAGGCCTTCGCCGAGGCAGCGGGCGCAGTTGTCCCCGCTAGGCGGGAAAAAGCGCGTTCGCGCGACTTCCACGTCGTCCACATCGCCGGCAAGCGCGATTTCGCGGAGGTTGGGCAGCGCTTAGCCGCCGCACCGCACCGCGAGCGCTATACCTTGCTCGAGTACGAGCCGAACCTCGGCGACGCTCTGGCCGCCGCCGACCTCGTCCTCGCCCGCTCCGGCGGCTCGATCTTCGAGGTAATCGCGGCCGGGCGCCCGGCGATCCTGGTCCCCTTCCCCTTCGCCACCGCCGACCACCAAGCCGCCAACGCGGAGTGGATGCGCGCTGGCAGGGCGGCAGTGGTCATTCCAGATGCTGAGCTGACGGCGGAGCAGCTGGGGACGGAGGTGGCGAGCGTGCTGAGCGACGAGGCGCGGCTGGCGGAGATGGCAGCCGCGGCGCGTCAGTTGGCCATGCCCGACGCCGCCCGCCGGATCGCCGACGAGGTCCTGGAGGCGGCGCGATGAACGACTGGTCGGGACGGCGGCTGCACTTCATCGGCATCGGCGGGGCCGGGATGAGCGGCCTCGCCTTGGTCTGCGCTCGGCTCGGGGCGAGCGTCACCGGTAGCGACCGCAGCGACTCCTCCTATATGGAGCGGCTGCGCGAGGCGGGGCTGGAGCCGAGCGTCGGCCACGACTCCGCCAACCTGCCGGAGGGGGCCGAAGTGGTCGTCTCGACCGCGATTGGCGAGGACAACCCGGAGCTGGCGCTGGCGCGCGAGCGGGTGGCGGAGCCGATCCATCGCGGCGCCCTGCTGGCCGAGCTCTGCGCGGAGAAGCGCCTGATCGCGATCGCCGGGACCCATGGCAAGACGACGACGACGGCGATGGCGGTCTGGGCGCTGCGGGCGATCGGCGCCGATCCGGCCTTCTTCGTCGGCGGCGAGGTTCCCGGGCTCGGGCCCGACGGGGGCACCGCAAACGCCGGCTGGGGGGACGGCGAGTGGGTGGTCGCCGAGGCCGACGAGAGCGACGCCAGCTTCCTGCGGCTGCGGCCGGAGGTTGCGGTGGTCACCAACGTCGAGATGGACCACCACACCCGCTGGGGCTCCCTTGCCGAGCTGCACGAGGCTTTCCGCAGCTTCATCGGACCGGCACGGGCGCTGGTTGTCCCGGCCGACGAGGAGATGGGGTGGCTGGGGCAGCGGAGCGAGGAGCTCCGCTTCGACGCCACCACGCCCGGGCCACCGGATCTGCGGCTGGCTGTGCCAGGGCAGCACAACCGCCGCAATGCCCGTGCCGCTCTCGCCGCAATCGAGCTGGCCGGCCTCGATGTCGCGGGCGCTGCCGGGGCGCTTCACGGCTTCGCCGGCGTCCAGCGCCGCCTCCAGTTGAAGGGCTGTCGCGGCGCGGTCCATATCTATGACGACTACGCCCACCACCCGACGGAGGTACGGGCGGCGCTCTCCGCCCTGCGAGAGCTCGACCCGAGTCATCTCATTGCCGCCTTCCAGCCCCACCTCTATTCGCGCACCAAGGCGCTGGCGACCGAGTTCGGCGCCGCCCTCGCGCTCGCCGACGAGATCGTCGTCCTCGACGTCTACCCCGCCCGCGAGGAGCCGGTCGGGGAGCTTGCCGGTGTCAGCGGCTTGCAGGTGGCCCAGGCCGCGGCCGAGCGGGCAGGGGGGAGGCCGGTTTGGTGGCTGCCGCAGCCCGAGGCCGCCCGTCGCGCCATCGCCGACATCCTCGATCGCGACCAGCGATCCGGGAGTGTGCTGGTCACGATTGGCGCCGGCGACGTCTTCAAGCTTGGCGAGGCGCTGGCGATCGAGCCGGCCCAGGCGGGGGAGGCAGCGGTTTGAGCTCGCCGCCGCAGGGGGTGCAGCGGGACTTTTCGCTTGCCCGTTTGACCACCGTCCGCACCGGCGGCGCGGCCGACTGGTTCATGCGGCCTCACGACGAGGAGAGCCTCGTCGCCGCGCTCCGATGGGCCGCGGCGGAAGGCCTGCCGGTGGGGGTGGTCGGCTCGGGCTCGAACCTGCTGGTCGCCGACGGCGGCTTCCGCGGCCTGGCGATCAAGCTCGATGGCTCGCTGGCGGAGATCGAACGCGACGGCGAGCGGGTGATCTGCGGCGGCGGCTACCGCTTCCCCTCGGCGGCGGCGAAAACGGCGGGGTGGGGCCTCTCGGGCCTCGAGTTCGGGGTGAACATCCCGGGGACCGCCGGGGGCGCAGTGCGGATGAACGCCAACGCCTATGGGGGCCAGCTGGCGGAGGCGCTGGAGTGGGTCGACGTCTGCACCGCCGCCGGGACCGAGCGGCGCGAGCCGGAGGAGCTCGGCTTCGAGTACCGCCGTTCGAACTTGAAACCGGGCGAAGTCGTTGCCCGAGCTTCATTCCGTCTCCATGCCGGAGATCCCGATGAGATCCGAGCCACCCTCGCCGGCATGCGCGAGCGCCGCCGCGAGGCCCAGCCCTCGGGGATCAAGACCTTCGGCTCGACCTTCAAGAACCCCGACGACGAGCGGTCGGAGGGGCGATCCTCCGGACAGCTGCTGGAGGCGGCCGGCTGTCGCGGGCTCCGCCACGGCGGTGTCCGCTTCTCGGAGAAGCACGCCAACTTCGTCGAGAACGACCGCGACGGGACCACGGCCGACGTGCTCGAGCTGATGGCGGCGGGCCGGCGGCGGGTCCACGAGCGCTTCGGGGTTGAGCTGGAGCCCGAGGTCCAGATCCTGGGGGAGGTCGAGTGGCCGGCCGGCTGGGATCTGTAAGGGCGCGCCTGATCGCCGGGGCGGTGTTGGCCGTCCTCGTGGCCCTCGCCGCCTATTGGTTCCTCCTGCGTCAGGAAACGGCGGAACCGCGGGTGCTTGTGCCGCGGCTGGCGGCGACGATCGGAGAAGGCGAAGACGCGATCGGGGTTGCCGCCGACGGGGCTTTGGTGCGCTGGCTGCCGCTCCCCGAAGAACCGCCCCTGCCGCGGCTGGCTCTGGAAGAGCCGCCGAAAGGTGGGCGCGTGAAAGGCCCGGCGCTGGAACAGGTGCGCGTTCTCGCCGTCGTCCCCGACCAACTGCGCCCTTACCTCGACAGCAGCGGTTACGGCGAAAGCGGGGGAATGGAGGTCAGGCTCACCACCGGCATCCAACTCATCTTCGGGGACGCCTCGCAAGCAGCCAAGAAGTGGCGCGCCGCCGCCGCCATCCTCGCCGACCCGGAAGTTACCTTGCTCGATTATGTAGACCTGCAGGCGCCGAGCCGTCCCTCTTACGGCGGCTCAGAACACGAACTTCCTCCCGTCCCTTGAGTCCGAACCGACCCCTGGAAACCGCTCTAGCAAGCCGTCGCGGAAACCCTCAAGTAGAAGGTGAGGGTAGACCAACCCTCAAGCAGCGGTCGAGAATACGGCCTGCACGAGCGCCTGCGCCGGTTTGACAGAGGACCCCTAATGCCCTACGTTCAAGCGCAATTTCCACCGTTCTCCAGCAGCTTGAACCCTTAAGCGTGGCTGAAGGCTCGGACGGAACAAAGGCTCAACTCAACTGAAAGCTTTCAATAGCGCCAGAGGGAAACCGGGCGCGCTGGAGAAAATCGGGAGATGGAATCCACTTACCTCGCGGTCATCAAGGTCGTCGGAGCGGGCGGCGGCGGTACTAACGCGGTCAGCCGCATGATCGACGCCGGCATTCGCGGCGTCGAGTTCGTCGCTGTCAATACCGATGCGCAGGCGCTGCAAGCGTGTGACGCTGACATCAAGCTCTCGATCGGCCAGGAGCTGACCCGCGGCCTCGGCGCCGGGGGCAACCCCGAGGTCGGCGCGGGCGCGGCGGCCGAGAGCCGCGACGAGATCAAGGAGGCGTTGAAGGGCGCCGACATGGTCTTCGTCACCGCCGGCGAGGGCGGCGGCACCGGCACCGGCTCGGCGCCGGTCATCGCCGAGATCGCCAAGGAGGAGATCGGCGCCCTCACCGTCGGCGCGGTCACCAAACCGTTCGAGTTCGAGGGCAAACGGCGGATGCAGCAGGCGCTCGAGGGCATCGAGAAACTGCGCAACAAAGTCGACACCCTGATCATCGTCCCGAACGAGAAGCTGCTGCAGGCGGTCGAGCGGCGGACCAGCGTTCTCGAGGCCTTCCGCCAGGCCGACGACATCCTTCGCCAGGGCGTCCAGGGCATCACCGACCTGATCACGATCCCCGGCCTGATCAACCTCGACTTCGCCGACGTGCGGACGATCATGCGCGATGCCGGCTCGGCCCTGATGGGCGTCGGCTCGGCGACCGGCGAGGCCCGCGCGCTCGATGCCGCCAAGGCGGCGATCACCTCGCCGCTGATCGAGGAGTCGATCAAAGGCGCGACCGGGATGCTGCTGAACATCACCGGCCCCGAGGACCTCGGTCTCTTCGAGGTAAACGAGGCCGCCCAGCTCGTCCAGGCCGAGGCCGACGACAACGCCAACATCATCTTCGGCTCGGTCGTCGACCAGTCGATGAAGGACGAGGTGCGGGTCACCGTCATTGCTACCGGCTTCGAAGGCTTCGAGCTTTTGGCTCGCTCCCCGCAGCGGGTGCGGCGGCGTTACGAGAGCCGGCCGCGGGTTTCTGCCGAGGACACGGACATTCGGAAACTCCGGGTTTCGGACGACGACATCGACGTGCCGGGGTTTTTGAAGGAGTAGGGGTTTGGGGGGAGGGGCACCCCGCCTCCCGGCCAGCTTTGCCAGCTAATAGCCTGGGGTCGATGCGTACTCATCTATATGGGCAGCACATTGACCTTGGGGCGAAGATGGTGCCGTTCGCCGGTTGGGAGATGCCGGTTCAGTACGAGGGGATCCGGGAGGAGCATTCGGCGGTGCGGCGGCATGCGGGGATGTTCGACGTGTCTCATATGGGGCAGGTCGAGGTCGAGGGGCCGGGGGCGCTCTCGTTCCTGCAGCGGGTGCTCTCCAATGATGTCGCCAAGGTCCATATCGGCGGGGCGCAGTACTCGGTCCTCTGCAACGAGGACGGCGGTGTGATCGACGACCTCTTCGCCTACCGGCTCGGCGGCGACCGCTTCCTGGTCGTCACCAATGCCGCCAACCACGAGGCCGATCTCGCCTGGCTCGGGCGCCAGAGCCGCGAGTTCGACGCGCTTGTCCGCAACGTCGCCGACCGCTACGCGATGCTCGCCGTGCAGGGGCCGCACGCGCGCGGGGTGGTCAGCCGGGCGCTTGGGATCGAGCTGCCGCCGCGCTTCCACGTCTCCCACGTACAGATCGGCCGCCGGCCGGCGCTCGCCTGCGGGACCGGCTACACCGGCGAGGACGGGGTCGAGCTGCTACTCGACCCGGAGGTGGCGGTGCCGATCTGGGCGGAGCTGCTCGACGCCGGCGTCGTCGCCTGCGGGCTCGGCGCCCGCGACACCCTGCGGCTGGAGGTCTGCTATCCGCTGCACGGCAACGAGCTGAGCCCCGAGCGCAACCCGATCGAGGCCGGCCTCGGCTGGTCCTGCAAGGAGGAGACGGGCTTCATCGGTTCCGAGGCGATCGCGCGCGCCCGCAGTGCGGGCACCGCCGAGAAGCTGGTCGCCTTCAAGATCGAGGGCCAGGGGATCCCGCGCGGCGGCAATCCAGTGATGAAGGGTGACGAGCAGGTCGGCGAGGTCACCAGCGGGACCTACTCGCCGTCGCTCGAGGTCGGCGCCGGCATGGCCTATGTCCGCTCCGAGCTGGCCGAGGTCGGAACCGAGATCGAGATCGACGTCCGCGGCAAACGCCGCCCCGCCCGGATAGCGTCCAAACCCCTCTACTCGAAAAGGAGCTGAGCCTTGGCACCCGGATCATCCGAAGGCACCTACCCCGACGACCTGCGCTACCACGAGGAACACGACTGGGCCCGGATCGAGGGGGATCAGGCGACGCTCGGGATCACCTGGTACGCCCAGGATTCGCTCGGCGAGGTCGTCTTCTTCGACCCCCCTGAGGTCGGCGCGACGATCCAGAAAGACTCCTCCTATGCAGAGGTCGAGTCGGTGAAGGCGGTCAGCGACGTGATCGCGCCGCTGTCGGGCGAGATCATCGAGGTCAACGACGTGCTCCAAGACTCTCCGGAGAAGGTCAACGAGGACCCCTACGGTGAGGGCTGGCTGGTCAAGGTGCGGCTGACCTCCCCGGAGGAGGCCGAGACCCTGCTCGGGGTCCAGGAATACCGCAAGATGCTGGACCGCTAGGCCGCGAGCCCGACTTCCGGGTTCCCTAGCCTTAGCTGCGTGACTCGCTACACCTCCGCCACCCCTGACGACCGGCGGGAGATGCTCGAGGCGATCGGCGTGGATTCGGTCGACGAGCTCTTCGAGCAGATCCCCGAGCCGCTGCGCCTGGGTCGGCCGCTGGCGCTGCCGGACGGGATGAGCGAGGCCGAGGTCTACGAGCGGCTGGCGGGGCTCGCATCACGCAACGTCGGTGCCGAAGAGCAGGTCTGCTTCGTCGGCGCCGGGATGTACGACCACTACGTGCCGGCGATCGTCGACGCGATCACCTCGCGCAGCGAGTTCCTCACTCCCTACACGCCCTACCAACCGGAGATCAGCCAGGGCGGCCTGCAGGTGATGTTCGAGTTCCAGACGGCGATGTCAGAGCTCACGGGACTGCCGGTCTCCAACGCCGGCCTCTACGAGGGCCCCTCGGCGCTGGCCTCGGCCGGATACCTGGCGATCGGGGCGACGAAGCGCCGGCGCTTCGTGATCTCCCTCGGCGTCCATCCGCACAGCCGCGAGACGCTCCGCACCTACTCCGTCGGCTACGGAGCCGAGGTGGTCGAGGTCGGCCTCGAGGGCGGGGTCACCGACGCGGCGGCGCTGGCCGAGGCGGTCGACGGCGAGACCGCTGCCGTCTTCCTGCAGAGCCCCAACTTCCTCGGCGCGGTCGAGGACGTCGAGGCGCTCGGCGCGGCGGCGAAGGAGCACGGGGCGCTGCTGATCGTCGCCTGCGACCCGATGACGCTGGGGATCCTCAAGCCGCCGGGCGAGTGCGGCGCCGACATTGCCTTGGGCGAGGGCCAGCCGCTCGGCAACCGCCTCGACTTCGGCGGCCCCTCGTTCGGGTTCTTCTGCGCGACCGAGGCGCAGATCCGCCGCATGCCGGGGCGAATCGCCGGCGAGACCGAGGACGTCGACGGCCGCCGCGGCTTCGTCCTCGCCCTGCAGACCCGCGAGCAGCACATCCGCCGCGAGAAGGCCACCAACAACATCTGCACCGCGCAGGCGCTGAACGCGCTCGGCGCGATGATCCACCTAGCCTGGCTGGGCCGGCAGGGCTTCCGTGCGCTCGGGGAGCTGCTGGTGCAGCGAACCGCCTACGCGCGCGAGCGGCTGGCAGCTGTCGACGGAGTCGAGTTGCTGCACGAGGCGCCGGTCGCCCGCGAGTTCGCGGTGCGGCTCGACGCTCCTGTCGAGAAGGTGCTCGATCGCGTCGCCGAGCGCGGGATCGCCGCCGGCTACCCGCTCGGCCGCGAGTACCCGGAGTTCGAGGACGGTCTCCTCGTCGCGATCACCGAGCGGCGGACGAAGGCGCAGATCGACCAGCTGGCCGAGGCGCTGGGGGCAGCCATCGGCGCAGAGCGTGGTTCCTTTCGCACCGATGACATGCAAAAGGAACCACGAGTTGGAGGGGTGGCCTGATGGCTCTGACCGAGACGCCGATGCAGGCCGAAAAGGCGCAAACGATCTTCGAGAAGTCGAAGACGGGTCGCCGCGCCGCGGCCTTACCGGCGACGGAAGTCCCCGAGAAGCCGCTCGCCGAGCTGATCCCGGAGAACCTGCTGCGCTCTGAGGCCCCGCGGTTGCCAGAGATTGCCGAGCCGGAGATCGTCCGCCACTACAACCGGCTCTCGCGCCGCAACTTCGACCTCGACACCGGCTTCTACCCGCTCGGCTCCTGCACGATGAAGCACAACCCGCGGCTGAACGAGCGGGTGGCGGCGCTGCCCGGCCACGCCCGCCTGCACCCGGCGCAGGATCCGCGCCGCGCCCAGGGGGCGCTGGAGCTGATGTGGCTGCTGCAGGAGAGCTTGAGCGAGATCTGCGGGCTGCCGCACGTCAGCCTGCAGCCGAGCGCCGGCTCCCACGGCGAGCTCGCCGGCCTGCTGCTGACCCGCGCCTACCACGCCGATCGCGGCGAAGAACGGACCAAGGTGCTGGCGCCCGATACGTCCCACGGCACCAACCCGGCCTCGGTGACGATGGCCGGCTACGAGGTGATCAAGGTGGCGACGAACGATCGCGGCGGGGTCGAGATGGAGGACCTGCGGGCGAAGCTGGCCGAGAACCAGGGGGAGGTCGCCTGCCTGATGCTGACCAACCCGAACACGCTCGGTGTCTTCGACGAAAACATCGCCGAGATCGCCTCCTTGATCCACGAGGCCGGCGGCACCCTCTACTACGACGGCGCCAACCTCAACGCGGTGATGGGCCACTCGCGGCCCGGGGACATGGGCTTCGACATCGTCCACGTCAACCTCCACAAGTCATTCAGCCAGCCGCACGGCGGCGGCGGCCCCGGCGCTGGACCGATTGCCGTCTCCGATCGGATCGAGCCCTACCTGCCGAAGCCGCAGGTAGTGCGTCGCGAGCCTTCCAACGGCCACGGCCCCAGCTTCGACCTCGACTTCGAGCGCCCGAAGTCGATCGGCCGCCTGCGCGGCTTCCAGGGCAACTTCGGCGTCTTCGTCCGCTCCTACGCGTACATCCTCAGCCTCGGCGGCGACGGCCTCGCCGAGGCCTCGGAGACCGCCGTCCTCAACGCCAACTACCTGAAGGCCCGCCTGGCCGAGGGCCGCTCCGGCGAGCGCCTGCCGATCGCCTTCGACCGCCACTGCATGCACGAGTTCGTCCTCTCCGGCAAGCCGATGAAGCGCGACCTCGGCCTCGCGACCCTCGACCTCGCCAAGCGCCTCCTGGACTTCGGCTTCCACCCGCCGACCGTCTACTTCCCGCTCCTCGTCGACGAGGCGCTAATGGTCGAGCCGACCGAGACCGAGTCCAAGGAGTCCCTCGACGCCTTCACCGAAGCCGTAGAGAAGATCCTCACCGAGGCCGAGGGCGACCCGGAGCTGGCGAAAAGCGCTCCTTACACGACCCCCGTCCGCCGCCTCGATGAGGTCAAAGCGACGCGCCAGCCGGTCGTGCGGCAGGCCCTTTAGGCTCCTCCGGCGTCACCGCTGCCTCGCAGATCTGCCGCTGCAGTCCCGGCCACCAATTGCTGTGTTCGGTAAGAACTTCCCGGAAGGCCGGGCTCTTTACGTATACCTCTATCGCGTAGCGCCTCCAGGACTCACTCGTCTCGCTTTTCACCTCACCCCGATGCTCGACGATGTGGTCGAGGACGTTGGCCATTGTCATAGCAACGGCGCGCACCCGTTCTCCGACCTCATCCCCCTTTTTCGGGGGCGGCTCGGATTCGTTGAAGTACTTCCACAACTCCGGCCTGTCTATAAACACCTGGTCAACGTCGGTGATCAACGTGGTCAGGCCGGTGACGACGGCGGCGCGGGTGTTCCGCTGCTGGAGCCTGACCTGCTTCCAAACAAAGAACAGACCCTCTACGGCGGTTACCGAGGCAAAGCCAGACAGAATCTGACCGACCTCAGCCACCTTCGTCAGCGAGATATCGGCAACGCACATGTTCAGAGCGTAGGCAGGTTTTGCTGCAGCTCCAGTACCGGGGCGAAGAGGTCGCCGTGCTCATCGAGCCGCTCGAGCACGTCCTCGGTCTCGAAGACGAGGTGGCTGCCGTCGCCTGAGTCGGCGGCTTTCTCGACTTCCTCCCAGGTGATCGGGGTCGAGCAGGTGGGGCGTTCGCGGGCGCGGAGGGAGTAGACGGCGATCGTCGTTTTGCGTTCGTTGTTCTGGTACCAGTCGATCAGGACCTTGCCGCTGCGGTCGGTCTTTTTGCCCATTTTCGCGAGGATGTTCTCGGGGTCCTGGTTGGCGACTATCTGGGCGAGCGCCTGGCCGAACGGTCTGGTCTCCTCGTAGGAGGTCTTGCTGTTGAGGGGCACGTAGAGCTGCATGCCCTTCGAGCCCGAGGTCTTGACGAAGCTCTGGAGGTTGAGTTGGTCGAGAACCTCGCGCAGGCGCAGCGCCACCCGCGAGCAGTCGACGACGTCGGCTGGTGGCCCCGGGTCGAGGTCGAAGACGAGCGAGGTGGGCCGTTTCGGCGCCCGGCTCTTCGAGAGCGAGGGGTGCAGCTCGATCGCCGCCAGCTGCGCCATCCAGATCAGGGTGGGCAGGCTGTCGCAGACGCAGAACTCGATCACACCGGCGCGCGGACCGGCCTGCACTTTCGCCGTCTTCACCCATTTCGGCCGGTGTTTCGGGCAGCGCTTCTCGTAGAAGGCGGCGTCGAGGTCCTCGACCCCTTCCGGGAACCGCCGCAGCGTCACCGCGCGGCCGCTCAGGTGGGGGACCAGCGCCGGCGCCACCTTGGCGTAGTAGTCGACCATCTCGCCCTTGGTGAACCCGGTCTTCGGGTACAGCACCTTGCCGAGGTTGGAGAGCTTCAGCTCTTTGCCGTCGACCTCGACCTGCTTGGTCTCGCCCACGGGCTAGAGCCTATTTGGCAGCTTTGGCTTTGCTGCCGGAAGAGCTTTTCGATTTCGAATTCGAACTCGATTTGCCTTTTTTGGCTTTGGGCGCTTTGGCGGCTTTGGCTTTTTTCGGTTTCGAGGCTTTCTCGTCGCCGCCGCTGCCTTTCTCTTTCACCGCGGCGATCGATTCCTCCAACGCCGCCATCAGGTCGGGAGCTTTGGTCGCTTTTGGCGCCTCGGCCTCCGGCGCGACGATCTCTTTGCCTTCGGCCTTCTGTTCGATCAGCGCCAGCAGCTGTTCGCGGTACTCGTCCTTGTAGGCGTCCGGTTCGAATTCGGTGGAGAGCGAGTCGATCAGCTGCTCGGCCATCTGCTGCTCGCGTTTGGCGACTTTCGGCTTCTTGTCGGGCAGAGCGTCGTCGAGTTCGGAGGGCGGCACGACCTCATCGTGGAAGCGCATGGTCGTCAGCGTGAGGACGCCGTCGGAGGCGCGGATCGCCGCCAGGTGCTCTTTGTTGCGGAAGACGAAGCGGGAAATCGCCGCCTTGCCGGAGCTTTCCATCGCCGCGGCCAGGAGCGAGTAGGCCTTCTCGGCGCCCTCGGCCGGGCCGAGGTAGTAGGGGCTGTCGAAGTACATGGGGTCGATTTCCTCGATGTCGACGAAGTCCTGGACGTCGATCGCCCGCGTCTTCTCCGGCGCCAGTGCCGACATCTCATCTTTGCTCAGCGGCACGTACTGGCCGGGGGTCAGCTCGTAGGCCTTGACGATGTTCTCGTAGGGGACCTCCTCGTCGGTCCCTTCGGCGACGCGCTTGTGTTTGATCCGGGAGCTGTCGGAGTCGCGGATCTCGCGCAGGGCGATGTTGCGCCGCGCCACCGCGCTGAAGAGGCGCACGGGCACGTTCAGTAGCCCGAAGCTGATCGTTCCGCTCCAAATTGCTCTAGCCATGCGTCATCCCTACCCAGATTGTTTCAACCGAACTCGCTCGCGGCCATAGAGGTGAGCGGACGGGAGCCATCTTGCGCCGCGTCGGCGGTGGGATGATCCCGCGGGTGCTCTTCGAGCTACGGGAGGTGGGGTTGGACCGCGGCGGCAAGACCGTCCTCGATGCGCTCAGCGCCGGGATCCCGGAGGGGGCGACGGCGATCGTCGGGCCCTCCGGCGCCGGCAAGTCGACCCTGCTGCGGCTGCTGAACCGGCTTACCGATCCCGACCGTGGTGAGATCCACTACCGCGGCCGGCCGCTCCGCTCCTACGAGCCGCTGGCGCTGCGGCGCGAGGTCGGGCTGGTCCCGCAGCTGCCGGCGCTCCTCGACGGAACGGTCGAGTCGAACCTGCGCTACGCGGCCGGGCTCGCCGGCGAGCCGCTCGAGCTGGAGGCGACGCTCGCCCGCGCCGGGCTCGGCCCGTCCTTCGCCGAGCGCGACGTCGCCAAGCTCTCGGTCGGCGAGCAACAGCGGGCGATGTTGGCGCGGGCGCTGGCGCAGCGCCCCCGCGTTCTCCTCCTCGACGAGCCGACCTCGGCCCTCGACCACGCCGCCCGCGACACGATCGAGGCGGCGTTGGCCGAGCTGGAGATCTCGACCGTCCTCGTCAGCCACGACCCCGAGCAGGCACGTCGCCTCAGCGACTGGGTGTTGCAGCTCGACCGCGGCCGCCTGGTCGGCTGCGGCCCGCGTGCCGAGGTGCTGGCGTGATCCCACTGGCGGCCGCGGCCACCTCGATCCACGTCGCCGTTTGGCAGGTCGCCGCTTCGCTGGCGCTGGTCGCCCTGGCGGCGGCGATCTCGTTCTGGCAGAAGGCCGACCTCGAGCGCGACATCGCCGTCGCCACCGGCCGCTCGATCGTCCAGCTGACCCTGGTCGGCTACGCGATCAAGTTGATCTTCGAGGCCGACACGATCTGGTTGGTCCTGGCCCTGCTGGCGGTGATGGTCCTCTTCGGCGCGATCACCGCCCGCCACCGCGCCGCCAAGGTCCCCGATTCCTTCCGGCCGCTGCTGATCGCCCTCGCCCTCGCCGGCGCCACCACGCTCGGCCTCGTCGTCGCCCTCGGCATCTTCGAACCGACGCCGCGCTACCTGGTCCCGGTCGGCGGCATGGTGATCGGCAACGCGATGACCGCCAGTGCCGTCGCCCTCAACCGCCTCGGCGACGAGATGGGCGACGCGCGGCCCCGGATCGAGGCGACGCTGGCGCTCGGCGCCACCGCCCGCGAAGCCGCCGCGCCGACCGTCCGCCGCTCGCTGCGCTCCGGGATGATCGCCCTCGTCGACTCGACCAAGACCACGGGCCTGATCTTCTTCCCCGGCACGATGGTCGGCATGCTGCTCGCCGGCGCCAGCCCCACCGACGCCGTCCGCCTGCAGCTGATCCTCCTCTACACCCTTCTCGGCAGCGTCTCGATTTCGGCGCTCACCGCGACCTTGTTGGCCTACCGCAACTTCTTCACCCCGGCAGCACAGTTGCGCGACCCTGAGCTCGAGGGCTCCGCTTAGCGCCCGCAGCACCAGCCTTCTACTCGGGGGAAGGATGACTTCCGCCCGCCCGGGGCAAACGCGTTGGAAACACCTGCCACCGCGCGTCCCTCGCCGCGCCCGACGGGGAGGAAGAGCCACTCGTTGGTGCCCGGCCAGGCGACGAGCAGGCGCTTGCCGTCGGGCGACCAGGCGACTTCGCCGAGGCTGCCGGGGACGCTGAGCAGGCGCCGGGGGTCGCGCTTCTTCGGCCCGTAGACGACGACCGCGCTGCGGGTTCCGGCGCTGCGCCAGTGGGTAACGACGGCGGCCGCGAGCGGATGCCGGGGTGCGAGCGCGGCATCGACTACGGTCGCTCCGGCCGGGATCGCGAGCGCCGTGCGGCGGCGGAATTCCGATCTGCCTTCGAGCTTGTTCAGCCTCATACCCTGCAGGTGCAGGCCGCCGGGTGAGACCTCGAGGATCAGGCGCCCGCCCGCGCCCCATTCGATCTGCCTGACGTCCCGTCCAGCGACTGCCCCAGCCATGTCCGGCGGCGCTCCCGATCGGCTCGCGCTCATTTCGCTGTCGGCGATCCGCAGCTGCCCCTCGGCGTTGACGTATGCCACTTCCGGGGTCCCGAAAGGCGACCAGGCTGGAGCGACAGGGGCGGTGTCCGGATTGACCAGCCGGTCGCCGGTTCCGTCGCCGGCCACGACCCGCAGGGACCGGCCCGAGCGGTAGGCGATCCGGAAGCCGGACGGCGACCAACGCGGCTGCCGGACTCTTGCATCAGCCGTGACCGACCAGTGTGGGGTGCCGTCCGGCTCGAGGGCGCTGAGGGCACGGCCCTTGGCGGCGGCGACGAAGAGCCCGCGGGGGGACCAGCTCGCTTCGTCGTAGTCGCCGATCCGGCGGCGAGAGCCGTCCGGCTGGACCACCCAGGGGCCGACGGCGCTCTGAACGAGGAGCCGGCCGCCGCCGGGGATCTCGGAGAGGCCCGGCTCGGGCTTCGGCGCCGAGCTGCCGACGACTTCGCCCACCCAGTCGCGGACCGCGGCTCCGGCCGGCGACAGCAGCAGGGCGGTCAGCAGGGTCGCGATCGAGAAGGCGAGGACCAGGCGCGGCAGCGCCGGGCGCCTGCCCTCGCGGCGCCTCCCCCGTGGCGCCGGCCGTTCAGCGTAGGCCGCTTCGACCACCTGCAACCCGCGTCGCTCCGCCTCGGCGGGAACCGGGACCGCAGTCTCGCGCAGCGCCTTCCTTAACGCCTCGTCCCTCATTGCCCAACCTCCGCGTCGAGCTCTTCCCGTGCCGTCTCGCGCAGGCGGTCGAGCCCGCGCCGCAGCCGCGAGTTGACGGTGCCGCGCGGTAGCTCCAGCATCTCGGCGATCTCGCCTGGCGTGTACTCGAGCAGGTGGCGGAGCACGACCACGGCCCGCTGCTCGGCCGGCAGCTCCTTTAATGCCGCGACCATCTCGCCGCTGACCTCATGCGGTGGCGGCAGCGGCTCGAAGACCGATTGCTCCCGCGCGACCTTGCGTCGCAGCGCCTCCCGCCGCGCCCAGTCGAGCGCGCGGTTGACGACGATCCGGTGCAGCCACGGTCCGAAGGGACGGCGCCGGTCGAAGCGGTCGAGTGCCCCAACCGCCGCGAGGAAGCCGTCCTGGGCGATGTCCTCGGCTGCCGTGGCGTCGTGCACGACCAGGTAGGCGGCGCGGTAGGCGCGCCGCCAGTGCAGCGAGTACAGCCGTGCCATCGCCGCGCCCGATCCCTCCTGCGCCTCGCGCACCAGCCGGCCCTCCTGCCTTGCGGAAGGAGGCTCGACGTCTGCCGATCGCTCGATCCCGCCGCTCTCAATTTCCAACCGCGACCTCCTCCGGACATCTCAATCTTCTCTCACCCGGGCCTCGGTCACAGGAGGGCGAAGAGCTGGTGGAGGAAGCCCAGAACCGGCGCGGGCTTGCTGACCTCGAAGGTCTCGGTATCGATCTCCAGCAGCGGCGCGGTTCCGGCGTCCTTGCGGTCGCGGCTGTGGACGACGATCGTGCGGCCGCCGTCGGCGAGCCTCAGTCGCAGCTGGAACGGTTCGCGCAGGTCCTCGAGCTGGGGCAGGTCGACGCAGACGGCGCGGCCCCGCACCGTGTCCAGCGCGTGGATGAACCGCTCCCTGGAGCCGGTGTAGAGGGTGTAGGCCCAGCGACCGTCGCGGCTGCTGACGCGGGTGACGGGCGAGCCCTGCATCCGCTCGTCCGGCTCCTCCGGATCGACGATCGGACCCGGCAGCAGCCGCCCGCTGACCGCGTCCAGCGCCCGCACCTCGTAGCGACTGACCACGCGGTGCTTGAAGAAGCTGTGGATCAGGTAGATCCGTGAGCCGTCGGGCGAGATCGCGTCGAAGCCCCAGGCGCCTGCGAGTTCGAGCCGGGTGATCGCGTGGCGGGGGCTATCCGGCTGACGATGCGGATGGCTGAGGAAGAGCCTGGTGTCGAGGATCGCGAGCTTCGATCGTCTCGGCGGATACCGGCGCGGCGAATCCGAGAGCACGAGGATGCCGTTGGCCGAGATCCCCCCGGCGCTGCCGTCCATCGCGACCGCGGGCAGGTAGTAGGAGCCGCGCAGGTGCCACCAGCGGTCGACCGTCGAGTCCCGCAGGTCGATCCGCTCGACCACGGTCAGCGGGTGGCGCGTGCGGGGGGTGAGGGCGACGTAGCGGTAGGGAGGGTCGGTGAAGCTCGCGGTGCCGCCGAGGATGCCGCCGCCGGCCGCGCTCGCCGTTGCGGGAGCCGCCAGCGCCAGCAACGCGATCAGAAGTGGCAGAACCTTTCGCATGTCTTCTATACGCGCGAGCAGAGCTCAGAGGTCCCGGGCCGCCAGAGCGACCCGCCTAGACTCGCCCGAGTGACCCGCCCCCAGCGCCTCACCCTGATCGCGACGATCCTCGGCTCGACCGTCGTCTTCCTCGACAGCACCGTCGTCAACGTCGCCCTGCCGGCGATCAGCGACGGGCTCGACGTCGGCCTCGCCGGCCAGCAGTGGGTCGTCGAGTCCTACACCCTGGCGCTGGTGGCGCTGCTGCTCGTCGGCGGCAGCCTCGGCGACCAGTTCGGCCGGCGGCGGATCTTCGTCATCGGCCTGATCGGGTTCGGCGTCACCTCGGCCCTCTGCGCGATCTCGCCGACCGACGAGTTCCTGATCGGTGCCCGGGCCCTGCAGGGGGTCACCGGGGCGCTGCTGGTGCCGGGGTCGCTGGCGATCGTCGCCTCGACCTTCGAGGGCGAAGCGCGCGGCAAGGCGGTCGGGATGTGGACGGCCTGGACCGGGATCGCGACCGTGATCGGCCCGGCCGGCGGCGGCGCCCTGATCGGCATCTCCTCCTGGCGGGCGATCTTCTGGGTCAACATCCCGCTGATCGCGGCGACCGTGCTGCTCACCCTCCACTCGGTCGAGGAGAGCCGCGACGAGGACGCCTTCCTCGGCATCGACTGGGCCGGGATCGCGCTGTCGGCGGTCGGCCTCGGCGGCCCGACTTTCGCCCTGATCGAGCAGCCCTCGCGTGGCTGGGGTGACCCGCTCGTCTGGGGCACGCTGGTCGCCGGGGTCCTCTGCTTCGGCCTCTTCATCCTCCGCGAGGCGACCGCCCGCCACCCGATGCTGCCGCTCGGTCTCTTCCGGATCCGCAACTTCTGGGTCACCAACCTGACCACGTTCGCGACCTACGCCGGCCTGATCGGTGGCCTCTTCTTCGTCGGGCTCTACCTGCAGCAGGTGGTCGGCTACTCGGCCTTCGAAGCCGGACTGGCGACCACCCCGATCTCGATTCTGATGTTCTTCCTCTCGCCCCGCTTCGGCCGCATGGCCTCGGGCACCGGGCCGCGGCTGCCGATGAGCGCCGGCCCGATCGTCGGCGGGATCGGCCTGCTGCTGATGATGCGGATCGGCCCCGGAACCAACTACCTCGCCGACGTCCTTCCGGGCCTCCTGGTCTTCGGCGTCGGCCTCTCGGCGACGGTCGCGCCCCTGACCGCGACCGTGCTCGACTCCGTCGACGAACACCGGGTCGGGATCGCCTCCGGGGTCAACAACGGCGTCTCCCGGGTGGCCGGCCTGCTGGCGATCGCCGTCCTCGGTGCGGTCATCTCCGCCAGCTTCGGCGCCAAGCTCGACCACCAGCTAGGCAACGCCCCGCTCTCCCAGGCTGGGACCTCCGCAGTCACCGAAGCAAAGGAAAAGCCACTGGCCGTTCCCGCCGCCGAAGACCTGCCGGCGGCCGAAGCCGATCGCGTGACTCAGGCCGCCCAGGATGCCTCCACCTCCTCCTTCCGGCTCGGCCTCGGGATCGCCGGCATCCTGATGATCATCGGCGGCATAGTCGCCGGCCTCGGCGTCCAGAACCCAAAACGCCGCACCGAAGCTGTCCCAAGCCGCGGCTCTGCCGCCGCGGGCGAGTGCGGCCACAGCGCCGACTGCGACAGCACGAACCAGCAAAAAGACAAAGCCGGGGCAGCTGCCGACCCCGCGCAGGCCTGAGCGTCAGCCGGATTGGCCCCCTTGGGCCGGGACCGGTGACCCCTCGGGCTGGCGGATACTCAAAACGGCGGCCTAATTGAGGGGTTGGCGAAACGATTGGCGAAAGTCTTGAAGTGCATCGGTAGTCCCTCCTAGGTTCGCCGGGTCCAAACAACCAAATGGCCCCGGCGAACGTCTGCACGCTCCCGGGGCCGTGACAAAGGAGCGTGAACTCCCTTGCACGACCAGATTACGTCAGCCCCGGCTGAAGAAGACGACCTGTACGAGCAGGCAGTCCTGCGGCATGTCCTCTACTGGCAGCCCACGATCCTCAGGATGGGCGACCTGCTGAGGGAAGTGAGGCCGATCCCGAGCCACGCCGAACCCCAAGACGCCGTGGAAAGGGCAGTACGGGAACTGATTAAGGTCAACCTGCTCCACCGCCACGGCGATTGCGTCCTGCCGACCTCTACCGCCGTCTACGTCAGGGGGTGGGAGCTTTGAGCGTTGACGGTACGGCGTTGAAGAAGCAGGTCGGCCGCAACTGCGCCGAGGCGCGGAAGCGAGCAGGGCTGTCGCAACATCAACTGAGCAACCGCCTGCTCATCCACCCGAACGATGTTTCCCGGATGGAGCGTGGGCACCACTGCCCTCGCCTGACGACGCTCGTGCGGCTCGCCCACATCCTTGAGGTTCCTCTGTCCGACCTCCTGCGAGGGATCGAGTAGAGCGGGCGCGTGAAAGCGTGCAGGCCAGCTTGGTCAAGACCGTCAAGTCGGCGTGGAGTCGGACGCGCTCAAGGCCACGGACCCGCAGGGGCTTCAACCCCCATTCGTGCTTGAGCCGTCCGAACTCCCGCTCGACCGCCACCCGCTTGCGGTAGGCGCTGTTCCAGCGCTTCGACTTGTAGGGGATCAGCGGGTGGAGCCGGTCGGCCTTGATCCAGGTCGAGGCCGGTTTGCACTTCCCCTTCGGGCAACGCCACTTCGAGGCGCCGCGCTTGCGGTCCGACCCGGCGAACTTCCAAGTGCCGTGCTTGCACTCCGGCGGCAGGTGGTCGCCGCGCTTGACGCCGGTCGTCTGTTTGAGGGGAATGATCGGCAGGCAGTCGCGCTCGGCGCATTCCTCATGCACCGGACCGGAGTCATAGCCTCGGTCCATCGCTGCCGTGTCAGCCATGCACCCGCGCCGTCTTGCTTCGTCGATCAGCACCGCGGCGAACCGGCCTTCGTTCTCCCTCGCGCCTTCGACCTTCCACGCAACGGGAAGACCCGTCGCCACGCAGGCGGCAAGATGCAGGCGATAGCCGTAGAAGGAACCGCCCTTGCGGGTGGAGATAGCCGAGCGGCGTCCCCAGCTTGCGTCGGGGTCAGAGAAGCGCCGTGGCACCTTGACCTCGCCGATGTCGCGCTGGCCGTTCGCATACGCCGGCATGTCGCTAGCGTCGATGGCGAGGTCGGTCCCGTAGGTTGGCAGCTTCGCTTTCAGTCCTTCGACCACAGCGTCGATGCAGCGCTCCAGCTTGTCGCCGTTCTCCCGCAGCTTGGCGCCGAACCGATACGCGGC
>Ga0307316_10000021_pt1 | contig 37259 bp, 31 predicted proteins | sample ER_DNA_356_FD_194504 | JGI IMG/M metagenome (GOLD analysis project Ga0307316, IMG submission 194504) | Bulk soil microbial communities from the East River watershed near Crested Butte, Colorado, United States - ER_DNA_356 | ecosystem: Environmental > Terrestrial > Soil > Floodplain | place... | reverse complement strand
TCGCCGCCGAAGACGACGAAGTCGACGGCGTTGTGGACGTAGAGGGCGACGCCGCCGCCGACGCGGTTGACGCCGCAGTGGACGAAGTACCTGCCGTCGCTAAGCGGATTCTCGATCTCTGCCTCGACCCGGACCGTCCGTCCGGGGGTCAGCTCCGAGGTCCCGTCCGGACCGAGGATCGCCTCGGTCCCGAACTGGAAGACGCCGATGCCCTCCGCGTTGGCGAGGATGAAGCCGAGGCCAACCCCGGGGCTCTCGGTCAGCGCTTCCAGCTCGACCTTGAGCCGGATCGGCGTTCCCTGCTCGACGTTGTCGATCCGCTCGCCGGCTTCGTCCTCGGTCCAGGCGTCCAGCAGCCGCACCTGGTCACCGTCGGTGGTGGGGCCGGCGCCGACGTCGCTGCCGCGTTCGAAGTTGAGCCTGGTGTAGCGGCGGCCGACCTCGCCGGGGTCGCCGATGTACTGCACCTGGCCGTCAGCAATTAGCATCGCCCGGTGGCAGTACTCCTCGACCGTCGCCATCTCGTGGGTGACGAGGATGATCGTCTTCTCTGCCGCTTTCATCTCGTAGAAGGCGTCGGCGCACTTCTGCTGGAAGTTGGCGTCGCCCACCGCCAGCACCTCGTCGATCAGGAGGACGTCGGCGTCGACCTCGAGCATCAGCGAGAAGGCGAGCCGGACGAGCATCCCCGAGGAGTAGTTCTTCAGCTTCAGGTCGATGAACTCCTCGAGCTCGGCGAAGGCGACGACGGAGTCGAGCCGGTCCCGGGTCTCTTGTGGGGTAAGCCCCATCATCACCCCGTTGAGGACGACGTTCTCGCGTGCGCTTAGCTCCTGGTTGAAGCCGACACCGAGCTCGATGAAGGGCGCCAACCGGCCGGCCATGCGGATCGTTCCCGCGTCGGCCCGGTAGATACTGGCGAGCAGCTTCAGCAGGGTGCTCTTGCCGGAGCCGTTGCGGCCGACGATCCCGAAGAACTCGCCCTGGTGGATGTCGAAGGAGACGCCGTCGAGCGCACGTAGCTCCCGGTAATCGCGGTTGGCAAATGGGCGCACGATCCGCTCTTTCAGTGAGTCGACGCGGTGGGTGGGGATCCGGAACGCCTTCTTCAGGTCGCGAACCTCGATCGCTACGGGCGCGTCCTTAGCTGCCGGGCCTTTCGGCTCGGCGGTGGTGGCAACCTCGAGAGGCATCGGAGGAACGCTAATGCTTTCGCCCCCGATCAAGGCGCCCTGCCGCTCAGTCGAGCTGTTCCCCGACGAACGTGGCGAACCGGCGCAGGTCGTCGAGGTGGGAGAGAGATTCGAAAACCCTCCGGTCGTCGATGTCCAGGTAAAGGTGGATCAGGGGATTGCGCTGCTTCGCGGCCTCGGCAAGTCGCGCGGCCAAACTTTCTTCTACGAGGCCCTCCTGGCCAAGAGTCTTGAAGACATCGGCGTAGTCAACAGGGGTCGGGCCCGACCGTTCCGCCAGTACCTGGGTTCCGAGATCGATGCAGATCTGAACTGCTAGCCCGAGCCATCTTTCGGCGCTAGCTCGCAGGCGGGCATCAGCCAGGTAAGTCTCTTCGCCGTCCCGCCGAATCCCTTCGAGGTTCTCGACCAGCTCCTCCAACCGTCTGAGCCGGACGTTCGCGCGATCATCGTCGACCAAAGCGGTTCTCCTTAATGCGTTTCTTCAAGCCTTCTTTGAGAGCCAACCGGAGTGGCTCCGTGTCGAAGTAGTCGAGCAATGCCCTCGTCTCGAATCGAACCCGCTGCGCGTGATCGCGCTCGACCAGCCGGACTGCGCCCTGATCGCGCGATGCTGCAGCAGGGGTGGGGCATCGTTGAGCACGACGAGGTCGACCTCGTTGGTCTTCAGCGCCTCGCCCGCCGCCCCGATCAGCGAGCTGGAGGTCCCAGCGCTCGTGCCAGACGGCGACGTCGATATCGGAGAGCGGCCCGGCTTCTCTCCGTCCCTGGGAGCCGATCAGCATCGCCGCGATCACTCCCTCTTGGTCGAGGGCCTCGCTCAGCCGCCGAAGGGCATCGTCGTCGAGCTCCGGCACGAACGCGCGCTCGTCCACCTTCGTCATAGGCGCATGGTCGCTGATGTTGCGGATAGGTGTCCAGTCCGCAACTCGCTGGTAACCCGCTCCTTTCCCCGCCCGCTAGGGTTGCTGCCTCGCATGGAGCCCTTGAAGGGACTGATCCTCTCCGGCGGTGCCGGTACGCGCCTGCGCCCCATAACTCACACCTCCGCCAAGCAGCTTGTTCCGGTGGCGAACAAGCCCGTGCTCTTCTACGGAATCGAGGCGCTGGTCGACGCCGGGGTGAAGGAGATCGGGATCATCATCGCCCCCGAGACCGGGGGGGAGATCCGCGAGGCAGCCGGCGACGGCTCGCAGTTCGGGGCCGAGATCACCTACATCGTCCAGGACAAGCCCGCCGGCCTCGCCCACGCCGTCCTCACCGCGGAGGAGTTCATCGGCGGCTCGCCGTTCGTCATGTACCTGGGGGACAACCTGCTGCGCGACGGCCTGCGCGGCCTCGTCGGCGCCTTCACCGAGCACGAACCGGATGCGCTAATCCTGCTCACCCCGGTCGACGACCCGCAGTCCTACGGCGTCGCCGAGCTCGACGGCGAAAAGATCGTGCGCCTGATCGAGAAGCCGAAAGACCCGCCCTCGAACCTGGCGCTGGTCGGCGTCTACCTCTTCAGCCCCTTGATCTTCGATGCCGCCCGCTCGCTGGAGCCCTCCTGGCGCGGCGAGCTGGAGATCACCGAGGCGATCGACAAGCTGATCGACGAAGAGCGCGAGGTCCGCTCGGAGGTGGTGCGCGGCTGGTGGAAGGACACCGGCCAGCTCGCCGACATGCTCGAGGCCAACCGTCTCGTCCTCGAGGAGCTCGTCACCTCGGTCGAGGGCGAGGTCGACGAGGCCTCCAAGGTCGAGGGCCGGCTCGTCCTCGGCCCCGGCGCGAAACTGGAGCGCTCGGTCGTCCGCGGCCCGGCAGTGATCGGCGCCGGCGCCCATGTCGAGGACGCCTACATCGGCCCCTACACCTCGATCGGCGATGGCGTCCACGTCCGCCGCTCCGAAGTCGAGAACTCGATCGTCCTCTCCGGCTCGGTGGTCGAGGACCTCGGCACCCGGATGGAGGCGAGCCTGCTCGGCAAGGACGTGAAGCTGACCCGCAGCGCCGGCATGCCGAAGACGCTGCAGATGCTGGTCGGCGACCGTTCCGAGATCAAACTCGTCTAGCAGGCTGCTAGCATTCTGCAAGCAATGGCTACGCTTTACGTCAGGAATGTTCCTTCGGATCTCTATGAGCGGCTTCGCCAAGAGGCAGCATCCGCCAGACGCTCGCTAGGAGCGGAGGCCATCGAGCTGTTGCGCAGCAGCCTCACGGCCCGCTCTGGAATCTCGCTCGACCAATTCCTTCAGGACGCTGACCGGATCCGGGCGGAGCACGCCCTTCCCGCAGGTTCCCCGACTGCTGCCGAGCTGATCCGCGAAGACCGCGACCGGTAGGCGAGTGGCGGCGATCGTCGTCGATGCGAGCGTCATGGTGGCGCTCTACATCGAGGAGCCGATATCGACGCCGGCCCGAGCGGCGCTTCTCCGCGCTCGCGAGGAGGGTGATCAACTGCACGCTCCGGACCTGATCTTGGTGGAGTGTGCGAACGCGTTCTGGAAGCGGGTCGGCCGCAAGGAACTCGACCGGCCCTCGGCGATGACCGCGATCGGTTCGCTGTCGAACCTCGAAGCGCTGGATCGCCATCCTCTTGATCGGCAACTGGTCCCGAGCGCCCTGTCGCTCGCCCTCGCCCACTCCTTGACTGCATATGACGCCGCCTATGCTGCTCTCGCGGTGCAGCTTGGAGGCACTGTGATCAGCGGCGACCGCCGCTTTGTCCACAGGGCGTCGGAAGCCGGTCTCCCGGTAGTAGGTGTCGATGGTTAGCCTGCGCCCCGTGCAAACGCCACCTCGCACGAAATGAAGCTGCTCGTCACGGGCGCCGCCGGAATGCTCGGCCGCGACGTCTTGCTGGCCGCCGGCAACGCCGGCCACGACGTCGTCGGCTACGGCCGCGCCGAGCTTGACGTGACCAAGCCGGAGGCGATCGCCCGCAGGTTCGAGCTCGAGCGGCCCGATGTGGTGATCAACTGCGCCGCCTGGACCGACGTCGACGGCGCCGAGGATGCCGAGGAGGCGGCCTTCGCGCTCAACGGCAAAGGCGCCGGCAACGTCGCCGCAGCCGCTGGCGAGATCGAAGCGCGGATCCTCCATGTCTCCACCGACTACGTCTTCGACGGCGCCAAAGGCGCGCCGTACGTGGAGAGCGACCAGCCAGCGCCGCTCTCGGCCTACGGGCGCACCAAGCTCGCCGGCGAGGAGGCCGTCGCCGCTGCCAACAAGCGCCACTTCATCGTCCGCTCGGCCGGCCTCTACGGGCTCGGCGGTCGCAACTTCGTCGACACGATGCTGCGGCTCTCCGAGCGCCAGAACGAGGTCACGGTCGTCCGCGACCAGGTCGGCTCGCCGACCTACACCTGGCACCTTGCCTACGGCATCGTCCGCCTGATCGAGGGGATCGAGTACGGCATCCACCACATGGCGGCGGCAGGGCAGTGCTCCTGGTATGAGTTCGCCCGCGAAATCTTCGAGCAGGCCAAGGTCGAGTGCAAAGTTCTCTCGATCACCACCGAGGAATTCGGCGCCGCGGCGCCGCGGCCGGCCTTCTCGGCGCTCGTCTCCCAGCGCGAGCACGCGATCCGACTACCCAGCTGGCAGGACGGCCTGGCCGGCTATCTCGCCCAACGACAAGCGGAGGCAAGCGAATGAGACTTCTGGTCACCGGAGCAGCAGGGTTCATCGGCTCCACCTACGTGCGGCTGGTCGGCGACGAGCACGACGTCGTCGTCCTCGACAAGCTCACCTATGCCGGGCGGCGCGAGAACCTGCCCGAGGGGACGAAGCTGATCGAGGGGGCGATCGAGGACCCGGACGTCGTCCGCGAAGCAATGCAGGGGGTCGACGCGGTCGTCAACTTCGCCGCCGAGAGCCACGTCGATCGCTCGATTGACGACCAGGAAGCCTTCGCCCGCACCCATGTCGTCGGCACCGGCACCCTGCTCGACGCGGTCCGCGAACTGGGGATCGAGCGCTACGTCCAGGTCTCCACCGACGAGGTCTACGGCTCGATCGACTCCGGCTCCTTCACCGAGACTTCGCCGCTCGATCCCTCCTCGCCCTACTCGGCGACGAAGGCGGCCGGCGACCTGCTCGTCTCCGCCCACGTCCACACCTACAACCTCGACGCCTCGATCGTCCGCGGCTCGAACAACTATGGCCCGCGCCAATATCCGGAGAAGCTGATCCCGCTGATCGTGCTGAACGCGATCCATGGCGACACGCTGCCGGTCTACGGCGACGGCAAGCAGGTCCGCAACTGGCTCTTCGTCGAGGACTTCTGCCGCGGCATCCACACGGTGCTGGCGAAAGGCAAGGCCGGGGAGGCCTACAACGTCGGCGGCCCTGACGAGTGCGAGAACATCGAGGTCGTCAAGCGGGTGATCGAGTTGGTCGGCGCCGACGAGTCCCTGATCGAGTACGTCAGCGACCGGCCCGGCCACGACCGCCGCTACTCGCTCTCCTCCGCCAAGCTCCAGGAGCAGCTCGGCTGGGAGGCGCAGGTCCACTTCGCCGAGGGCCTCGAGCGGACCGTGCAGTGGTACCGCAACAACGAGGACTGGTGGCGGCCGATCCGCTCCGGCGAGTACCGCGAGTACTACGAGAAGCATTACGGGAAGGCGCTCGGCTGATGGCGGAGCGGCTGGAGACGAAGCTCGACGGCGTCGTCCTGGTCGAGCCGGTCGTCCACGGCGACGAGCGCGGCTTCATGCTCGAGTCCTACAGTCGCGAGGAGTGGCGCGAACTCGGCGTCGACGTCGACTTCGTTCAGCACAACCACTCGCGCTCGCGCCGGGGGACGCTGCGCGGCATCCACTTCCAGACGCGGCCGGGGCAGGCGAAGCTGGTCCGCTGCGCCCGCGGCGAGATCCTCGATGTCGCCGTCGACCTGCGCCGCGGCTCCCCGACCTACGGCCAGTGGGAGGCGCACCGCCTCGACGACGTCAAGCATCGCCAGCTCTTCGTCCCGGTCGGCTTCGGCCACGGCTTCGCCGTTCTCTCAGACGAAGCCGATGTCGCCTACCAGGTCTCCAGCTACTACGACCCGGCCACCGAGGCCGGGATCGCCTGGGATGACCCCGACATCGGAATCGACTGGGGGATCGAGGAGCCGCTGCTCTCCGCGCGCGACAAGGAAGCGCCGCGGCTGGCCGAGGTCGCTGACGAGCTGCCGTTCTAGGCGCGATTGGCGAATTGACCTTGCTATAGGCAGGTCAACTCGCCAGTCGTGTCCCAACTAGCCGTAGAAGGTCTGCATCCCGCCCTCGACTTCGCCCTCGATGTAATCGAGCCAGGGCGGGCGGGCCGAGGTCTTGCGGGCGAGGACGATCGTCGTGTGCCCGGCGGCGGGCCAGAGCCTCGACAGCGGCTTGCTCCAGCGGGCGGGCAGGGGGTAAAAGCCGGCGCTGAGCTGGCGCTCGACCTCGTAGGCGCCGCCGCGGCCGACGAAGTCGCCGAACTCGCCGAAGGCGTAGCCGCGGACGTGGGGACCGAAGACGCGGATCGAGGTGGGCTGCCTGCCGAGCGCCAGCAGGATGCGGTTGTGGAGGCTCGCCAGGTTCGGCACCGAGAGGACGGCGTGGCCGCCCGCCCGCAGCACCCGGTGCATCTCGGTCATCGGCAGCCAGACGTTCTTCAGGTGCTCGAGGACCTGGTTGCAGACGACGACGTCGACGCTCTCGTCCTCCCAGGGGAGCCGGCCGGTTTCGAGATCGACCCGCGCCACCTCCAGGCCCTTCGCTTCGGCTTCGGCGGCGGGTCCCTCGTAGACCTCGACCCCGAGCATCCGTCCGCCGCCGAGCGCCGCCCCGCAGCGCTCGCTCAGCTCGCCGTCCCAGCAGCCGACGTCGAGCAGCGTTGGGCCGCTGCGCTCGCCGGCGACGCCGCGCAGCAGGCGCTCGATCTCCTCCCCCACGCCGACCATGACCTGGCTGCAGAGCTCGCTCATCCGCGGCAGGTTATTCGGCGTGCATCGTCTCGGCGACCAGCTGCCGCATCGCCGCGGTGAAGTGCGCACGTGAGAACTCGGCGGCGCGCTCGCGGAGTCGATCGCGGTCCCAATCCGTGACGGCGACCCGCTCCACCGCCGCTCGCAGCGAGTCCACGCTCGGCTCGTCGACAAGCACTCCGTCGACGCCGTCGCGGACGATGTCGCGGGCGCCGCCGGCGTTCAGGGCGATCACCGGGGCGCCGGCGGCAAGTGCCTCGACCATGGTGATCCCGAAGTCCTCCTCGCCGACGTGGAGGAAGCCGGCGGCCCCGGCGTAGAGGCCCCCCAGCTCCTCGCGGGAGATCCAGCCGCGCAGCTCGACGTTCTCGGGGAGCCGCGCGCGCAGCTCCTCTTCCTGGGGGCCGATGCCGACCATAGTCAGCCGCTGGGGGAGGCCGCGGAAGGCTTCGGCCACCTCCAACGGCCGCTTGTAGGGGACGAGGCGCCCGACCCAGAGGAAGCGATCGCGCGTGCCTTCGACGTCGGGCCGCAGCTCGTCGACCTCGACCGGGGGATGGACAACCGCGGCCTCCCGGCCGTAGAAGCGGCGGATGCGCTCGCGAACGGCGGTCGAGTTGGCGACCAACTGGTCGGGCCGCTGGGCGGCCTTGCGGTCGCGGCGGCGCAGCCAGGCTGATGCCGCTCGCAGTGCCACCCCACGGGCACCGCTCAGTCGTCCCCGCTCGGTGTCTGCGAGCCAGGCGTAGCGCATCGGCGTGTGGCAGTAACAGACGCATGGGGTGCCCGACGGCGGGTCGGCGTTGATCGCGCAGGCGTGGGAGGAGACCACGACCAGGTCGTAGCCGCTGAAGTCGAGCGAGCGGAAGTAGTGAGGCATGTAGGGGAGCAGGTAGCGCCAGCGGCCGGGGTCGTGGCCGACCTGACGCAGGCCGGGCAGTCGAGAGGGTCGCGACTCGCGAACGATCCGCGCCGCCAGCCGCGGCGGCAACAGCTCCCGCGCGGCGTGGAAGGTGAAGACGTCGACGCGGCTCGCCTCGGCGAGGACGTCGTCGGCCAGAGCCTCGACCACCCGCTCCGAGCCGTGATAGCCCTGGAACCAGTCATGCACGATCGCGACCGGCCGGCCGGCCCAGGGGGCGGGGTCGCTGCTCATGCGCGCCAGCGTAGAGGAGCACAATGACCTCTCGTTCACCCGATCACGGTTTGAAGCATCAGATTGATGCGCTACTCTCGGGCAGTGGCAACCCGAAGCGCGAAATCCACCGGCAAACAGGCCAAAGCCTCCAAAGCCACTCGACGCGCGGCGAGGGCGGGCGGTGCGGGCAAATCCTTGAAAAGCTCGGCGACGGGCAAGAAAAAAAGGGTTAATCCAGAGCGTCGTACGACGCTGCGGGTCCCACACGCGCTGGAAGCTGAGATTTCACGGGTTTCGCGTGAGCTCGGTGTCAGCGAGAATCAGGCGCTTGTGCACCTCGCTGCGCTTGGCGCCGAAAGCGTCCATCGGGAGCGGGAGGTGCGCCGGCTCGTGGAGCGGCGCCGGACTGCGATAACGAAAGCAGCCTCCGTCGATGCCGGCGCGGCATTTCCCTCGCCCGAGGAGATGCGCGAGGCGATCCTCATCGACCGCCCCTAGCGGTGTAATGCCGGTTTGGGATACCTCGGTCGCTTCCGGCCTGAACCCAGAAAGCACTCTGTTTCAAGTTGCGATCGGAGCTGCGCTGGCCGGTGAGCCGGTTCGAGTCGCGGCGCCGACGGTGGCGGAGATCTTCTTCGGTCTCGAGCGTCGCTCCGACCAAGAGCGTTTTGTCAGGGCGCTTGGGTGGTTCACCGAAGTCTTCAACGCGGGTCTCTTGGAGGTGCTGCCTGTGACATATGAGACGGCGATCTTGGCCGGTCGCTTGCGGGCTCTTCACCCGGTCGCCCCGACGAGCGGTCGCCGGGCGGACGGCCGATCGAAGCCATTGCGACGCGTCGCCTGGGTCGCCGACATTCAGATCGCCGCTTGCGCATGGGTTCACGGGGAGGCAGTCTGCACGGCAGATCATGGGCACTTCGACCTCTTGAAGGAAGGGATCGCCCACCTCTTCCCAGCCGAGAGCCCGCTTCAGGTTCTTCCGGCGCCCAGCTGAAATGCCCGCCGATCTCCCCGCCGTCACCGTGCTCATCGGCGCTTACGAAAACGAGCGCACCGTCGCGCGTGCGGTCCAGTCGATCCTCGCCCAGACCGAGCCGAACCTGGAGCTGATCGTGATCGACGACGGGTCGCGAGACGGTTCCTCGGCGGCGGCGCGCGAGGCGATCGGCTCCGACCCGCGGGGGCGGGTGATGCGGCTGGAGCGCAACCTCGGCATCGCCCGCTCGCTCAACGCCGGCTTGGAGGCTGCCGCCGCCCCGTTCGTGGCGATCCAGGACGCCGACGACTACTCGGCGCCGAACCGGCTCGAGCGTGAGCTGGCGGCGATGTCGACGGACCCCGCCGTCGCAGTGGTGGGGTCGCGGATGCAGGAGGTCGACGACTCGGGCCGGCCGTTGCGACCGCGCACCAGCTTCGCCGCCGGCGACGTCGGCCCTGTCCTCCTGCGCTTCAACCCAATCCCCAACGGCTCGGCGCTGATCCGCCGCGACGCTGCACGTGCGGTCGGCGGCTACGACCCCCGCTACCGCTACGCGACCGAGTACGACCTCTGGCTGCGGCTCGCCGAGCGCCACCGCCTCCTCGGCCTCGACGAGGAGCTCTGCACCCGCGTGATGGGAGGCGGCAACGTCGCCGCCCGTGCCGAGCGGGCTCAGCTGGCGGAGGGGTTGGCGATCCGCGTCCGCGCCCTTCAACGTCGCCGCACCCTGCGCGGCGGCTCGGGCCTGTTGCGGCCGGCAGTCTCCTATGCGCTGCCGGTGTCGGTCAAACGGGCCCTGCGCGAGCGCCGCCGTCAGGCGCCCTGAGCTGCCTGGATCGCAAGCGCCGCCTCGTACTGCTCCTTCGTCCCGCTGAGGAACCGTTCGAGGCCGAGGTCGGTGCGGATTCGCTCGCTTGCGGCGGCGCCGAGGCGGGCGCGGGCGTCGGCGTCGTTAGCCAGCTCCGTCAGGCGAACAGACATGGTGGTGAGGTCACCGGCGGGGAAAACGACGCCGGCGTTGCCAACCGTCTCGGCGTTGCCGGTTCCGTCGGCGACAACCGGCGCCAAGCCATGTGCCATCGCCTCCAGCAGCGCGAACGACATGCCCTCGCGGTGGGAGGGGAGCAGGAAGAGGTCAGCGCCGGCGTAGAGGTCGGTGAGGTCCTCGCGGAATTTGAGAGGGCGGACGCCCGGCCCGGCCTCGGCGGCGACCTCCTGCTCGAGCGGGCCTCCGCCGGCGATCAGCAGCACCAGCTCGGCGCCCTCGCGCCTTGCGCTCTCGACCGCACGGATCGCCCCGAGCGGGTCCTTGCGCTCCTCAAGCTGCCCGACGAAGAGGACCCCGACCTCGCTCTCGCCGAGTCCAAGCACGCGGCGGGCCTGCGCCCGTTGTTCCGGGCCGACGGGAGGAGCAACAGGCACGCCGTTCGGGACAACGACAAGCCGTGCATGAAGCGATCCGGGAAGCGCCCCGGCGAGGTCGTCGCGCTCGTCGCGCGCGATGCAGATCGTCCGATCCGATGCCGCCACCGCGGCCTGAAGGCGGCGCCGGACGAGCCGGCCCGCCAGCCCGGTCGAGCGGCGCAGTCGGTGCAGCCCGTGGGTGGTGAAGACGAGCGGCCGGCCGCGCAGGCCCGGCGCCACGATCATCGCCGCCATGTCGCCGTGGACGTGCACGAGGTCGACTTCGCGGGCGCGGCGCCGGATCTCGCGCAGGCGCGCCAGGACCGACGGGACGCCCTGCAGCCGCGAGCGGGTGACGCTGAGCGGTACGCGTTGGTGGCGGTATCCCTCCATCCCTTCGAGCAGGTCGATGTAGGTCTCCCCACCGCCGCCGGGGTGGGGGAGGACGTGCAGCACCGTGCGCATCGGGCGAGGCTAATCGCTGCTAGCGACGGTGGAGCAGGATCGCCGCCAGCAGCGAGAGCTCGATCCCCATCGTCTCGTCATGGCCGCTGAGCCGGCGAAGCGAGCGCAGAGCCAGCCAGGGGGCCGCCGTCGCCGAGCTGTCCAGGTTCGCCAGGCGCCCCACGGCCCGGGCCTTGTCCGCCGCCATCCCCTTCCCGATCCTCGCCTCGAGCTTGCGCGCTGAGGCGGCTATGCGCCGCACGTTGGTCTCGTAGGAGCGATCGGCATGGACGCGGATCCGTCGCAAGCTCCCCCTCGGATCGCGCCGGTCGAGCAGGCGGCTGGGGTCGTACGCCTGCATCGCCCGCTCGTGCCCGCGGGCGGCGCCGCCGTGCTGGACGTAGTCGTAGAGCGGGCGATCGACGTAGGCGATCGCGCCGACGGCGAGCGCGACCGCGGCGATCCACTGGTCGTGGAAGGGATTGCCGACCGGTTCCGGGAAGGGCAACACGAGGTCGAGCAGCTCGCGGCGGAAGAGCGAGGCGGCGCCGGTCACCGTGTTCGCCAGCAGCAGCGAGGCGAGGTTCGTGTGGTTGTTGCGCCGCCCGCGCCAGAACGTCTCGGAGACGACCGCCCCGTCCTCGTCGACGATCCGCATGTCGCTGTAGACGAGCTGCGCCGCGCCGAGGCCAGCGAGGAGCGCCGCGAGCTTCTCCGGGTACCAGCGGTCGTCCTGGTCGGCGAGGGCGACGAAACTCGCCTCCGGCGGCGCCATCCGCAACGCCCGCTCGAAGTTGGCGTAGAAGCCGAGCCGCTCCTCGCCGACCGCGAGCGTGAAGCGCTCGTCGCCGGCAATCAGCGCCCGCAGGTGCTCGAGCCGCTCCGCGGAGGAGCCGTCGTCGCTGACCAGGCAGGCCCAATTCCCATGCGTTTGCTCGCGGATCGAGTCGATCTGTTGCTCGAGCAGGCGCGGCTCGGGCTCGAAGGTGGCCATGCAGATCGCCACCAGGGGTGCCTCGCTGGGCATCGCGTCAGTAGGCGCCGTCGCCGCGGACGATCGCCCGCGGGGTCCGCATCAGGATCGCCAGGTCGGTCAGCAAGGAGAGGTTGTCGAGGTAGTCGCGCTCCATCGCCAGCCGCTCCTCGAAGGTGAGGTCGCTGCGGCCGTAGACCTGCATCGGCCCGGTCACCCCCGGCTTCACCGCCAGGCGGCTGCGCTGGCGCTCGTCGTACAGGGCGACGATCGCCTCCTCCTCGGGCCGCGGCCCGACCAGCGACATGTCCCCGCGCAGCACGTTGATCAGCTGCGGCAGCTCGTCGAGGCTGGTCCGCCGCAGGAAGCGGCCGACGCGGGTGACACGGGGGTCGTCGCGGATCTTGAAGGCCGGCTGGTCGAGGCTCGCGAGGTCGATCAGCTCGGGCAGCCGCTGTTCGGCGTCGACCACCATCGTCCGGAACTTCAGCATCGTGAAAGGCCGCCCTTCCTGGCCGGCGCGCCGCTGGCGGAAGAGCACCGGGCGGCCGGTGTCGAGCAGGATCGCCAGCGCGATCACCGCCAGCAGCGGCGAGAGAGCCAGCAGCACGAGGGCCGAGACGAGCAGGTCCATCGCCCGCTTCATCGCCATCGTCGAACGCGGCGGGTCGCTGAAGCGGAAGTCGAGGACCGGCAGCTCGGCGAGGCGGTTGAGCTCGATGCCGGGCCCGAGCAGCCCGTAGTGCTGGGGGAGGAAGGTCAGCGCTAGGCCCTCGGCCTTGCACTCGCCGATCAGCTGCTCGGCGTCGACCTGGCTCATCTCCTGTTCGGTCACCACCACGCGCTCGATCCCGAGCTCGCGGGCGACGCGGGAAATGTCCGAGAGGGCGCCGAGGCGGGGCAGCTCGGTGGCGGTCGCGTCCTCCTGCGAGGAGAGGTAGCCGACCAGCTCCAGCCGCGTCTCCGGATGGGTGGAGACCCGGCGGGCGACCATGTCCACAGACCTGCCGGGGCCGATCACCAGCCCCGGTGCCTGCCCCGTCAGCCGGTGCCAGAGGAAGCGCAGGACGCCGCGGCCGACGAAGCTGGCGAGGAAGGCGCCGACGCCGACGCCGATCGCGCTGGCGGGGGAGAGCGGCCCGGCCGGGCTCAGCGCCAGCAGACCGTCGAGGACGAGGGTGCCGACGACGGTGGCGGTGATCAGCGAGGGCAGCTCGTCGAGGGTGCTGTGACGGATCCGCCGGTGGTCGTTGTCGTAGAGGCCCTGGAGCTTGATCACCAGCACCCAGGCCGGGCTGAACAGCAGCGCCCAGAAGAGCGTCCCGACTTCGGTGGTGCCGCTGGCGGCGGTAACGGCGAGGAGGGCGGCGATCAGCGCGATCCAGTCGGCGAAGGCGAGCAGACGCCGCAGCACCGCGCCGCGGCGTCGCGAGAGCTCCGCGGCCTGGCCGCGGGTCGGCTCCTCGTCGGGTGCCTTCGCGGAGGCCGCCTTTCGCGCAGGGGCGGGCGCCGCAGAGGTCTCGCTCTCGGAATGCCGCCGCTTGGTGTGAGGTGCCCAGTTCATCCGCAACTTTTGAAACCGCCTTCGAGGCACTTTTCTTCGGGGTTGAGGCGGCGGGCTTCGTTTAAGTCTTTCTGCGCCGCGGCGTCGTTTCCGCCCTCGTGCTCGACCCGCCCTCGCAGGTAATAGAGCAGCCAGTTGCCTTCTTCGCGTTCGATCGCCTGGTTCAGCCGGTCGATCGCGACCGGGTAGTTGCCTTCCCGCTCGGCCAGCAGGCCGAGCTGTTTCAGCGGCGTGGTGGCCCAGGGCTCGACCTTGCGCGCGGTTTCGGCGTGGCTGACGGCGTTCGCCAGGTTGCCGTCGACGACGGCCGCGTTGCTGGCGTCGATCTCGCGGTCGACCAGCAGCGGCCCGACCAGCGCCACCATGCTGATCCAGGCGACGGCCAGACCGGCGACGGCGAACCCGAACCCGCGCGGCGCCCCGTGGCCGTTGCCGGTGGCCCGGGCGCGGGCGACCTGCTCGCAGCGGCCGGCGACGAGGACCCCCGAGGCGAGGAAGAAGACCCCGCCGATCACGGCGATCTCCCAGAACCAGTCGATCGCCGAGCAGATCGCAAAGGCCAGGCAGCTGCCGAGAAGGGCGGCGAAGAGATCGCGTTGTCGTCCCTCGGCGGCACGCCAGGCAGCGATCCCCGTCCACAGCAGCATTCCGACCATCGCCAGTACGAGCAAACCGCCGACCAGGCCGAGCTCGGCGAAGGCCTGCAGGTAGAGCGAGTGGGCCTCGAGGTTGGGGTCGGAGTTGTCCCGCAGCAGGTGCCAGGAGAAGCGGTAGGTCCCGGCGCCGTGTCCGAGCACGGGCTTTTCCTCGAAGGCGTCGATCGCGACCCGCCAGAACTGACTGCGACCATTGCTGGAGAGATTGGTGAAGTGGGCGCCGGAGCTGCCGGGGGGCTGCACGTCGGGGCTGTTGAACTGGTGCCAGGCGCGACCGCCGACCGCCAGCGCCGCGGCCAGCGCCAGGACCGCGACGGCGAGCGCGATCCGCTTGAGGACGCGCGGATCGCGCGAGGCGGTGATGGCGCGATCGGTGAACCGGCCCTGTCGCCGCTCCAGCCGGCGCAGCACCGCGGCGAGTCCCACCGCCAGCAGCGAGCCGGCAACGAGGATGCCCAACACCAGCAGGCCCTCTTCGGCGATCGTCGAGTCGTGGAGGTTCTCGGCGAGGCTGTTGCACGCCTGCACCGCGAGTACCGCCGGTAGGGCGCCGAGGGCGCCGATCGCGAGCGTGGCCAGCAGCCAGAGCCGGTCGTGGGAGAGGACGATCAGGCAGCCGCAGGCGATCAGGGTTGCCAGCAGGCCGCCCCGGGAGTAGGTGAAGTACAGCGCGAGCAGGACCGCCGGCAGCAACCCGACCGCGGCCCAGCGGACGATGCCGTTCAAGGCGCGCCGGCTCAGCCACAGCGCCAGCCCGGTCGCGATCCCGAAAAGGACCGCGTCGCCGTTCCAGTAACCGAGCGGATAGCTGAGCCGCGCCCCCGCCTGCGGGTCTTCGCTTACGGAGAGGAGATCGGGTAGCAGGCGAGAGGCGAGGGCCAGCAGCGCGACCCCGATTAGCGCGAATGCGATCCCTTCACCGAAACGTTGGCGGCTCTGCTCGGTTTGGGCCAAGAGGAGCGCCAAGACGAAGAAGCCGAGGTAGACGACGACGCGGTCGGCCTCGATGACGCTCAGCTCAATCGACCCGGACCAAGACGACGACAGAGCGGAGAAAAGCGCAAGTGCAGCGATCAAGCCAGTCGCCCAATAGAACGTCCGTCCAAGGGCGAGCCGCCCAGCGCCGCCGAGGACCAGTATCGCGACTACGAGCAGCCATGCGGCCAATCCCGCCACGTGACGGTCGCTCAGCCCGTAGCCGCCGCCCGCGAGCGCGAGGCCGAGCAGCAAAAGCGACGGAATTATCAACGCCGCTGATTCCTCTAACCTTGCGCGCCATGAATCGGACCCCCCACCCCAACGTCCGCGGCTTGGGCCTGCCTTCCGCTGCGCTCTTCTCAGTGCTTGCTCTGCTGGCATTCGGGTCTTTTCCAGTCCTTGCTGAGGCTAATCCCAACTACGAAATCGAACAGACCAATCTTCCGGGAGGTGGCGGCGGCGGAAACCCGCCTACCGACCACAACAACCCCGGTGGTCCGGGAAGTTCCCCTGAAGCCAACCAGTCGACGGCCCGCGCGGGCGGCGGCGGAGCTGGAGATTCCCACAGTGGCTCGGTGAAGTCGCATGACGGGGCATCGGGAGAAACCAATCCAAGCAGCCCCGGCGGAGGCAGCAAGGCCCAGACCGAATCAGGCAAGGGCGCTGTCGGAAACGAGAAGTCGCTCGGCACGGTGGGACTCGGCGAAGGGAAGCCGGTGGCAAGCGAATCCGGAGGCTCGTCGCCGCTGGTCCCGATCCTGATCGCGGTGGCCGTCCTGGCGGCGATCTCGGTGGGCGCGGTGATGGTCCGGCAACGTCGCGGTTCCGCAGGCGGCTTCTCCCTCAAGAGGGGCTGATCGATGATGAGAGCGACGGCTCAACCGACGAGGAAGACTGCTGCGCTGGCGCTCGTACTGGCGTTCGTGGCAACGTTCGCCTTTGCTGCCCGGGCGCAGGCACTGCCGGCGAAGTTCTGGGGCGTGGTGCCGCAGACCAGCATCTCCGAGGAACACTTCGAACGCCTCGCAAGGGGGGGTGTGGAAAGCATCCGCGTTCCCCTCGGCTGGGCCGACCTGCAGTCGCAGCGAGGCGGACCGATCCAGTGGGGCGGCGTCGACTACCTGGTTGAAAAAGCCGCCCTGGCCGGGCTCGACGTGCTGCCGACGATCAGCGGCGCTCCCACCTGGGCGGTGCCGATCGCCAACGTCCAGGGAGACCGGCGGGCGAAAGCGCCTGCCCGGCTGCCAGTCAGCGGCGCGGCGGCCGGCGCCTGGCGCAGCCTCCTGATCCAGGCGGTCGAACGCTACGGGCCCGGCGGCCAGTTCTGGATCAGCCATCCGAATGTCCCGGTCAAGCCGATCCGCTCCTGGCAGATCTGGAACGAGCCTAACTTCAAGTACTTCGTCGCCAGGCCCAACCCGGCCGAATACGGCAAGCTCGTCAAGCTCTCCTACTCGGCGCTCAGGGCTGCCGACCCGGGTGCGCAGGTGGTGCTCGCCGGCCTCTTCTCGCAGCCGCTCGGCGGCCGCTACATCCGCGACGTGCGAGAAAAACCGACGCTCCAGCACGGGGGCAGCATCAACTACTTCGCCAGCTACTTCCTCGAACAGATGTACAAGACGACCCCGGGGATCAAGTCGAAGTTCTCGGCGGTCGCGCTGCATCCGTACACCGAAACCTGGCGCTACCTCACTCCCGAGATCGAAGAAGTGCGCGAAGTCCTGGCCGCGAGTCACGATCCGGCCAAGGCGCTCTGGATCACCGAGCTCGGCTGGAGCTCGGGCCCGAAACGGTCCAACGATGCCTTCGCCAAGGGGCCGGGCGGGCAGGTCGCGGAACTTCGCGGCGCCTTCCGGCTACTGACGACGAACGCCGCCAAATGGCGGATCAAGCGGCTGTACTGGTTCTCAGTCGAGGACGCAAAGGGCTCATGCAACTTCTGCGACGGCACCGGCCTCTTCACCGAAGCCTTCAAGCCGAAGCGGTCCTGGACCGAATACGTCAAGTTCGCCGGGGGCACGCCCTAGCGGCGTAGCGCTGGAGCCGACCCACCGGTCTGCGTAAGATCGGTGGGTTGCCAACTAAGGCGAAAGAGACCACGAAGTCCGACCCGATGGCGCCGTTCTCGGCGGCTACGCGGCGCTGGTTCGATGCCTCCTTCGAGGGGCCGACGCCGGCTCAGGCCGGCGGCTGGGAGGCGATCTCCAGCGGCGCCCACACGCTGATCTGCGCCCCCACCGGCTCGGGGAAGACCCTCGCCAGCTTTCTCTGGGGGATCGACAAACTGGCGCGCTCGCAAGAGCTGGGGACGGGGGTGAAGCTGGTCTACATCTCGCCGCTGAAAGCGCTCTCCTACGACATCGAGCGCAACCTGCGGGCGCCGCTGCGTGGCATCGGCGCCGAGATCGCCGTCGGTCTGCGGACCGGCGACACGCCGCAGAAAGAGCGGCGGGCGATGGCCAAAGAACCGCCGGACATCCTCATCACCACGCCGGAGTCGCTTTACCTGATGCTCTCCTCGAGCGTGCGGGAGATCCTCACGGGGGTTGAAGCGGTGATCGTCGACGAGATTCATGCGGTGGCGCAGACGAAGCGGGGGTCGCATCTGGCTTTGACGCTGGAGAGGCTCGACTGGTTGGTGAGGGAGGCCGGGGAAGAGTCGCCGGGCAAACAGCGGGGAGGGCCCGGCGACTCTTCCCCGGCCTCCATCCAGCGGATCGGGTTGTCCGCCACCCAGAGGCCGCTGGAGCGGATCGGACAGTTCTTGGTTGGGCCTAAGCGGGAGTGCCGGATTGTTGATGCCGGGCAGAAGAAGGAGCTGGATCTGGAGATCGTCGTGCCGGTTGAGGACATGGCTGATCCGGGGGCGCCCGCTTATCCGAGTGAGGATGGGCCGCCTCCGACTGAAATAGAGCCCTCAGCTCACGTCCGTTCGATTTGGCCGGCGATCTATCCGCGGCTGCTGGAGCTGGTGCAGGAACACACCTCGACGATGATCTTCGTCAACAACCGACGGGCGGCCGAGCGGTTGGCCAAGCGCCTCAACGAGCTAGCCAACGGCGAAGGGGAGCAGGAGCTACCAGCTACCGAGCAAGCGGGCCACTCTGCCGCAACGGATGGGGACCCCTCCCCCTGCTCCCCCCCGGACGCCTACGTAGAAATAGCCCGCGCCCACCACGGCTCCTTGTCCCACGAGGAGCGGGCCAACGTCGAGGAGATGCTCAAGTCCGGGCAGTTGCCCTGCCTCGTCGCCACCTCCTCGTTGGAGCTGGGGATCGACATGGGCGCGGTCGACCTGGTGATCCAGGTCGAGTCGCCGAAGTCGGTGACCCGCGGCCTGCAGCGGATCGGCCGCGCCGGCCACCGCATGGGCGAAGTCTCCAAAGGCCGGATCTTCCCCAAATACCGCGGCGATCTGCTCGAGTGCGCGGTCGTCGCTAAGCGCATGCGTGAGGCGGAGATCGAGGAGACGGTTATTCCCCAGAACCCGCTCGACGTCCTCGCCCAGCACCTCGTCTCCCTCGCGGCCCACAAAGAGTGGGAGGTCGACGAGGTCGAGCGCCTGGTGACCGCCACCCAGCCTTTCCATGATCTCTCGCGCGAACAGCTCGAGAACGTGCTCGACATGCTCGACGGCCGCTACCCCTCCGACCGCTTCGCCGAGCTGCGGCCGCGGATCGTCTGGGACCGCACCGAAGGCACGATCCACGGCCGCAAAGGTGCCCGCCAGCTGGTCGTCACCAACGCCGGCACGATCCCGGACCGCGGCCTCTACGGCGTCCACCTGCCAGACGGGCGCCGGGTCGGCGAGCTCGACGAGGAGATGGTCTACGAGGCCCGCCCGGGCCAGACCTTCCTGCTCGGCTCCAGCACCTGGCGGATCGAGGAAATCACCCGCGACCGGGTGATCGTCACCCCGGCACCGGGCGCCCCCGGCGCCGTCCCCTTCTGGAAGGGCGACGGGATCGGCCGTCCCGCCGAGCTCGGCCGCGCGATCGGCGCCTTCGCCCGCGAGGCGGTCAGCCGCGAGCCGGCCGAGCTCGCCAAGGAGTACGACCTAGACGAGCGCGCCGCCAACAACCTCGTCTCCTACCTGCGCGAGCAGCAGCAGGCGACCCGCGTCGTCCCCTCCGACGAGACGATCGTCGTCGAGCGCTTCCGCGACGAGATCGGCGACTGGCGCCTCTGCATCCTCAGTCCCTACGGCGGCCGTGTCCACGCCGCCTGGGGCCTTGCCCTCGCCGCCAAGATCCGCGACGAACGCGATCTCGAGGCCGACGCGATCTGGTCCGACGACGGCATCGTCATCCACCTCCCCGACGCCGACGAGCCGCCGCCCGCCGACCTCGTCCTGATCGATCCCGACCAGATCGAAGACCTCGTCGTCGGTGAGCTTTCCGGTTCGGCCCTGTTCGGCGCCCGCTTCCGCGAGAACGCCTCGCGCTCGCTGCTGATCCCGCGCGCCTACCCGGGCAAGCGCACGCCGCTCTGGCAGCAGCGGTTGAAGAGCCAGAGCCTGCTCGAGGTGGCGCGGGACTTCCCCCGCTTCCCGGTCGTGCTCGAGACCTACCGCGAGTGCCTGCGCGACGTCCTCGACCTGCCGGCTCTCGCCGAGCTGCTGGAAAAGCTGCACTCGCGGGCGCTGAGCCTGGTCGAGGTGGAGACGCCGACCGCCTCGCCCTTCGCCTCCTCGTTGCTCTTCGACTACGTCGCCACCTACATGTACGAGGGCGACACGCCAAACGCCGAGCGGCGGGCGGCGGCGCTGGCCCTCGACCGCGACCTCCTGCGGGAGCTGCTGGGCCAGGAGGAGCTGCGCGAACTGATCGACCCCGAGGCGCTGGAAGAAGTCGAGGCGCAACTGCAGCACCGCACTGAGGCCGGCCGCGCCGGCGACCGCGACGCCCTCCAGCAGCTCCTGCGCAACCTCGGCGACCTCAGGCTGGAGGAGTGCGAGGAGCGCGTCGCCGAGGGCTACTCGGCGAAATCGATGCTGGAGAAACTCGTCGCCGAGCGGCGCGTGGCGAAAGTCCGGGTCGCCGGCGAGGAGCGCTACATCGCCGCCGAGGACGCCGGCCTCTACCGCGACGCCCTTGGCGTGCCCGAGCCGCCCGGCCTGCCGGAGACCTTCCTCGAGGAGCACCCTGACGCGATGCGGGCGCTGGTCCGTCGCTACGCCCGCACCCACGGCCCGTTCCCGACTCAGCAGCTGGCCGAGCGCTACGGCGTCGACCCCTTGCCGGCTCTGCGCGAGCTCGAGTCCGAAGGGGCGCTGGTCCGGGGCGAGCTGGCGCCGGGGGGAACCGAGCGCGAGTGGTGCGACTCCGAAGTCCTGCGCCGGGTCCGCCGCGCCAGCCTCGCCCGCCTGCGCAAAGAGGTCGAGGCCGCCGACACCCGCGAGCTCGCCCGCTTCCTCCCGAGCTGGCAGAACGTCGACGCCTTCCGCCGCACCGGCGCCGGCCTCGACCGCCTGCGCGAGGCGCTGGTGCCGCTGCAGGGCGTGGCGCTGACGCCGAAAGTCTGGGAGGGGGACGTCCTCCCGCGCCGCCTCGGCGCCTACTCGCAGAGCTGGCTCGACGAGCTCTGCACCAGCGGCGAGCTGGTCTGGATCGGCGCCGGCGCCCTCGGCCGCAACGACGGCCGCGTCGCCATGTACTTCCGCGAGGACGTCCGCCTCGCCGGCCCCCCGCCGGCGAACGCGAAGCTGGAGGCGTTCAACGGCGAGGTCCACGATGCGATCCGCGAGCGCCTCGCCGCCGGCCCCTCCTTCTGGCTCGACCTCGTCGTCGAGCTCGACCACCCGGCCGAGGATCTCCACAACTCCCTCTGGGACCTGGTCTGGACGGGCGAGGTGACCAACGACGCCTTCGCGCCGCTGCGGGCGCCGCGCCTGCGGGCGGTGCCGCCGTCAGAACGTCCCGGCCGCCGATTCGCCCGCCGTCGTAGCACGACCGGCGCCGCCGTCCAGGGCCGATGGAGCCTGACCGCGCCGCTCTTCGCCAACGCGCCCGGTCCCGGCGCCAAGCTCCGCGCCCAAGCGGAGCTGATGCTGGAGCGCTACGGCATCGTCACTCGCGAGACCGTCCTCGCCGAGGGCATCCCCGGCGGCTTCTCGACCCTCTATGGCGAGCTCGGCAACCTCGAGCTGCTCGGCACCGCCCGCCGCGGCTACTTCGTCGAGGGCCTCGGCGGCGCCCAGTTCGCCCTCCCGGGCGCGGTCGAGCGCCTGCGCTCGCTGCCCGAAGCCGACGGCTCCTACCTCGTCCTCGCCGCCACCGATCCCGCCAACCCCTACGGCGCCTCGCTCCCCTGGCCGAAGCTAGAGGGCGGCCGTCGCCCCGGCCGCACCCCCGGCGCGCATCTGCTCCTCCGCGACGGCGAGCCGGTCGTCTTCATCGAGCGCGGCGGCCGCGGCCTCCTCCGCCTCCAGCAGCTCGCCGACGCCGAGCTGGAAGAGGCAATGAGCGCCCTCGCCACCGCCGTCAGCGACGGTCACCTGCCGAAACTGGCGGTCGAGAAGCTCGACGGCGAGGCGATCATCGGCTCCGGCCACGAGGAGGCCCTGCTCGGCGCCGGCTTCAGCCGCGGCCCGCGCAAACTCACCGCCACCGCCTAGATCGGAACTGCATCAAATTCTGGTCCCATAACGACCAGAATTTGATGCAGTTCGCCGCTCAGTCTGCGCGACTTTGGCCGTGCGGCCAGACCATTGCCATAATCGATGTGGTGCCTGAGACCGATCAGAGCGCGGTCGAGCTGCTGAAGAGCGTTGCGCTCTTCGCCGACTTGGAGGAGGGGGAGCTTGAGCGCTTCTCGCACGTCGCCGTGCCGCGGACCTTTCCAGCCGGCACCCGGGTCTTCCACGAGGGCGACGATTCCGATGCCTGCTACATCGTCAAGGAGGGCAGCTTCCGGGTCACCCGCGAACACTCCGATGGTCGGGCGATTACCCTCGCCACCCTCGGCCCCGGCGAGATCTTCGGCGAGTTGGCGATGCTCGACGGCGACAAACGCTCGGCCAGCGCCGAGGCGCTGACTGACGGCGAGCTGCTGGCGCTGCCGGCCAACGACGTCCGCTCGCTGCTCGCCCGCCACCCCGAGATTTCCCTCAAGCTCGTCGCCGGCCTCGTTCGCCGCCTCCGCGCCGCCAACGTCCGCCTCTCCCGCCAGTCCTTCCAGACTGTTCCCAGCCGCGTCGCCGGCATCCTCGCCCAGCTCAGTCGCGAGGGCCAGGACGATGCGGGCGGCGACGGCGCCCCGGAAGAAGAGGTGACGATCAACATGAACCAGACCGACCTCGCCCAGCTCGCCGGCACCTCCCGCGAGTCGGTCAGCCGCTTCCTCGCCGAGCTCGAGCGCGCCGGCGTGGTTCGCTCCGGCCGCGGCCGCGTGACGGTGCTGGAGCCGGAGAAGCTGCGCAACTACATCTATTGAGCGACTTCGGCTCCGCCCGGCGAAGGATGGTCGAGCGGCAACTGCGGCGGCGGGGGATCGAGGACGAGCGGGTGCTGGCGGCGATGGGGGAGGTGCCGCGAGAGGCCTTCCTCCCTCAGAAGCTGCGGGATCAGGCATACGCGGACTCGGCGCTGCCGATCGGCGAGGAGCAGACGATCTCCCAGCCCTGGATCGTCGCCGCGATCTGCCAGGCGCTGGAGCTCGAAGGGTCTGAGCTGGTGCTCGAGGTCGGCACCGGCTCTGGCTACTCCGCGGCCGTGCTCGCCCGGCTTGCCGCTCACGTCGTCAGCATCGAGCGCTACGAGCCGCTGGCGCAGGCGGCCGCGACCGTGCTCGAGTCGCTGGGGGTGAGGAACGTGGAGCTGGTTGGCGGCGACGGCAGCCTCGGCGCACCTCAGCGCGCCCCGTTCGATGCGATCGCGGTGCACGCCGCCGCCCCGGCCGCGCCCCCTGCGCTGGTCAAGCAATTGACCGACGGCGGCCGCCTCGTCGTCCCGGTCTCAGGAGGCGACGCCGACATGCTCACGCTCCTGCGTCGCTGCGGCGACCGGGTCGACGCCGTGGAGATGGGACCCTGCCGCTTCGTGCCGCTGATCGGCCAGGAGGGTTTTGAAGGCTAAGGCTGAGCGTGCTCAGCAGTTGGTGCCGGGCGGATCGTTGCCGTCGCGAGAAACATTGTCGCCACCGCCGCCACAGTCGATCTGCTTGTCGCGCTGGCCGTCCGCCGCGTCGATGAAGTCGCTGCCGCCCTTGCCGATCAGAACGTCGGCGCCGAGGTGGCCCATGATGCTGTTGTCGCCGTTGTCACCGATCAGGACGTCAGGGCCGTCCGATCCCTCCAGGCTCTCATTGTCGCCCAGCACCTGGTCGGGATTGCCGCAGCCCGCAGGGGCGCCGGTGCCGCCGAGTTCGACCCGCAGGTTGTCCTTCGAGCGGGCGTAGGAAACGGTGTCCTCGCCGCTGCCGCCGTCGAACTTGTGGCCCTGGCAGGTGACGACGGAGTTGACGAGGAGGTCGTTGCCGTTGCCGCCCAAGAGTTCGTCGCCGCCCGGGTCGGCGTAGAGGACGTCGCTGCCGCCGCTGCCTTCGAGGCGGTCGTGGCCGTTGTCGGGGCCGTTGTAGTTCTCGCCTGCTTCGAGGACGTCGTCGCCGTTGCCGCCGACCAGGGTGTCGTCGCCGGCGTTGCCGTTGATCCGCACTTTGGCCCCCGCCGGCACGCTTGGGTCGACGCCGATCGAGTCGTTGCCGTTGCCGCCGGTGACGACGATGATCGGCGCCGGCCCGGCGTCGGGGCAGACCATCGCGCTCCCGTTCGAGGGCGGGGTCTGGCAGCCGTCGCCGGCGAAGATCGGGATCGTCGAGGAGATCACCCAGGCGTCGTTGCCGCGGGAGATCCGGATGTCGTCGTTCTGCGGGCTGCCCTGGATGATCAGGCTGGCGCCGTCGAGGCCCTGGTTGAGGGTGCCGTAGGCGAGGCTGGGCGGCGGCGAGGGTTCGGAGCCGCACGAGGTCTCGCTGGCGAAGCCGTCGCAGATGTCGGTGCCGGGACCGCCGAAGGCCTGGCCGCCACCCCCGCCGCTTCCCAAAGTGTCGTCGCCGACGCCGCCGTCGATCCGGTTTGACGCTCCGTCGCCGACGATCGTGTCGCTCTGCGGGGAGCCGACCACATCCTCGAAGCCGCCCAGGCTGTCGTGGCCGTCGCCTTTCGCCGTGCCGCCGCCGAGGTTGACCTGGATGCCGCCGCGGGTCGCGCTGGCGTAAGAGACGATGTCTTCGCCGCCTTCGCCGCCGAAGAGGCTGTCGGTGCCGGCGTCGCCGCGGACGATGTCGCCGTCGCCGGGGCCACCGTCGGCGTTGTCGCTGCCTGCGCCGCCGAAGACTTCGTCGGAGTCGCCGCCGCCCTCGAGGTCGCTGTCGTCGCCGGGCCCGCCTTCGACGAGGTCGCTTCCGGGTCCGCCCTCGATCTCGTCGTTGCCCTTGTCGCCAAGCAGCTTGTCGCTGCCGCCGGCGCCGTCGATCTTGTCGCTGCCCTGCTGGCCGTCTACGTAGTCGTCGCCGGCGCCGCCATTGATCTTGTCGGGGCCCTTGAAGCCGATGATGTAGTCGTCGCCACCACCGCCGTTGAGTCCGTCGGCGCCTTTTTCGCCGGAGAGCTTGTCGTCGCCACCACCGCCGTCGAGGTTGTCGGAGCCGGTGTCGCCCTCGAGGTTGTCGTTGCCGCCTTCGCCGTTCAAGTTGTCGTAGCCGCGGCCGCCGACGATCGTGTCGTTGCCGGGGCCGCCGCAGATCGTGTCGTTGCCGTTGGGGCCGCCGGTGATGACGTCGTTGCCGCCGCCGCCGTAGATGACGTCGCTGGCCTTCTTGCCGACGAGGTGGTCATTGCCGGACGTGCCCTTGATCGTCACCTTCTTGCCGTCGCACTTCATCGCCATCGCCTGCCCGGCCATTGGGACCAGGAGCAGACCGACCGCGCAGGCGAAAGCGGCCAACAGCGAGCGGGAGTGGAGGCGTCCTACCACGGTCCTGTGATCGGACGTCAGGCACGCAAACTGGAACGACTCCCTCATTTTGGGCGGCTTTTCTCAAACGAACGTCCGTTTTTTCCGCGAGCCGAGGTTCGACGCCCCGCCCCCTCCGGAGATCGCTCTCCTATACGCTCGCAGCCTCATGCGGGGCGGCATCTACGTCTTGAACTTCTATTCGGCGGTCTTCATCGACCAGCTCAAGCGCGGGCGCAAGACGGCGACGATTCGGCTTGGCGACAAGAGCAACAAGTACGAGCGCGGACAGGTCGTCTGGATTACGGTCGGGTTCCGTCACAGCCCGCGCGAGAAGATCTTCACCGCGGTGATCGACGACGTCGAGGTCAAGAAGGCAGGCGACCTCAACCGCCGTGACATCGAGCACGACAATCCCGAGTTCCGTCGCTTGGAGGAGGAGATCCGCTTCCTCGAGCAGATCTATAGCCGCGAGGTCAACGCCAGCGACGTGGTCACGGTGATCCGCTTCTCCCAGATCACCGAGCCACCCCACTCTTCGCTAGGCAACGGCGAGACTCCGCACCACAACTGAACTGCCGTAGCGCCGCCGCCGTAGGCTAGGCGCGATGGCGGAATACGCGTTTCTCACCACCTGGCTGCTGGAGTCCCCGCGCGAGCCGGTTTGGGAGGCGATCCACAACCAGGCCGACTGGCCCAGCTGGTGGCGTGGCGTAGAGGAGGCGACCGAGCTGTGCCAAGGCGAGCAGAACGGCCTCGGCAGCGTCTCGCGGATGGTCTGGCGGAGCCTGCTGCCCTACCGGATCTGTTTCGACGTGACGATCACCCGGATCGAGCACCCGGCCCTGATGGAGGGCCGGGCGGTCGGCGAGCTGGAAGGGGTCGGCCGCTGGCGGCTCTACGAGCAGGACGGGGTCACTGCCGTCCTCTACGAGTGGAACGTGCGCACGACCAAGCCCTGGATGAACCTGCTGGCGCCGTTCCTGCGCCCGGCCTTCGAGTGGAATCATGACTGGGTGATGAGCCGAGGGGGCGAAGGGATCGCGCAGCTGCTCGGCTGTCGACTCTTGGCTAGCGACTGAAGCTTCGCTATCTTTCTCTTGTTGGCACTCCGACCCTAAGAGTGCCAACCGCCGCCGGGCATAGGAAATTGGCTCTACAGCGGCGATTCCCGACTTTTAACTCACACACCGACCGAACAACGGAGGTTCACGGATGAAGCTGAAGCCCCTCGGGGACCGGCTGATCGTCAAGCCGGTAGAGGAGGAGGAGATGACCGCCAGTGGCATCGTCCTCCCCGACACCGCGAAAGAGAAGCCGCAGAAGGGCAAGGTGCTCGCCGTCGGTGACGGCGCGGTTGCCGAGGACGGCAGTCGCCGGCCGCTCGACGTCGCGGAGGGGGACGAAGTCCTCTACTCCAAATATGGCGGCACCGAGGTGACCGTCGAGGGCGACGAGCTGCTGGTGTTGCGCGAGTCGGACGTCCTCGCCAAGGTCGCCTAGCTCTCCCACCGATTTACGTAACCAAGGAGGACCAGAACACATGGCTCACAAGGAGCTGAAGTACGCAGAGGATGCAAGGGGGGCCCTGCAGGCCGGCGTCGATTCCGTCGCCAACGCCGTCAAGGTGACCCTCGGCCCGAAAGGCCGCTACGTCGTGCTCGACAAAAAGTTCGGCGCCCCGACGATCACCAACGACGGCGTCACCATCGCCCGCGAGGTCGAGGTCGAGGACGTCTTCGAGAACCAGGGCGCCCAGCTCGTCCGCGAGGTCGCTACCGCGACCAACGACGTCGCCGGTGACGGCACCACCACCGCCACCCTGCTGGCCCAGACGATCGTCCGCCACGGTCTCAAGAACGTGGCCGCCGGCGCCAACCCGCTGGCCCTGCGCCGCGGCATCGAGAAGGCTGTCGAGGATGTCGTCGACAACCTCCGCAACAAGCAGTCCAAGGAGGTCTCGGGTAAAGATCAAATCGCTCGCGTCGCCGCCATCTCCGCCGGTGACGACGAGATCGGCAACGTGATCGCCGACGCGATCGAGAAAGTCGGCAAAGACGGTGTGGTGAATGTCGAGGAGGGCCAGACCTTCGGGATGGAGCTCGAGTTCACCGAGGGAATGCAGTTCGACAAGGGCTACATCTCGCCTTACATGGTCACCGACCAAGACCGCATGGAGGCGGTGCTGGACGATCCCTACATCCTCATCGCCAACCAGAAAATCGGCTCCGTGCGGGACATCCTGCCGGTGCTCGAGCAGGTGATGCAGGGAGGGAAACCGCTGCTGATCGTGGCTGAGGACGTCGAGGGCGAGTGCCTCGCGACCCTGGTCGTGAACAAGCTCCGCGGCACCTTCACCGGCGTCGCCGTCAAAGCCCCGGGCTTCGGCGACCGCCGCAAGCGGATGCTCGAGGACATCGCGATCCTCACCGGCGGCGAGGTTATTACCGAGGAGATGGGCCTGAAACTGGAGAACACCCAGCTTGCCCAGCTCGGGAAGGCCCGCCGCGTTGTCGTCGCCAAAGACAACACGACGATCATCGACGGTGCCGGCGAGGGCGAGGACATCAAAGGCCGGATCACCCAGATCAAAAACGAGGTCGAAAACACCGACTCCGACTTCGATCGCGAGAAGCTCCAGGAGCGTCTGGCCAAGCTCGCCGGAGGTGTCGCGGTCGTCAAGGTCGGCGCCGCCACCGAGACCGAGATGAAGGAGAAAAAGCACCGCGTCGAGGACGCGCTGCAGGCGACCCGCGCCGCGCTCGAGGAGGGCGTCGTGCCGGGCGGTGGCGTGGCTCTGCTGAACGCGCAGAGCGGCCTCGACCCCGAGAGCCTGGACGATCCGGACGAGATCACGGGCGCCCGGATCATCCACCGCTCGCTCGAGGAGCCGGTGCGGCAGATCGCCGAGAACTCGGGACTCGAGGGCTCGGTTGTGGTCAACAAGGTCCGCGACCTCAAGGGAGGCGAAGGCCTGAACGCGGCGACCGGGGAGTACGGCGACCTGATCAAGGCCGGCGTCATCGACCCGACCAAGGTCACCCGTTCGGCCCTAGAGAACGCGGCCTCGATCGCGAAGAACATCCTCGTGACCGAGGCGATCATCGCCGAACCGCCGGAGGAGAACGGCGGCGGCGGGATGCCGGGCGGTATGCCCGATATGGGCGGCATGATGTAACGACCCGTGGACTTGGCTCGGTGGCCCTGCGCCCGCGTCTGGCGGGCCCGGGGCGGCGCCGGGCGGTGTCCTCGAAGGCCCGCGATGCGCTGCATCGCGGGCCTTCTGCGTCCTTGCCCGGCTTGCCGCGGCCTCGCCAGCCACAGACGCATGCCCGCCGAGACAAGTCCACGGGCCTTGGACTTATTTCTTCCGCGGCTTGGGGGGGAGCGGCGGCAGGAAGCCGGCGTTGGTTTCGGCGGTTTCGAGGAAGTTGGGGCGGCGGATCTTCTTGCGCAGGGTGTTGGTGGTGCGGGGGTAGAGGCGGAGGTCGTACTGGTTGCCGGCGCCGAAGCCCTGGTAATAGACGAGCATCCGCACGCGGGGGTGGCGGACGGTCCAGGTGATCACCTTCTTGACGAAGCGGGGTTCGTCCTCGCCGGAGACGGCCCACTCGGTCATCGCCACCGGCATCCCCTTCCACTGCTTGCCGGCGTAGAAGTGGTCGAGGTCTTCCCAGACCGGATATTCGGAGTAAAAGTCGGTGCCGACCCAGTCGACCCAGCGCCGCCCGGGCCAGTAGTTACCGGGGAAGTTGCCTTTGACGCGCGGGGAACCGCCGGGGAGAGGGCTCCAGACGATGCTGACCGGCGCCGCCGGCAGTTCGCTGGGGGGAAGACCTTTGCTGCGCTGCACCGGCGGCAGCCCGATTTCGGCCAGCGTCGCGTTGGTCGCTTCCAGGCTCTCGCCGCCGCGGACGATCAGGGAGATGCGGCGAAAGGCCTGCTTGTACCAGCCGGTCGTATGTTCGCCGCCTTTCTGACTGCCGTCGCATTCGATCGCCGACCAGGCGTTGAGGCAGCGGTTCGGCTCGCCCAGCGGGCGGATGTAGGCCGGCAGGCCGTGGGTGGCGAAGAAGCTGTTCACCTGCAGCAGGTAGTCGTCGCCCGCGCCGAGCGCGATCTGCGCCGGCGTGATCAGCTCGGTCAGCGTCTGGTCGTCGGAGGTCGCAATCGCGAGGATCGGCCGCGTTGCGGTTTCGCGCCAGCGTTCATAGGCCTCGTTGAGGCTGTTGCCCCAGGGATGGAAGGTCTCCATCAGCGCCGGGTGCTTGCCGGTCAGTTCGGCGAATTCGTTGAATTCGGTCGTCGTCCCGCGGTCGCTGACGCCGAGGAAGACGTCGGGCTTCGGCGGCACCAGCGAGAGCGCGGCAGCGGTCGCCGGGACCGTGAGCGCCCAAAGGACCGCACCCGCTGCGAGGACGCGCTTAAGCACCTTCGAGGACATCACCCATCCTTCGCGGTTCGACCCCGAGTGCCTGCGCATCGGCCGCCCCCCGCTCGCTGACCATCCCCACCTCCATCAGCTCCGCCTCCTCCCAGGTGGCAAAGGCGGCCTCGCCAGCCAGCGTCCGCAACGCGATCAGGCTTGAACGCACCAGCGGCAGCGGCATATGCACGAGCGGCCGTGGGCGCCCCGCGATGCGGCTGACGAGGTCGGCCATCTGGTCGTAGGTGAGCGTCTCCGGGCCGGCGAGCTCGTAGCGGCGGGTCTTCTCGTCGCTATGCCGCTCGAGCTCCAAGGCCCCGATCACGGACCGGGCGACGTCGGTCGACCAGATCGGCTGGAAGCGCGCCTGGCCCTCGCCGGAGACCGGCAGCACCGGGAGGAAGGAGAAGCGCCGCAGCAGCGTGATCCACGGATCCCTGCGGGAGTACACGATCGAGGGCGCGAATACAGTCGTCTGCAAGGGCGAGGAAAGGACCGCCTGCTCGGCGAGCCACTTGGCGCGGAAGAAGCGGGTCCGCTGAGCCGCCTGCGCGTCCAAGGCGCTGAAGAAGTGGAAGCTCCGCACGCCGCTGCGCTCGGCCGCCCGCAGCAGCCGCACCGTCGCCAGGCCGTTCAGCTCCTCGATCCGCTTCGGCGGCTGATCGCGAATCGAGGCCGCCAGGTGGATGACCGTGTCGACTCCGCGCAGCGCCTGGCGGACCAGGTAGGGGTCGGACATCTCGCCCAGGTCACCGAGCGCGATCTGCACGTCGACCCGCCGCGGCCCCAGTTTGCGCGGCTCCCGCACCAGGCAGCGGACCTCCTCGCCGCGCTCCAGCAGCAGCGGCAGCAGGCGCGATCCGACGTTTCCGGTTGCCCCCGTCAACAGCAGCACGGGCGCATCATCCCTAAAATGAGCACTCGCGCTTGGCCGGGCCCCCCGGCGGGCGCCCGGAAAACGAGCTTTAGGAGACCTTCGAAATGACCTACGTCATCGCCGAGCCGTGCATTGGGCAGAAGGACAACTCGTGCGTCGAGGTTTGTCCCGTCGATTGCATTCACCCGACGCCTGACGAGGCCGATTACGACAACGTCGAGCAGCTTTACATCGACCCGGACGAGTGCATCGACTGCGATGCCTGCGTCGAGGCTTGCCCGGTTGACGCTTGCTTTGCCGAGGATCAGCTTCCGGCTGAGTGGGCAAAATACGCGGAGATCAACGCGAACTACTTTAAGAATCAGGCGGCTTAGTTGGGACGGGGGGGCCGGGAGTCCCTCCCCAGACACCACTCGCCAATGGCTCGTGGTTGAGTGTCTGGGGAGGGACTCCCGGCCCCCTTGCTACGGCTTGAGGTAGCTCTCAGTAGCCGGCGGGGTGTCTGGCTATGAAGACGCCACTCGCGGCTGCTCTAGTTGATTTGTGCCAGCGGGGGCCGGTGCCGCTGGTGTTGCCGGCGGTGTCCCAGCGGAGGCCGGCTATTACGGCGTAGGCGTGGCCGCCGTTGGCGTAGACGGTGATCCAGCGGCCGCGGCCGGCGCTGCCCCAGCTTTCCATCGGGCCGGAGGGGAGGGGGCTGGTGAGGAAGCCGCCGCCGTGGAGGGCGAAGCTGACCGCGCCGGAGCAGTCGTAGCCGCGGTCGTTCCAGCGGGCATGGCCGCCGCCCCAGATGTAGGGCTTGCTGCGGATCTGGTTCGCCGCAGCAATCACTTGCTTCACCGCGGGTGGTGCGTTGACCGGCGGGATCGCGCGGCCGTTGACCAGCAGCGCCTTCCCTGGAGGGCCGGTTTCGGTTGGGGTTTCGACTTCCGGGGTAGTGGAGGCGAGACCGCCTGGAGGGGTCGCCTGAGCCGGTCCGGCCACGGCCAGTGAGGCCGCCGCCAGGGCCAGTACCGCGAGGAAAATACGAAGGGCGGGCGTTTTTCGGGCCGCCCCAAGGGCCTTTTGCATGTACTTACTCCTCCTTCGTCGGCCGGCGGGGTTAGCTGTCGGGCTGGCGCTGAAGGAGCCTGCGCCCCCACCCAAAGGTGGGCTCGCCCCAGGAACTTGGTTCCCCCGCTCCCCGGCATGTCTTAGCCGGGGATTAGGCGTTTGTGTGCAGACCTTAACCCAAGGCTGGGAAGGAAGTTGCTGAAGCCTGTGTGGGGTTCGTCACGCTTGACCGAAGGCCGACGGGACGAAAAACCGCCCTACCTATCCGGAAATTGGCCCGTCGGCAGCGGTTATTGGACGACCGGCAGCGGCGTGCCGCTTACCGGCGGCGCTTCGGCGGCGGCCGGAGTCGCTTGCAGGACCGGCAGCTCCTGCGGCGTCGCGGCGATGATGCCCCTCGCCGCCTGGCGGATCGCCTGCGAGGCGGGGGCGTCGGGCTCGGCGATCGCCAGCGGCGAGCCGCCGTCGGCGTGCTCGCGCAGCGGCTCGGAGAGTGGCACCTTGCCGAGCAGCGGCACGTCGAGTTCGTCAGCCAGTAGCTGGCCGCCGCCCTCGCCGAAGATCGTGAAGCGCTCGCCGCTCGGCGTCGTGAAGCCGGACATGTTCTCGATCACGCCAAGGATCTCGAGGTCGAATTTCCGCGCCATCTCGGCGCCGCGCCGCGCCACCGACTGGGCTGCCGGCTGCGGCGTGGTGACGACGACGAACTTCGCCTGCGGCAGCAGTTGGGCCAGGGTCATCGAGACGTCGCCGGTCCCGGGCGGCAGGTCGAGCAGCAGGTACTCGAGCTCATCCCAGGCCACGTCCTCGAGGAACTGCTGGATCGCCTTGTGCAGCATCGGGCCGCGCCAGACGACCGCGGAGTTCTCCTCGACGAAGAAGCCGATCGACATCACCTTGACACCGCTCGGCGAATCCAGCGGGAGGATTTTGCGCTCGCCGTTGACTTCCGGTTTGCGGTTCACCCCGAGCATCCGCGGGATCGAGTAGCCGTAGACGTCGCAGTCGAGCGCTCCGGCTGAGTGGCCTTCGGCGTTCAGCGCCGCGGCCAGGTTGGCGGTCATCGTCGACTTGCCGACCCCGCCCTTGCCGGAAGAGACGCAGATCACGTTCTTTACCTTCGCCAGCGCTCCCTGCGGCAGCTTGCCGCGGCCGAGCGTCTGCTGCAGGTTGCCTTTCTCCTCGTCGGAGAGGACGTCGAAGCCGACCGCGACCTCGGTCACGCCTTCGAGCTGGGAGACGTTGGCGGCAACCGCCTGTTCGAAGTGCGAGCGGACCGGGCAGCCGGCGGTGGTCAGCGAGACGACGACCTCAACCCGGCCGCTTTCCTTGACCTCGATTGAGCGGACCATGCCCAGCTCGACGATCGAGCGCCGCAGCTCGGGGTCGATGACGGCACGAAGCTTCTCGGTGATCTGATCTTCATTGGGGAGTGGCATTGCCTCGATTCTCGCAAAGGAGCTCGTTCGGCCGTCTTTCGCGCCGCCCAGGGGGAGAGTTTTGCCCGCCCGCGCCCTTAGGCCCGCGTACGCAGTCGAGCGAAGGAGGACCTATGTCTGGTGCCAGGATCGTCGTCGGAAGAGTTGTCGCCCTCGGAGTGCTGTTGGCGATGAGCGTGCTGTTGCTGGTCGCTGCCAAAGCCAGCGCCGGCAAGTACGAGGTCGCCCAGTGCGGCTGGTACGTCGGCGCCGACGCCAACTGGGCCGACACCACCGGCGGCGCCAAGTTCACCCCCGACGGTTACTGCGTCACGCCCGCGGGCTCCGATCCATTCGACGGCGTTCACCTGAAGAGCTTCACCCGCAACGGGCAGGGCACCGTCTCCGGCACCCGCTTCGCCCGCTGGCGCTGGGAAGCGCCGGCCAACACCGATGGGATCGTCGCCGTGCGCGGCACCTGGTGGCATGCCCTCCACGACGGCATGGAGCAGCGGCTGGGCGGGGTCAACTGGGGCGGGGAGTTCAACTACTCGCTCCGGGCGACGGCCACCGACACCGCTCTGCGCGAGTTCGCGATCGGGTTCAACTCGCCGATCCCGGCCTTCGAGGACCGGCTGCTGTGTGCCCGCGGCGAAGAAAAGTGGTGCTCGCTCGACCCCGGTTCCTGGTCTGGGATCCGGGCCCTGACGCTGACGGTGGAGGACGACCGCCAGCCGGCTGCCCTGCTGACCGGCGGAGATCTCGTCGCCGGCGGCTGGCGACGAGGCACCCAGTCGGTCTTCGTCGGCGGCGACGACGGCGGCAGCGGACCCCGCTTCGGCGAGACCTTCCTCGACGGGAACCGGGTCGGCTTCACCGAGTACCAGTGCAACAAGGTCGAAATCGGCGGCGAGTGGAGGGCGACGACGATGAGGCCCTGCGGCACCTCCGCCCGAACCACCCATTACGTCGACACGACGGTGTTCAGCGACGGCACCCACACCGTCGTTCACTGCACTGCCGACTTCGCCGGCAACGGCGCCTGCACCGGCACCCACACGGTCCTCATCGACAACAACCCGCCGGCCCACCCGCGCTCGCCGCAACTGGCCGGCGGCGATGGCTGGCGTCGCAGCAATGACTTCGATCTCAGCTGGGAAAACCCGGACCAGGGACCGGCGAGCCCGATCGCCGGCGCCGCTTGGCGGATCAGCGCCGCAACCGGCTACGACACCGGGATCAGGTTCGCCTCGGGCCGGGGCCGCAACTCCCTTGCCGATCTCTCAGTTCCATCCGCGGGGTCCTACTCGCTGCAGCTGTATCTCCGCGACGAGGCCGGGAACGAGGCGCCGGGCTCAGCGGTGACGGTGCCGCTGCGGTTCGACGACGTCAGGCCGCAGGTGGCCTTCTCGGTCGCGGCGGACGAGCGGCAAGTGATGGCCGACGTCTTCGACGAACACTCCGGCCCGGCCGGCGGTCACCTTTTCTACCGTCGCGTCGACGTGGCGGACTGGACGGAGCTGCCGACGCGGCTCGTCCCGGGGGATGCCGCCGGCAAGGCACACCTGGTCGCCCCGATGCCGGAACTCGGCTATGGCACCTATGTCTTCCGCGCTGAAGCCGGTGACGGAGCCGGCAACGCGGCCTCGACCAGCCTGCGGGCCGACGGCACGCAGATGGCCGTCCGCAGGGAGCCGCCGCCCCCGGTCGCGAAAGCGGTGCCGCTGTCGAAGCCGAAGCCCCAGCCCCAGGCGCAGCCGAAATCAAAGGCGAGACTGTTCGCCCGGCTTCGCGGCGGCCACGGACGCGGTGACTCGCTCACCGTCCCGTTCGGTGCGCCGGCTCTGCTCAGCGGCCGCCTCACCGCCGCCGATGGGACCCCGCTGCCCGCCCGCGAGCTGCGCGTGGTGTCGCATCCTTCCCACGGCGCGTTGGCGCCGATCGCCGCGGAGACGCTGAGGACGGGCGAGCAGGGCGGCTTCGAAGCGCCGCTGCCGGCGGGGCCGTCGCGCCGGGTCACCGTCATCTTCAGCGGCGACGACGCGCTGGCGCCGGCCCGGCGCCCGGCGCTGGAGCTGCGGGTGCGCTCCGGCCTCTCCTTGCGGGCTGTGCCGACCAGCCTGCGGACGGGACAGGCGGTGCGCCTCAGCGGCAAAGTCCGCAGCGCCGGGGCGCCGATCCCCCGGCGCGGCAAGCTGGTCGCGATCCAGTACCTCGAGCAGGCGACCCATCGCTGGCGCCCGGTCCTCGTCACCCGCACCGACCACCACGGCCGTTACCGCGCCCACTACCGCTTCCGCTACGTCAGCGGCAGCGCCTCGATCCGGTTGCGGGCGACGGCTTTGGCGGAGGAGCACTGGCCCTACGCTCCCGGCTTCTCACCCTCGGTCACCGTCAAGGTGCGGGGGTGAGGTCGAAGTGGATCGACGTTCGAAACTCTCGCTAGGGTGAGGCCTATGTCGCAAGCAACCCTTCACACCAGCGCCGGGGCGATCGTGCTCGAGCTTCACGACGAGGACGCGCCGAAAACCGTCGAGAACTTCCGCAAGCTCTCCGCGGATGGTTTCTACGACCAGCTCGTCTTCCATCGGGTGATCCCGGATTTCATGATCCAGGGCGGTTGCCCGGAAGGAACGGGCACCGGCGGCCCGGGCTACACCTTCGAGGACGAGATCAACGACCACAAAATCGTCCGCGGCGCCCTGGCGATGGCCAACGCAGGGCCGAACACCAACGGCTCGCAGTTCTTCATCGTCACCACCGGTGCGGCGCCGTGGCTGGACGGCAAGCACACCGTCTTCGGCGAGGTGATCGACGGGATGGACGTGGTCGACGCGATCGAGTCGACCCCGACGGGGGCCGGCGACAAGCCGCTCGAGCCGCAGACGATCGAACGCGTCGAGCTCGACGAGAGCTAGGTGGGGGCCGGAGCGTCGCCGGCGGGGGGTGCCTCGCCACTGCCGGCGCTCCGTTCGCGCCGCGCCTCTTGGCGGCGCTTGATTCCTTCGCCTGGCCGCCAGAGGCTGACCAGCCCGGCGACGAGGGTGACGAGGAAGATCTGGCCGAGCATCATCTCCAGGCCCGCGATCATCCGGCCCGGCTGACCGCCGGGCACGAGGTTGCCGTAGCCGGTCGTGGTCAGGGTCGTGTAGCTGAAGAAGAGGAAGTCGCTTCCGGCCGGGTGCGGGTGGCCTTCGAAGAAGGCCCCGCTCTGGACCCTCTCGACGAAGCCGTAGACGAAGGTGAAGAGGATGCCGAGGACGGCATAGACGCTGAGCGCGCCGAGGATCGTCCGCGAGCCCACCCGGTCGGCCAGCACCACCCGCCGCAGGACCGCACCCATCGCCACCGCCAGCAGGGCGACCTGGACCACGGTGGCGACGTTGAGCCAGAGCTTGTCGCCGCTGGCCGCCCCGATCGCCGCCAGCAGGATCGTCGCGCACGCTAGGTAGAGGGCGGTACGGACCAGCCGCGGTCGGGCGTGGGCGCTGGTCAATGCGATCACAGAGGTGGCGCTGGTCGCGAGGCAGAGGACCACCGCCCCCCAACTCCGGTTCGCCAGGAGCGAGGCGAGGACGTAGGTGAGCAAGACCGAGGCCAGTACCAAGCCGAAGGCGTCGCGGGTGCGTTCGGCGCGCTTTACCCAAGTCTCGCGGCGCCGCTCGCGCCTGGCCGGATCCATCCAAGCTTCGTTCGGGCAGGGCAGCACCTTTCCTGCCCCGCCAGGCGCTAGCGGAGGGGGTGGGATTCGAACCCACGAGACGCCTTTCGACGCCCAACGGTTTTCAAGACCGCCGCATTCAACCGCTCTGCCACCCCTCCCAGAGCGTCAGGGCTACTCCCATTGATTGTATGCAGGGGTGCGCCGTCTGCTGATTCTCGCGTCGGCGATGATCTTCATCGACGTCGCCTTCTTTGCTGCGATCGCTCCGCTTTTGCCGGAGTACGTAGACGACCTCGGGCTGACTAAGGCAGAAGCCGGAATCCTCTCTGCTTCCTACGCTGCTGGAACCCTGCTCGGGTCGCTGCCCGCGGGCTTCGTGGCCAGTCGGATGGGACCGCGGAAGACGGTGATTCACGGCCTGGTCTTGCTGGGCGTGGCGAGCCTCGTCTTCGGCTTCGGCGAGGAGATCTTCCTCCTCGACGCCGCCCGGTTCATCCAGGGGATCGCGGGCGCCTTGATCTGGTCGGGAGCGCTCACCTGGCTGATCACGGCCGCCCCGGAGGACAAGCGCGGATCGATCATCGGCACCGCCCTCGGGACCGCG
>Ga0307316_10000020_pt1 | contig 37527 bp, 33 predicted proteins | sample ER_DNA_356_FD_194504 | JGI IMG/M metagenome (GOLD analysis project Ga0307316, IMG submission 194504) | Bulk soil microbial communities from the East River watershed near Crested Butte, Colorado, United States - ER_DNA_356 | ecosystem: Environmental > Terrestrial > Soil > Floodplain | place... | reverse complement strand
TGGGCGCCAAGATGCGCGCGCCCTTTCGCGAGCCCGCGATGATTCGCATGCCTACGCGGCGAGCTCGCGCTCGCCGAAGACTCGCTCGACCTCGTCCACGAGCGGGCCTTCGTACGAGACCAGGCCCTCGGAAGCGGTTCGCGCTCGCTCCAGCAGTGGGCGATCGGCGCGCCAGTGGACGAAGTGCAGGTCGGACACCCCGGCCTGCCGCGTTCCGAGCAGCTGGCCCTCGCCGCGCAGCTCGAGATCCTTCTCCGCGAGGTCGAAGCCGTCGCTCGAATCGACCAGCGCCTGCAGCCGTTCGTGCGCGTTGTCGGTCAGCTCCTCCCGAGGCCGCGAGATCAGCAGGCAGTACGACTGCTCGCCCCCCCGCCCCACTCGGCCGCGCAGCTGATGCAGCTGGGCCAGCCCGAACCGGTCGGCCTCCTGGACGATCATGATCGTCGCATTCGGGACGTCGACGCCGACCTCGATCACCGTCGTCGCAACGAGGACGTCCAGCTCCCGCGCCTTGAACTGCGCCATCAGCTCACGCCGCTCCGCCGGCCGCAGCCGCCCGTGCAGTAACCCAACGCGATAGCAGCGGAGCTCGGCGCGCCGCAGCCGTTCCGCCTCGACCTCTGCCGCCCGCGACTGCGACGTCTGCGACTCCTCGATCAGCGGGCAGACGACGTATGCCTGCCGGCCGGCATCGAGGTGCTTGCAGAGCCGCTTGTAGGCCTCGGACGAGCGCTCGGCCGTCACCCAGGAGGTGACGATCGGCTTGCGCGAGGCCGGCGGCTTCGCGATCTCCGTCACCGAGAGGTCGCCGTACAGCGTCAGCGCGAGCGTGCGCGGGATCGGCGTCGCTGTCATGTGCAGCACGTGCGGCGCGCGGCCCTCGATCAGGGCCCGCCGCTGCTCGACCCCGAAGCGATGCTGCTCGTCGACGACCGCGACGGCGAGCTCGCGGAGCTCGACTCCCTCCTGGATCAAGGCGTGCGTCCCGACCACGATCTGCGCGCCCTCGAGCTGGGACTTGACCGATCCGGTCAGGAGCGCGACGCGGACGCCGAGCTCCGTGCAGAGCGGCTCGATGGTCAGAAAGTGCTGCTCAGCAAGGGTTTCCGTCGGCGCCATCAGCGCGCCCAGGCGGCCCGACTCGACCGCGCGCAGGAGCGCGTAGAGCGCGACCACGGTCTTGCCCGAGCCGACGTCGCCCTGCAGCAGCCGCTGCATCGGGGCCTCGCGGCCGAGGTCGGCGTCGATCTCCGCGATCGCGTGCTCCTGGTCGGCCGTGAGCTCGAACGGCAGCAGCTTCCGGTAGCGCGATACCAGCTCGCCCGGCTCGCCCAGCGCGGCCGCCACGGCAGCCTCGCGCCCGGCCTTCGCGCGGGCGAGCCCGACCTGGAGCACGAGCAGCTCGTCGAACGCGAGGCGCTGCCGCCCCGCCTCCCCCTCGTCGAGCGAGCGCGGCCTGTGCAGCGCCCAGAGCGCGTCGGCCCGCAGCGGCAGCCGCTCGGCGACCTTCAGCCCGGCCGGGAGCGGGTCGGGAAGGTCGCGCGCCTGCGGCAACGCCCGCTCGACGAGCCCGCGCAGCCGCTGCGGGGTCACGTCCTCGCTCGCGGGATAGACGGGCGCGAAGTCCGCCGTCGCGGTGACCCCGTTCAGGTCGAACGAGCGAACCTGGAAGCCGTTTCGCTTCAGCTGCCCGCGCAGGCGCACGCGGGTGCCTGGCTGCAGCTTCTCGGCGAGCCAGGCCTGGTTGAACCAGACGGCGACGATCTCGTCGCTCTCGTCGGCGATGCGGGCGTTCACGATCGCGAGGTTCCGCCGCGGCCTGCGCACCGAGACCGACCGGACCTCGCCCGCGATCGCCGCCTCCTCCTCGGCGAGCAGGTCGGCGATCCGCCGCTCCGGAACGGCGGTCTCGTAGCGGTGCGGCCGGTGCTCGAGCAGGTCGCGCAGCGTGCGCAGCCCGAGCTTGGCGAGCTTCTTCTCGACGGCCGGCCCGACTCCCGTCAGCGACGAGACCGACTGCTCGACGCGCTCGGGTCGCGGGGTCCCGGGCAGGCGCGGCCAGGCCGCGGGCGGCTCTATTCCGGCAAAGCCTTTCGACACGCGGCCAGTCTAGGAAGCGCCGCGGCTCACACGGCGTCGTCGAACCAGAAGAAGCCCACCGTCCCCGGCCCGGCGTGGGCACCGACGACGGGCCCGAGGGTCGTCACGAGCTCGATCTCCGCCTGGGGCCGCGAACGGCCCACGAGCTCGACCAGCGCCTCGGCGCGCTCGGGGGCCTCCGCGTGCGCGATCCCCGCCCGCAGGGTCGGCACGTCGCTCGTGGCGGCCTCGAACGCCGAGGCGAACTCGAGAAACGCCTTCCGGTTCCCTCGCACGCGCTTGACCGGCAGCACCTCACCGTCGCGGATCGAGAGGATCGGCTTGATGTTGAGCAGCTCGCCTGCCCACGCGCGGGCGCGGCCGATGCGACCGCCGCGCGCGAGGTACTCGAGTGTGTCGACGGTGAACAGGAGGCCCGTCTCGCGCCGGTAGCGCTCGACGAGGGTGTCCACCTCCTCGTCGCTCGTCCCGCGCTCGAGCCGCCGCTGGATCGCGAGGCCAAGCATCGCGATCGCCGCCGAGGCGCTCTGCGAGTCGATCGCGCGCACCCGGTCGCCGCCGAGGACCTGCGCCGCAGCCCGCGCGCTCTCGATCGTCCCCGAGAGCTTCGCCGCGATGTGCAGGGAGAGAATGCGCTCGTAGCCGCCCAGCTCCTCATAGGTTGCGAGGAAGTCGCCAGGGGTCGGCTGCGAGGTCGTTGGCGTCTCGCTAGCCGTGCGCAGGCGCGCGTAGAACTCCTCCGGCTCGAGCTCGACGTAGTCGCGGTAGCTCTCCTCCCCGAAGCGGACGTAGAGCGGGACGACCCGCCAGTTCGGGAAGCGCTGCGGCGCCTCGGGAAAGTCGGCCGTCGAGTCGACGACGATTGCCGTGTTCTCGGCTGTCAGCCGCAACTAGGCAGCCTCGGCGCGGGCGGCCTCGCGGATCGCGTTGATGATCGCGTCGAGGCCGTCGTCCTTGCGCAGGCAGGCCACGGCGCCCGCCTCCATCAGCGCATCCCGCTCGCGCAGGTTGGCCGAGGCGGTGAGGACGACCACCGCCGCCTCCGGGCAGGCCTCGCGCACGGCTCGCGTCGCCTGCACGCCGTCGAGCCCGGGCAGCCGGTAGTCCATCAGCACCACGTCGGGGCTCAGCTTGGCCGCGACGGCAGCCGCATCGCCCCCATCGGGCACGGACGCGACCACCTCCATCTCGGAGCGCAGGCCGAGCAGCAGCTCGAGTGCCTCGCGGAAGACCTCGTTGTCCTCGACGAGGACTACCCGGATCGGCTCGCTCATTGATTGGAGGCTACTCGGCAGAGAGGAGGAGCGGGTAATGCGGCTGGCCGCCCTCGTGCACGTCGAGCTCCAGCTCGGGGTGGCTCGCGGCAAGCTCTTCGAGAAGGCCGTTCAGCGGCGGCGCGCCCTCCCCCGTCAGGACCGTGAGCACGTCACGCGGCTCCGCCAGCAGGCGCTCGAGCAAACCCGTGGCGACCTCGTCGAACGCCGGGCCCGCGGCGACGGCCTTGCCGTCTTGCAGGGCGAGGTACTCGCCCTCGCGCACCGGGACGCCGTCCGTCGTGGCGTTCCGCGAGGCGACCGCTACCTCGCCCGTGACGAGGCCGTTCAGCGCCTCCTGCATCGCCGCCGCGTTGTCCTCGGCCAGGCGCTCGCCATGGAAGGCCACGAGTGCGGCGAGGCCGGCGGGGATCGACTCGGTCGCCACCACCAGCACGGGCTTCCCTGCGACGCGCGCCGCCTGCTCGGCGGCCATGATCACGTTCGGGTTGTTCGGCAGGAGCACCACTTCGTCGGCCGCGGTGCCCTCGATCGCCTCGAGCAGGTCGGCGGTCGAAGGGTTCATCGTCTGCCCGCCCTCGATCACCTTCTCCGCGCCGAGGTCCTCGAACAGCCGCCGGTTTCCCTCGCCCGCGACGACGGCGACCACGCCCGAGCGCGAAGCGCCCCCCGGCAACGCCGCGAGCAGCCGCTCCTCGCGCTGAGCGGTCTGGCGGTGCATGTCGGCGATCTCGACCCCCTCGATCGTGCCCGCGCGGGTGGCGAGCGACAGAGCTGCGCCGGGGTCGTCGGTGTGGACGTGGACCTTGAGCGCGTCCGAGTCGCCCACGACGAGCAGCGAGTCCCCGAGCCGCTCGAGCTCCGCCTCCACCGCCTCAGGGTCGAGGTTCTCGCCCTCGACCACGAACGCCGTGCAGTAGCGGTAGCGCGACGGCTCCTGGTGCACCGCCTCGATGGTCACTTGCAGCGGCTCCGCCGCCGGTGCGACCACCTCTTCTCCGGCTGCCCCCGCCGCAAGGCCGCGCACGAGCTCGAGGAGCCCGGCGCCCCCCGCGTCGACGACCCCGGCCTCGCGGAGAACCTCGAGCTGCTCGCTCGTCCGCGCAACCGCCTCCTCCCCGCGCTCGACCACCTCGCGCAGGAGCTCGACCGGGTCGGTCGCCGCCGAGACCTCCGCCGCGTCGCCGAGGGCTCGAATGACGGTCAACATCGTCCCCTCGACCGGCTTGCGCACCGCGCGGTAGGCCTCGTCGCTCGCACCGCGGAAGGCGCGCGCGACCGTCGGCACGTCGATCGTGTCGGCCGCTCCGAGCACGTCGGCCGCACCTCGGATGATCTGCGAGAGGATCACGCCCGAGTTCCCGCGCGCCGACATCAGGGCCGCTCGCGTCATCTCGTGCGCAAGCGTCGGGCGGTCGGAGGCGGTCGACTGCTCGAGCGCCCCCACCACGCCGCGGCCGGTCAGCGTCAGGTTCGTGCCGGTGTCCCCGTCGGGGACCGGATAGACGTTGAGGTCGTCGATTCGCTCACGGCTCAGCTCGAGCGACGCGAGCGCGCCCCGGGCGAGCCCCCGCAGGATCTCGAGGTCGCTCATGCCGAGCGCTTCACGTCCTGGATGTGCACGTCGACCGCGGCCACGCGCAGACCGGTCAGCCGCTCGACCTCGTAGGCGACCTGGGAGCGCACCGTGGCGGCGACCTCCGCCAGGTTGAGCCCGTAGGCGACGACCACGTACAGCTCGATCGCAACCGCGCCGTCGGCGTTGCGCACGACGATCCCCCGCAGCGGCTTCCCTTTCGGCAGCAGCCGGGTGACGCGCTCGCGCGCAGGCCCCGGCGCGCGCAGCGACATGCCCACCACGCCGTAGCACTCCGCGGCCACGCGGCCGACGATCTGCGCGATCGCGTCAGGCGAGATCGTGATCCGCCCAAGCTCGGACGGAATGGTGAGTCCGCTCTCGTCCACCGTCGCTTAGACGCGGGGCGCGGCCCCGACGGTTGCCGTCCTAGACGGCTTTCTGAACCTTGTTGCCCTTGAGGCAGCGCGTGCAGACGTAGGCGCGGGTCGCCTTGCCGTCGAGCAGCACGCGAACGCGCTGCAGGTTCGGGTTGAAGCGCCGCTTCGTCGCCACCATCGAATGGCTCCGGTTGTTGCCGAAGCCGGGCTTCTTCCCGCAGATCACGCAGACCTTGGACATCGGCGGCGGAGTCTAGCTAAGCCGGTGCGGTCCCAGCGGCCGCGCGCAGCTGGGAGAAGACATCGGCCATCTCGAGGGCGGTGCGGACAGCTTCGGCGCCCTTGTCGAGCCGAGCTCGGGCCTGCTCCTCGGTCTCCGTCGTCAGCACGCCGAAAGCCACGGGAACGCCGGTCTCGAGCCCGGCGAGCTGCAGGCCGCTCGCCGCCTCGCTGGCCACGAACTCGAAGTGCGGCGTCTCGCCGCGGATGATCGCACCGAGCGCGACGATGCACGAGTAGCGCCGCGTCTTCGCAAGCGCCATCGCGGCCAGCGGGAGCTCGAAGGCGCCCGGGACCGGGATCACGGTCACGGCCTCCCGTCCCACACCCGCGCGCTCGAGCTCGTCCAGGGCGCGCGAGAGCAGCTCGCCGGTCAGCTCGCCGTTGAAGCGGGCGACGACGACGCCGACCGCGCGGCGGTTCCCGCTCGGCTCGCCTTCGATCACGCCGTAGCCGTCGGGGATGCGCAGGTCACCCGCAGCGTGCTGGGCGGTGCGCAGGCGCGGCAGCTCGTCCTCCTCGGCCGGGACGTCCTCGTCGGGCTCGTCCGGCTCCGGCTCCTGCTCAGCTTCCGCCTCGGGCTCAGCATCGGGATCGGGCTCGGGCTCAGCGTCAGGATCGGGCTCGAGCTCGGGCTCAGGCTCGGGCTCGGCCGGGGCGTCCTGCTCGGCGTCCGGATCCTCCCAGACGTCCTCGCGGCGCTCCTCCTCAGGCTCGGGGTTCAAGCCGAGGCGGGGCTGGTCGAGGCCGTCGCTCACCGCTCCTCCGAGTCGAAGCGCAGATCCTGGTGGTGCAGCCGGTGGCCGAGCTTGTCGCGCTTCGCCGCGAGGTAGCGACGGTTCTCGGAGTTGGGCGACGTCTCGATCGGGACCTGCTCGGTCACGGTGAGACCGTACCCCTCCAGGCCGCTGATCTTCTTCGGGTTGTTCGTCAGGATCCGGATCGTCGAGAGGCCGAGGTCGGCCAGGATCTGATTGCCGATTCCCCAATCGCGCGCGTCGGCGGGGAACCCGAGCTCGAGGTTCGCCTCGACGGTGTCGAGCCCCTGCTCCTGCAGCTCGTAGGCGCGAAGCTTGTTCAGCAGGCCGATCCCGCGACCCTCCTGCGCCATGTAGAGCAGCACGCCACGGTCCTCGCGACCGAGTTGGAGCAGCGCCTGGTCGAGCTGCTCGCCGCAGTCGCAGCGCAGCGAGTGGAAGACGTCGCCGGTCAGGCACTCGGAGTGGACGCGGACGAGCACGTCGTGCGCGCCGTCGACCTCGCCCTTCACCAGCGCGAGGTGGTGCCTCCCGGTCAGCGTCTCGCGGAAGGCGACGGCGGTGAACTCGCCGTAGCCGGTCGGTAGCCGCACGGAGGTCGTGCGCTCGACGAGCTTCTCGTGCCGGCGGCGATATTCGATCAGGTCGGCGACGGTGATCAGCTTCAGCCCGTGCTGCTCGCAGTACGGGATCAGGTCGGGCACGCGCGCCATCGTCCCGTCGTCGTTCATCACCTCGCACACCACGCCCGTGGGGTTGAGGCCGGCGAGGCGGGCGAGGTCGACTGCCGCCTCGGTCTGGCCCGCGCGCCTGAGCACTCCGCCGGCACGGGCGCGCAGCGGGAAGACGTGGCCGGGCTGGACCAGATCGCCCGGGCCCTTGCTCGGGTCGATCGCAACCTGGATCGTGCGCGAGCGGTCGGGCGCCGAGATGCCGGTCGAGATCCCCTCGCGCGCCTCGATCGAGATCGTGAACGCAGTGCCGAAGGGCGTCTCGTTGCGGTCGGTCATCGGCTGCAGACGGAGCTCCTCGCAGCGCTCGTCGGTGAGGCAGAGGCAGATCAGGCCGCGGCCGTGCGTGGCCATGAAGTTGATCGCCTCGGGCGTCGCGAACTGGGCCGCGATCGTCAGGTCGCCTTCGTTCTCGCGGTCGGCCGCGTCGACGACGACGACGAACTTGCCCTGCCTGATGTCCTCGATCGCCTCCTCGACGGTGGCGAACGCGGTGGAGCGCTCGGTGGTGTCCATCTCGCCCCGGATCGTATCCCTCAGGACGCGGCGAGCCGCTCGGCGTACTTCGCCAGCAGGTCGACCTCGACGTTGACCTCGTCGCCGGGACGCAGGCTCGAGAGGGTGGTGTGCTCCAGCGTGAAAGGCACGAGCGCGATCTCGAAGCCGTTGCCCTGCAGCGCAGCGATCGTGAGCGAGACCCCGTCGAGAGCCACCGAGCCCTTCTCGACGCAGTAGCGCAGGAGCTTCGGCTCGACTTCGATGCGGAGGCGGGCGCCGTCGCCCTCCCGGTCGAGCGCAGTGACCCGGCCGAGGCCGTCGACGTGGCCCTGGACGAAGTGGCCCCCGAGCGGCTCGCCGGCGCGGAGGGCCGGCTCGAGGTTGACCTCGGCTCCTGCCTCGAGGCGGCCGAGGTTCGTGCGCGCGAGCGTCTCCGGCACGGCGTCGAACTCGAGCGTCCCGTCGTCGACGCCGGTAGCGGTCAGGCAACAGCCGGCGACCGCGATCGAGTCGCCGGGCTGCGAGAAAGCCGCCGTCTGCGCGGCCGCGACGCGGAGACGAAGCGACCCCGCACCGTTGTCGGCCGCGAGGACGCGGCCCAGCTCCCGCACGATCCCGGTGAACATGCCGGAAAGGGTATCCCGGTCGTGGGTGTGGGCCGCCCGTCACGCTTTCGTCACGAAACGTCACAGACACGCGCGGCGCTCCGGGATACGCTCGCCTCGGGGAGGAGGCCGGGCGAACCAAACTACGGGGCAAAAGGATCAACCGTTCAGGGCTCGTGGACGTAGGCCGTCAGCAGCACGTCAGTTCCCACCCGCTCGGACGACAACCTGTTCAGCCGGAGCGGCTCCGGCAGCTCCGCCATCGGGCCCGCCCCTTTCCCTGACAACGTCGGCGCAAGGAAGACGAGCAGCTTGTCCACCAGGCCGGCGTCGAGGAAGGCCGAGGCCAGCGTCGGGCCTCCCTCGAGCAGCAGGCTGCGCACGCCCTCGGCGGCGAGCTCGCGAAGCTCCTCGGCCAGCGGCCCCGAGCGCAGCTCCAGCTCCGAGCCTTCGGGCAAGGGCCCGCGCCCGAACGCGAGCCGACGTGGCTGCGTCTCGACCTCGACCCCCCGCGCAGTCAGCGCCGGGGCGTCGGCGCGCACCGTTCCCATCCCGACAGCGACCGCGTCGGACGCAGCCCGCAGCTCGTGAACGCGCCGGCGGCTCTCCTCACCCGAGACCCAGCGCGAGCCGGGCACTGTCACCCGCCCGTCGAGCGTGATCGCGACCTTGTAGGTGACCAGCGGGCGCCCCTGCGCGATCCAGACTCGCCATGCCTCGTTTTGCTGCCGCGCCTCCCAGAGATCGGCGACCTCCACCTCGACCCCGCCGTGCCGCAGCCGCTCGAACCCCTGGCCGTCAACCTTTGGATTCGGATCGCCCACGGCAGCGACCACCCTCACCACCCCGGCCGCCACGACCTCGTCGGCGCACGGAGGCGTGCTCCCGTGGTGCGAGCACGGCTCGAGCGACACGTACAACGTGGCGCCGTGTGCCCGCTCGCCCGCGGCTGTGAGCGCGGCCACCTCCGCGTGCGGCGCGCCGCGGCCCGCGTACCAGCCCTCGCCCACGACCTCGCCGTCGCGCACGAGCACCGCGCCGACGAGCGGGTGCGTCCCCTCGACCCGCCCGCGCCCGCGCTCCGCGAGCTCGAGCGCCCGCTCCAGGCTCACGCGAGAGCCTGAATCAGCCGCCGGTAGGCGCGTGGGAGATCCTCACGCGCGAAGATGGCGGTGCCGGCCACGAACAGGCTCGCACCCGCCTCTCGCAGCTCCACAATGTTGTCCGGGCCCACGCCGCCGTCGACCTGTAGCTCCATCGACTCCGGCAGGAGCTCCCGCAACAAGCGCACCCGCTCGAGCGACTCGGGGATGAACGCCTCGCCCGAGTAGCCCGGATGGACGCTCATGCAGAGAACGAGGTCGACGTTGGCCTCGAGGGCGGCTGCGGCAGCCTCCTCGACGCCAGTCTCCGGGTTCAGCGCCATGCCCATCTGGAGCCCGTGCTCCCGCCCGAGCGCGACCACCCCGGGCAGGTTCGGGCACGTCTCGAAATGCACGGTGACGCTGTCGGCGCCTGCTTCTGCGAACTGGTCGATGTGGCGCTCGGGCCCCTCGACCATCAGATGACAGTCGAGTACGCCGCCGACCCGGTGCACGATCGGCGCGATCCACTTGAGCACGATCGGCCCCATCGTGATCGGCGGGACGAAGTGACCGTCACCGACGTCCCAGTGGAAGACGCGGCACTCGGCGCGGAGCAGCACCTCGACCTGCTCACCCAGGCGCGAGAAGTCGGCCGCGTACAGCGACGGCTCGACCTCGACGGTCCGGATCCATTCCTTCCAGCTCACGCGGGTGATCTTAGGCTGCTGATGAAGAAGCCCGAGGTGCGGTCGCGGTGGGGCAGCGTGAGCAGGAACTCGGGCCGGCGCGGGTGGGCGAACTGCGGCCATTCCTCGCCGAGCGGCTCGGCCACGAGGCCGCTCGCGTCGACGATCGCCTCGTTCTCGGCTTCGCTGATCGTGCACACCGAGTAGACGATCGTGCCCCCCGGCCTGACCCGCTCGGAGGCGACTCGCAGCAGGTCGCCCTGCAGCTCGGGCAGCGGTCGGCCCCGCCAGCGCAGGTCGGGCCGCGCGGCGAGCACGCCGAGCCCGGAGCAGGGCGCGTCGACGAGCACCCGGTCGAAGCCCGCGAGCTCGCCGGGAAGCTCGAGCGCGTCGGCCTGGACGACCCGCACGTTCGTCGCGCCGAGCCTGCGACAGTTCTCCTCGAGCTCTCGTGCGCGGCCAGGGTGCTTCTCGACCGCCACCACCTCGGCGGCGGCCTCCGCCAGCTGCGTCGCCTTTCCCCCCGGAGCGGCGCAGAGATCGAGGACGCGCTCGCCGGGTCGGGCGCCGACGACCAGGCCCGCCAGCTGCGAGCCACGGCTCTGCGGCCAGACGAGCCCGTCCGCCAGCGCCCGCTCGTCCACCCGCTCGACGCGCAGCGCGCCGGGGAGCTCCGGATCCGGCTCACCCGCGACCTCGCCCTTCCTCAAGCCGTTCCGGCGAACGACCGTCTCGGGCGGCTCGTTCTGCGCGCGCATCAGGGCGAGCGCCTCGTCGGCGCCGAGCTCACGCCACCAGATCTCGGCGATCCAGTTCGGGTACGAGTGCCTGAGCGCCGCTTCGGCGGCGGAGCCCTCGGGCAGCGCGTCGACGAGCTCGCGCAGTCCGAGCGCCAGGCGCCGCATGACCGCATTCGCGAACTTGACCGCCCGCTCGAGCCCCGCGCCGCGGACGAGTTCGACCGACTCGTTCACGGCCGCGTGCGCCGCGACTTCGGAAAACGCGAGCTGGTACGCGCCGAGGCGCAGCGCCGCGCGCACCGGCGGGTCGAGCTTGGCGACGGGACGCTTGCCGAGCTGCCCGATTCCGTGGTCGAGCGTGCGGCGGAGCTGGATCGTGCCGTAGGCGAGCCGCTGCGCCAGGGCGCGCTCGCGGGAGTCGAGCGGCGCGGCCGCCGTCCGGAAGGCTCGATCCGCGTAGGCATCGTCCTCGAAGACCCGTAGCACCGTCTCGTACGCGGCGCGCCGGGCCGGCGAGACTGTCACCGCAGGCCGCGCAGAAACTCGTCGTAGCTCATGCGGCGGCGGCCCTCCGGCTGCACCTCGACCGGGACGAGCTCGCCGCCCTCGACACGCGCGCGCCAGATCGTGAGCGGCCGCCCGCGCAGCTCCCCGCGCGCGCCGATGTGTGGCGACAAGGCGCGGATCCGGTTCAGCAGCTCCTGCGGCGGCCGGCTCCAGTCGAGCTCGCGGTCCTCGGGGCGGATCTTTTCCGCGTAGGTGACCCCCTCGACCGGCTGAGGGCGAAGCTCGGGCTTTGGCAGCGCCTCTGCGAGGAGCTCGGCAGCAGCCTCGCCCGCGCGCGCCGAAACCGTGCCGAAGTCGTCCTCCTCGCTCAGCGCGAGCGCCCGTTGCGCCGCGATCGGCCCCGCGTCGAGCTCCGGCACGAGCTTGATGATCGTGACGCCCGTCTCCTCGTCGCCGGCCATCAGCGCCCGCTCGATCGGCGCGGCGCCTCGCCAGCGCGGGAGCAGCGACGGGTGGACGTTGAGCCAGAGCGCGCGGTCGAGCACCGGCGTCGGGATCAGCAGCCCGTAGGCCGCGACGACGACCGTGTCCAGCTCGGGCTCGAAGTCGTCCTCGAGGCGCTCAGGCTGGCGCACCTCGATCCCCAGCCGCTCGGCAGCCTCCTTTGCCGGCGGCGGCGCGACTCGCTGCCCCCGCCCCCGCGGCCGGTCAGGCCGCGTGAGCAGGTAGGCGACGTCGTGCTCGGCCGCCAGCCGCTCGAGGACGTCCGCGCCGAGCGGAGCGGTCGCGGCGACCGCGAGGCGCATCAGTGCCTCTGCCGGTGATCGTGCCCCGGCTCTCGTTCGCTAGCACCAAGCCAGAGGCCGGACTCGACCGCAGGCCAGGTTGGTTGCCTGGGCAAGGGCGAGGGTGGGCTCTGGCGCAGCGTGATAGCGGGCGAGAGGCAGGCGGCTATCGCCGGGAGAGGCACTTGTTAACGGACGAGGACCGGCTGCGAGCGTAGGAGCGCGAGCGCCTCCCGGCGCGCCTCCGGCGTCGTCCGGTCGAGGATCAGCACGCCGTCGAGGTGGTCCAGTTCGTGCTGCGCGATCCGCGCGGGCAGGCCCTCGAGCTCGAGCCGCACGTCGTTCCCCTGCGCGTCCTTGCCCTCGAGCGTCAGCGTTGCATGCCGCTCGACGGGAATGACCACGCCCTGGAGCGAAAGGCAGCCTTCGGTGTCGCTCTCCCGCTCGTCCGATGTCTCGGCGAAGCTCGGATTCACGAGCACAACGGGCTCCTCCTCCGGGTCGGGCAGGAAGACGAACACTCGGCGCAGGACGCCGATCTGGGTTGCCGCGAGGCCGAGCCCGTTCGCGTCCCCGAGCAGGTGCGAGAGGCGCTCGACGAGCTTCCCGAGGTCGCCATCGAACTGCTCGACCTCCCGTGCTTTCATGCGCAGCACCGGGTCCGGGTACTGGCGGATCTGCGCAAGGGCGAGCCGCCGACGCGCCTCCGCTTCGGGGTCGAGCTTCTGGTTCCGGACCTCGCCGCTTTCCTCCGCCACGTCGCGCATCTTAGGTCAGAGGCTCTGGGGGTCCACGTCCACCACCGCGGTCACGCCGGCGCGGCGCATCGCCGGAGCCGCGGCGGCGAGCAGCTGCGCCGCGCCGGCCGCGACGCGCCTCGGCTCGTCCGTTTTCGCAACGAGCTGCGCGCGGTGCCGGCCGCGCAGTCGAAGCAGCGGAGCCGGGCCCAGCAGCTCCGCGCCGAGCCCGGCCTTCAGCTCCTCGAGCAGCGCTGCCGGACCGCGCTCGTCGGGCCCGGAGGCGACGATGCGGACGAGGTGCCGGTACGGCGGGTAGCCGAGCTCCTTGCGCCGCTCGAGCTCGTCGGTGAGGAACCGGGGCACGTCGTGGTTCGCCGCAAGCGCGAGCGGCCGCGCGTCGGGCTGGAAGCTCTGCACGAGCACACGGCCCGGCGCGTCTCGGCCACTGCGGCCGGCGAGCTGTGTCACGAGCTGGAAAGTGCGTTCCTCGGCCCGGAAGTCGGGCAGCCCGAGCCCTGTGTCGGCGTCGACGACCGCGGCGAGGGCGACCCCGGCGAAGTGGTGGCCCTTGGCCACCATCTGCGTGCCGAGGAGCACGGCGCGGTCGGTCTCGCGGAAGCGGCGCAGCGCGGCGGCGAGCTCGTCGGGGTCCGAGGCCGTATCGGCGTCGAGCCGGATCAGCTCGAGTTCCGGAACCTTGGCGGCCAGCTCGCGCTCGAGCCGTTGCGTGCCCGCGCCGATCCGCGCGAGCTCGGTCGAGCGGCACACAGGGCACTCCTCCGGCGCGGGCTGCATGTGCCCGCAGTGATGGCAGTGGAGGCGCTCGTCGCGGTGCAGCACGAGCGCCACGTCGCACTGCGGACAGCGGAAGGTCGTGCCGCAGGCGCGGCAGTGCAGCGCGGGCGCGATCCCGCGGCGATTGAGCAACAGGATCGCCTTGCTGCCTTCCTCGGCGACCTTGCCGAGCTCCCGGAGCAGCGGCCCCGAGAGCGGGTACCCCGCCTCGCGTCGCAGGTCGACCACACGCACCGGCGGCAGCCGCGCGCCAAGCCGCCCCCCGAGCTCCAGCCGCTCGAGCCGCTCCCAGCTCTCGGGCCGCGGCGTGGCGCTGCCGTACAGGGCGACCGCGCCCTCGAGCGCGGCCCGCTTGGCCGCGACGGTGCGCGCGTCGTAGCGCGGATCCGACTCCTGCTTGTAGGAGGGGTCGTGCTCCTCGTCGATGCAGATCAACCCGACGCCGTGCATCGGCGCGAAGATCGCGGAACGCGCGCCGACGACCACGCGCGCGGCGCCGCTCGCGATCCGCTCCCGCTCGTCGCGCCGCTCGGCGTCGGTGAGGCCTGAATGGAGGATCGCAACCGAATCGCCGAAGCGCGCGCGGAAGCGGCCGACGGTCTGCGGCGCCAGCGCGATCTCCGGGACGAGCACGATCGTCCCGAGACCCCGCTCGAGCGCGGCCGCGGCTGCGCGGAGGTAGACCTCGGTCTTGCCGCTCCCCGTGGCGCCGTAGAGCAGGAAGTGGCCGCCGGCGTCAGCGAGCGCCCCGGTCACGCGCGCAAGAGCCTCCTCCTGTTCGTCGCTCAGCCGCTCGGGCGGCGCCTCGCCCTCGAGCGACTGCCGCTCGGCCGGCGGCGCCTGCTCCTTGCGCCGCGCCCGCCTGACCGGCGCGACGAGCTCGAGCGCCCGCGCCGGGGTGGAGCCGTAGTACTCCGCGAGCCAGAGCGCGAGATCCACGAGCGCCGGCGGCAGCTCGTGCACGACCTTCTCGACGGGCAGCGCCTTCACCCCGGGCGGCGGCGCGTCGACCACGTCCACGACGACACCGCGCGTCCGCCCCCGGCCGAACGGCACGGAGACGACCGCGCCCTTGCCCGCCCCGTCGGGGAGCGCGTAGGTGAACTCGCGCCCACCGAGCGCGCGCGTGGTGACGAGCGGGACTACCGTGCCGAAACGCACATCGCCGACGTTAGACGCCGGCGGCGACGAGCACGAAGTCGGTGGCGAAGCCGAGGGTCAGCCCGAGCAGCAAGCCCCAGGCCGTGACGGTCTTGCTCGAGAAGAGACGGCAGACGTTGAGCAGCTCCATCACGACGTAAAGGATCGACCCGGCTGCGAGCGCGAGGAAGAGGATCGAGACGCCCGTCGAGGTCCAGGCCTGGCCGACCACGGTCCCGAAGAAGGTCGGGAAGCCGCCGATCACGCCCAGCAGGGCGAGGAAGCGCCAGCTCGGCTTCTCAGCATCCCCGGAGAGCGGAGCGACGATGCCGAAGCCCTCGGTCGCGTTGTGCAGGCCGAAGCCGATCACGAGCACGTAGGCGAGGCTGAGCTTGTCGAGCGCCGCCGCCTGCCCGATCGCGAGGCCCTCGGAGAAGTTGTGCAGGCCGATCCCGGTCGCGATGAAGAGGGCGAGCCAGCGAGCGGGGGTGAGCCCGACGAAGTGGGAGCGCTCGAGCTCCGTCGCCGAGGCTGCGCCCGGGCCGAGGAAGCTCTTGCGCCGCCGAGCCTTCATCCACGAGTCGTAGTAGACGAGGCTGAGCAAGCCGACGGCGAAGCCACCGAACGCGAGTGCGGAGTAGCCGGTGAACTGGCCCCAGTCGCGGCCGTTCAGCGCCTCCTCGACCGGCTCGATCGCCTCGACGAGCACGTCCCAGAAGAGGAACAGCAGGATCCCGGTCGCCGTCGCGCTGAGGAACGATTTGAACGTCTGCCCAACGTCGTGCAGCCGGCCCATCGGCAGCCCGATGAAGATCGTCAGGCCGGCGAGCGCGCCGAGCAGCAGGATGTGTCCGGTGGACATCTACTTGGACCGTAGCAGCTTTGTAAGGGTGCCCTTACAAGAGGCGGCAAGTAGAGTTTCGGTCGTGGCGCAGGGTCATTCGGTCGACGAGTACCTCGAGACGATCTACTTCCTCGCCTTCCCGATCGGGGAATACCGGCCACAGACCCAGGGCTCCCCCACGCTGGCCTCACGGGTCGCCGAGATGCTCGGCGTCTCGCGCGCCTCGGCCGGGGAGATGCTGAAGCGGCTCGAGGCCGACGGCCTCGTCGAGCGCGGCGAGCACAAGGAGGCGATCCTCACCGCGGCGGGGCGCGAGCGCGCGGAGCAGGTCGTGCGCAAGCACCGGATCGTCGAACGGCTCTTGACCGACTTCATGGGCTACACACCCGCTGAGGCGCACGTTCACGCCGACGAGATCGGCGAGAGCTTCAGCGACGACATGATCGAGCGTGTGAGCGAGAAGCTCGGCCACCCCGACCGCTGCCCGCACGGCTGGCCCGTCGACACCGACTTCGAGCAGGCCGAGAACCGGGAGCTCGCTCCTCTCGCCGACCTCGCGCCGGGGACGAGCGCCGAGATCGTGCGGCTAGCAGAGCACGACGGCGACCTGCTGCACTGGTTCTACGACCAGGGCTTCGTGCCGGGCACGAAGGTGGAGATGCGAGAGGCTCAGCCCGCGGCCGAGCAGCTCACGGTCCGCCTGAACGGCCACGAGCAGACGATCGCCGAGAAGGCCGCTGCGGGCCTGTTCGTTCGCCCCGCGAGCTAGGCGCCGCCGTCGGCGAGCGCGATTGTGCAGCCCTTCCCGGGGCTGAGCCGCACCGTCGTCGTGACGACCTGGTTTGCCGCGACCTCCACGGGGAGGTCGCACAGGTCCATCGGCGGATCGAGATACCCGCAGTTCCCGTCGCAGGGGCGCTGGAAGCTGATGAGCCGGTACGAGCCCGCGTCGAGACGGAGCTCGCCGCGAGAGTCCTCGAGCTTGACCTTCGCGATCTCGTGGCCGTCGCGTTCCACCCGCACGTACGAATACGAGCCCTCGAAGTAGAGACTGCCGGGAACGAGCTTCTGGGCTACCCGCAAGGTGGCGGGCGCCGCGCTCCGCGGGCGCTCGGAGGCGCTTCCGCACGACGCCGCCACCATGGCGACTGCGAGCAGAGCGGCGACGCAGGCGAGCCTCACGACGTGAATACGGCGCAGCCCCGCCGCGGCGTCACACCCCGTGGGTCAGGCGGACGCGCTCGCGGTGACGCCGGCGGCGTCTCGTAGGGCTGCGGCCTTGTCGGTCCGCTCCCAGGTGAAGTCGTGGTCGTCGCGGCCGAAGTGGCCGTATGCAGCCGTCTTCACGTAGATCGGCCGCCGCAGGTCGAGGTCGCGCAGGATCGCGCCCGGGCGGAGGTCGAAGAGCTTGCGGTCGCCGATCAGCTCCTCGATCCGAGCCACCGGCACGCGCTCGGTGCCGAACGTGCGGACGGCGACCGAAACCGGGTGCGCGACGCCGATCGCGTAGGCGACGTTCACCTCGCAGCGGTCGGCGAGCTCGGCGGCGACGATGTTCTTCGCCACGTACCGCGCTGCATAGGCCGCCGAGCGGTCGACCTTCGTCGGATCCTTCCCGGAGAACGCGCCGCCACCGTGGCGGGCCGCGCCGCCGTAGGTGTCGACGATGATCTTGCGACCGGTGAGGCCGGTGTCGCCCATCGGGCCGCCGATCACGAACTTGCCGGTCGGGTTGACGTACACGAAGTCGCGGTCCTGCAGGCGCTTCTCGTCGTAGAGGTCGGGCGGCAGGATCGGCCGCAGAACACGCTCGACGAGGTCTGGTTTGATCAGCGACTCCGCGTCGCAGCCTTCCGCGTGCTGGGTCGAGACGAGGATCCGCTCGAGCTCGACGGGCGTCTGGCGACCTTCCTCGTCGACCTCGTAGCGCACGGTCACCTGAGCCTTGCCGTCGGGCCGCAAGTACGGCAGGTCTCCTGCCTTGCGCACCTCGGCCAGGCGTTTGCAGATCTTGTGCGCGAGCATGATCGGCAGCGGCATCAGCTCAGGCGTCTCGTTGGAGGCGTACCCGAACATCATTCCCTGGTCGCCCGCGCCGACCCGATCGATCGGGTCATCTTCGGCCGGGTCGTGCTGGGTCTCGTACGACGCGTCGACACCCTGCGCGATGTCGGGCGACTGCTCGTCGAGCGCGACCACGACGCCGCAGGTGTGCGCGTCGAAGCCCCACTCCGAGTGTGTGTAGCCGATCTCGGCGATCTTCCTGCGGACGAGCGCCGGGATGTCCACGTAGGTCTCGGTCGTGATCTCGCCCGCCACTACAACGAGGCCGGTCGTGATCAGCGTCTCGCAAGCAACGCGCCCGCTCGGGTCGTCCGCGAGGACGGCGTCGAGCACCGCGTCGGAGATCTGGTCCGCGACCTTGTCCGGATGGCCCTCGGTCACGGACTCCGAGGTGAAGAGGAACTCACGAGCCGCCATATCGGCCGGCAACGCTACTTGATCTCGAGAAACGCGTCGAAGGTTCGCGAGTCGCCGGAGCCGGACGACCAGGCGACGAACGAGCGCAGCGGCCGCAGGTTCTCCGTCACATCGGACGGAAGTCCCTGGCCCGCCAGGCCCGCGAACGTCTCCAGCAGCGGCAGCGCGTTCTTCAGGTCGATGTAGACCATGCCGCTGTTCTCATCGGGGAGCCCGGAGGCGTCCTTGGCCTCCTTGAAGTCCGCGCTGTCGGCGAGCTGCTCTCCGGAGCCGTAGTCGGCGATCCCGTTGAGCCCGCTTGTGATCAGGATCTTTCCGTCGACGCTCCCGTAGTGGATCTCGAACCGGCCGAGGTTGACCGTCTTCACCTCGTGGCCGCCCTGCTGGCCCGACACGACCCGGCCACCCGTGGCCGCGGCGAGGCGTGCCGCGAGCTTGTCGAGCGTCGCGAGGGCTGCGCTCTCGTCATCCGGGTCGAGGGCGAGAGTGAACTCCGGGATCCCGATGCTGGGCCGCACCCAGAACGCGACCTCGTTGCCGAGCAGCGCGAGGACCTGGCGGAAGGGAACCCCCAGCTGGCTCTGGATCTGCGTGAGCGCGGGCCCGAACTGCGGGTTCGACTGCAGCTTGTCGAGCTGGTCGGTCGTGCCCTTGCCCTGGAAGGCGAGAAACGCGAACGCGTCGCCGGGCACTCCTTCGACCAGCTTCGAGGCGAAGTCGCCTCCGCCGAGGGTGTCGCCGCTCGACGCGCCGCGGACGCGCAGCCCGTCGGCCTCCGCGGCAGCCGCGGCCGAGACGTACTTCAGCTTGTCGAGCCCGAGCGACGTCGTGTCGAAGCTCGAGCCGCTCTGCGCAGCGGACTTGCGGATGAACGCGCCCAGCTGCGGGCCGTCGACGTACGCCTTCACGAGCGCGTCGGCCGGCAGCTGCTTCATCGCCGCCGAAAACGTCGCGTTGTCCGCGAGCGCGGATCCCGAGCCCTTGAGCACAGCGTCGAAGGCCTGTGCCTTGCCGGCGATGCCCCACCAGCCGTCGCCCAGGTCGCGCGTCACGGCGGTGCTCGAGGTCGAACCGGTCGAGTTCATCTTCTTGACGAGCGTCTGGAACTTGGACGGGTCGGCCGGCTTCGTCAGGCCGACCACGTTGGCCGACCCCGCGCCGGTGCTCGCGTCGACGGCGACGTCGAACTCCGGCCCCAGGGCCGGCTTGAGATCGGCGTTGTAGTCGAGGCCTTGACCGGCAAGCGCCTGCTTGAGCTGGGTGATCGCATGGTCGCGCCCCGGGAACTTCTGCGACAGGGTGTCCAGCTGCTGCCACTGATCCGAGCTCAGGTCGCTGTCGATCGAGACGAAGGCGAGCGTGCTCGCGCCGACCAGGCCGGCCCCCGCGGGCGTCGTGCCGCCGCCCGTTTCCGGGCTCTTGGTGCTGCTCCCGCACCCTGCGGCCAGGAAGGCGAGGATGGCGAGGAGAAGGACTGGCACGGAACGAGGCGCGCGCATGGTTACTCCCGGGTTGGCTGGCGGCCCATCAATCTTGCAGCTAAGTCGTTCAAATCCTCCCCGTCAAGGACGTGGCAGACCCCCTCGGTGATCGGCAGCTCGATGCCCACTCGCCGCGAGAGATCACGCAGGACCGGCGCCGTCGTGAGGCCCTCGACGGTGCCGATCTGGGCCGCCGCCTCCTCGGGCTCCGCGCCCTGGGCGATCAGCTCGCCGGCCTTGCGGTTGCGGCCGTGCCGGCTCCAGCAGGTGACCATCAGGTCGCCCATCCCGGCAAGGCCGAAGAAGGTCTCGGTGCGCGCACCGCAGGCCTCCCCGAGACGGGCCATCTCGGCCAGGCCGCGTGCGATCAGGGCCGCCTTCGCGTTGTCGCCGAGGCCGAGCCCGTCGACGCCCCCGGCCGCGAGCGCGATCACGTTCTTCGCTGCCGCGCAGAGCTCGACGCCCACGAGATCCTCGTTCACGTAGACGCGGAAGGTGGCGGAGTTGACGGCCTGCTGCAACTCCTCCGCGAGGCGCGAGTCGGCGCTCGCGATCACCGACGCCGCAGGCAGCCCCTGCGCGATCTCCTCGGCGAAGTTCGGGCCCGAGAGCACCGCCACCGCCCGCCGCTCGACGAGCTGCGAGAGCCGCCCGCCGCTCTCGGGGTCGAGGCCCTTGGTCAGGCTCAGCACCGGTGCTGCCCCAGGGAGTCCGCGAACGACCTCGGCGAAGGAGCGGCTCGGAACCGCGACTACGTGCAGGTCGGCGCCCGCGAGCGCCGGATCGTCGACCGTGGTCGCCGAGACGCCCTCGAGGTCGACCTCCGGGAGATAGCGCGGGTTGTGCCCGGTCTCCTCGATCGCGCGCGCCTGCTCCGCGTCGCGACACGCGAGCGTCACGTCGTGGCCACGCGCCGAGAGCACGCAGGCAAAGGCGGTTCCCCACGTGCCTGCTCCGACCACTGCCGCCCTCATGACTTCCTCACGAAGTCGATCGAGACCGGCACGCCCTCGAGCTGGAATCGCCCGCGGAGCTGGTTCTCGACCCAGTAGCCGTAGTCGCGGGTGATCAGGCCAGGATCGTTGACGAAGAAGCGGAAGCGCGGCGGGCGCGCCTGCACCTGCGTGCCATAGAGGAGGTTGAGGCGACGGCCGTTGCGCGAGGGGGGCTCGCGCGCTTCACGCAGCTCGCCGAGGAAGCGGTTCAGCTCGCCGGTGCCGATTCGGCTCGTGTGCTTCTCGTAGAGCTCCTCGATCCGGTCGAGGAGGCGCGAGATCCCGCGGCCGGTCTTCGCCGAGAGCGTCACGACTGGCGGCCGCTGGCGCAGGCGCGACTCGAGGCGCGGCTTCACGTCCTCGAGCTTCGTCTCGCCGATGTCCCACTTCGAGAGGACGACGATCGTCGAGGACTGGGTCTTGCGCGCGATGTCGGCCACGGTCAGGTCCTGGTCGACGAGGCCCTCGCTCGCGTCGACGAGGACGAGTGCGACGTCGGCCCGGTCGGCGGCGGCGAGGGCGCGCAGCTCCGAGTAGTACTCGATCCCCTGGCGCTGCTTGCGCTTGCGGCGGATTCCCGCGGTGTCGACGAGCACGAACGTGCGCTCGCCGCGCTGGAGCACCGTGTCGATCGCGTCGCGGGTCGTGCCCGGCACCTCCGAGACGATCACCCGCTCTTCGCCGAGCAGGGCGTTCAGGAGACTCGACTTGCCCACGTTCGGGCGGCCGAGGATCGCCACGCGGATCGCGTCCTCGCCGACCTCCTGCGGCCCCGCTCCCGGGAGCATTGTCACGACCGCGTCGAGGAGATCGCCGGTGCCATGGCCGTGCTGTGCGGAGAGGGGCACCGGGTCACCGAGCCCGAGCCGGTGGAACTCGAGCGCGAACGCGTCCTGCTCCGGGTCGTCGATCTTGTTTGCGAGCAGCAGCACGGGCTTGCGCGCACGGCGCAGGATCGCCGCGAGCTCCTCATCACCCGGGGTGATCCCGGCCCGCGCGTCGACGACGAAGAGGATCAGGTCGGCCTCGGCGATCGCGGCCCGCGCCTGGTCGGCGATCGAGCGCGTGATCGGCGAGGGGTCGACGATGTCGACGCCGCCGGTGTCGATCAGGCGAAAGCGGTGGCCGTTCCAGTCGGCGACGATCTCCTTGCGGTCGCGCGTCACGCCGGGGGTCTCGTGCACCACGGCGGCCCGCGTCTCGGTCAGCCGGTTGACGAGGGTCGACTTGCCGACGTTCGGAAAGCCGACGATCGCAACGGTGCCGAGCAGAGGGGCGGCGGCCTCCTCGACGGCCTCGCCGGCCTCGGGATCTCGCCGCGAGCGCCCCGCAGCCCGGCTATTCGGCGAACGGTAGTTGGGTGGCACCGGTCGCCACCTCCCAGAGGTACCCCTGGGGAGCGGCGAAGTCCCGTACGCCGAGAGTGATGAGGCTCACCTGCGCGTTCGTCGCAGCCTCATTACGCGGGCTGGCGTGCTCGGACCAGCTCTTCGATCTGGGCGACCACGTCTTCGACGTCGAGGTCGGTGGTGTCGATCTGCATCGCGTCCTCTGCGGGCCGCATGCGGGCGGCGTCGCTCTCGTCGCGCAGGCGCAGGTCGGTGGCGAGCGCGTCGGCTCCGATCTCGGGCCGCTCGGCCAGGCGGCGGTTCGCGCGGATCGCGCGGTCGGCGTTGAGGTAGATCTTCACCTCGGCCTGCGGCGCGACCACGGTGCCGATGTCGCGGCCCTCGATCACGACGCTCCCGTCGTCGGCGAGCTCCTGCTGCCGCTCGCGCATCACGCGCCGCACCGCCTGATGGCGCGCGACGACAGGGACGAGGCTGTCGATGTCCGCCTTGCGGATCGAGGAGGTGACGTCGGTGTCGGCGATCCAGACGCGGCCGTGCTCGTCGAAGCCGACGGGGTGCTCGGCGGCGAGCTCACCCAGTTGCTCGCCGTTGCCGAGCGAGATGCCGCGCTGGCGCGCGAGCCACGTGAGCGCGCGGTACATCGCGCCGGTGTCGAGGTAGCGGAAACCGAGCCGCTCGGCGAGGCGCCGCGCGACCGTGCTTTTGCCGGCGCCAGCCGGCCCGTCGATGGCGACGATCATCGTTGTGTTACCGAGTCGAGCAGCTCGAAGAACCCGGGGAAGCTTACAGCGACCGCCTCCGCGCCCCCGACGTCCGCGCCGTCACGCGAGACGAGGCCCGCGACTGCACCGAGCATCGCGATCCGGTGGTCGTCCTGAGAATCCATCGCTCCACCCCTGGGGCGGGAAGGAACCCCTCGCACGACGAAGCCGTCGTCGGCCGGCGTGATCCGGATGCCGAGCGCCCGGAGCGCAGCCGTCACGGTCTCGATGCGGTCCGTTTCCTTCACGCGCAGCTCTCGTGCGCCTTCGACGCGACTCTCCCCCCGCGCGCACGCGGCGGCGAGTGCGAACAGCGGCAGCTCGTCCACGAGCAGCGGCACCTCTTCCGCGCGGACGGTCGTCGCGGTCAGCTCCGCGGAGAGGATCTCGAGATCGCCGACCGGCTCCCCTCCGCTGCGGTGCCGGTGGAAGATCGTGATGCGCGCGCCCATGCGCGCGAGCACGTCGAGGAGGCCGATGCGGCGCGGGTTGAGCCCGACGTCGTGAATCGTCAGCTCCGACCCGGGCAGGAGCGTGGCGGCGACGACGAACGGCGCCGCCGTCGAGAAGTCGCCTGGGACGACCACCTCGCCGAGCCCGAGGCTCTCGACCGGGCCCACCGAGACACGCCGTTGCTGGCGGGTGACGCGAACGCCGGCCGCCGCGAGCATCAGCTCGGTGTGGTCGCGGGTGGGCAGCGGCTCGACGACGGTCGTTCGACCCTGTGCGTACAGGCCCGCGAGGAGGACGCACGACTTCACCTGCGCGCTCGCAACGGGTAGCTCGTAGCGGATCCCGCGCAGCTCTCCGCCCTCGATCGTGAGCGGCGGCGTCCCGTCGGTGGTCTCGACGGTCGCGCCCATCTGGGCGAGCGGCTCGGCGATCCGGTCGACTGGGCGGCGGCGCAGCGACTCGTCGCCCGTCAGCTCGAAGCGGCCCGGCTGTCCGGCCAGGATTCCGGCGAGCAGGCGCAGCGTGGTTCCCGAGTTGCCGCAGTCGATCGGGACGTCCGGAGCCCTGAGACCACGCAGCCCCGCGCCTTCGACCCGGAGCGTGTCCACGTCCTCCTCGTGCACCGTCGCGCCGAGAGCGCGCACCGCAGCGATCGTCGCCTCGGTGTCGCCGGAGCGTCCGAACCCGCTCACGATGGTCTCGCCGTCGCCGATCGCTCCGAGCAGCACGGCCCGGTGCGAGATGGACTTGTCGCCGGGGACGGCGATGTGACCGCGCATCGCGGTCGCGGGCTCGACCTTCACTGGCCCAGCACCGGCGAGACGACGACGCCGTAGCCCTGCGACTCGAGCAACGCGGCGGCCCGCCGGGCCTCGTCCTCGCCGGTGACCAGCAACGTGAGCGTTCCGCCCCGCTCCGGCGAGACGTGGTGGAGCTCGAAGTCCTCGATGTTGATCCGCTCGGCGCCGAGCGCCTGGGTGATCCCGGCCAGCACGCCCGGGCGGTCGGGCACGTGCACGCGGAGCTGCTGGAGCTCTCCCGGGTCGGGGAAGGCGTCGGCGAGCATGCGCCGGCGGTTGCCCGAGGCCTCGCCGATCCAGCGGGCGAGAAACCCCGCATCCCCGGCGTCGAGGGCTGCCTCGAGCTGTTCGACCCGGCGGCGGTGCTCGGCGAGCGATTCGCGTAGCGGCGCGGCGTTCTCGACGAAGATGTCGACCCAGATGCGCGGGTTCGCGCCGGCCACGCGCGTCATGTCGCGGAGCGATCCGCCGGCGCCGGCCAGCGGCTCGTGGCCTTCGATTCGCGTCGCGCCCGCCTGGTTGACGAGCAGGTTGGCGAGCGCGTGCGGCAGGTGGCTCGTCAGCGCGACGAGCCGGTCGTGCGCCTCGGGATCGACCGCGACGGGCGTGGCGCCGAGCGCGGAGACGAAGCCGTGGACGAGCCGGTAGCGGGCCGGGTCGGTCTCGGTCAGCGGGGTCAGGAACCAGCTCGCGCCCTCGAAGAGCTCGGCGGTCGCGTGCTCGGCGCCGCGTGCCTCCGAGCCGCAGACCGGGTGGCCGCCGACGAAGCGGGCCGAGCCGCGGGCGGCGGCGCAGACGGCGGCCTTGGTCGAGCCGACGTCGGTGACGGTCGTCTCGTCGCCCGTTCCCTCGAGTACTGCCCGCACCTGCGCGGCGAGCTGGGCTACCGGCGCGGCGACGACCGCAAGCTCGGCGCCGGTGACGGCCTCCTCGAGCGAGCCGGCGGCCGTGTCGACGGCGCCGCGCGTCACGGCTGCTTCGAGGCCGGCGGGGTCGGGATCGTAGCCCGTGACCTCGGCAGCCGCACCCGCGCGCCTGGCCGCGAGCGCGACGGACGCGCCGATCAGGCCCGTTCCGATCACCGCGAGGCGCCGCAGCTCCATCGGCCCAGGCTAACCGCGCAGGGCGGCGGGCTCAGCCGATCTGCTTGCCGAGCAGCTCGACCACCTTGCGCACCTCGCGCGCGAACTCGCCGAACTCGGCGGTCGGAATCTGCTGCGGCCCGTCACAGAGCGCCTCCTCGGGAGCCGGATGCGACTCGACGATGATCCCGTCGGCGCCCACGGCAGCCGCGGCCCGCGCCAGCGGCAGCACCAGGTCGCGCCGTCCCGCCGCGTGGGAGGGGTCGACGATCACCGGCAGGTGGGTCTCGTGCTTCAGCACCGCCACCGAGCCGAGATCGAGCGTGTAGCGGGTCGTCCGCTCGAAGGTCTTGATCCCGCGCTCGCAGAGCACGATCCGCTCGTTGCCCTCACGCGCGACGTACTCCGCGGCCATCAGCAACTCCTCGACCGACGCCGAGGGCCCGCGCTTCAGCAGCACCGGCTTGTCGGCCCGCCCGACCTCGGCCAGCAGCATGAAGTTCTGCATGTTGCGCGCGCCGATCTGGATCACGTCGGCCGCGCCCAGCACCGCCTCGACGTGCCGCGGGTCCATCAGCTCCGTCACCACCGGCAGCCCGGTCTCCTCCCGCGCCTCGCGCAGGATCGTGAGCGCGTCCTCGCCGAGCCCCTGGAAGGTGTACGGCGAGGTGCGCGGCTTGAACGCGCCTCCGCGCAGCCACGTCGCGCCCGCCTCGTTCACCGCGCGCGCCGTCTCGAGCGTCTGCTCCCGGTACTCGACCGTGCACGGGCCTGCGATCAGCCCGAAGAAGCCGTCCCCGATCTTGCGCCCGTCCACGTCGATCACGGTCGGGTCTGGCGACACCTCGCGCGAGACCAGCTTGTACGGCTTCAGGATCGGCAGCACCTGCTCGACCCCGGGGTAGCCCTCGAGCGGCAGCGTCGCCAGCAGCTCGCGCTCGCCGATCGCGCCGATCACCGTCGACTTGCGCCCGCGCGTCACGCGCGCGTCGACCCCCGCTTCCTGCAGGCGCGCGAGCACGTGCTCGGTCTGGTCCGGCGTCGCGCCGGTGGCCATCACGATCAGCAGTTCGGGTGAGCCGTTCGTCGCCACGAAGCTTTTAAAGGTAGTTGCGATACTGCGCCCGATGCGGATTTTCAGCGGAATCAGAGCCTCGGGCGCGAAGACGCTCGGCAACTACAGCGGCGGCTTCCGCCAGTACGCGGCCACGCAGGAGCGCGGCGAAGCCTTCTTCTGCATCGTCGACCTGCACTCGATCACGACGCCGTTCGAGCCGCAGGAGCTGCACGACGCGACGCTCGACCTCGCGGCGATGCTGTTCGCGACCGGGCTCGATCCCGAGCGCTCGACCGTCTTCGTCCAGAGCCACGTCACCGCGCACCCGCAGGCGGCGTGGTTGCTCGGCTCGGTCACGAGCTTCGGCGAGCTCCGCCGGATGACCCAGTTCAAGGACCGCGCTGCCGAGCAGGACTTCGTCTCGGCCGGCCTCTTCACGTACCCCGTGCTCATGGCCGGCGACATCCTGCTCTACCAGACCGACCTCGTCCCGGTCGGCGACGACCAGCGCCAGCACGTCGAGCTGACGCGGGACATCGCCGAGCGGTTCAACCAGCGCTTCGGCCAGACGTTCGTCGTCCCCGAGGTCTCGATTCCCGAGGACGGTGGCCGGATCAAGAACCTGCAGGAGCCCGAGCGCCTGATGTCCACCACGCGCGGAGCGCCACAGGGAGTCGTCCGCCTCGTCGACCCGTCCGACGTCGTGCGCAAGAAGTTCAAGACCGCGGTCACCGACTCGGGCTCCGAGGTGCGGCACGACCCGGCCGAGAAGGCCGGGATCTCGAACCTGATCGAGATCATGGCCGTCGCCACCGGCGACTCGATCGCCGCGATCGAGTCACGCTACGACGGCCAGGGCTACGGGCAGTTCAAGCAGGACGTGGCCGAGGCGGTCGTCTCCCTGCTGGAGCCGATCCAGGCTCGCTACCAGGAGCTGCGCGCCGACGAGCCGCAGCTGCGCGCGCTGCTGGCCCGCGGCGCCGAGAAGGCCCGCGAGACCTCGGCCCCCACGCTCGAGCGGATGTACGAGCGCATGGGCTTCGTCACCCGCGCCTAGAACGACGACGGCCCCTCCGAAGAGGGGCCGCGTCGCAGTACGTGTCCTTCGCGCCCTAGTGGGCGTCGAACACGTTCGCGAGGCTGTTCATCGCAGCGTCGCGCGAGCTGAGCGGCGCCAGGCCGTAGCGCTGCTCGATCGTCGCCAGCACCGTGGTCGTGTCGTACTCGGTGTGGTCGACGACGGCCGGGCCTTTGATGTGCGGTCCCAGCACGAGCGCAGGGATGCGAGTCCCCGGGCCCCACTGGTCGTGCGGGCCGTTGTTGTTGCCCTGGCCCGGAGGCGGCACGTGATCCCACTGGCCGCCGAACTCGTCGTAGGTGACGAGCACGAGCGTGTTCTCCTTGCACTTGCTGTTCTCGACCGACTGCAGCAGGTCGACGAGGTGGTCGCTGCCATCCGGCTCGCTGGCGTAGCCCGGATGCTCGTTCTCCTCGCCGATCGGCTTGATGAAGCTCACCGGCTTCAGGCCGCAGTGGCTCGTCGAGTCGTTCGCGTCCTGGATGAACTCCCGCTCGTCGCGCAGGTGCGCGGCGCGGTTCGCCAGCCCGGCCGGCGTCTGGGTCGAGAACGGCGCGTAGTAATTGAACGGCTGGTGGTGGTACTGGAACAGGTTGTCCGGGCACTCCGGCCAGGCTGCGACCGTCGGATCGACGTTCGGGTCGGAGCAGCCGGTCGGCGTGGGCGCCGGCCCCGTGCCGTTCGTCCAGCCGGGGTCGCCGACGTTGCCGTTGGCGTTCGACCAGCCGCCGGAATACCAGGCCCAGTCGACGCCTTTCGCCGTCAGCCGGTCGCCGATCGTCGGGTTCGTCTGTGCCGGGAGCCTCGGCGCGAAGTTCGACGTCGGCTGGAAGGCCGGTGTCTGCGTGTTGACCGAGTAGTCGCCGCAGGCGAATCCGGCGATCGTCGTCGGCAGACCGCACGACTGCGTCAGCACCCCGTTGACCAGGCCGCTGTCCGGCGACGTGTAGAGCGCGCCCATCCCCGGCGGCCGGTTCGACACTGGCGGCGAGGTCGCAACGGGAAAGCCATTGCGGTCGAGCACCGAATGCGTGGCATTGGCCGGGCAGCCGTTCGCTGCGTTGCACACCGGCGACGCCGCTGCGATCAGCCACTGATGGTTCAGGTATGAGCCGCCGAACGCGGCCTGGAAGAAGTTGTCCAGGATCGCGTACTTCGGGTGGCCCGGCTGATGGAGGTAACGGTAGACCGGAAGCTCGGTCGTGTCGTAGGTGCCCATCACCAGACCGGCAGCGTCGCTGCCCAGCACGTACCGGTTCTGCTGCCCACCATTCAGCTGGAAGATTTCGTGGTAGAAGCGGTGCACGATGTCGCGCGTGCAGCCGCCGGATCGCGCGCCGGGAACGACCTGACCGTTGGCCGGGTTGATGCCGCCCTTGCGCAACCCGTTCGGGAAGCTGAAGGCCGACAGCACCGGTGGGCAGGTGACGTCGCCCGGGCTGATGTAGTCATCGATCGAGAAGGGCGCGTTAGCGAAGTGGCTCGGGAACGACCCTCCGGTCGTGTTGTCGCAGGTGTCGGTCAGCGGGGCCGACGGGTTCGCTGCCGACTGGGCCTGCAGGTTCGCGTCGTCCTGGTACAGGCACTCGTACGGCGCGAACGAGCTGGGCCCGGTCTGGCCGAGCTGCGTGGTGTGCGCCGCGTCGGCGTCGGAGAGGCCGCGCGTGCCCTCCCAGCCGCCGTACAGGTTGTCGTAGCTGTGGTTCTCCTCGTAGATGACGACGATGTGCTTGATCTGGCGAAGCTTGTTGTCGTCGCCGTTCCCCTTGGCGGCCGCACCGCCGGAGACGACGAGCGTGATCATGGCCGCCGCGATGATCGCGACGAGCGCCGGTAGGCGCCGAAGCATGCAAAGACCTCCTCGGTTGACATCTCTCCCCGCCTCTTTTCTTGAGGCGCCGCGAGTGTTTCAGGGCTCCTGCTACCCGTCAAAGCAAGCCGTCTTGGTTGCCTAACATTGCCTCCGGCTGCAGCAGGTTGTAGGTTCCGCGGTGCTCGAGAACCCGGGGAGAGGAGCTACCACATGAAACGTTGGGCCCGCTGGCTTGCGCCGGCAATGCTTTGCGCGGCAGCATTTGTGCTCACGATCACGGCAGGAACCGCCATGGCCAAGCACGACGGCCGGCCGGTCGACCGCGTCGTGATGTTCGCGTCCGACGGCATGCGCCCAGATCTGATGGAGCGCTACGCCAAACAGGGCGTCATGCCTACTTACAAGCACTTGATGGACGACGGTGCCGTCGGCAAGAACGGCATGGTGCAGGCCTTCCCGCCCAACACGGGCGTCGGCTGGTACACGATGGCCACCGGCACCTACCCGTCCGAGCACGGCTCCACGAACAACACGTTCTTCCGCAGCGGCGACGCCTTCACCAACCGCACCTCCTTCTCCGCTGCCGGCGTGCTCCAGGCAGACACGATCGCCAACGCCGCCGAGCGTGCAGGCAAGAAGGTGGCCCAGATCGACTGGGTCGGCGGCGCGGCGGCCAACATCAACGGCCCGACGGTCGACTTCACGAATTTCTTCTCCAACCGCGGCGTGCTCGTGGGCGCTGCGAACGCGGTCGAGCAGGCCGGCTCCGCGTTCTTCGGCGTCACCTACCAGGTGTCTACGGCACCGGTGGCGGCGACGGGCTGGAGCAACGTTCCGACCGGCGATCCGGCCGCTCCGCCCAAGGAGACGACCTGGGCGATCCCGTCGACGTTCGCGGCCCAGAACCCGAACCGCACGTACAACGTCTACTTCTACGACAGCGTCACGGGCGGCGGGGCGAGCTACAACCACGCGATCGTGAGCCCGGTCGGCAAGACGGGTGACGCTCCATCCGTCGACCTGAAGGTGGGCGACTTCCTGCCGGTCAAGCTGATGGCCGGCAACGGCCTCATCGGCCCCCGCGCGGGCCAGACGGTCGGCCACTACATCAAGCTGATCTCGCTCGCCGGCGACCTGAGCAACTTCAAGCTCTACGACACCTCGCTCGCGCGCGCGATCGCCAAGTGCGGCACGCCGTGCAACGGCCTCCCGGCCGGCGGCGTCGGCGAGGACCGGCTCGAGAAGTACATCGCCGACAACCTGCTGCCGTGGGCAGCTGCCGACTTCGCACCGGAGGAAGCCGGCGTGGTCGACGAGGACACCTACGTCCAGCAGGGCCGCGACCTCGAGCGGGCCTACAGCCTGCAGGTGATCAACTACATCCTCGGGACGCTACAGCCGGACACTGACCTCGCGATGGTCGGCTACCCGTTCACCGACGAGGTCTCGCACCAGTTCATGGGGCTCGTCAGCAAGACGGACGCGGACGGCAACCCGAACCCGTGCTACGACGTGACGCCGAAGTTCGACGACACGGCGTGCACCGGGCGCGGCACGGCCGGGCGCGCCGGGATCCGCGAGGGCTACATCCGCAGCGCCTACGTCGACGCCGACGAGAAGCTTGGCATCACGCGCTCGCTGATGGGCGGGAACCCGACCACGTTCGCGGGCTCGGACCACGGCTTCGCGCCCGCGTACTACGCGGTCAACGCGCAGAAGGTCCTGAACGCGGCGACCGTGCACAACACGGTCACCAACACGGACGTCTCGCTCCACGCGAGCAACGCCAACGCGGCGAACTGTGGCGCCACGGCGACCGACCTCGCCAAGGCCTGCTGGGCCGGCGGAACGATCCAGGTCTACGTGAACACGACGCTGCCGGCCGGGATCACCTACGCGGCCATGCGCACGTCGATTCGGAACGCGTTCGCGTCGCTGAGCGACCCGGCGCACCCCTCGGCGACGGTGGTCAGCCGGATCATGGACAAGGAGGAGCTGCGGAACGTCGACGGCTCCGACTCGCTCCACCCGAACCGGAGCGGTGACGTCGTGGTCGTGCTGCGGCCCCCGTACCAGTCGGACGCGGGCGCCAACAATGTGGCAATCACCGTGTCGCACTTCTTCGGCCAGCACGGCTACCTGCCGGAGACCGTGGACACTCAGAACAACATCAACATGCACGCGGTGTTCGTGCTCGGCGGGCCGGGCGTGGCCAAAAAGAACAGGGCCGACCTGAGGGCGGTCGACATCGCCCCCACGCTCGCGTTCCTGATGGACATTCCCGGCCCGCAGAACGCGCGCGGCCGGATCCTCTACGAGCTCACCACGGGCGGCAACGAGCTCCAGGAGATCACGATCCTCGACATCAGCGACTGGCACGCACAGCTGACGCCGCTGGCCGAGACCGCTGACACCCTGGGGCCGAGCTTCTCGATCGCCGGCTCGGCGTTCCTGAAGACGTGGTTCGACGTCTACGAGGCGGAGGCCGCAATGAGCAGGCGCGGCGACGCCCCGGCGAACGTGATCGAAGTCGCGGGCGGCGACTCCTTCGGTGGAGCCACCCCGCCGATCTCGAACTTCTTCGGCGACAAGCCCACGCCCCCGATCATGGGGATGATGGGCATCGACCTCGACGCGATCGGGAACCACAGCTTCGACCACGGGCAGGCGTATCTGCGGAACGAGCTGATCTCGCTTGCGCCGTTCCCGATGCTGTCGGCGAACGTCGTCTTCCCCGACGGCAGCTCGCCGGCCGAGTGGTCGAAGTCCAAGGTGATCGACTTCGGGCACGGCGTGAAGCTCGGAGTCGTCGGCTTCACGACCGAGTCGACGCCGGGGATCGTGTTCCCGGGCAACCTCGATCCATTCGAGGTTCGGCCGGTCGTCCCGGCGGTCAACGCCGAGGCGGCCAGGATCGCCGGTCGGGTCGACGCGGTTCTCGCGCTCGGCCACGAGGGCGCCTCTTCGGGCACCGTCGACAACCCCTCGGGCCCGCTGATCGAGATCGCCGACAACGTCTCGAACGTCGACGCGGTGATCGGCGACCACAACGACGTCCAGGTGGACGCGCTGCGGTCGAACGGCGTGCTGGTGACCGAGAACCGGGCCAAGGGCATCCGCTTCACGCGCATGCGCTTGGTCGTGGGCCCCGGCCACGAGGGCGTCGTCTACAAGACGGCCGACTACCACAAGCCGTGGAACATCGGCGTCACGCCCGACCCGGCGATTCAGGCCAAGCTCGACGCCCTGAACGCACAGCTCGCGCCGATCCTGGGCACGCAGATCGGCACGTCCACGAAGGCGGTCCCCCGCGCCGACCAGTGCGGCCGGTCCGACGGACGCCTGTGCGAGTCGCTGGTCGGGAACCTGACGACCGACGCGATGCGGGCCAGGTACAGCTCGATCGGCGTCCAGTTCGCGATCACGAACTCGGGCGGCCTGCGAGCCGACCTGACCTGCCCGACGGTCGACCTCACGGGCGACTTCTGCCCGGCGTTCACGCCGCCTCCGTACCCGATCACGCGCGGGCAGTCGCTCGGCGTGCTCCCGTTCGGGAACATCGTCGTGACGCTCGAGGTAAACGGCGCGGAGCTGAAGACGATGCTCGAGAACGGCGTCTCGCTGATCGTCGACCCGGCAACGCTCGGCGTCTCCGCCCAGGGTCGCTTCCCGCAGGTGTCGGGACTGTGCTTCACGTACGACATCACCGCCCCGGCAGGAAGCCGCGTGACTTCAGCCGTTGTCGGCAATGCCGACGGCAGCTGCACGGCCACGACAATCAACCTGACGTCGGGAGCGACCTACAAGATCGCCGAGAACGACTTCACGGCGACCGGTGGCGACGGATACCCGAACTTCGCCAGCCGGATGACGACGCAGGACATCATGGAGCAGGTGCTGGCGGACTACATCACCGCCAACTCGCCCCTGACCCCGGTCGTCAGGGCGTTCCCCAGCGGGCGGATCAACTGTGCCGATACGAACGGCTCGGCACTGCCCAACTGCCCGACGCTCGTCCCCTCTCCGTAACGAGCTGAGAGCTAGAGGGCCCGCGGCTTCCGGCCGCGGGCCCTCACTCCCAGCGCGCCGGCCGCGAGCAGCGCGCCGAGCCCGCCGGCCGCCGCCACTCCGAGCGCCCAGCGGGGCCGGCCCGAGGCAGACGAGGGCGGCGTGTAGCCCAGCAGGCCCGTGATCGCGAAGGCCCTGCCGTCGACCCTTGCGGGCACGCGCCACGTGAAGACCCGCTGGATGCGGTCCGGGCGTCGCCGCACGCCCGGGGGCGGCCTGGTCGGGTTCCAGTGGATGCGGTGGTCGAACCACTCGTACGAGGCGCCCTCGCCGACCTGCTTCCAGCGCGGCGGCGCGCCCGCGTCGGCCTGGCCGGTCCGCAATCCCCGCGAGCGGCGGTAGCGGTTGAGGTAGAAGGCGGGCGAGCGCGTGTTGGCCCAGATGCCGCTCTTGCCGAGACGGAGGTAGGGCTCACGCTCGTAGCCGAGGATCACGACGATCTTGCCGCTGTAGTTGCTGACTCGTAACCGCGCATCGCCGCCGGTCACGTTGGCGCTCACGCCGAGGACGTTCGGCAGGATCGCGGAGACCGTCGAGACGAAGCCCTTCTGGAACGTCTTGCCGCCGTGGGCCGCGGCGGGAGGCGCCGTCACGAACGCGGCCGCGAGCAGCAGAATTGTCACCTTCCTCATCGCGCCGACAGTGTGCCTCACGCGCTCTACGCACCCCTTCTCACCGCATTGCAGCGGCCTGGTGGCCCGACCGTCACGGGGCGAATTCGACTCCTCTACATTCGAGGCGCAATCCACTGAGGGAGGGCTGATGAAGGGGAGAGCCAAGATCATCGCGACCGCGCTCGTGGTCGTCGGGCTAGCGGCCGCCGTTGTGCTGGGGGCGACGACCACGGCCAGAGGCGGCGCTGCCGACGCAACGCCGACCCTCTCGTCGAAGACGGCGTCCGCAACCGTGCCGACGAACTGCAAGCTCGATCACGGCATCAAGCACGTCGTCTACCTGATCTTCGACAACGTCCACTTCCTGCGGGACAACCCGAACGTCCCGTCGGACCTGGAGCAGATGCCGCACCTGCTGAACTTCATCCGCGGCAACGGCACGCTGCTCACGAACGACCACACCGTCCTGATCTCGCACACCGCGAACGGGATCCTGACCGACCTCAGCGGCATGTACTCCGACCGGCACGGTCAGGCGGTCAGCAACTCGTACCGGTACTTCCGCAACGACGGCTCGGGCCTGACTAACTCCTCGAGCTCGTTCAAGTACTGGACCGACCTCACCGACGACGTCAACTCGACGCCGACGGACGCCAACTTCAACATGGTCAACGGCGACGGCGGCACGGCGCACAACGCGCCGGCTCCGTGGGTCCCGTACACCAGGAACGGGTGCGACTGGGGCGCGACGGCGCTCGCCAACGTCGTGCTCGAGAACACGGGCACCGGCCCCGCCGGTGACATGACAAAGGTGTTCGGCAACGGCTCGCTCGAGTGGAACGAGGCTCTCGCGGCCAACGCAGCGCCCGCCAACACCGCGGCCCGCAACATCGCCCAGACCGACTTCGTCGGGATGGCGATCCACTGCGCGCCGAACCGCAAGAGCATCTGCCATGACAACTCGAATGCGAAGCCCGACCTGCTGCCCGACGAGCCCGGCGGCTACAGCGGGTTCCAGGGCCTGTTCGGCGCGAAGTACGTCAACCCGGCGATCTGCACGGTCTCGACGTCGAACTGCACGAACGCCACGGTCAACGGCCAGACGGGCCTGAAGAAGCTCGACGGCACGCTGATCGCGGACCAGTACAACCAGCCGGGCTTCCCGGGCTTCGACGGCCTCTTCGCCTCGACGACGCTCTCGTACGTGGCACAGATGCAGGAGGCCGGCGTGCCGGTCACGTACGGCTACATCTCGGACGCACACGACCAGCACGGCGCTGCGGGCGAGATCCACGCGACCCGCGGGCCGGGCGAGGCCGACTACGTCCAGCAGCTGCACAACTATGACGTCGCCTTCGGTCAGTTCTTCGACCGGCTCGCCGGCGACGGGATCACCAAGAAGAACACGCTGTTCGTGTTCGGCGTCGAGGAGGGCGACCACTTCGCCGGCTCGATCCCGACCCCGGCCGGCTGCGACGGCGTGACCACGCCCTGCAACTACAGCCTCGTGGGCGAGGCCAACGGCAACCTGCAGGGCCTGCTCAAGACGCAGCAGGGCATCACGACGCCGTTCACGATCCACTCCGACATGGCGCCGACCCTGTACCTGAACGGCAACCCGGCCCGCACGGCGCCGGTGACGCGCGCGTTCGGCCGTGGCGTCGGCGCGTTGCGGGCGACCAACCCGTACACGGGCGTGAAGGAGGACATCACCGCGGCACTCGCCGACCCGGTGGAGATGAAGACGCTCCACATGGTCACGGCGGATCCGCAGCGGACCCCGACGCTGACGATGTTCGCGATGCCGGACTACTTCCTGTTCGCGAGCTCGGCCGCGTGCGACGAGGGCGGGGCGACGCCGCCGTGCATCACGGTGCCGACGACGCCGCCGACGCAGACGTTCGCGTGGAACCACGGCGGCATCCAGCAGGAGATCTCGACCACGTGGCTCGGGATGGTCGGCCCCGGCGTCAAGCAGTCCTCGAACGACGGCCGCACGTGGGCAGACCACGCCGACACGCGGCCGACCATGCTGTCGCTGCTCGGGCTGAGCGACTCGTACCTGAGCGACGGGGCGATCATCGCTCCGCAGCTCGAGCAGAAGGTGTTGCCGAGCGCGATTCGGAACCACTACGACACCTTCGTGCGCCTCAGCGAGACCTACAAGCAGCTGAACGCGCCCTTCGGGCAGTTCGCGATGAACACGCTGCAGGCTTCGACGAGGGCGATCAAGAGCGGAACGGCAGCGGACGACAGCCGTTACGCGTCGATCGAGGACCAGATCGCGACGCTCACCACGTCGCGTGACAACCTCGCTTCGCTGATCCGCGGCGCGCTCAACGCTGCGACGTTCAGCAACACGCCGATCAGCGAGACCCAGGCCGCGTCCTGGATTTCGCAGGCGGAGGCGCTGATCACGCAGTCGGAGGCGCTTGCGGCGATGACCTAAGCCGCTCGACTTCGGAGGGCTCGAGCTCGCGCCACTCGCCGGGCTCGAGCCCTTCAAGCGTCAAGCCCGCATAGCGGCTGCGGTGCAGCCTCGTGACGGGGTGCCCGACCGCCGCAAGCATTCGCTTGACCTGGTGCTTGCGGCCCTCGTGGATCGAGAGCTCGATTCGGCTCGGCTCCAGGCGGCGGGCCTGCGCAGGCGCCGTCTGCCCGCCCTCGAGCTCGATGCCCCCGCGCAGGCGCTCGAGCGCGTCGTCGTCCGGCTCGCGCTCGACGTCGGCCTCGTAGACCTTCTCGACCTCGTAGCGCGGGTGCGCGAGCCGGTGGGCGAGCTCGCCGTCGTTCGTGAGCAGGAGCGCGCCGGTCGTGTCGGCGTCCAGGCGGCCGACGGGGATGACGCGGGCCGGGTGGTCGACCAGCTCGACGACCGTGGCCCTGCCCTGGGGGTCTCTGACGGTCGTGACCGTCGCCGCGGGCTTGTGCAGGAGGACGTAGGCGAGCGGCTGCAGCTGGGCCGGCCGGCCGTCGACCTCGACGCGGTCGCGCTTGGCCACGAAGGTGTTCAGCTGTCCGGGCTCCCCGTTGACGGTGACGCGGCCGGCCTTGATCAGCTCGTCGGCGCCGCGGCGGGAGGCAACTCCCGCGCGAGCGAGGTAGGCGTTCAGGCGCACAACCGCCATTATTGGGAGGCCGTGCCCCACTACGTGAGCCTGATGCGCTGGACGTCCAAAGGCGTCGCCGGGCTGCCGGCCTGGCGCGAGCGCGTCGAGGACGGTGAGCGAATCGTCAACGAGGCCGGCGGTTCGCTGGTCGGCGTCTACGTCACGCTCGGCCGTTACGACGTGGTCGAGATCTTCGAGGCGCCCGATGACGAGACCGCCACCGAGATCCTGATGAAGCTCCAGCGCCACGGAGCCGAGCACACGGAAACGCTGCGCGCCTTCACGCGCGACGAGGCCGAGGCGATCATCCGCCGGCTCTAAGCGGGGCGGCGCTCGGCGACCGACTCGAGGCGCGTGCGGATCTTGTCCGTGCTCTCGCCGATGTCGTCGAGGCGCGGCAGGGCGGAGAGCGAGTCGAGCCCGAAGACGCGTTCGAAGAGCGGCGTCGCGCGATAGCGCACCGCGCCGCCCAGGCCATCTTCGCGGCCGGCCTCTGCGATCAGGCCGCGCTCGACGAGCCCGGCCACGACGGAGTCTGCCGCGACCCCGCGGACGCGCGCGATCTCGGGGCGGCTCACCGGCCCGAGGTAGGCGACGATCGCCAGCGTCTCCAGTGCCGCGGCGGAGAGCCCGCGTTCGACGGGCCGCTCGAACAGCCGCCCGCACGCCTCGGCGGCCTCGCGGGAAGCCCGAAACGCCCAGCCGCCGGCGACGTGCTCGAGCACGATCCCGCTGCGGCCCTCGGCGTAGCGCTCGCCGAGCAGGCGCAGAGCCGTCTCGACGCGCTCGGAATCGTCGTTCGCCGCGGTGGCGAGCTCGTCGGCCGACAACGGCTGCGACGCGACGACCAGCAAGGCCT
>Ga0307316_10000019_pt1 | contig 37922 bp, 34 predicted proteins | sample ER_DNA_356_FD_194504 | JGI IMG/M metagenome (GOLD analysis project Ga0307316, IMG submission 194504) | Bulk soil microbial communities from the East River watershed near Crested Butte, Colorado, United States - ER_DNA_356 | ecosystem: Environmental > Terrestrial > Soil > Floodplain | place... | reverse complement strand
CGTTGGTTTGCTGCCACTGCTGGCATTGCTGGCCATCTTGACGCCCTCCACGGCGTCTGCCACCTACATCCAGTTCTGCACGGGCACCTGGGTGGAAGGCAAAGACAAATATGGGGGAAATCCCGTCGGCTCGTACTGCGATTCGTGGTACGGCAATGGTAAATCCGAAGGAAAGGCCGGCTACATCGACGAGGTGGGGGGGTCAGGCGAACAACACTCCGTTTGCGCCTTTGCTTGGTACAAAGAAGGATCTACCCAGTGCTCCGCTGGGCCCAACCAGGGGGTGTACAACTTCACTCCTGAAGGCAAAATCTCGAGCATTGGTCAGATCAATAACAACGCGCAAGGCTCCAACAAGGTCTTCGGGTTCATGGTGACCTGCAACACTGCCTGCACGCCGCTGGAAGAAGGCGGCGGAGGCGGAGGCGGAGGCGGCGGAGGCGCCGGCGAAGAAGTGCCGACCACCTCACCGGCGGTTGTTGCTGCGATTACCAACGGAACCCTCTATGTCAAGGAGGGCAACCTACGCAACGCCTGGGTGAATGAGGCCAGCGGCATCAAAGACGTCAGCGTTGCCACCGATCCCACCAACGGGGTGCTGATAGGTGTCCTAACCACGACGGGCCACGCGCTTGTAAAGCGCGGTGTCTACGGTCAATGGGTCGATGAGGCGAGTGGCGTCACCTCGGTGAAGGTCGCGACCGACGCTACGAACGGTCCGCTGATCGGCGTCCTGAGCAACGGACATGCCCTTGTAAAGCAAGGGATTTACGGCGCATGGGTCGACGAGACCAGCAACGCTGCCGGCCTCAGCATTGCCACCGACGCAACCCACGGCCCGCTAATCGGCGTTCTCACGACGACGAATCATGCCCTCGTCAAGACCGGGAGCCTTACCGGTGCCTGGGTTGACGAGTCCAGCATCGCGGCCTCTCTGCGAGTGGCAACCGACACCGCGCATGGCCCGCTGATCGGGGTCTTGAGCACGGGCGGAACGGTGTATGTGAAGACGGGTAATTTGACCGGGAGCTGGGTGGCAGAGGAATCCAGCGATCAAGCGCTCGCCTTGGCAACCGACCCGACCAACGGCCCATTGATCGGCGTCCTCAGGAAAAGCAGCACGGCGATCGTCAAGCAGGGCAGCCTCACCGGCGCCTGGGTCGAAGAGCTCGGCTCGGTCAAATCGATCAGTCTCGGCAGCGATTCGAAATACGGGGCTTTGATCGGCGCGTTGACGACTGGCGGTGTCGCCTACGTCAAGGAAGGCAATCTCTCCGGCGAATGGGTCGAAGAGATGGGCTCGGTCGAAAAGCTCGAGGTCGCCGGCTAGGCGTATCTCAATAACTCAGCCCCCGGCGCTCCTGAGGAAGCGTCGGGGGCTGTTTCTTTCGATTGCGCCCAGCCGGATTAACAATCCCTTGGCGGTGGCGGTGGCTGGCATGGCGAGCTAGGGCCGCTTCATGGCTAACTACGCGATCGGGCACCGGGAGGAGTTCGAGCGGATGGAAGGGTCGGGGGACTGCACCTGGCTGTTGGCGCGCAAGGCGCTTGGGACCCAAGCCTTCGGCTACAACTGGTCGAAATCGCACCGGGTGGGCAGACTGCGCTGCTGATCGGGGTCCAGCCCGAGGGCGGCTACGAGCCGATGTCCTGGGGGCTGAAGCTGTCCTGGTAATGATGGAATCCCCGCATAACGCAGGGAAAATCAAGCAGGAGGGGGGAGAGTTTTGACCCCCGCCTATAATTCGGAAACTCGTCAACCCCGTCGCGCGCCCGCTCGAAGAAGGCGTGGAACCCGGGAGGTCAAAATTGAAGACCCAGTCCGATCGCAGCGCTGCTGTCGAGCGCTATTCGCCAGAGCGTCCCTACCGCCCGCTCGTCTCGCCGCCGTCCGTCGAGGACAAAGACGCCTGCGCCATCTACGCGTCCGTCCGCAAGGACTCGATGCCGAGCCATGAACCGATCGAACTGGCGATCCCGGCCTTGCAGAAGATGCTCCACCGCGCCGGCAACGTCGACGGCGAGGGTGACGGCTGCGGCCTGCTGCTCGACATCCCGCGCAAGATCTGGGCCGAGGAGGTGCGCACCGACGGCCACGACCCCTCGCTGGCGACCGACGACGCCTTCGCCGTAGCCCACGTCTTCATCGAGCGCTCCCAGGACGTCGAGAAGGTCAAGCACGATGCCCGCGAGCTGCTCGCCGCCGGCGGCTTCCGCGTCCTCGCCGAGCGGGTCGGCGTCGTCAACTCGCCCGCCCTCGGCCCGACCGCGCGCGAGGAGGAGCCGATCTTCTGGCAGGTCGCCGGCCTCGTCCCCGACGCGAAGACCCGCGACCACGTCCTCTTCGACCTGATGATCGACCTCGAGAAAGAGCTCGAGGTCCACGTCTCCTCCTTCTCGGCGACGACCTGCGTCTACAAGGTGATGGGCGCCCCGAACGTGCTCGGCGAGTACTACCCGGACCTGCTCGACCCGCGCTTCGAGACGATCGGCTGCTTCGGCCACAACCGCTACTCGACCAACACCTGGCCCTCCTTCAAGCGGGTGCAGCCGTTCACGATCCTCGGTCACAACGGCGAGATCAACACGATCCAGCAGCTGCGCCAGGAGGCGAAGATGCTGGCGGTCCCGATCCAGCCGGACTCCTCCGACTCGCAGGACCTCAACCGCACGATCGACACGCTGGTCAGCCGCGAGGGCTTCAGCCTCGCCGAGGCGATGGAGATGGTCGTGCCGCCGATCGTCAACGAGGTCCGCGGCCTGCCCGAGGATCTGCACAGCTTCTACGTCTACCTGCACCAGACGATGGGCCCGTTCGCGCAGGGCCCCGTGGCGCTGATCGCCCGCCATAGCGACGAATGCGTCTTCTCGGCCGATGCGATGGGCCTGCGCCCGCTCTGGCAGGTCGAGACCGAAGACGACTACGTCTTCAGCTCCGAGCCCGGGGTCGTCCCGGTCAGCAAGATGGTCTCCGAGCCGCTGCCGCTCGCCCCCGGCGAGAAGGTGCTGGTGCTGATCGACCGCGCCGATCGCAACACGACCCTGCACCCGCACGCCGAGATGCTGCGGATCGTCCGCGACCGCTGGCTGGCGCGCAACGGCGTCGAGGCGGCGGCGGGCTACGACCGCGCCCTGGAGACGGGCGGCCCGCTCGAGGGCAAGGACGTTCCCGGCTACACCGACGCCGGCCCCGAGGAGCCGGTCCGGGTCACCGACCGCGTCCTCGCGGGCTTCGGCTGGCAGCGCGACGACGTCAAACTCGTGCAGCAGATGGCCTCCAACGGGGCCGAGCCGGTCGGTTCGCTCGGCTACGACGGCCCGCTGGCGGCGCTCTCGCCCGAGCGGCAGAACCTCGCCGACTACTTCAAGGAGACGGTCGCCGTCGTCACCAACCCGGCGCTCGACCGCGAACGAGAGCTGGAGCACTTCTCGACCCGGACCCTGTTCGGGCGCCGGCCCTCGCCGGACAACGCGGGAGCGGACTGCGGCACCGTCGAAACCGGCTTCCCGGTGATCCTCGGCGGCCACCACGGCCTGGCGCCGCTCTCGGACACCGCCTATCGCAAGATCGCCCGCGAGCACAACACCTACCTGCTCGAGGACCTGTGGGAGGAGTTCAGCGGCCGCAACGCCGCCGTTGACATCTCCCTGCTCGAGTCGGAGACGACCCAGGGCGCGATCCACCGGATCAAGCAGGAGGCGGTGAAGAAGGTCCGCAACGGCTGCGAGCTGCTCGTGCTGACCGACCGCACGGTCTACGAAGCCGACCGCCGCTACCTCGATCCGCACCTGGCAGTCTCGGCGATCGACCAGGCGCTGAAGCAGTTCAAAGTCGAGACCGGCGAAACCAACCTTCGGCGGCGCTGCGGAATCGTCCTGCGTTCGGCCGCGATCCGCAACGTCCACGACGCGATGCTGGCCCTCGGACTCGGCGCCAACGGCGTCTGCCCGTACGTGATGGTCGAGGTGATCTGCGTCGAGGACTACGAGAACGACGTCTCCAACCTCTGCGCGGCGCTGCGCAAAGGGATCGAGAAAGTGATCTCGACGATCGGCATCCACGAGGTGCGCGGCTACGCGCGCCAGTTCAGTTCGATCGGGATCAAGCCCGAGCTGGCGGAGATCTTCCAGACCGAGCACTACGCCGCCTCCGAGGCGGCCGGGACCGGCTTCGCCGACCTCGACGAGGACACCAACGCCCGCGCCCACGCCCTCAGCGGCGACGACGCGGCGGCGAAACCGGCGAAGACGTTCCGCTTCTACCCGAAGGTCTACAAGGCGGCGATCGCGACCGCCAACGGCAGCGGCACCTACGAGGAGTACTCGCAGAAAGTCCGCGACCTCGAGAAGCAGAACCCGATCTCGATGCGCCACATCATGGCGCTGAAGGGCGACCGGGAGCCGCTGAAGGACGCGAGCGTCGTCGACGCCGGCGTCGGCCACCACGACTACCCGATCGTGATCTCCTCGATGAGCTTCGGCTCGCAGTCCGAGCCGGCCTTCCGCGCCTACGCGGACGCGGCGAAGTCGATCAACGTCCTCTGCATCAACGGCGAGGGCGGCGAGATCCGCGACATGTACGGCCAGTACCGGAAATGGCGCGGGCAGCAGGTCGCCTCCGGGCGCTTCGGCGTCTCGGCGGAGATGCTGAACAGCTCCTACGTCGCCGAGATCAAGATCGGCCAGGGCGCCAAGCCCGGCGAGGGCGGCCACCTGCCCGGCAAGAAGGTCTCGGAGAAGGTCGCCGCCGCGCGTAACGCCGCTCCCGGCACCGACCTGATCTCGCCTTCCAACAATCACGACCTCTACTCGATCGAGGACCTGGCCGAGCTGATCGACGAGCTGAAGACCGTCAACCCGGACGTGCGGGTCTCGGTCAAGGTGCCGGTGGTGCCGAACATCGGCACGATCGGCCTCGGGATTGCCAAGGCAGGCGCCGACATCATCACGCTCTCGGGCTTCGAGGGTGGGACCGGAGCGGCGCGCCAGCACGCGCTGCGCCACGTCGGGTTGCCGAGCGACATCGGCACCCGCGCCGTGCACCGGGCGCTGATGGAGGCCGGGCTGCGCAACCGGGTCGAGATCTGGGCCGACGGCGGCTACCGGACCGGCCACGACATCGTCAAATTGCACTGCCTCGGCGCCAACCGGGTTGGCTTCGGCACCCTGGCGATGGTCAGTCTCGGCTGCACGATCTGCCGCGGCTGCCAGCTCGACACCTGCCACGTCGGCATCGCGACCCAGATCGAGACGCCCGAGGAAGCGCAGGCGCACGGGCTGAAGAAGTTCACCCCCCAGGAGGTCGAGCGCTCGGCCGAAAGCTGCGCCCGGTTCTTCTCCTCGATGGGCGAGGAGGTCAAGCAGGTCGTCGCCTCGCTCGGCTACGACCGCGCCCAGGATCTGGTCGGCCGCTACGACCTGCTGGAGCAGATCAGCCACAAGGACCAGATCGACCTGGCGCCGCTGATCACGCCGCTCGAGGAGTTCCTCGACCTCGAACCGCTCGACCTGCCGGTGGCCGAAGAGGCCGACGCCCGGGCCGAAGCCGGCCTGGTCGTGGCGCGGCCGATCCGGATGGAGGCGAAGGAGGCTTCCAGCCAGATCGCGGCGCTGGCGCCCGAAGTCTGCGGCGGCAGCACCGTACGGAGCCAGTTCCCGCGCGCGACCGACGCCAACGACCGCGTCCTCGGGACCGAGCTGGCGGGGGCGCTGGCGCGCTGGCGGATCTTCGACGGCGGCCCGGCAGGTGAGGAAGGCGACCAGCTGGCGAGCCTCGAGTTCAACGGCGGTTCGGTCGCCGGCCAGGGCCTGGGAGCGTTCAACTCCTACGGCGTCGACATCCGCATCGAGGGCGGCGCCCAGGACGGCGTCGGCAAGGCGATGCTCGGCGGCAAAATCGCGATCCTCAAGGGCAAGGGCGCGAAGGGCCAGCGCCTCAACGGCTCGGTCGGCAAGTCCTTCGCCTACGGCGCTCAGCGCGGCAAGCTCTACGTCCAGGGTAGCGCCGACTCCAGGTTCTGCATCCGCCTCTCCGGCGCTGACGTCGTCATCGCGGGCGAGCCCGCCCAGGACATCGACGACAGCCGCGGAGCCCTCGCGGACCGCGCCAACATCAAGGGCTTCGCCTTCGAGTACATGACCAGCGGCCGCGCGATCGTCCTAGGCGACATCGGCCCCTGGGCCTGCGCCGGCATGACCGGAGGCCGCGTCTACGTGAGGCACAACGCCTTCGGCATCGACCGAGCCGCGATCGAACGCCGTCTCGGCAAAGGCGCCAAAGTCGAACTCAAGGACCTGGATGCCGAGGCCCTCTTCGACATCGATGACCTCCTCACCGGTTACGCGGAGGAACTAAAGGCGACCGCTCAAGGGGAAGAGGCTGTCCGCATCCTCGGGATGGCCGCCGACGCCACCAGCAACTTCCTGATGATCGTCCCGCTCAAGGTCCAGGCAGACCCGAGCATCTCGACCGAGTGATCGAGTGGTGTGCCTTTCCCTCGGTTGGCGGGGATAAGGCACACCACCTAAGCCGTCGGTTTCCCCTCCAGCCGATCCGCGATCCCTCGGACCTCCTGGAGCAACCCGTCGAGCATGCGCTCGGTGTCGGAGTGGATGCGCCATTCGGTTAGGCGGCGCTCGGCGTCCATGCTTTCTAGGCGTTTCTCCAGGTTGGTGGTGCGGTCCTCCAGCTGGCTGACGCGGCGATTGGTGCGTTTTTGGGCTTTGCGGATGCGGACTTTGACGTAGCGGCGGAGGTCCTCTTGCATCGTGTCGAGCTCGCGGCGGAGGTCGCTGTTGAGGGGCGCGTTCTGCTCGTCGAGCATCTGCTCGACGCCGCGACGGACCCGCTCGATCTCTTCGTGGAGCTGCGCGCGGGCGCGCTCGGCTGAGGCGGAGATCGACTCCTCGCCGCTCGGGCCCGAGGGATCGTCCGGATTCATCGGATCGTTCACCGGCTCGGATCGTACGGGCGGGGGTGGCGGCAAAGCCGTTGCCCCGCGTGGACGGCGCGGCGTTCGCGAGTCTGCGAAAAGCCTCCCTGAAGCGGCCTTTTCACGGACTCGTGTTCAGGACTGCAGCAGGAAGAGGCGGTAGCGGCCGATCGTCAGCTCGTCGCCGTCGTGCAGCTCGGTCCAGTCGACCTTGCGGCCGTTGACGAGGACGCCGTTGAGGCTGCGGTCGTCGAGGATCCTGGGCGGGCGGCCCTCGTCGGTGGCGATCATCGCGTGGCGCCGGGAGACGCTGGGGTCGTCGAGGCAGATCTCGGCCCGCTCACAGCGGCCGATCTTGGTCCAGCCGATCGCCAGGTGAAAGGTCTGGATCTCCTCACCGTCGCGCAGCGAGAGGTGATAGCCGGCCTCGGCCAGCTGCTCGCGCGCCTCGTCGAGCCAGGCCTGCGGCTCCCGCTGGTCGCTGACGGCGAATTCGAGGGTGGGGGAGCCGTGCTCTTGTAGTCCCTTGAAGATCGAGTCGCGGCGGAAGCGCGAGTGACCGCAGATCGGGCAGTCGGGCAGGGAGTCGGTCTCCCGGAGGGCGAGCTGGGTCCCGCAGACGAGGCAGAAGTACGTCCCCTCTCCGGGCATCGAGCCGGTAGCGAACGCTTCGCCGGCTGGGCTGGCGCCGGCGCTCTCGAAAATGGGAAACCTCTCCTTCCTAATCGTTGGTTGCACTCGATACTAATGCGGCCTCTGAGCCCTGTCACTGGAATGTCTTCGACTGGTCGGTGACGATTCGTGATCACCGCGACCGATGTGCCGTGACCTCTGCGGGCGGGCCTCCTATCTAGACTTCGCGCCCGATGGGCCCTGTGAGCACCGAGATCGAGATTGACGCCCCGCGCGAGCAGATCTTCGCCGCGCTCCTCGATCTGGCCGCCCGTCCTTCCTTCACCGACCACTTCCTCACCGACTTCCACCTCACCCGGATCGATCCGGTGGGGATCGGCGCCGGCGCCCGCTTCTGCGTCAAGGGGCCGTTGCGCAAGATCTGGATGGACACGACCGTAGTCTCGACCGAACCACCGTTCCGGATTCTCGAGGAAGGCGAGGCCGGGCGCGGCAATCGCATCCGCAGCCACATCGTCTGGGAGTTGAAGGAGACGCCGGGGTCGCTGACCTGCGTCCGCGTCTCCCACTGGACCGAACCGGCCGCCGTCGACCGCGCGCTCGAGGTCCTCAGCGGCGGCTCGATCTGGCTGGGGCGCGGCTGGCGCCGGGCGCTGCACCGCCTCCGCAGCAACATCGAGTCCGACCAGCCCGCCGCCGAGCGGATCGCCGTCGCCGGCGGCAACCGCTACGCGACCGGCATCCCCTAGTCGTATATAGACTCCGCGCCGCGATGCACCCCAACCGCCGCACTCTGCTCTCGCTCTTCGCCCTCCTGGCGCTCTTGGCGCTGACCGTCGGCGTTTCCGCCTGCGGCTATTCGAGTGACTCCAAGCACACCAACGAGGGTGAGCCCCTGCAGCTCGGCGAGCTGGAGTACAACGTCACCTTCTCGCGCTACCTCAACCCGAACGACAGCGAGGACGCCGCCTACCTGGAAGGGCAGAAGGAAGCGCCGAAAGGCGAAAGCTACTTCGGCGTCTTCTTCGAAGTCCAGAACAAGAGCGACGAACCGCAGCAGCTGCCCTCGACGCTGACGATCACCGACGCCGACGAGCAGGAGTACGAGGTGATCCCGAGCGACAGCATCTTCGCGCTCCAGTTCGAAGGCACGGTCGAGGCCGAAGAACAGATCCCGGTCCTCGACTCACCCGCCCAGCAGGGCCCGATCGAGGGGTCGGTCGCCCTCTTCCTCCTCCCCGAAGAAGCCTCCGAGAATCGTCCCTTAACTCTTCACATCGAAGGCGCCGAAGAAAAAGGCGAAGTCACCCTCGACCTTTAGGTGTAGGGATTGGGGGTCCCCGGAGGAGCCTCCCCATTCTGCGACGGAGGGGACCCCCGATCCCTATCCCAAACCTGCCGCGAGCACTTCTGCCGCGATCGGGGCGGCGACTTCCCCGCCCGCCGCTTCGGCTTCGATCAGCAGCACCCCGACCGCCAGCTTCGCCTTTTCAGCCGGGGCAAAGGCCGAGAACCAGGCGTCCTTGATCTGGACCGGGTTTTCAGATTCCTCTTCGCCCGGCTTCGGGCCAAGCTCGGCGGTGCCGGTCTTCCCCGCGACCTGGGCCTCGGAGATGTCGGCCGCCGTTCCGGTCCCTTCGTTGACGACGCCGATCATCAGTTCGGTCAGCTCGTTTGAGATCTTCGGCGACATCACCCGCACCGGTTCGGCATCCGGCCGTAGCTTCTTGTTGGCGACGACCGAGGTCGGCATCCGCACCCCGTCGTTGCCGACCGCCTGCGCCACGTTTGCCATCTCCAGCGGCGTCGCCAGCACTTCGCCCTGGCCGATCGCCGAAACACCGAGGTCGATTTCTTCGCCGATTTCCGTTGGAATCGTCGGTTCCTCGGGGTCGACTTCGCGGACGATCTGCGGCGCGTAGAGGGTCGGCGGCGAGTTGAAGCCGTACCGTTCCGCCGTTTCCACCAGCTTGTCGTTACCTACCGCCGGTCCGAGCGGAGCGAAGACGGCGTTGCAGGACTCGGCGAAAGCCTCGCGGAAGCTGCCGCCGCAGTACTCGCCGTTGGCGTTGTTGAGGAAGCGGCCGCCGACGTTGACGCCGTTGGTGATTTCGAATTCGTCGTCGAGGCTGACCTCGCCCGCCTCCAGTGCCGCCGTCGTGGTGACGATCTTGAAGGTCGAGCCAGGGGGCTGCGGGGCGGAAAAGGCCTGGCCGGCGAGGGCGCGGACGTCGCCCCGCTTGGCGTCGAGCACAGCGACGCCGCCGGCGCGGCCGGCCAGCGCCGAGACCGCCACTTCCTGCAGGTCGGGATCGATCGTCGTTTTCACCGGGGCGCCCATCTGCGGCTTGCCCTCGGCGAGGGTGCGGACCGAAGAGCCGTCTTTGGAGACGGCCAGAAGCTTGCCGCCGGGCTTGCCGGCGAGGCGGGCGTTGAAGGCGAGCTCGAGGCCGCTGATCCCGACGGGGGTTTCCGGGCTGAAGCCGTGGCGGGCCAGCTCCGGCCACTCTTCTTCGGGCGCTTCGCCGACTTCGCCGGTGACGTCGATCGCGGCGCTGCCGAACGGGTGCTCGCGTTGTTCGGCCGGGCCTTCGGCCAGGGGCGTCCCGTCGCGGGCGAGGATCGGCGCTCGTTCGGCAAGTTCGACCTCGGCGGCGAGTTCCTCGCCCGAGCGCAGGCCCGGGAAGACGAGGCTTTCGTCCCATTCGATTCCACCATCGGCGTAGGGGACCTCGAGGTCGTCTTCGACGGTGCCGAAGGAGACGGTCTGAATCGACATCCCGACCGGGACGACCTTCCCTGCGTCAGTCGACTGCGCGTCGCCCACCGACCCCGCTTCGATTTCCCGCACCGTCGCAGTCTCCTGGGCTTCGCGGTAGGCGGTTTCGAACTCCTTCAGGTTCACCCGCGCCCGCGAGGCGTCGTTCAGCTCCGCGTACATCGCCTTGAAGCCCTTCGCGGCCCAGGCTTCGGCGAAGCGGCCCGCGGCGTCCTTTTCGGGCGAGCCGGGCGAGCCGGCGCTGATGCCGACGATGAAGGCCACCAGGGCCACCACCGCCAGCGGCAGGCCGCGGGTGAGCAGGCGGCGCCTGCGATCGGCCGGGGTGGGGGTTCGGTTCACCGACCGAAAGCTAAAGGAGGCTCTCCCGGCATGCTTCTATTCACGGGGTGACCGTGTTGGACTGGGCGATCCTGGCCTTCACCTTCGCCCTGGCCCTCTGGGGGTACCGGCAGGGCCTGATCGTCGGCGCTCTGACTCTCCTCGGGTTCGCAGCGGGCGCTTTCATCGGCAGCCGAATCGGGCCGCTGCTGCTGACCAAGGGCGCCGATTCGCCCTACGCGCCGCTCTGCGGCGCGCTCGGGGCGCTGATCGCGGGGGCGCTGATGGCGGTCACCGTCGAGAGCTTCGCGCTGGGGCTGCGGGAACGGGTCGTCCGGCGGCCGTTCATGCATCTGGCCGATGGCGCCGGTGGGGCGGCGCTAGTCGCCTCGGTCGCGCTCGGGCTTGCCTGGGTATTCGGCGCCGTGCTTCTGCACGCGCCCTCGACGGTGCGGTTGCGCGCCGACATCCAGCAGTCGCTGATCCTGCGCAGCCTCAACGACGTTCTGCCGCCGACCGGGCCGCTGCTGAACGCGCTCGACCGGGTCGACCCGGCGCCCACGGTTCTCGGACCGGCCGCGCCGGTGGCCGCGCCCGATGGGAAGATCGCCTCCGATCCCGACGTCCTGCACGCCGCCGACTCCGTGGTGCGGGTGCTCAGCACCGCCTGCGGGCTGGGGATCGAGGGGTCGGGATGGGCGGTCCAGCCAGAAGTCGTCGTCACCAACGCCCATGTGATCGCCGGCGCCGACGACACCACCGTCACCACCCAGGACGGCGCCGAGCTCGATGCGACGCCGATCTATTACGAGCCGAAGCAGGACCTTGCGCTGCTGCGGGTCGGGGCGGCGCTGCCGGCGCTGCCGGTCAGCTCGCAGCGGCGCGAGGGAGATGACGCCGCCGTCCTCGGCTATCCCGAAAACGGGCCTTACGCGCTGGAGCCGGCGCGGGTCGGCGAAACGCGGACGACGATCAGCGAGGACTCCTACGGCAACGGGCCGGTAGAACGGACGATCACGGCGCTAAGCGGGGCGGTGCGCAGCGGCAACTCCGGCGGGCCGCTGGTCGATCCGCAGGGCGAGGTGGTCGGGACCGTGTTCGCGGCGACGACCAGCGGGCCGCGCGGGGGGTTTGCGATTCCGGCCGAGCAGGTGCGTTCGGCGCTGCGGCATACGGCGGAAGCGGTTGATACCGGGCCTTGTACCGGGTGAGTGGGTGGGGAGGACCCCTGCGACAGTCTCGGTTGAAAAGCCGGTCACTTACGTTGGGTAAGCTCCAAGGAGATGGAGGGAGTTGGTTCTACGCAGGTTCAGGGCGAGTCCAAGGGGGCGGTTTGTCCGCACTTTCACCATGCGATCGAGTTGATTGGGAAGCGGTGGACCGGGGCGATCGTTTGTGCTTTGACCGAAGGACCCATGCGGTATGCGGAGCTGGGCAAGGCGGTGCCGGGGCTTTCGGATCGGCTGCTCTCGCAGCGCCTGCGCGAGCTGGAGGAAGAGGGGCTGGTGGAGCGGCAGGTGGAATCGGGGGCGCCGGTTCGCGTCATCTACTCGTTGACCGAGGCAGGGCAGCAGCTCGACCCGGTGCTGAGTGAGTTGAAGTCCTGGGCACGCCGCTGGAAGAAAGGCGGCTGACGGGTGACGCACGTGGCACGGCGCATATCTGCGTCCTCAGTCGCTCGCGTGCAGAGCACGCCACGCTCCCTGCGTCCTTGATCTGCTTGGCCACGAGCGCCACCCGCATCGCTCTTTAGTCTGAACCTGATGGATCAGCCTGTTCAGACGCAGACCGGGACCGGGCTTCCGGGTCCCTACGCCGTCGGCCGTTACGCCGGCAAGCTGCAGGAGTGGATGCGCGAACGGGCGCGGGTGCAGCTGATCGGCGAGGTGACCGGGGTGGGGCGCAGCAAAGTCCAGGCCTACTTCGAGCTGCGCGACGCAGACGGAGCGATTCCCTGCGCGATCTGGCTCAACGACCTCGAGAAAGCGGGGCTGGGGGACGGGGCGCTGCGCGACGGGGCCGAAGTCGTCATCTCCGGCGGGCTCGACTACTACCCCGGCGGCGGTCAGGCCTCGCCCAACTTCGCCTTTCGGGCTACCCATGTGCGCCTCGCCGGGGAGGGAGATCTGATCGCGCGCTTGGAGGCGCTGCGCAAGCAGCTGCGCGCCGAGGGCCTGTTCGAGCTGCAGAAGCAGCTGCACCGCCCGCGCCTGCCGAAGGCGATCGGCGTGGTCACGGCCGAAACCGGCGCGGCGCGGCGCGATCTGCTCGCCGGCCTGCAGCGGCGCGGCTGGGGCGGCTCGGTGATCTGGGGCTTCGCGCCGGTGCAGGACCGCCACGCGGCGCCGACGATCGCGCGGGCGGTGCAGGACCTGGCGGCGCGGCCGGAGATCGAGGCGATCGTGGTCACCCGAGGCGGCGGCAGCCTCGCAGACCTTTGGGCCTTCTGCGACGAGACGCTCTGCCGGACGGTGGCGATGTTGCGGGTGCCGGTGATCAGCGCCGTCGGCCACGAGCGCGACTACACGCTGATCGACGATGTTGCCGCGGTCGCCTGCTCGACCCCGACGCACGCGGCCGAGGCGGCGGTGCCGCTCGACTGCCTCGCCGCCCGCGAGAGCCTCGAGCGCTGCGCGATTTCGCTGCGACGGGCGGGCGAGGGGGCTGTCGGGACGCGGTCGCGGCACCTGAGCGCGCTGGCGCGCGGACCGGCGCGGGCGCTGCAGCGGGAGCGCGGCAAGCTCAACCAGAAGATCCGCGAGATCCGCGCCGCCTCCGAACGCGGCCTGGCCGAACGCGCGGCCTCGCAGAAGCGGATCGGCACCGTGGTCCTGGAGCGGGCGCGCAACCGGGCGGCCGGCGCCGACCTGGACAAACGGCGCGCGGCGCTGAACCGGGCGATGGTGGCGCTGCGGGCGCACGAACCCGAGCGCACGCTGGAGCGCGGCTACGCCTTGGTCGAGGGATCGGGCGGCGAGCCGCTGAGCAGCGCCGCCGAGGTAAGCGCCGAGGAGCGCATTAGCCTTCGTTTCAGCGATGGACGAGTCCGAGCGAGACCTGAGCCCGACGACGCAGCCTGACTCCTACGAGGCCGCGGTCGAGCGGCTGGAGGAGATCATCGACCGGCTCGACTCCGGCCAGTCCGGCCTGCGCGAGACCCTCGAGCTCTGCCGCGAGGGCCGCGAGCTGGTCAAATACTGCGCTGCCGAGCTCGACGAGGTCGGCGAGGGGCTGAAGGAGCTACGCCTCGACGACCTCGCCGCTCGCCTCGACGCTTCGGGGACCGGAGCAGAGACCCCGTAGCGCGGGACACCCGCGGCAGAGTGACCAGTCCCGTTCCTCGGGCGCGGCGACCGGGAACTCACCGCTGTTGATGCGGCCGATCGTCTCTTCCAGCGAGCTGCGAGCAGCGGCCATCTCCGCAGCCGCAAGCAGGGAGGTGGCCGGCTCATCTGGTCGCTCCAGGAACACATAGGCGACTTCCACCTCCTCGACGCCCAGCGCCTCAGCAACCGCGAGCGCATAGAGCGACCGCTGCACCTCGTAGTGAGCAGCACGCTCGGTCGGATCGGCTCCATTGAGCCGATCAGTCTTGTAGTCGATCACCAACGGCGGCGCACCCGCCCGCTCCACCAACAGATCGATCGATCCGCGCAGCACCGTCCCCCCAACTCCCAGCAGCAATGGGACCTCGGACCTGACACGTTTTGCCGCGGCAGCGATCTGCCTCCGCAGCGGCGAGGAAAGCCAGGCGCGCACAGGCTCGATCAGACTGTCGAGCGCCCCCAGCCCCACCGCCTCCGCATGCCGAAGCGCCAGCTCCGCCGACGGCTCCGTCCAATCGTTCGCCTGGCTCCACTCCAACAGCGCATGCACAGCCGCCCCCCGCGCGGTCCGTTCTTCGGGCCGGCTCAGCGCGAGCTCATCGCTGGGTGCCCCCTCGTCGATCCGAGCCATCCCCAGCACCCGCTCCATGTAGAAGCGGTACGGGCACTCCTTGTAAGCGCTGATCGCGGTGTAGGAGAGGGGGCGGCTGGGGACGGTCGGTGGCTTGCGCTCGACCAGGGGCGGCGGGCCCTCGCCCAGCTTTCGGGTTGCCGCGCCCTCGCGGCGCAGCCTCCGCAGTTCGGCGGCGCGCTCGGGTGAGGGCAGGTTGACCCGCACCGCGATCTCCGATGGCGCCAGCTCTACATCCAATCCCGGGCGCGGCGAGGGCGCGGCGACCGGCACGATCGACTCTTCGTCCCGCGGCACGCCCAGTGTGTCGACCAGGCGCTCAATCACCGGCTTGCCCTTCGTCTCTTTTCCCTCTTTCGGATTGACGACGCCGCTGACGATCAGGCGCTCGCGAGCGCGGGTGGCGGCGACGTGGAAGAGCCGCAGCTCCTCTTCGGCTTCACGCTCGGCTGACTCTTCGCAGAGGGCGCCGTACGCGAAGAGGTCGATCTTGGGGCTGCCGAGGCGGACCAGCCGCAGGCCGACCTGAGGTTGCTCCTCGCGGCCGAGAACGAGCAGCGGCGAGCGCGCCCCGTTCAGCAGCCGCCGCGAGAGGTCAGGCACCGCAACGACGCCGAACTCGAGCCCCTTGGCGTTGTGGACGGTCATGATCCGGACGCCGTCGTGGCCCTCCGCCGCGGTCGCCGCCTGCGCCTCGGCGTCGCTTTCGGCGCGGGCCGCCAGGAAGTCGAGGAAGCCACGCAGGTCGCGGCCCTCGCGTGCCTCGAACTCGGCCGCAAGCCGCGCCATCTTGCGGACGTTGGCGAAGCGCGCCTCGCCCGCCGGCCGACCGAGGACGGCGAGGTCGTAGCCGGTCTCGGTCACCGCCGCCTCGATCAGGTCCGTCAGGGAGAGGCGCGGCCCGCGCGCGCGCAGCGAAGCGATCCGGCTGACGAAGGTCGTCAGCAGCTCCCGCTCGGCTTCGGGAATGTCCTCCAGCCGCTCCGGCTCCGCCAACTCCAAACCGTGGTTCCTTTCGCACGCATCCAGTGCAAAAGGAACCACGCCCTTGGCGTCCGCGGCGCACTCGACGGCGGGCCAGACGTGGCGCCGCTTGCCCGCGGCCGCCCGCAGGAGCCAGAGGGTGTCCGGGGCGACGGCGCAGGCGGGGGAGGCGAGGGCGCCGAAGAGGGCGTGGTCGTCAAGCGGGTTGGCGATCACGGCCAGCAGCGCGCAGACGTCGGCGACCTGCTGCTGGGACCAGTAGCCGCGGCCGCCGACCACGTAGGGGCGCAGGCCAGCGCGTTCGAGAGCGTCCTCGTAGGCGTCGAGGTGGGAGAAGGCGCGCAGCAGCACGACCATCTCACCCCGCGGCACGCCTTCGTCGGCGAGAGACCCTAGCCGCTCGGCGACCGCGCGCGCCTCGGCGAGGCAGTTGAGCGGCGTAGCGCCGTCGATCGCCGGCTCGAGCTCGATTCCGTCGGCGTCCCAGCCGTCGCGGGCGGTCAGCAGCAGCTCGACGGCTGGCTCTTCACCCGCGGGTGGGGCTTTATCCCCGGTAGGCGGGGAGAAAGCCCCATAGTCCGGTGCGACACCCACCCGCAGCGGGTTGTACGCGGCGCCGAGCAGCGCCTCGCCGAAGAGGTTGACGGCGCCGACAACCTCGGGCCGCGAGCGGAAGTTGCCGCTGAGGCGCATCAGCTCGGCGTCGCTGCGGCGGTCGATCTCCTTGCGGCGGCGGCGGAAGACGTCGAGGTCGGCGTGGCGGAAGCCGTAGATCGACTGCAGCTCGTCGCCGACCACGACCAGCTCGGTCTTCGGCCCGCGCAAAGCCTCGATCAAGCGCAACTGAAGGCGGTTCGTGTCCTGGAACTCGTCGACGAGGATCTGGCGGAAGCGGCCGCGGTAGTGCTCGCCGATCTCGGCCCGCTCCAGCAGCCGCGCGGCGAGGATCTGCAGGTCCTCGAAGTCGATCCCGGCGCGCCGTTCCTTCGCCGCCTCGAAGCGGGTCGAGAATAGACGCAGCAGCTCGGCGAGGTGGCGGTAGACGGTGCCGCCCTCGCCGGCCTCGGCGGCGGCGGAGATCGCGGCCTCGATCGCCGTCTTGTAGGGGGCGAGCGCTTTCGCTTTGCTGGGGGTGGCGAGGGCGCGCAGTTCGTCCAGGGTCGGAGCCGGACCTGGCGCACCTAGGCGAGCGAGCGCCCGCTCTGGCAGCTCCCGTTTCGGGTCTCCCTCTTTCAGTTCTTCCAGGCACTCCTGGGCGGCTTCGATAGCGCCGCGGATCGCCGCCTCCGGATCCGCCGGCGGGGGCCCTGGCAGCTGCGGGACAGCGATGCCGCGGCTGCGCAGCTCGTCGTGGATCCCGACGATCATCCCCCGCAGCCCTTCGACGTCGTAGGCGGCGACGGTCTCCTCTCGCGACCCGGCGTCGCCAGAGGTGTCGCCCCCGGCCTCGTCGGCGTCGAGTAACTCGACCAGTGCGTCGTCGAAGGCTTCGCGCGCAGCCCGCGCCGCCTCGGGCGCGTCGAGGACGCGGAAGCCGGGATCGACTCCAGCTGCGACCGGATGCGCGGCGAGCACCCGGTTGCAGAAGCCGTGGATCGTGGTGATCCAGGCGCCGCCGATCCCGGCCAGGACCGTCGCGGCGCGCTCCGAGCCGCGCTCCGCCCGCCGCGCCAGCTCGGTGCGGATCCGCTGGCGCAGCTCGGCGGCGGCCTTGTCGGTGAAGGTGAAGGCGAGGACCGCGTCGGGGGAGAGGCCGGAGTCGCAGACGAGGCGGCAGTAGCGGTTCACCATCACGCCAGTCTTGCCGGTGCCGGCACCCGCCTCCAGCAGCACGTCCTTGCCGCGGACGGCGATCGCGGCCGCCTGCTCGGGCGTCGGCTGGCGCGGCGGCGCCTGGGTGCGCTGCTCGACCGTCACCGTTCGTCTTCTCCCTCTTCGTCCAGGTATTGGGGGGCGCGGTCGCGCCGGCAGATCGAGGCGAAGGTGCAGTAGGCGGGGCAGACGTCGTGACCACGCAGCCCTGGTCGCGGGCCGGGGTCGCGGCGGATGTCGCCCTCGCGCATGCGGGCAACGATCGCGCCGGCGCGCCGGCGCGATTCGTCCAGCAGCTCCTCCAGCTCCTCGGGCTCGACCACGTCGGTCGAATAGAGGCCGTAGCCGGCGAGGTCCTGGGAGACCGCGACCGAGACCACTCCGCGCGGGCGGCGCGACGAGGTTCCCTTCAGCGGGTGGTAGAGCGCCCCGACCGGGTCCGCGCCCCAGTGCTCGGCGGCGGCGAGCAGGTAGAGCGGCAACTGCATCTTCGCCCGCTCCTCGAACTTCTCGCGTGGGGTGACCTGGCCGGCGAGCTTGTAGTCGATGACGACCGCGCTGCCGTCGGCGGCGCGGTCGACCCGGTCGATGGCGCCGTGCAGCCCCCAGCCACCGAGGTCGAGCGGCGGCCGCTCGGCGTCGGGGTGCTCGCCGAAGCGCGCCTCCAGCAGCCAGGGCTCAAAGCCGCCGGTCTCGCGCTCGGACTCCTCGGCGAGGAAGCGCTCCAGCAGGCGCTCGACCCGCCGCGCCATCGCCCGCTCGGCCGGATGGGACCCCAGTTCGCGCTCGGCGACCACGGCGGCCACCAGCTCGCGCCCGCGCTCGGTCCAGACAGTGAGAGTCCCCGGCCGCGGCAGCGGGTCGCCGCCTGGACGCTCCTTGTAGAGACGCTCCAACGCCTCGTGCATGAGCCCGCCTTGGACGAGCGGGTCGGGAATCGGGTCGAGCAGCTGCGGGTCGAGCTCGTGGCCGGCGAACCAGCGGTAGGAGCAGAGGTCGAACTCCTCCAGCGTGGTGCCGCCGTAGGCGGCAACGCCGCCGAGCGACCCCAACGCCGCCGGGTTGGTCAGGGGACCGGGGGCGCGGGAGGCCGCCTCGGCCCGCCGCGCCTCGCCGACGCGGGCGACGATCGCCGCCGCCAGCTCGGCTTCGACTCCGACCTGCGCGAGCAGAGCCGACGCGTCGGCGCCGGGACCGTGCGCGGCGAGCGCCCGCGCCAGCTCGTCCTCGGACGGGGCTGCGGCCAGGGGCGCGACCACTTGCGCCAGGTCCCTGGTGATCGTGATCTCCTCCTCGAGCGCGTCGGGCGAGGTGCCGTCGGGGGCGGGGGAGAGCAGCGCCCGCACGTCGTCGATCAGCGGCGAGCGTGCGGTCGCGCTGCCGTCCTCGTCGCTGTCGCGGTAGGAGAGGACGAGGCTGCGGCGGGGCAGCGCCAGGCAGGCGTGGAACAGGTAGCGCTCCTCGGCCTCGGTTTCGCGGCGCGGGTCGAGGCCCAGCGTCTCCCGCTGTCGGTCAGACAGGAAGGGATCGGCGCCGCGGTCGCGGCGCGGGAACTCGCCGTCCTGCAGCGAGCCGACGACAACGTGGTCGAAGCGCGCGGCGCGGAGGCGGTAGGGGTCGGCGATCCGCACCCGTCCCTCGACCGGCCCCGACCAGACGCGGAAGTCGAGCTCTTCGATCAGCGGCGCCAGCTCGTGCGGCTCCGGCGCCAGGGCCCCCAGCTCGCCCAGCTCCGCCAGCGAAGAGGCGATCGCCGAGGCGGCGCGCAGCTCCAGGCCTTCTCCTTGCGGAAGCGCCGGGCCGTCGCCGGCGTCGCGCAGCGGCCGCGAGGCCATCCGTCCGGCCAGCGCCCCGACCTCCGCCGCCAGCACGGCCGGCGAGCGCTGAGCCGCTTCGCGCAGGCGCAGGAGGTCGCGCGGCGGCTCACCGTCCTCGCCCTGCCAGAGCAGCAGCGCCGTCTCCGCGTCGCCCACGCGGCGGCGACGCAGCGAGCGCTCGAACCAATCGACGCGGCCGGGGGAAAGGCCCGAGGGCCCGCGCAGGTAGTGGAGGAAGTCGGAGGCTCGTCGGCCGCCGAACTCCGCCTCCAGCAAAGCGATCAGCGCCCCGCCGACGCTCGTCCCCGCGACCGGCACCTCGGCCTCGAGGGCGACCGCGATCCCGTTGCGCTCCAGCGCCGCGGCGATCTCCGGTCCGCGGCGGGAGGGGTCGCGGAGGGCGACCGCGATCTCCGCCGGGTTCGCCCCACGGGAGACGAGCCGCGAGACGTGCGCCGCGATCGCCTCGGCCTCGGCGCGGGTGCCGGCCGAGCGCAGCAGGGTGAGGCTGTCGTCGATTTCGGCCCGTTTCGGGCGGGAGGAGCCGAAGCCGATCGTCAGGTGGAAGAGCAGCGGACTGAGCGTGTTACTGAGGTCCGCCTCGGTCACGACCTCCTGCGCCGGTCCGAGCTCCCGCAGCTTCCCCAACAGCCGTCCGCGGGCCGCCAGCGCCGCGCTTCCCTCCTCATAAGGGAGGACGACCGTCACCTCGGTCTGCCCGGTCAGGGCCGCGACCAGCTCGAACTGGTTCTCGGTCAGATCGTCGAAGCCGTAGAGGAGGACCGGCCGGTCGCCCCAGAAGGAGCCGTCGCGGCGCAGCTGCGCGATTGCCTCGCGGGCGATGCCGTAGGAGTCGACCCGGCCGGTTCGCCGGCGCACCTCCTCGTAGCCGCCGTAGAGCGCGGCGATGTCGCCGAGATATGCGGAGCCCTCGAGAGTCGCCGCGCTCGCCTCGACCTCCTCGGGCCCGACTCCCGCCGCCTGCAGCTCGCCGAGCAGCCGCTCGAGGGCGCGGGCGAAGCGCGGGCGGCCGGCGGAGCGCCGCAGCGGCCGCAGCCGCTCCCGCCGTGCCTCGACCGCGACCGCGATCGCCCGCAGTCGCTGCGCCGGCGAGAGCTCGGCGCCCGCCGGCGATCCCGCCATCGTTGCGACGGTGCGAAAGAGGCCGCCGAAGGTCCTCGCCGCTCCGCCCAGCAGGGCGCCGTCGCCGGAGAGCTCGCGCTCGAAGGCAAAGACGTCGTCGACGGTCGGGACGACCAGGATTGGGTCACGGTCCAGGGCGGCAGCGAAGTCGCGGCGGATGACGCCGGCGCGGCCCGAATTGGGCGGTCCGTAGACGAGTTTCAGCGGCACGCGACCGAGCCTAGGGACGGGTCCGGCGCCTACTTCGCACCGCCTCCCGCGACCCCGCAAACTGGGGGATTAGCGGGCATCTTTTGGCGTCTTCGGCCCCCTCTACCTTTCTCGGCAGCCGATGTCCCTCTGCTTTGTAGACCCAGCCGACGCCATCCGGGCCATCGCCGACTCAGTCGGCCGTGAGGCTCGCCGCCAGCTCCTCGGAGAGGCGGTGCGCGCCTGGGTGGATGAGATTCCAGACCATGAGCTCGAGGTCCACTACGCGAAGGCGATCTCCGAGCTCGACGAGCACGACCTCTCGATGCTCGCCGCTTGGCACGGCTCCCTCGAGTCCGGCCAGCCGGTCCCCAACCGCGATTTCCTCATGGGCGCCTTCAACGGGCTCGGCGAGAACCGCCGCGAGGCCCTCAAGCTCGCCGCCGGCTTCCGCGGCGAGGAGGCCGTCGACTCCGGCGTCACCGAAGAGGACGCCCTCGAGCTCGTCCTCGGCCTTCTCGGCCCACCCCGCCTGATGGAGCTTGCCGCAGAGGCGATGGAGCTCTACGTCTGGGATCGCGCGGGCTCGGACAACTAGGAGGAGTAGTAGTTCTTATCAGTGAGTGCCTGCTGTGCAGGCAACAAAAAGACCCGCCTGTGCGGGTCTAGTTGCAAGGTGGGTAATCAGCCCACAAACGCCTGATAAGCCCCTTGATCGTATCAGCGGGACACGCGTTCAACCGACTTCCGCTCGACGGGTCAATCTGTGGCGGAGAGCGGGGGACTCGAACCCCTGCCGGTTGATTGGACCGACCTCACGCTTATCAGGCGTTCGCCGCACCTCGCGGCCTCTACTCTCCGTTTCAGCATAGTACGAAAGATGACAATAAGTTGCGGTCGGGTCAGGGAAATGCCCAGTGTTCCTCGCGACCGCTTCCTCCGCGCTGGTTAAGCTCGTTTCTTGGACGTTCCACCTCAGGTAATCGTCATCTTCGGCGCCACCGGCGACCTGGCGCGGCGGAAGCTGTTGCCGGGGCTGCTGCGGCTGTTCCAGGCGGGGTTGATGCCGGAGTTCCGGATCGTCGGCGTCTCGATGGAGGAGTTCTCCGACGCCGAGTTCCGCGGGATCGCCGAAAAGGCGTGCAGGGAGTTCGCCCGCAGCGCCTTCGGCGGCGAGGAATGGCATGAGTTCTCCGGCAAGCTGTCCTACGTGCCGCACGGGGAGGCGCCGGAGGCGCTGGCGGAAGCAGTGAAGAAGGCCGAAGGCGAACTCGGTTCGGAGATGCGGCTGCTCCACTACCTGAGCGTGCCGCCGACCGCCGCGCCCGACGTGATCCAGATGCTGAACACCTGCGATCTGGCGCGGCGCTCCCGGGTGATCATGGAGAAGCCGTTCGGCACCGACCTCGCCTCGGCTCGGAAGCTGAACGAGATGGTCCACGAAGTGCTCGACGAGGACCAGGTCTTCCGCATCGATCACTTCCTTGGCAAAGAGGCGGCCCAGAACATCCTCGCGCTGCGCTTCGCCAACGGTCTCTTCGAGCCGATCTGGAACCGCAACCACATCGACCACATCCAGATCGACGTGCCGGAGACGCTCGGAGTCGGCGCCCGCGCCGCCTTCTACGAGAAGACCGGCGCCTTCCGCGACATGGTCGTCACCCACCTCTTTCAGATCCTCGGCTTCGTCGCGATGGAGCCGCCGACGGCGCTGGCGCCGGAACCGATCACCGAGGAGAAGAACAAAGTCTTCCGCAGCCTCCAGCCGCTCGACCCGAACCAGGCCGTCCGCGGCCAGTACGAGGGCTACCGCGAAGAAAAGAACGTCGACCCGGAGTCCAGCACCGAGACCTTCGTCGCCCTGCGCTGCGAAATCGACAACTGGCGCTGGAGCGGCGTCCCCTTCTACTTGCGCACCGGCAAGCGGATGGGCGAAGGGGCACGGATCATCTCGATCGCCTTCCGCGAGCCCCCGCACGCGATGTTCCCCGAGCACTCGCGGGTCGGCCGCTACGGCCCCGACCACCTCACCTTCGACCTCGACGAGTCCTCGCGCGTCTCGCTCTCCTTTTACGGCAAGCGACCCGGGATGGGGATGGTGCTCGACAAGGCGAGCATGCAGTTCTCGCTCGACGAAACCGGTTATCGCGGCGACGCGGTAGAGGCCTACGAGCGGCTGATCCGCGACGCGATGATCGGCGACCGCACGCTCTTCACCACGGCAGATGGGATCGAGCGGCTGTGGGAAGTCTCCGAGCCGCTGCTGCAGGACCCGTCGCCGGTGAAACCGTACCCGCAGGGCTCGTGGGGGCCGACCGAGATCGGCGCCTTGATCGCCCCGCACAGCTGGCGCCTGCCCTTTGCACGCCGTTGGCGCCAGTCACCGGCTGAGGCCGGTGATGGCAACGGCGCCGCCGCGCCCGCCCGCGAGCGCTCTTAGTCGCCGCCGCGCCCGTCGACTGCCGCGCGGATCTCGGCGATCGCCTGCTCGTTGTCGCGGAAGTGAACCGCCCGCATCCCCGCCTTTTCCGCCCCTTCGCAGTTGACCTCCAGATCGTCGACGAAGAGGCAGGCCTCGGCAGGCAGTCCGATCCGTTCCAGGGTCAGACGGTAGATCTTCCCCTCCGGCTTGCGGCAGCCGACGAAGGCCGAATCGACGACCTCCTCGAAGATCTCGTCAACCGGCATCATCGAGCGCCACAGCGGCTCCCACTCGCGGACGTTGTTGGTCAGCATCGCCATCTTCAGCCCGCTTGCCTTCAGCTCGCGCATCAGCTCGATCATCGGCTCGTTGGGGTCGAGCGCGTCGAAGTAGACCTCGCGGAAGCGGTGCAGGTGGGGCCGGTGGCCGAGCAGCGGCTCGAGCTGCGCGCTCAGCAGCTCGAGGAACTCAGACTCCTCTAGTTCGCCGCGCTCGAGCTCGAACAGGGGGTTGTCGCCGCGCTCCTCGGTGGCGGCGCGCAGCGCCTGGCCGAGGTATTCCGCCGGGATCTGGATCTCGTCCTGGACCCGTTCGAAGCTGCCGAGCAGGGGCGTCGTCAAGACGCCGCCGAAGTCGGAGACGATCGCCTCGATCCCGTTCGCCCCGGCCTCACTCATCGACGGTACGGGCGACCTCGTAGGTACCGAGCCCCTCGCGACCTTCGACCGACCAGCGGAAGAAGGCGATCTGGGAGTCGAGGTGCTGGCGGCGCACACAGACCGAGCTGATCAGGGACCCGGAACCGCGCAGCGGCCGCATCTCCTCGATCGACGGCCACAGCTCGAGCGTCGCCCGACGCTGCACGCCGTCTTCGCCGTACTCGGTCGAGAGCAGCGTCTCCTCGAAGGTCAGCGGGGCACCCTCGGGCTCGCAAAACGCGGCGGTCACCTCCTCGTCATCGATGCCGCCACCGCCCTCCGGCAGCTGCGAGGTCAGCGCCAGCAGCCCGCCGTCGGAGAAGACGATCCCGATTGACCGGCGCACGACGTTCCCCTGCTCGCTCATCCCCGGCAGCCTAATAACCCGCGAGTGTGGTTGAGCTTTGGCCTCCATGAGAGGCCGAACCTCGACCACACCTATTTAGATTGCCGTCTCCATGGCTGACCTCAGCATTCGAGACGCCGACCCGGCCCGCGACGCCGCCGCCTGCGCGGCGATCTACACACCTCACGTTGAGGGCAGTCCCGTTTCCTTCGAGGAACGGGCGCCTGACGCGGCGGAGATGGCGGCGCGGATCGACCGCTACGGCGCCAGTCATGTCTGGCTTGTCGCCGAGCGGGAGGGGGAGGTGGTCGGCTACGCCTACGCAACCGCCTTCAACGAACGCCCCGCCTACCGCTGGAGCACCTCCGTCTCGGTCTACGTCGCCGAGGACGCCCGCAGCCGCGGCCACGGCCGCGCCCTCTACAGCGCCCTCTTCGACCGCCTGCGCGAGCGCGGCTTCCGCATGGCCTGCGCCGGGATCACCCTGCCGAACGAGGCGAGTGAGGGCCTCCACCAAACCCTCGGCTTCGAGCTGGTCGGGGTCAACCGTGAGATCGGCTGGAAGCAGGGCGCCTGGCGCGACGTCGGCTGGTACCAGCTGGAGCTCTCCTCGGCGCCGTCCGGCCCACCCCCAGAGCCGCGCTAACCCAAAGACCGTCACACCCGCCGAACTGCATCAAATTCTCTCTCCAGTAGGTGGAGAATTTGATGCAGTTCGCGGCTGGCTACCATGGTGCCATGCCCGACGAACAGATCACCACGCCCGATCAGCAGCCCGCGCCTCCGGCGGCGGACCATGACGAAGCCCTCACCGAGGAGGACGTCTACGAGGCGCTCGAGGAGGTAATCGACCCGGAGCTCGGACTCGACTTCGTCTCCCTGGGCCTCGTCTACGACGTCAACATCGAGAAAGACGCCGAGGTCTACGTCACCTTCACCCTCACCACCCCCGCCTGCCCGATCGGCCCCCAGGTCTCAGAGCAGATGAAGGAGTTCGTCGGCGACCTCCCCAGCGTCACCGCCGTCCACCCGAAGATGGTCTTCGACCCCCCCTGGTCCCCGGAAATGATGACCGAGGACGCCAAGTTCGCGTTGGGGTTCTAGCTCATCTGTATCACGGGTGATACACTCTGCCCATGGCGAGTGTAAGCATCCGCGATCTGCGCAATCACGGGGGCGATGTTGTCGATCGCGCCTCGCGTGGCGAGAAGATCACGATCACCCGCGCGGGCACTCCAGTCGCGGAGCTGCAGGCGCTGCGGCCACCGCTCTCGGCCGAGATGTTGCTTGATCGCTGGCGGCGCCTTCCGGCTGTCGATCCGGCTCGCCTCCGCAAGGACGTTGATCAGTTGCTCGACGCGAGCCTTTGAGCGAGTCTGCGGAGAAGGCGAGCAGCGGGATCCTTGACACCTCGACCGTTCTCCTGCTCGGAAAAATCGCGGACGCCGGCTTGCTGCCTAAGGAGCCGTTGATCACCGCCGTGACTCTGGCCGAGCTCGCCGCCGGTCCGCTGGTAACCAGCGACGAGGAGGAGCGGGCGCGCCGCCAAGCGCATCTGCAGCAGGCGGAGGCCGACTTCTTTCCCCTGCCGTTCGATGCTGACGCGGCACGCGCCTTCGGCCAGGTGTCTGCCTCTCTGCGACGCTCGGACCGTAAGGCGGCAGCGCGCGCCTACGACGCGATGATCGCGGCTATCGCCCTCGCCAACGACCTACCCGTCTATACCTGCAACCCTGACGACTTCAGTGGCATCGACGGGCTCGAGGTGGTTGCTGTGCCTGTGCCGTCCTAGCCAGCTCGCCGATGTCATTCCCAGGCGGAGGTCATCCGAATGAAAGTCGCTGGCTCGCCGGTTGAATGGTAGATGGGCCGACGCTGCCGCCGACCCATCGCTTCCGATCTAGCCGCCCTTACGGATCGAGCACGACGGAAATAGCGGGTGCTGATGCTGAATGTTCATTCTCTTCGAGTCCCTTCTGGTCGTTGCCCGGTTGGGCTTCCACAAGAGATTTACTTGATTAAAACTGAACATTCAACAAACTTAGATGTAGGCGGGCGTTGACCTTCTCCGATCCGGATGGTTCGATCTAGCGATGGCGAGCCAGCGACCGCACGTGATCGACCCGCGGCTGCTGAAGGCCCTCGTCCACCCGACGAGGATCTACATCATGGACGTCCTCAGCGAGGGGCCGAATAGCCCCAGCGGCATTCAAAAGCGGCTGCCGGACATCAGCCTCGACGTGATCAGCAAGCACATCAAGATTCTGCGCGAGCTCGAGGTGATCGAAATGACCGAGGAGGTCAGGAAGAGCGGGCGGTTCACCGAACACATCTACCGCGCAGTCGAATGGCAGTTCCTGGACGCGGAGGAATGGAAGGCGGTCGAGCCCAAATACCGGCGCGCAGCCACGACCGCGATCCTGCGGGTCCTCTCCGAAGACATGGGGCGCGCCTTCTTCGAGGGCCGGTTCGATGAGCGAATGGACAATCACCTGAGCCGCTCGCCGTTGAAGCTGGACGAGGAAGGCTGGGAAGAAGTGGTGGAGGCGCTCGAGCTCGCGCTCAGGTCGGTCCTACGGGCTCACGACAGAAGCCTCAAGCGCACGGAGGGGGCGGTGGACCAGCTAACCGACACCACGGTCGTGATCATGCAGTTCCCCCTCGGTCGCTCGAGCGCCGGCGACTGATTCGGTCCAGGCGACCAAAAGTCGTGTAGAAACCTCAGCCGCCGGTCGCCATCCTGAACGGACCCGTCGGGGGAGAGGCCGTCCATAGAGGCGAGCACAATTCTCCACAAGGGTTCCCGGATCTTGTATCGGGATTGCCGAATTGCCTCAAATACATCAAGATAGATTGAGTGGACGAGACAGGATTCCATAAAGATCCCAATGGGACCGCTCCCCCTGGCTCGTCAGGGGGCGGCTCGGCTGACCGCGCCACCGAGGCCGAGCCCTTGCGTCCCGAACGGGGCAGGGTCTTCTTCTCCATCGCGTGGACCAAGGCGGCCAACGAAGGCCTGATCAGCGAGAAGGAGTACCTGACCGAGCTGACCCGTCACAGCCGGGCGGAGAACATAAGGACGATCCCAGGCATCCCCTGGCGCCGAGGCCCCTGAGCCTAGCTAGCGCACCTGTACTCCTTATTCGAGCTCACATCCGTAAACAAATCGGTACGCGGTAGTCGATCCCGCGTTAGTCTCTTCTTGTCGCCCCCGGGGATCGGGCGCCAGGAGCAGGAAGGGATCGATGAGCGGGAGCAAGCAAAGAGGGGGGGACCCGGATAGAGGCCCGGTCCGGGCCTGGTTTTCGGGCATCCACGAGGACCTGACCGTGAGCGTTCTCGGAGGCCTCTTGGCCCTCGCCGTGCCGGCCGCGATCGGGTTCATCCTCGGTGCCGGAGCGGCCATGATCGCTGGCATCGCGGTGGTATCGATCGCGGTGGTCTTCTTTGCGGCCGGCGTGCTCTACGGGCGGGGCCCGGAGCGGAACGAGGATGGAAAGAGCACGTTGCTGCCCGCGGATGCCCCAGCTGCTCCGGAGGAGCCGACGGACCGTCTACTGAACGCGGATCCCGCCGACATCCCCGGCGTTACGGAGATCGAAAAGCTCATGAACTACATGAACTACTTCGCAAACGTAAGCCAGCACCTGCAGCTCGGCCAGCTCGAGGAGCTGGAGCTCGAGCTTCTGAGCCGACCGGCGGGACTGATGGAGCAGGAAAACGGTGGAACCGTGCAGTTGGCGGTCTTCCTGCCTGTCGAGGCCAAGGACCGCGAGCCCTATTGGCATCTCCCCTACGTGGCTCGTATCTCTCCTAGCGAATGCCGCGAGCTTGAAGTTCCGCTTCACGAGTCTCAGCTCGCCCGATCGCAGGAGACCTGGGAACCCGAGGAAAAGGTGATGGTGATTGCCGACGTGCAGGAGCGTCGATGGCGCAAGTCGGGTGCCGACTTCGGGGCGCTCGCTCAAGCGGGCTTTCGGATGGTGCGCTACCTGCCGTTCGGCCCGCCGGGTACGGACCGCAAGAGGGCCTGCATCGTGGTCCTGAGCAAAGACCTCGAAAACGGCTTCACCGGGGTCGACGACTTCTTCATCATGTTCCTCGGCACGCTGCTGAGCATGCACCCGCTCCTCTCAGAGCAAGCGCGCCGTCACTCCGAAGAGAGGAAGTCCTCGGAATGAGTGAGCCTTGGCCAAGGGAACACTCAAACCGCAAAGACGGGCACAAAGGACCGGAATCCGAGCGCGCAGAGGACGTCAAGCCGCGGGATCTCGACGATCCGTCTGAGCAGGCTCGACGACCGGGGCGAAGATGGCGGCCGATCGCTTCCGCGCTCCCCAGCGGGATCCGGAAGGGCTCGTAGAGCTGTTTCGCGCTGCGGCCGGCCCGGCGGGTCGCTGGGCCGGGCTAAAGACCGTGGCGATCGAGCGCCGGCTCGCGAAGATTCAGCCGAAATAGCAGGTGGGGCAGGCCGGCGTGGAGGACCTCGCCGTTCTCTTTGAAGCCAGTCTTCTCGGCGACGCGCTGGGACTGGACGTTGGTCGGCAGAACCAAGGCGATGACCTGCTCGAGTTCGAGCTCGCGGGCGTGGTCGCAGGCGGCTGTCGCCGCCTCGGTGGCGAGACCCTGGCCGTGGAGGTGGGGCTCGATGCTCCAGGGGAGCTCGACTTCGGCGGTGCCCTCGACCGTGGTCCAGGAGAGGCCGCCGCGGCCGGCGAAGGCGCCGCTCTCCCTCTCGATCAGGACCCAGGGGCCGAAGCCGTGGTCCTGCCAGTGGGCCTGGTCCCCGTCGACCAGTTCGTCGATGACCTGAGCGCTGAAGGGCGGCAGGGGGGAGGGGCGCAGCCAGGCCTCGATCTCGGGACGTGTGAAGTGGGCGTGGTAGAGAGCGCGGTCGTCGGGCGTCGGCTTGCGGGCGAGGAGCCGCTTGGTCTGCCGCTCCCCGGCCGCCATCTCAGGGACGGTCGGGCCGCGGCAGCCGCGGCTCGCTATCGCCGTCGTCGTGGACCTCTTCAGCGGTGGCGTCGAAGTCGTAATCGCGGGGCTGCCGCCGTCCGCCGTCCCTCGGCGGTGGACCGACTGGCCCACGGCCGCCACCCGGCATCGCCACCACCATGAAGCGCCCGATCGTGAACCGTTTCAGCAGTCGCCGCGTGATCGCCCGGGTCGGCGGCAGCAGCAGGAAGACGCCGACGATATCGGTGAGGAAGCCGGGGGTCAGCAGCAGCGTGCCGCCGACGATGATCAGCGCCCCGTCGATCACCTCGCGCCCCGGAAACCGCCGCTCCGCCAGCGCCTGATTGAAGCGCCGCCAGGCCCCGCGCCCCTCGTGTTTCAGCAGCCAGGAGCCGAGCAGCGCGTCGGCCAGCAGCAGGGCCAGCGTCGGCCAGACGCCGATCAGCTCGCCGACCTTGATGATCACGTAGAGCTCGGCGACCGGGACGACGATGAAGAGGAGGATTAGGAGCAGGGGCATGGCAGAAGCCTAGGGAGGGGCGGGTGTCGCCTTTTTGGTACCCGTGGAAGAAGAGGCTTACGCGGCTTTGGCGGACTTGCCGGCAGCCGCCTCGAGCTCGGCGAGAGCTTCGTTCAGCCCGTCGCTGATGGCCTCGACGTCCTCCATGCAGTCGTAGTCGGCCAGTAGGCCGAATCCGACCTTGCCGTTGTAGCTCATGATCGCCACAGCGAGGGCGTGGTTCTGCGGCAGGAAGGCGACCGGGAAGACGTCCTCGAGTTCCTTGCCGAGCACGTAGAGGGGCATCTGCGGCCCGGGCACGTTGGTGACGATGAGGTTGAAGAGGCGGGTCGAGAAGTTGATCCGCGAGGCCTGCGCAAGCAGCGTCGGCGGCGCGAAGTCGTTGAAGCGGGAGATCACTTCCGCCCCCAGCGCCTGTTTCGAGCGCTTCAGACCGGCCATCGCGTCGCTGATCGTCCGCAGCCGCCGCACCGGGTCCTCGATGTAGACCGGCAGCGGCCCCCGCATCAGCGCGATCCGGTTGCCGAGGTTGCCGCGCTCGTCCTCGTTGCGGATCGAGACCGGCACCAGCGCCCGCAGCTCCAAGCCCTCGGTGCGAACCCGCCGCACGTGCAGCCACTCGCGCAGCGCCCCGGTGACGACGGCGAGGACGACGTCGTTGACCGTGCCGCCGAAGGTGTCTTTGATCCGTTTGAAGGTCGCCAGCTCCGAACGCGCCCAGACGTAGCGGCGGTGGGGGCCGATCTCCTCGTTCAGGGGGACGTCGGGGGCGGGGTCGGCGAAGGCGCTGACGATCTCGCCCACGCCCTCCAGCGCCTCGACCGCCTTGCGGGCGGTGGTCTCCGGGTTCTTGACGACCTCGACGGCGCGCTCGGCCAGCTTCACCGGCGCCGCCACCGCGTCGGCGATCCCGCGCGCGACCAGCTCGGTCGTGCCCGGTTCGGGCTGAGGCACCCAGTCGTCCTCGAGCTTCAGCGGCTCGGCCTCGCGCTCGACGTCGAAGAGGACGGTCCCGATGTCCACCCCGGAGACGCCGTCGACCATCGCGTGGTGGGTCTTGGTCAGCAGCGCGAAGCGGTCGCGTTCAAGGTTCTGCACGAGCCACAGCTCCCAGAGCGGCTTCAGCCGGTCGAGCTGCTGGGAGAAGATCCGCCCGGCCAGTTTCTTCAGCTCCTCCTCGCCGCCCGGGTCGGGCAGCGCGGTATGGCGGATGTGGTAGGTGAGGTTGAAGTTGACGTCGTCGGCCCAGAGCGGGCGCCCGGCCTCCAGCGGCGGCACCACCAGCTTCTGGCGGAAGCGCGGCACCAGCGGCAGGCGGCTGCGCACGTGCTCGACCAGGTCGACGTAGCGCGGCGGCGGCCCCTCGAAGATCAGGATCGCGCCGACGTGCATGTGGCTGCTCGAGCTCTCGTTCGTCAGGAACGAGGCGTCGACGGAGGTGAGGCGGTCCAGGTGGCGTCCGGAAGTTGCCATTGCAGCAAGGCTACTTATGCCCGAGTTTCCGAGGCATCAAGCCTTGTACCCTGAAGAAATGCCTGCCACCACGACCGCCCCCAAGCGGGTGCTGCTGGCCGCGCCGCGCGGCTACTGCGCCGGCGTCGACCGCGCCGTGCAGACGGTCGAGCGCGCGCTCGAGCTCCACGGGTCCCCGGTCTACGTGCGCAAGGAGATCGTCCACAACAAGCACGTGGTCGAGGAGCTGGCCAAGCGCGGCGCGATCTTCGTCGAGGAGGAGACCGAGGTGCCCGAGGGCGCAATCGTCGTCTTCTCCGCCCACGGCGTGGCGCCGAGCGTGCACGAGGCTGCCGCCGCCCGCAACCTGCAGACGATCGACGCGACCTGCCCGCTGGTGACCAAGGTCCACGTCTCCGCCCGCCGCCTCGCCGCCCAGGGCAACACGATCATCATGATCGGCCACGAGGGCCACGAGGAGGTCGAAGGGACGACCGGCGAGGCCCCCGAGAGCATCGTCCTGATCGAAACCGCCGACGAAGTCGAGAGCCTCGAGGTCCCGGATCCGACCAAAGTCGCCTTCATCACCCAGACGACGCTCTCGGTCGACGAGACCGCCGAGGTGATCGCCGCCCTGCGCGCCAAGTTCCCCGGCATCGTCTCCAGCAAGTCCGACGACATCTGTTACGCGACCACCAACCGCCAGATCGCCGTCAAGCAGCTCGCCCGCGAGTGCGATCTCGTCCTCGTGATCGGCTCGACCAACTCTTCCAACTCCAACCGCCTCGTCGAGGTCGCGCGCGAACACGGCGCCGCCTCGCACTTAATCGACAACCACTCCCAGGTCCAGGAGGAGTGGCTCGAGGGAGTCGAGACCGTCGGCATCACCTCCGGCGCCTCCGCCCCCGAGGAGCTTGTCGAGAGCCTCGTCTCCTTCTTCCGCGACCGAGGCGCCGAGGACGTCTCCGAGCTGCGGACCGTCCACGAGGACGTCCGCTTCATGCTCCCGAAGGAGATCCGCGACGAGGTCGCAGCGCGCGCCTGACGTTTGGTGAGTTAACCCCCTGATAGGGGCGCTAACTCACCAATCGCTCACTCGACCGGCGCGTAGCGGTGGTGGAGCATCAGGTCATTGCCGTCAGGGTCGGTGAAGAGGGCCATGTGGCAGACGCCGGTGTCGAGGGTGTCGCCGAGAAAGTCGACGCCTTTGGCTTCCAGCTCCTCGCGCGCGGCTTTGACGTCCTCGACGTGGAGCGCCGGGTGGGCGTTCTTCTGCGGCGCGAACGGCATCCCCTGTTTGGCGGGTTCCCAGATCGCGAAGCAGGTCTCGCCGGCCCAGCACTCGTACTGCCCGTGCTCGTCGGGGCGGAGGCCGAGGGTGTCGACGTAGAAGGCGCGGGAGCGGTCGGCGTCGGTGGAGGGGATGCCGATGAAGTCGAGCTTGGTGATCATGTGTCCTCCTTTGGACTGGCTATGGGATGCCGGCGGCGAAGCTGAGTGACCAGATCTTGACGCCTGGAGCCGGCCGCAGCACCAGGCTGTGGGCCCCGTGGCTCGGGTGTTCGGCGAGGGTGCACAGGCCCGGGGTGGCGCGGGCCGGCAGCGTCCGCCACTCGCCGTCGATCTCGACCTGCAGCTCTCCCTCGCCCTCGACCGTCGCGTAGGCCCCGCCCGCCTGGTAGTCGAGCGCGAGATCCTCGCCGTCTTCGCCGGCGATCCAGGGGCGCTCCCAGGAGCCGCCGGGGAAGACCTCGGGGGTGGGAGGGATCACGTGGACACCTGGGGCATCGGTCGCGCGCAGCGGCGCCAGCGGCTCCGGCAGGTCCTGCAGCGCGTCCATCTCCCTTAGCTCGTCCTGGATCGTTTCCTCGGTCGCCCGGTATTCGCCCTCGCCGAAGTGGGCCCAGGCGAGGGCGCCGCCGAGGCTCCAGAGGAAGAGACTCGGCCAGCCCTCGCACCCGTAGGCGGCCCAGAGGTCGTGCTCGGCGTCGATCGCGACCGGGAGCCCGACCCCGAGTTCGGCCAGGCCGGCGGCGACGTTGTCACGCTCGGCGGCGAAGGGGAAGCGCGGCGCCTGAACGGCGATCACGCTCAGTCCCGCCTCGCGGTAGCGCCGCTGCCACTCGACCAGGTAGGGGAGGGTGCGGACGCTGTTCAGCTGGGCGTATTCGACGAAGTGCACGAGCGCCGGCCCGCCGGCGGTCAGCGCCGGCATCGACTCCGGTTCGGTCCCGACCCAGGTGAGGCTGGCGGGGAGGTCGGGGGCGCCGATGTTCTCGCGTTGAGGTCGCATTTAGGGCGGACGTTATCCTGGCCGCGATGGCCGAGTTGGTCACATTCCTCCTGCCGGCGCTGCCGTTGCTGGCGCTGCTGGCGACGCTGCTCCTCGGGCGCTACCCCGGCTGCGACGCCATCGTTCGGGTGGCGGAGCGTCTGGCCGAGCACGGGGAGTCTGGTCACGGCAAAACGAGGTCGGCGGCGCTGCCGAAGCCGCCTCGCTCCTTCGCACCTTCCGGCGGTCTCCTGATCGCCCTCGGGCTCGCTCAGCGCCCGCCTCCGGTTGCCGCGTAGTTCCAGCGGCAATCCGAGACAAAGGAGCGAAAGATGAACATGAGAACTGCGCTGATCGGCGCTGCCCTGGTGGTGGTCGCCGTGGTCGGGCTGATCGTCCTCAGCAGCGGCGGCAGCGATTCGAACGGCACCACCGACGCCGGCAAGGTGCCGACGATCGTCGTTGACAAAGAAGGCCACCCGGTCGGAGGCATCCAGGAACTCGTCTACCGCAAGGGGGACCAGATCCACTTCAAGGTGAAAGTCCCGTTCGAAGAAGAGGTCCACCTCCACGGCTACGACGTGGCGAAGGAGATCCCGAAAGGCGGCGGCACCGTCACCTACGACCTCCCCGCCGAAATCGAAGGGGAGTTCGAGGCCGAGCTCGAGGGCCACAAAGAACAGATCATCGATCTCAAGGTCGAACCGTGACCTTCCTCCCGGTCGCCCACGCGCTTGCATCCAGGCAGGATCTCCCGATCCCTGCCTGGCTGTTCGCGTGGGCGGCCTCGATCGTCCTCATCGTCTCCTTCTTCGCCCTCTCGGCCGCTTGGCGCAAGCCCCGGTTCGAGGACGAACACACACGCCCGCTTGGACGCGGACTCTCCCGGGCGCTGCTGAGCCTGCCGGCGCAGATCGTCGGCGGCGCGATCGGCGTCTTCTTGCTGGGGGTCGCGATCTATGCCGGGCTGCGCGGCACCGAGGCGCCGGATCGCAACTTCGCCCTCACCTTCATCTTCGTCACCTGCTGGCTCGGCTTCCCCTTCTTCTCGGCGATCTTCGGTGACCTCTTCCGCCCCTTCAACCCCTGGCGTGCAATCGGCCGCGCAGCCGGTGGCGCCTTCACCGCGGCCGCCGGACAGCGCCCCGCGCACCTTCCCTACCCGAAGCGTCTCGGCCGCTGGCCTGCCGCCATCGGCCTGCTCGCCTTCGTCTGGATCGAGGTCGTCTATGGCCGCACTAGCATCGTCTCCGTCGACATCGAACCCCACGCCGTCGCGATCGCCGCGCTCGTCTACAGCTTCTACACGCTGGCGATGATGGCCTTATTCGGAGCCGAGGAGTGGTGCGACCGCGGCGAGGCCTTCTCGGTCTACTTCGGCATGTTCGGCCGCCTCGGACTCTTCGGCGCCCGCGACGGCGGGCTCTACCGCCGCCGCCCCTTCTCCGCCGCGACCAGCTGGGCCGTCGTCCCAGGGTCCGCCGCGGTGGTGATCGCCTCGATCGCCGCGACCAGCTTCGACGGCGCCCAGGACGGCGCCTTCAAATCCGCGATCGAAAAGACCTACGAATGGTTCCTCGACCGCGGTATGGGATTGACCACCGGCCTCCGCCTCACCGACACGATCTTCATGCTGATCACCTTCGGGCTCGTCGCCCTCGTCTACACGCTCGGCGTGCGCGGGATGCGGACCGTCCCCGGCGCCCCGTCGTTCAAGGAGCTGCGGACCGGCTTCGCCCACACCCTGATCCCAATCGCCCTCGCCTACCTCGTCGCCCACTACTTCAGCTTCTTCGTCTTCCAGGAGCAGGCCCAGTTCGGCTACCTGCTCTCCGACCCGCTCGGCACCGGTCACACCGACCTCTTCGGCACCGTCAGCAACGAAGTCGACTACAAGCTCCTCAGCGCCAACGCCATCTGGTACGTCCAAGTCGCCGCCCTCGTCGTAGGACACGTCATCGGATTGACGCTCGCCCACGACCGCGCCCTCGTCTACTGGCCCGACTACCGCAAGGCCACCGCCTCCCAGTACTGGATGCTCGCCGTCATGGTCGCCTTCACCTGCTTCGGCCTCTACTTGCTATCGGTGGCGAACGGGTAGGGGGGACCCATGCTGCCGCTGGCCCACGTCGGCCACTACCTCTGGGTGCTGTACATAGTCCCGGTCCTGATCGTCGCCGCGTCGATAGTCAAGACGACCATGACCCAGCGTCGAACCGCGAACGCTCCTCCCGCGGGTGGCGACGATCGGGAGGACTCTCCCGCTAGGGAGAGCCCCCGATCGGAGACAGGACCCGCGGGCCGAGCGGCCGATCCCTAGAGAATCTCAGCGAGACGCGTCTCCAGCGCCTCGGAGATGCTGTCGCGAACCTGGCCCTCGACGAGGCGTTCGACCAAGGACTCGAGGAAGCCTTCGATGATCAGGCTCTTGGCGTCCTCGTCGTTCAGGCCGCGTGAGGTGAGGTAGAAGAGCTGGTCCTTGTCGACTTGGGCGACCGCGGCGGCGTGGGTGCAGCGGACGTCGTCGGCGAGGATCTCCAGGCCCGGGATCGCGTCGGCGTGGGCCTCGGGGGAGAGGAGGAGGTTGCGGCTCTCCTGGAAGGCGTCGGTCTGCTGTGCCCCGGGGTCGACCTTGATCATCCCGCGCCAGACCGCGGTCGCGCCCTTCGCGAGGACGCCGCGGAAGGCGAGATCGGAGTTGGTGTTGGGCGCGGCGTGCTCCTGGGTGGTGTCGTAGTCGAGGTGCTGCCCGGCGCCGCCGGCGTAGCCGCCGGTCACCCGCGCTTCGGAACCCGGACCGGCGAGCTTGGTCTCCATCCGCACCTTGCCGTTGGCCGAGCCGAAGCCGAGGGCGGCCCAGTCAAGGCGGCCGTCGCGCTCGACCTGCGCCCGCTGGGTGGCGAAGATCCACGACTTCTCGGAGATGTCCTGGGTGTTGACGTAGCGCAGGGTCGCGGCCTGGCCGACATGGAGCTCGACGACCGAGTTGAGGATCGCGTCGACTTCGTCGTCCGGCGAGGACCAGTGCTCCCAGACCTCGGCTTCGGCGCCGTCCTCGAGCACGACGAGCGTGCGCCAGTTGATCGCCTTGCCGTCCTCGTCGACCGGGACCTCGATCTGGATCGGCTCGCTCAGCCGCAGCCCGCTCGGGACGTAGATCAGGACGCCGTCGCGCCAACCCGCCTCGTTGCGGGCGACGAAGAAGTCCTCCGCCGGCACCAGCGACCCCAGCCGCTCGCTGACCAGGTCGCCGTGGCTGCCGACCGCATCGGCCAGCGAGACGACGACCGCGCCCTCGGCGCCGGAGACGACCGGCTCGGCGCTCGCCTCCTCGTAGGCGGCCAGATCGAGCCGCGAGAGGTCGGTGAATTCCCACCCCTTCGTCTTGTGGTTGGGGAGCGGCAGCTCCTGCGCGAGAGAGGCGCCCTTCCGGCGCCTCTCGTCGAGCCAGGCCGGTGCGGTCGCGACCTCAGCCAATGGAGCCCTCCATTTGGAGCTCGATTAGGCGATTCAGCTCAACCGCGTACTCCATCGGCAGCTCTTTGGTGACCGGCTCGATGAAGCCGTTGACGATCATCTTCGAAGCCTCCTCCTCGTCGAGCCCGCGGCTCTGCAGATAGAAGAGCTGCTCGTCGCCGATCTTCGAGACGGTCGCCTCGTGGCCGACGTCGGCGTCGTTCTCGTCGATGCGGATCGTCGGATAGGTGTCGGAGCGCGAGTCCTCGTCGAGGAGCAGCGCGTCGCATACGACCTTCGAGCGGGACTCGCTCGCCCCGTCGGCGATTTCCAGCAGGCCGCGGTAGGTCGCCCGGCCGCCGTCCTTGGAGATCGACTTGGAGAAGATCGAAGACGAGGTCTTCGGCGCGGCGTGGATGATCTTGCCGCCGGCGTCCTGGTGCTGTCCGTCGCCGGCGAAGGCGATCGAGAGGATCTCGCCGTGGGCTTCGGGCCCCATCAGGTAGATCGACGGGTACTTCATCGTCAGTTTCGAGCCGAGGTTGCAGTCGACCCACTCCATCGTCGCCTTCTCGTGCGCGACCGCGCGCTTGGTGACGAGGTTGAAGACGTTCTGCGACCAGTTCTGGACGGTCGTGTAGCGGACCCGCGAGCTCGGTTTGGCGACGATCTCGACGACCGCCGAGTGGAGCGAGTCGCTCGAGTAGACCGGCGCCGTGCAGCCCTCGATGTAGTGGACGTCGGCGCCCTCCTCGCAGATGATCAGCGTCCGCTCGAACTGGCCCATGTTCTCGGTGTTGATCCGGAAGTAGGCCTGCAGCGGCATCTCGACCTTGACCCCGGCCGGCACGTAGACGAACGAGCCGCCCGACCAGACGGCGCTGTTCAGCGCCGCCAGTTTGTTGTCGTTGGCCGGGATCACCGTCGCCCAGTACTCGCGCACCAGGTCCTCGTGCTCGCGCAGGGCGGTGTCCATGTCGGTGAAGATCACGCCCTGGGCCTCGAGCTTCTCGTTAACCTGGTGGTAGACGACCTCTGACTCGTACTGGGCGCCGACGCCGGAGAGGAATTTGCGCTCGGCCTCGGGGATCCCCAGGCGGTCGAAGGTGTTTTTGATGTCCTCCGGGACCTCGCTCCAGTCGCGGCTGTTCTTCTCGGAAGCGCGAACGAAGTAGTGGATGTCGTCGAAGTCGATCTGGTCGAGGTCGCCGCCCCATTTCGGGGTCTGGCGGC
>Ga0307316_10000012_pt1 | contig 47825 bp, 39 predicted proteins | sample ER_DNA_356_FD_194504 | JGI IMG/M metagenome (GOLD analysis project Ga0307316, IMG submission 194504) | Bulk soil microbial communities from the East River watershed near Crested Butte, Colorado, United States - ER_DNA_356 | ecosystem: Environmental > Terrestrial > Soil > Floodplain | place... | reverse complement strand
TGACGTCACTGTTCTTGCCGTCGCTGGGGCAGCGATCATCGCACTCGCGATTGTCGTCCCCGAGGGTCGCTAGGCCACGAAGAACTCAGAGAACTTCAGCTGCGAGCGTCGGAAATCGCGGCGTGAACATCGCCGCGAGCGGAGCGAGCAATCCAACACAGCACGATGCGCGAGCAGCTCCAAATATGTCAGCCGCCGCCTTGGCTCGCTCCGACGGCAATGACGATGATGGTGATGATGATCGTGATGGCTATCGACACCAAAGCGATGATCGTAAAGATCTTGCCCAGCATGCGACCAACGCTGATGTTTTGTTCGTTGGTGTACTGGATGCCCGACGCCTGGATCTCCTTCTTGGCCTTGTTGCCCAGGTACCAGGCGATAGGGGCGAAGATCGTGATGAAAATGCCGAGGATCCCGAAGATCAGGATCAGGGTTCCCTGTGGGTGCTCCTGTGCAGGTGCGCCGTAGGACTGCTGGCCATAGGGCATCGGCTGGCCGCTGGGCTGGTATTGCCCGGATTGAGCGTAAGGGTTGGGCGGGCTCGGCTGGCTCTGCCCAGGCTGACCGTAAGGCTGGGGCTGCCCAGGCTGACCGTAAGGATTGGGTGGGCTCGGCTGGGCCTGAGGATTGTCTTCGTCCGGATTGGTCATGGTCCACATTGTTCCGTATCCGACCCGCACATCGCAGCAGGCAGGTTGATGATGGCCCTTATGAGATCCGCGCACCGCGGGGAGTTTGCCTAGGCCGGATCAAGAGCCCGAACTCATGATGCCGAGCACGACAGCGAGCACGATCAGCACCGTCACGAGCGTGAAGATCGACACTCCAACAATCCCGGTGACAATACCGGCGACAGCCTGGGAGCGACCGGTATAGCGACCTGGCTCCGCGTCGATCTCGTTGCGGACACGCCGGCCAACGACGATGCCGCCGATGCCCAGCAGCCCGCCGACAATGCAACCCATCCCCAGGACGGTGCCAAGGATGCCGAGGATCAGCGCCAGTGTTGCCTGTGGGTGCTGCGTGGCTTGCGGGTACTCCGTCGGCATTGCGCCGTAGGGGCTCACTCCCCCGAAGGCTGGCTGGTAGGGGTTGGGCTCGTACGGGGTGCTGCTGTTGTCGGCCGGCTGCCCATGGCTCTGAGTGGGGTCGGCGTACGGCGGGGTTGGGCCGGGGTTGAAGCCATGTGCTGGCCCGGCGTACATGGCACTCGGATTGCTGTAGGGGTCGCCCGGCATGGTGTACGGGTCGGCTGCGGACCTGCCGTACGGGTCACCGGCAGGATAGGAGGGCCAGTCAGCTGCCTCTGAGTGATTCGGCCCCTCGCCCGTCGACTGATGCGGCTGTGGCGTTGCAGCCCAGGGGTCTTGATCGGCGCTCAGCCCGTCTGCGGGCTGCGAGCCCTCGCGGCTGAACGGGTTCGGTGACTGGCTTTCACTCATGGCAACCAGTGTCGCTCAGTGTTTCTACTGCTCGCGCATCGCGCTTGGAATCCGCCGTCGTCGTCGTCATTCGCAGAGGAAGAACGCCTCTGCTCGCTCCTCCTCCGTACGTCGGCGCGCGATTTCCGACGCTCGCAGCAGCGACGTCAAACTTGCGGCCACTAATCGATCAGACCTAGCGCTCGGACCGCCTCACGTTCCTCGACCAGCTCGGCCACGCTGGTGTCGATCTTGCCGCGAGAAAAGTCGTCGATCTTCAGATCCTGCACGATTTGGTACGCGCCGCCGGATACGGTGCACGCGAATGAGGAGATCAGGCCCTCCGGCACCCCGTACGAGCCATCGGATGGTACTGCCATTGACACCCAATCGCCCTCCGGCGTATCAAGGACCCAGTCCCGCATGTGGTTCACCGTCGCGTTGGCGGCGCTTGCTGCCGAACTCGCACCCCGTGCCTCGATGATGGCCGCTCCTCGCTGCTGCACGGTGGGCAAGAAGGTGGACTCCAGCCATTCCTGGTCATTGACCAGCTCCGCGGCATTCTGCCCGCGTACCAGGGCATTGAACAGATCCGGGTACTGAGTCGCGGAGTGATTGCCCCAGATCGTCATGTGGGTGATGTAGTTGACACTGGCGCCTGCTTTCTTGGCCAACTGAGCCTTGGCGCGGTTGTGGTCGAGCCGGGTCAGCGCGTTGAACCGTTCAATGGGAATGTCCGGTGCGTTGCACATGGCGATCAGCGCATTCGTGTTCGCCGGATTGCCGGTGACCAGCACCTTGACGTCGTCGGCCGCGTGATCGTTGAGGGCCTGACCCTGCGGCTTGAAGATCGCGCCGTTGGCTTCCAGCAGATCACCGCGCTCCATGCCTTTGGTGCGGGGTCGCGCGCCGACCAGGCAGGCCAGGTTGACCCCATCAAAGATGGTCCTGGGGTCGTCTCCGATCTCGACCTTGCTCAGCAACGGGAAAGCGCAGTCGTCGAGCTCCATCACCACCCCCTCGAGCGCCTTGAGTGCTGGGGTGATTTCGAGGAGGCGCAACTCGATTGGCTGGTCCGGGCCGAGCATCGAACCACTGCCGATCCGGAACAGCAGGCTGTAGCCAATTTGGCCGGCGGCGCCGGTTACGGCAACCTTCACGGGTGCGCTCACGAGAACTCCCTCGAAACAGATATGGGCAGGTGCGATTCGTAGGGTGACGCTAGCAAGGTCGAGCTCTCCTGGCACGGTGAGGTCTGGTGATGGATTCCAGTTGCGAGGTTGACCCGGTCGCAGCCGTGGTCGCCGCTCTCGACGGGCGGCAGGGCACTCGCTGGGTCGGGGTCGACGGCAAGGGGGCGACCGGCAAGACGACACTGGCGGCCCGAATTGCTGCAGCGCTGCCCGGGTCGGTGGTCGTGCACATTGACGATTTCGCCCGGCCTGACGTCCGGGGTTGGGAGCGGGATCGGTTCGTCCGGCAGGTGCTGCACCCGCTGCTGGCCGGGCGACAGGGCCGATATCAGCGCTGGGACTTCGACCGCAACGTGGGCGCGGAGTGGCACACCGTCCCGATCGGGGTGCCGGTGGTAGTGGAGGGGGTATCGGCCACTGACGTACGTCTGGGTGTTCCGTGGGACTTCACGATCTGGGTCGAGCTGCCGTACGAGGTCCGGTTGGCACGAGCCAGACAGCGGGATGGTCCGGAGCGGATGGACCGCTGGCTGACCGACTGGATGCCGAGCGAGGACGCGTACGAGGAGGCTCAGCGACCGCAGGACCGGGTCGACCTCGTGTACCGGCCGCCCAATGCGGCCTGAGCCCGTCGAACGAGCAGGTGGTCGTTCGATAGGTTGGCGCCATGGCGAAGATCAAGGTCGAAGGCACGGTCGTCGAGATCGACGGCGACGAGATGACACGGATCATTTGGCAATTCATCAAGGATCGGCTGATCCACCCCTATCTCGATGTGGACCTTGACTACTACGACCTCAGCATCACCAATCGCGATGCCACCGAGGACCAGGTCACCATCGACGCGGCGAACGCCATCAAGAGGCACGGCGTCGGCGTCAAGTGCGCCACCATCACCCCAGATGAGGCTCGGATGCAGGAGTTCAACCTCAAGAAGATGTGGGTTTCGCCCAATGGAACGATTCGTAACATCCTGGGCGGCGTGGTCTTCCGGGAGCCGATCATCATTTCCAACATCCCGCGATTGGTACCCAATTGGACTAAGCCGATCGTGATCGGCCGTCACGCGCACGGCGACCAGTACAAGGCGACCAACTTCAAAGTGCCAGGCGCGGGTCAGCTCACGATCACCTTCACTCCCGAAGATGGCGGCGAGCCGATCCAGCACGTCGTAGCCAACTTCGCAGCCGATGGTGGCGTGGCGATGGGCATGTACAACTACAACGACTCGATCGCCGATTTCGCCCGGGCGTCCTTCGCGTATGGGCTGGAGCGCGGCTACCCGGTGTATCTGTCGACCAAGAACACGATCTTGAAGGCGTACGACGGCGCGTTCAAGGACATCTTCGCCGAGGTGTTTGAAAACGAGTACGCGGCTGATTTCAAGGCCGCCGGCCTGACCTATGAACACCGGCTGATCGATGACATGGTCGCGGCATCGCTGAAGTGGGGCGGCGGCTACGTCTGGGCCTGCAAGAACTATGACGGTGACGTGCAGTCCGACACCGTGGCCCAAGGCTTCGGCTCGCTCGGCCTAATGACGAGCGTGCTGATGACCCCGGACGGCAAGACGGTCGAGGCTGAGGCCGCTCATGGCACAGTGACCCGGCACTACCGGCAGTACCAACAGGGCAAGCCAACCTCCACGAACCCGATCGCTTCCATTTACGCCTGGACCGGCGGCCTTAAGCACCGGGGCAAGCTGGACAACACTCCGGAGGTGATTGCTTTCGCCGAGTCTCTGGAGGACGTGGTCATCAAATCGGTGGAAGCTGGCGCCATGACCAAGGACCTGGCCATGCTGGTCGGTCCCGACCAGCCCTGGCTCACCACCGAAGAGTTCCTCGCCACCCTCGACACCAATCTCTCCGCCCGCCTCTCCTGACTCCTCCACGTAGCCGACTTGTCAGCGTCTCAGCGCGCTATAGCCCGCTGAGACGCTGACAAGTCGGAATGAGCTTCGGCGGTTATCCACAGATTTCTCGGTGGTGGTTACGTGGTGGATGCCTCGGCTTCCAGACTCGTCGCATGTTTCCCGGGATGGATCATCATGAAGAGTTGGGCCGGCTTGCCGTAGGGCAGCGCGGCGTCATCCATCGCGACCAATTTCGGTCTCTCGACGTTTCTCGCGCATACGTCGCAAGTCAAGTCGACGCCCGACGCTGGACCGCCATTGGCCAGAACGTCGTACTGCTTCAGAATGCCCCGCCACTACGCGACCAGCTGATGTGGCTCGCCGTACTTGACGCCGGCGAGGACGCGGCACTCGGCAGCCACACCTCAATGGAGCTTGCCGGATTCAAAGGTTTCTCTCGCGAATCTGAAGTGATCCATCTGATCATTCAGCGTGGATCCCGGACGACGGCCATGCCGGATGTTCGCGTTCATGAATCTCGCCGTCTGAGGATGGAAGATGTCATCCGCACGCGAGGACTTCCGCGTACTGAGACTGCGCGCTCGGTTCTCGATGCCGCGGCGTGGCAGCCCTTCCCACGCTTCGCGTGTCTGATGGTCGCAGCGGCTGTCCAACAGCGGCTGACGACGGCCATGCGGCTCGATGCCGCGATGCGATCGGTCGGTCGGATTCGCCACAAAGCCTATCTTCGGCTGGCGATTGCCGATGTTGCCACGGGTGCCGAGTCTTTGGGCGAGATCGATCTGGCACACCTTTGCCGCAAGTTCGGCCTGGTCCCGCCCACCCGACAGAGCCAACGGCGGGACGCGTCTGGTCGGTGGCGATACTTGGATTCCGAGTGGGATCTGCCCAACGGCGAGATTGTCGTACTTGAGGTCGACGGGCGACATCATCTCGAGGTCGCGCACTGGCAGGCCGACATAAAGCGTGAACGCGCGATCGTCACCAGCCGACGTTGGGTGCTAAGAGCAACGACACTTGAGATCCGGCTGGAAGCCGCTTCGGTATTCTCCGACCTCCGAGCCATTGGAGTGCCCACGCTTGCCGAGTTGTCAGCGTCTCAGCAGGCCATAGCAAGCTGAGACGCTGACAACTCGGTGGGTTAGAGGGTGGTGGCGCGGCCGATCTGGACGAGTTTCCAGCCGGCGTTACGCCAGGTGGGGGCATGGAGCTTGAGGCGACCGTCGATGATCACCTTGGATCGGACCAGATTGCCCAGGCGTGCTGGGTCGAGCTGGCGGAACTCAGGCCACTCGGTCAGGTGCAGCACCACGTCAGCGCCCAGCAGCGCCTGCTCGACGCTCGCGACCTGGGTGAAGCCTTCGCGCGGTGGCAGCCTCGCCTGCGGGTCATAGATGCGTACGTCCGCCCCAGACGCGTGCAGCTGATCAGCGACGGTCAGCGCGGGGGAGTTCCGAGTGTCGTCGGTACCGGGCTTGAACGCCGCCCCTAGCACGGCGATCCGCTTGCCAGCCACGCTTCCACCGGCCTGATCGATCGCCAATTCTGCGAGTTCCGTTCGCTGTCCGGCATTGATCGCCTCCACCGAACGAATGAAGTCGCTCAGCACGTGTACGCCGAGCTCGTCGGCGCGTACGGCCAGCGCAGCGATGTCCTTGGGCAGGCAGCCCCCACCAAACCCCAAGCCTGCATTGAGAAACTCCCGTCCGATCCGCTCGTCATACCCAAGGGCGTCGGCCAACAAGATCACGTCGCCGCCTGCCGCCTGGCACATTTGCGCCATCGCGTTGATAAAGCTGATCTTGGTCGCCAGGAACGCGTTTGCGGCGACCTTGATCAATTCGCTGGTTGCGATGTCGCATCGCACAACGGGGACACGGTCACTGATCGGCATCGCATAGATCTCCTCCAGCACGTCCAGCGCGTGTCGAGAGTGCGTTCCGAAGACCAGCCGGTCGGGCCGCAGCGTGTCCTCCACGGCGTACGCCTCGCGCAGAAACTCCGGATTCCAGGCCACCTCGACCGCATCTCCCGCCGGCGCCGAGCTGCGCAGCCGCTCCTCCAGCGCCATCGCCGTACCGACCGGCACGGTGGACTTGCCCACCACCAGCGTGGGCTTGGTCAGCAGCGGTGCCAGCGTGTCAACCGCAGCATGCAACTGACTCAAATCAGCGGCGCCACCGGCAGCTGACGGGGTGCCCAGCGCCAGGAAATGTACGTCGGCCCAGTCCGCAATTTCGGTGTAATCGGTGGTGAACCGTAGCCGTCCGGACGCAGTGTGTCTCTCCAACAGCGGCTCGAGGCCGACTTCAAAGATGTGCGACTGTCCAGCATTCAGCGTCTTGACCCGATCAACATCGATGTCGACCCCGATCACCTGATGGCCGAATTCCGCCATACCAGCGGCATGGGTTGCACCTAGATAGTTCGTGCCGATGACGCTCACTTGCAATGTCACCCGCAGATTTTCCCACAACATGCCGCCCACCGCTCCGCAGACGCTGCGGGCGTCCCCAGAGAGCGTCAAAAGGCTAAGGGCAGGAATAGAGCACGAGGTCGGCCAAGTGGCCGTCGCGCAGAGGTTCCGAGGTGGGCGGGACTCCGACTTTGGTGTAGCCAGCCCGTTCGGCCACCCGCCGCGAGGCCAGGTTCCCGCGCGCGCATCGAATCATGAGCGACCTCGCCAGTCCAGAGTTCCTGGCGTGCCGGGTCACCATACGGACAGCCTCGGTTGCGATGCCCCGACCCCGCGCGTCGGGATGCGCCCAGTACCCGATCTCGCCGCGCTTCGCGTAGCCATTGAGACCGTCCAGGCTGATCGAGCCCAAGCACCGGTCGTCCCGCGGATCAGCTATGCACCAGGCGACGCCTTCTCCACGGGCGGCCAGCTCGCTCATGGACTCGAGGTAGGCAAATGCGTTGTGACGCTCGTGCGGCCGCGGCATCGAGACGAGCCAATATGCCGTACCCGGATCGGAGCAGGCTTCGACGATGCGGTCAACATCGGAGGGACGGAATGCTCGCAGTCGCACGCTCCTGCTGCGCATCTCGATCGGGCGCAGCCACAGCTGCGGCACTCGAGGATCGTCTCGGACCAATGTGGCGAGCCAACCGTCTTGCAGCTCGCCTCGATGCACGAGCAAACCCCGGACAGCGCCATCGAAGACGAAGCCGACCTTCGCCGCGACACGCCGCGAGGCCCAATTGCCCACCATCGCGCGCCACCGAATGAGCCGGAGGCCGGCGACCTCGAATCCGTAGTTACAGACCAACTGCAACGCCGCAGTCATGATGGAGCGGCCTCGCGCCTGAGGATGCAAGCCAAAGCCGACTTCGGCGACCCCGTCGCCTTCGAGGTCGAGATTGACGCCGCCACAGTAGCCACGGCCGCCGTCTCGCTGCGCCTCAATGGCCCAGCCGAGTCGTTGACCACTCGTCCAACCGATGGCGGTCAGCGCCAGAAACTCCTCAGCGTCTCGCAACTGGTAGCCATCCGGCGGAGTCGACACAGTTGTCCAGCGGATCATCTCAGGATCACGGCACTGCTCCACTAGCGCCGGGAAATCGCCCCTGCTAGTCGCCCGCAGCGTGACGTCGGCCTCGGCATCGATGAGAATCGGGACCGCGTCGGGGAAGGGGCGCGCCGTCGGCAGCGCGGAAGGATTCGAGTCCGCCATGAGCACCATCCAATCCAGCGATACGACGGAGTGACAACCGGGTTCTTCGCACCGGCAATACCCCGACCGCCGCTCGTTCACTAGTCTTTCTGAGGTGAGTGGCGACGCCGACTGTGACAGACCCTTCTACCTCCTGCGGCGATGAGTAGCGTCGTTCTGAACAGCCTGCTGATCTTGCTGCTGGTCGCGATCCAGGGCATCTTCGTTGCCGCCGAACTTGCCTTGGTCTCACTTCGGGAGAGCCAGATCAGGCAGCTTGCCCTTCGAGGCAAGCGCGGCCAGTTGATCGCGAAGCTGACCTCGAATCCGAACCTCTTCCTTTCCGTGGCCCAAGTCGGTGTCACACTCTCCGGCTTTCTTGCCGCCGCTTTTGGCGCCGACAAGCTGTCCGATGATCTGACCCCCCTCTTGGAGCGACTGGGCCTCAGCAGCGGTGTCGCCGACACGATCTCCCTAGTGCTGATCACCATCGTTATCTCCTACGTCTCCATCGTCGTCGGCGAGCTAACCGCCAAGCGGTTGGCATTGCAACGCGCCGAGGGGGTGGCTCTCGCTCTCGCACCGCTGGTGGATTTCACAGCGCGAGTTGCCCGGCCGGTGATCTGGCTGCTCGGCGTCTCCACCAATGTGCTTGTCCGAGTGCTGGGCGGTGACCCGAAGATCTCCCGCGAGGAGGTGACCAATGAGGAGATCCGCACCATGGTGAGCGGATCGACCACTCTCGGCGACGAGGAGCGCCGGATCGTCGAGGACGTCTTCGCAGCGGGTGAGCGCAGTCTCCGCGAGGTGATGCTGCCGCGAACTGAGGTCGACTTCCTTCCTGGTGACATGCCTGCGCACCGAGCCGTGCGCGAGCTGATCAAGGCACCGCACTCGCGCTATCCGGTGATAGGGGATTCCGCAGATGACGTCATCGGCTTCGTTCATGTTCGTGATCTGCTCGATCCCGATCTCAGCTCGCGTACAACGCCCGTGGCGGAGGTGGCACGCCCGGTGCTTTCCATGCCTGACACCGTGCGGGTCCTTCGAGCACTCAGCGACATGCGACGCAGCTCGTCGCATCTGGCGATCGTGTTGGATGAGTACGGCGGCACAGCCGGCATCGTGACGATGGAGGACTTGGTCGAGGAACTGGTCGGTGACATCACCGATGAGTACGACGTGGTCGCTGAGGAGCGGGTCGGCGTAAGCGGAGACCTGGTTATCGACGGTCTGACAACGCTGGAGGATTTCGCCGAGAAGACCGGTCTGGTGTTGCCGGAGGGACCGTACGACACCTTGGCTGGCTTCTTCATGGCCAGGCTCGGGCAGCTACCCAGCGTCGGCGATGCCATTTCGCTGGAGCTGGCCTCGATCGATCCCGCTGATGAGGAGCCTGCTCAGGTCGAGCTTCGGGTTAGCGAGCTCGATGGCCGCCGGGCAGCCACCTTCGTCGTCCATCGGCTGGACGGAAAGGACTTCACCCTGGCAGCCTCCTAGCGCCTTGGGCACTCGGTTTACACGTTTTGTGATGTTGCCCTAGACGTTGTCGCCCGCCGTCGCAATGACACCCGGACTCGTTGTTGAGGTGGAGGGCTCCTTATCCGCTGAGGACCGCCATACCCATCCGGCGATTTCTGGCATGTCTTCCCCGTAGCGGCGGATGTAGTGCTTGTGCTCGATGATCTTGTCTACCAGCTCTTGTCGTACGTGGGCCGCGCTCGACCCCAGCTGAGGCACGCGGTCGATCGCGTCGATGGCTAGCGAGAAGCGATCCAGTTCGTTGAGGACGCACATGTCAAACGGCGTCGTTGTGGTGCCCTCTTCCTTGTAACCGCGTACGTGGATGTTGTTGTGGTTGCTCCGCCGATAGGTCAGTCGATGAATCAACCAGGGATAACCGTGGTATGCGAAGACGATGGGTGCGTTGGGTGTGAAGAGGGCAGCGAATGCCATGTCGGACAGTCCGTGCGGATGTTCCCTGTCGTCCTGCAACCGCATGATGTCCACGACGTTGATGAAGCGGATTCGCAGGTCAGGGAAGCGCGTCTGCAAGATCTCCGTGGCGGCCAGCGCCTCCATGGTGGGTACATCACCTGCGGCGGCCATGACGAGATCGGTCGGACCGTGCTGGTCGCTGCTGGCCCAGTCCCAGATGCCGATGCCCTTCGTACAGTGTTTGATGGCTTCGTCCATCGAGAGGTACTGCGGGGCGGGTTGTTTGCCCGCAACGATGACGTTCACGTACTGCCTGGATCGCAGGCAATGGTCGGTTGTCGAGAGCAGCGTGTTTGCATCCGGCGGCAGATAGACCCGTACGATCTCAGCCTTCTTGTTCATCACGTGATCGATGAAACCGGGATCCTGATGGGAGAACCCGTTGTGATCCTGACGCCACACGTGACTGGACAACAGATAATTGAGTGAAGAGATCGGGCGACGCCACTCGATGTTGTCGGTCACCTTCAGCCATTTGGCATGCTGATTGAACATCGAGTCGATGAGGTGAATGAAGGCCTCGTAGGTGGACAAGAATCCGTGCCGACCGGTGAGCAGGTATCCCTCCAGCCAGCCCTGAATGGTGTGTTCGGACAGGATCTCCATGACCCGACCGTCGGGCGCCAAGTGATCGTCGTAGTCGTAGATTTCGGCCAGCCAGGTGCGATTGGTGACTTCGAGGACGTCCTGCCACCGGTTTGAATTGTTCTCATCCGGGGAGAAGAGCCGGAAGTTGCGGTGATCCTCGTTGAGCTTCATGACGTCACGGAGGAATGTGCCCATTACGCGGGTCGCCTCGGCGATGCTGTGACCAGGCCTGTCGACCTTCACTTCATAATCACGGAAGTCAGGCATCCTCAGGGGGCGCCGTAAGCCTCCGCCATTGGCGTGCGGATTGGCGCTCATTCGGCGCTCGCCGACCGGATGTAGCTCGGCGATTTCAGGGACCGGCCGGCCCTCGGAATCAAACAATTCATCCGGCCTGTAGGACTGCAGCCACGTGTGCAGTTCCAACAGGTGAGAGGGGTTCTGCCGTGTGTCTGAGAACGGCACTTGGTGGCTGCGCCAAAAGCCCTCGACGAGCTTCCCGTCGATCTTCTTGGGCCCGGTCCAGCCCTTGGGCGAGCGGAAGATGATCATGGGCCAGGTGGGACGACCTGTCGCGCCGCCTTCCCGGTAGTCATGTTGTATTTCGGCAATGCGATCAAGGCAGGCATCAAGCGTCGTGGCGAACTGCTGATGCATGGTCGGTGGGTCATCACCGGCGACCACGTGTGGCTCGTAGCCGTATCCGCGGAACAGTGCCTCCAGCTCATCGGTGGGAATGCGATCAAGGACGGTGGGATTCGCGATCTTGTAACCGTTGAGATGCAGAATGGGCAGCACCGCCCCGTCTCCCACTGGGTTCAGGAACTTGTTGGAGTGCCATGACGTGGCGAGCGGGCCGGTCTCTGCCTCGCCATCGCCGACGACGCAGGCAACGATCAAGTCCGGGTTGTCGAAGGCGGCGCCGTACGCGTGAGAGATCGCATATCCGAGCTCGCCACCCTCATGGATCGACCCAGGAGTCTCCGGAGCCACGTGGCTCGGGATACCCCCGGGAAAGGAGAACTGGGTGAAGAGCCGCCTCATGCCGCCGGCGTCGCGGGTGATGTTGGGGTAGACCTCGGTGTAGGTGCCCTCCAGCCATGCCGCGGATACCAGAGACGGGCCGCCGTGGCCCGGACCAATGATGTAGATCATGTCGAGGTCACGCTGGGTAATCGCGCGATTGAGGTGGGCGTAGAGGAAGTTCAGGCCAGGGGTGGTGCCCCAGTGCCCAAGGAGGCGTGGTTTGACATGCTCCGGCTCAAGCTCCTCACGCAACAGCGGATTGCCCATCAGGTAGATCTGGCCGACCGAAAGATAGTTGGCTGCGCGCCACCACATGTCCATCCGGCGAAGCTCGTCTTCCGACAAAGGGCCTGCGGGAAGAGTGCCGCGCTTAGCCTTCTGGTTCGCAGCCGACTTCTTCGACTGGTTTCTTGTCGTCCTTGAGATCGCCTTTGCTGGCATATTCTGCTCCGTTCTCCCGAGCGGCGAGGTGGCCATCGAAGTCCGCCCTGATCCTCAACCGGCGGCATTACGCCAGCCTCCCGGTTCTGTTTCGAACTTGACTAGGGGCTTTCGGCCCATCGCACTGCCGGATGGGGTCGAATCGTTCTGGATTCGTGGCCCTGTGCGAAGAAACCCAAGACCGGGTGGCTGGCGATCGAGAGAATGATTGTGCCGGTGGTTCATGGGGGGTTCTCGGAAGGGTGCGGACCTGGAAATGGCTCCGAACGGCTGCCCGACGCGTGAAACAATGACGCGAATGCCCACAGTGTGCAGCGCTGCTCGCGCATGCCGACGCTCGCAGCTAGGCGCGATCTGGAAAGGAACATCCGTACCTCATGCCCTCACACAGCGGTGGCAGCAGGCCGCGCGTGCTCTCCCTCGCCCAGCCAACCGCGGACTCTCTGCACCTCGGCAACTTCCTAGGTGCGCTGCGCCAATGGGTGCCACTGCAAGAAGATCATGAAGCGTTCTATGGGATCGCCGATCTGCACGCGCTGACGATCGCGATTGAGCCTGCAGTACTGCAGGAGCGCACCCTGCGGACTGCGGCGCAGCTGCTTGCCGGAGGAATCGACCCGGCGAAAGCCACCGTGTTCCTCCAGTCCCACGTGCCCGAACATACCCAGCTCAGCTGGGTCCTGGGTTGCCTCACCGGCTTCGGTCAGGCCCAGCGGATGACCCAGTTCAAGGACAAGGCCACCAAGGTGGGACCTGAGGCCACGAACGTTGGCTTGTTCACCTATCCGGTGCTGATGGCCGCCGATATCTTGCTGTACCAAACTGATCAGGTACCTGTGGGGGAAGATCAGCGGCAGCATCTTGAGCTCACCCGCGATCTGGCGGCACGCTTCAACTCACGCTATGGGCCGACATTCGTCGTCCCCGAGCCGTACATCTTGCCCTCAGTCGGCAGAATTGCCGATCTTGCTGAGCCGGGCACGAAGATGAGCAAGTCGCTCTCCGCGCCGACTGGCATCGTTGAGCTCTTGGACGATCCGGCGATCAACATTCGCAAGATCAAATCTGCGGTTACCGACTCCGGCCGGGAGATCATCTTTGACGAGGTCAACAAACCCGGCGTCTCCAATTTGTTGACCATCCTGTCGGCGCTGACCGGTACTGATGTCGACTCGCTCGTCAAGGAGTTCCACGGGCGGGGTTACGGAGACCTGAAGAGCGCTGTAGCCGATGCGGTCACCGAGTTCGCCACGCCATACCGGAATCGCACCCTCGAGCTCATGGAGGAGCGCGGCGAGCTCGAATCGATCCTGGCCAAGGGGGCTGACCGGGCGCGGGAGGTAGCCAGTGCCACGCTGGCTGATGTCTATGCAAAAGTCGGCTTAACCTGAGCGGGACTCGAGCACACGGCTGCCAGTCTTCGCTCGTTCCGCCGGTCTGGTGGAATCGACGGTGCCGGCCCTGCGCTACAGCTCGATGGCCGGGCTCAGCACCGTGGAGAACTCAGCGTCACGTGGCACGTACAGCGCAAACTTGGCTAGCCCACAAGGCACACCTTCGAACACGAATCGGCCATCCTCATCGGCGTAGGTGTTGCGAGGCCCGTCCGGGAGCAACACTTCAACGCGGATGCCGGCGCCGGGCGCTGCCCATCCGTCCACCCGAACGGTGCCATCGCCTTGCGGCGCGAGGGTCACCATCGTGGTCAGTGAGTCGCTGCTGAAGGTGATGGTACGAACCGTCTCCGTAGCCGCGCTGCGTGTGCCGGCTGTCGCCATGTCCAGCTGAGTCAGGGTCGCCACCTCGGTATGAAGCGCATCCAGAGTGATCTCGAACTGGATCCGCTCGAGCAATCCGTAGGGGACTGGGTCGCGCTCGTCATAGTAGGCGCGAAGTGAGTTGAGGAGGGCAAAGTCGCTGGGATCCAGGTCCTCGGCAGCGAGCGACTCTTCGACCTCGGTCTGGCGATCGTCGTCAGATCCGTTCATTGGTGCTCCCAAGTGGGGTCTTGCGCAAGGGAGATCCGCAACTTGGCCAAGCAGCGCCCCCGAGTGGGGCCAATGCTGCCTTGCGGCATCCCCAGCGCTTTGGCTAATTCTTCATAGTCGGGTCGGTCTGCGAAGGCGATGACGCGCAACAGAGTCCGGCATCGCTTGGGCAAGGCCTCGATGTGTCTCCACAGCCGGGTGTGGCCTTCATCGCGGAGCACGGTGTCCTCGACCGATGGACTCTGGTTTGCGGCTGCAGTCGCGGACGACTCCAGATCTTCCGGCCGGAGCCTTGCTTGATTCTTGGCAACTCGCCAGGCCTCGCGTTTGGTGGTGACGACCATCCACTGCAGCACGGCAAGTGGCTCGGTGATCGTGTCGGACTTGCGGACCAGCGTCAGCCACGCCGATTGCAGCACGTCCTCTGCAGTCGCAGAGTCCAGCTCCGAGGAGCGCACGGTGTGCCACAGGATTGGAGTGAGAACGCGAACCAGGTCACCCATCTTCGCCTGGTCGCCGTCACGATATTGCTCGAAGAGCCGGCCCGCCCGAGTGGCCAGGCTCTCTTCCATGGTGCCGCCGTTCATTCTGAAGCGGCGAAATCCGATGTCATCAAGCAAGAAAATACTCCGCGAAAGTGCGCCACGCATAACTTGAATGCCTGGCGCGTCAGTCCAGTCATACCCAAAAGAGCGCGGCGCAAGCGTCTTGATACGTACCGAAGTCGGTCCTTCGCCTGCGCATCAGCCAATCCGCTCGTCGAGGTAGCACCAGCGCCACGACTCGCCCGGCTCGAAGCTCCGCATGACCGGATGCTCGGTCCGCGAGAAATGGCGCGAAGCATGCCGCCCGACTGAGGAGTCGCAGCATCCCACGTTGCCGCAGGCGAGGCAGATTCGCAGGTGCACCGTACGCGTACCCTCCCGGATGCAGTCCTCGCAGACCCCCGGGCCGTTCGGATTGATACTGGCGGGAGCGTGTTCCAGGTGCCCGCAGAGGCCAGCAGCGACGGTGGGCGTGGTCACGGGCTCATCCTCGGTGAGCTGCTCCGACCGCTCTGTAGCGATGGTGAGCATTGACTCCTCGATGTCGAACGACCCAAGCACTTGCTCGATGATGTCGTGGTCAACGGTGCCGCTGGAGCGGATCTTCAGTACCTCGTCGCGCTCGATGTCGATCGTCTGCAGTCGCAGCCGCCGATACTGCTCAGCCGGGGTCTCGTCGTCGCCGGGCATACCGAGCTTCTCCCACATGGCATCCGGTCGAGCCGCGATGCGGTCGCGCAGCATCTGCACTGTCTCGGGCGCATCGTCCGGGCCGACAATGTCATCGAGGTGGGCAATGGCGGCGTTGCTGGATGTCTGCAACACATGAGCCGCCTGCAAGGCGTCGGAGCGCGCATCTGGGCCCCGCAAGTTCAGTGCCCTGACCAGGAGCGGCAGTGTCAGACCCTGCAGTAGCAGAGTCCCTGCAGTGACGACCATCGCAGCGAAGATCAACGTCTCGCGGAAGGGCACGCCTATGGGAATCAAGAAGGCTGTGGCAAGGGTCACCACCCCCCGAAAACCCGCCCAGCCGATGACGAGCGCGTACGACCACGGAACTGTGACCTGATGGGTGTCCTTGTCCCAACGGAACAGGAGGCCGCGTGTGCCCATGACCCATAGCAACCGGATGAGGATGACACCGCCCAGGATCGCCGCGCAGAACCCGGCGATTTGCAATCCGGACAGATCGGATTTCGAGTTGGCCACGATGATGCCTCGTGCCTGGAGGCCAATGATCAAGAACACCGTGTTCTCCATCAGGAATTCGATGGTGGCCCAGTTCACCCGCTCGCTCAGCCGGGATTGGCCTGACTGGATGACCGGCGACTTGTGGCCGAGGATCAAACCTGCGGTCACGACGGAGATGACACCCGACCCGTGAAAGTCCCCGATGCTGAGCGCCTCGGCAGGCAGATAGGCCGCGAACGGCACCAGGATCGAGATCGCCGTGTCGAAAACCGGTTGAGTGATCCGTGCCCGGATGGGGATGACGAACAGCGCCACCGCGAGGCCGACCGCAGCTCCGCCGATGGCGGCGAGGAGGAAGCCGAGTGTTGCCTGCGCTGCCGTGACGGTGCCCCCGATGGCGGCAATCGCCAGTCGGAGACAGGTGATCGCGGTGGCGTCGTTCACCAACGATTCGCCCTCCAGGATGGTCACCAGGCGGCGCGGCAGCCCGATCCGGCGGGCGATCGAGGTTGCGGCGATGGCATCGGGCGGAGCCACAACGGCGCCCAGCGCAAAGGCCACTGGAAAACTCACCGGCAGGATCAGCCAGGTGATCAGACCAACACCCAAAGCAGTGACGACGACGAGCAGCACCGAAAGCTGCGCGATGGATCGACGATTGGCCCGGAAGTCGATGACGGAGGTCCGGATCGCCGCGGCATACAGCAATGGCGGGAGGAAGCCGATCAGTATGACCTCCGCCGACAGCTCGGGAACGTGAACGAAGGGCAGAAAGGACACGCCGATTCCGACGAGCATCAAGAGCAGCGGCGCGGAGAACCTGATCCGATTGGCCAACGCCGTCACGGCGAGCACCGTGCCAACCAGGGCCAGGATGCTAAGTGCGACAGTCACGTTGCCATGTTTCCATTTGTATCCGATGGCCCGTCGAAGCCGTGTGGAAAGATCGGCTCCGTGACCGTTTCGGGGGACCCGGACGGGTCGAACTTGCTGACTTCTGCCGAAGTGACGAACCTGCTTTCGGCCGCTGTCGAGCATGCCGGTGGCAGCCTCATCTCGTGGCGGCTGGATCACGTTGATGCCAACCCAAGGCATTCGACCACTGCGACGTACTCAGCATCGGTCGACTGGCCGACCGGACGTCGCACTGAGTTGCTGGGAGCCAGCACCCGAGTAGGAGGTCGCAGCGGCAACGACGAGCGAGCCATGATCCTTGGTGACGGGGAACGTGAGGTTGCAGTCTGGCTGTACCCGAACGATCCCGATCTGCCGGGTTTGCCACGTGCAGCCGTGCCCAACGCGCTGGCCGCATTACTCAACGAGCATCGAGTTCTTGATCATCCAGTGACGGGCGAGAGCGTCGCTCTGGAGATGATCAGCTATCGGCCGCGCCGGCGTGCGGTGCTTAAGGCCGTGATCAGAACCGGCGGCGGGTCAAGAACCTTCTTCGTCAAGGTGTTACGAGAATCCGCGTACGGGCCTACCTTGCAGCGCCACGAGCTGCTGCGGCGCGCTGGATTCCCTGCCGCCCTGGTGGCAGCGGCCACCCCAGACTTCATTCTGGTGCTCCACGAGCTGCCGGGTAGGGCGCTGACGCGCGCGATCTTCGACGAGGCGATGCCCTGCACTGCCGAGAACATGATCATGTTGCTCGATTCCTTGCCATCGGCGGTTGTGGGGCTGCCGCGTCGGCCACCGTGGACAGGTGCCGTGGGTACGTACGCGGAGATGATCGCCGCCGCGCTGCCGGCGTTGGATCCGCAGTTACGGTGGCTGGTCGCGCAGGTTTCCGGTGGTCTGGCCGGGGCGCAGCCGGGTCTGGAGCCGACGCACGGCGACTTCCACGAGGGCCAGGTGTTCGTGGCGAACGGTTTGATCACCGGTTTGCTCGACATCGACACCATGGGGCCGGGCCGGCGCGCTGATGATCTTGCTTGCATGATCGCCCACCTTTCGACGATGCAACGGATGACTGCCGAACAGGCAGCCGGGCTGACGCGTTTGATCAATCTCTGGCTGCAGGTCTTCGACACCCGGGTGGATCCGGCCGAGCTGCGGTTGCGTGCTGCCGGGGTGATCGTCTCGCTCGCCACCGGTCCCTACCGAGGGCAGGAGCCGAAGTGGCAAGCCGAGACGGTACGCATGATCGAGTCGGCTGTCGCCCTGGCGCAGAGCTCGGTCCAGGTCTGAGGTTCGACAGGCAGCGGCTTCCGAGCGCGATCCTCGCGAGCGGGGTGAGCCATAAGGCACTGCGCGAGCAGGGCACAAAAAGGCATGCGACTATTCCCAGGTGAGTGCAGAGACGGAGTCTGGAACGCCTTTCAAGGCCGTCTACGGACCAGAGGATCTCGCCGAATTCGATCCTGATCTTGCGCTCGGTGAGCCTGGCAACTATCCGTACACGCGGGGCATTCACCCATCGATGTACACCACCAGGCCGTGGACCATGCGCCAGTACGCGGGCTTCGGCACCGCCGCTGAGTCCAATGCCCGCTATCGCGAGTTGATCGCACACGGGACTGCGGGCCTCTCTGTTGCCTTTGACCTGCCGACTCAAATGGGCTACGACTCGGATGCGCCGATCGCGGGCGGCGAAGTGGGCAAGGTCGGGGTCGCCATTGACTCGATCGAGGACATGCGTGAGCTCTTCGCTGGCATTCCCCTTGACAAGGTCTCGACGTCGATGACCATCAACGCCCCCGCCGCTGTCCTGTTGTTGCTGTACCAGTTGGTTGCCGAGGAGCAGGGTGTCTCTCCGGCCGCTCTCACCGGAACCATCCAGAACGACGTCCTCAAGGAGTACATCGCGCGCGGCACGTACATCTTTCCGCCGGCGGCCTCGCTGCGGCTAGTCAGCGACACCTTCGCCTACTGCCGTGATCACTTGCCAAGGTGGAACACGATCTCGATATCGGGCTACCACATGGCTGAGGCCGGTGCCACACCGGCACAAGAGATCGCCTTCACGCTGACCAACGGGATTGCCTACGTCGAGGCGGCATTGACGGCTGGTCTGGCGGTGGATGATTTCGCGCCGCGGCTCTCGTTCTTTTTCGTCTCGCGCACCACGCTCTTGGAAGAGGTCGCCAAGTTTCGGGCCGCGCGACGGATCTGGGCACAGCTCATGCGGGATCACTTCGGCGCGCGGGAGGAGAAATCCATGATGCTGCGCTTCCACAGCCAGACTGCCGGGGTGCAGCTGACGGCTCAGCAGCCGGAGGTGAACCTGGTACGGGTCGCAGTACAGGCGCTGGCCGCGGTGCTGGGGGGTACCCAGTCGCTGCATACGAACTCCTTTGACGAGGCAATCGCGCTACCCACTCCCAAGGCAGCCCGGCTCGCGCTACGAACCCAGCAGGTGCTCGCGTACGAGACCGATGTGACCAAGACGGTTGATCCGTTCGCCGGCTCGTACGCCGTCGAGTCGCTGACCAATGATGTCGAGACAGAAAGCCGCCGCCTTATGGAAGCGGTCGCCGAGCGGGGCGGTGCGGTGGCGGCGATTGAGCAGGGTTTCCAGAAGGCTGAGATCGAGCGCTCGGCATACCAGGTGGCGCGTCAGATTGACGCTGGAGAGCGGGTTGTCGTCGGGGTGAACCGATTCCAGCTGGACGAGGAAGAGCCGTACGAACCGCTGCAGGTGGATCCAGCCGTCGAAGTGACGCAAGCCGCCAGGCTTGCTGCGCTGCGAGCAAGCCGAGACCGGGCTGCGGTCGAGGCCGCGCTAGACAAGATCCGAGCTGTTGCGCGGAGTACTGGCAACGTGCTGGTGCCGATGAAGGACGCTCTCAGGCTGCGAGCCACCGTTGGCGAGGTCTGTGATGCTCTTCGTGATGTTTGGGGCGTTTACCGTCCGAGAGCATGACTGTCTTGTTACGAGTGTGAGCGTTTCCGGCCCACGGGCGATCGGCGTGAAAGACTGACTCCGATGCTCGTACCTGACTCTGACACAGCACGGCGCGCTGAGATCTCACGCCTAGCAGGCGCTCTGAATGAGCGCCTGATCGCCATCCGGCGCGACATCCACGCTCATCCAGAGATCGGCAACCACGAGCATCGCACCACAGCCCTGATCGTCGACCAGCTCGAGCGGTACGGGCTTGTGGTGAAGGTGCTTCCCGTCGGCACCGGCGCCTATTGCGATGTGTTGCCGGATGGCTTCGACGACTCCACCGGTCTCGTGGGACTGCGCGCCGACATCGACGCTCTGACCATCCCCGACGGCAAGAACGTCGACTATGCCTCCAAGATCCCCGGAGTTTGCCACGCATGCGGCCACGACGTGCACACCGCGATCTTGCTCGGGGTCGGCATTGTGTTGTCACGACTTCGTGACCTTGATCTGCTGACTCGAGGTGTGCGGCTGATCTTCCAGCCGGCGGAGGAAACCAGCCCCGGCGGAGCCCTCGACGCGATAGAGGGGGGCGTGCTGCACGACCTCACTGAGATCTACGCGCTGCACTGCGACCCGCGAACCGATGTTGGCCAGATCGCCCTCAAGGTCGGGCCGATTACCTCAGCGGTCGACCAGGTGAACATCAGCCTGAGTGGCGCCGGCGGCCACACCTCGCGGCCGCAGCTGACCCAGGACGTCATCGGCGCACTCGGTGCCTTGGCGACGATGACCCAGCTGTTGCTGTCCCGCCGAGTCGATCCGCGCAGCGGGGTTTCGCTGATGTGGGGATCCATGCATTCCGGCTCGGTCGCGAACGCCATCCCCCGCACTGGGGAGATCGTGGGAACGCTGCGGGCACTCGACGCAGCCGGCTGGCAGCTGGCCAAGCAGCTCATTCCAGAGCTGGCCGCGGACATCGTTCGGCCGTTCGGAGTCGACGTGGACGTCGCTGTCACCGACGGAGTGCCCCCCGCAGTCAACCACGCGCGCGGCGTACGCCGGCTGACCCGGGCAGCTGAGGAGATGCTCGGCCCCGATGCCGTGACGACGACCGAGCAGTCCCTGGGCGGCGAGGACTTCTCCTGGATGCTGCAGCAGGTCCCCGGCGCCCTGGCGCGGCTTGGCGTACGAACCCCAGGCAAAATCTGCCCAGACATTCACCAGCCCACCTTCGTTGTGGATGAGGGATGCATCCCGGTAGGCCTCAAGGTGCTCGCAGAAGTGGCCACCACCTTCGAGCGAACGGCGATCTAAGGGCCAACAGCTGCGGCGGAGAAAACTGGTACCGAGTCCTTATCCGCCTGCAACCCGCGACTTCACAGTCGGAGTTAGAGTCGGTCCGAGACCTGACCGGGGCGAGGATGCGCTTTCCGAGGCGGTTGGGGCGACAAAAGTTGTGAACTCTTGCCGAGGAGGCATTGCGTGAAGAAAACCCTCACCCTGGGCGGTGCGCTCATCTGTGCTGCCGCCCTGACCCTCACCAGCTGCGCTCAGGCGCCCGGGACTGGCTCGTCGGCTGCTCCGAGTGCTCCGGGGAGTGCCAGTGCCAGCGCGTCGGGTGCTGCTTTCAAGGCCTGCATGGTTTCCGACTCGGGCGGTTTTGACGACAAGTCGTTCAACCAGACCTCCTACAAGGGCTTGACCGACGCCAAGGCCGAGCTCGGGATCGAGACGGGTCAAGTCGAGTCGCAAACGCCCGCCGACTTCGCGAAGAACATTCAGGCGATGGTGGATGCGAACTGCAACATCATCGTTACCGTCGGCTTCCTGCTCGGCGATGACACACTCGCCGCCGCTAAGAAGAACCCCGACATCAAGTTCGCCATTGTCGATAGCAACAACCCGAAGACCTACCCGGCGGCCAAGAACCTCAAGCCGCTGATCTTCAATACTGCCCAGTCGAGCTTCCTTGCTGGGTACTTGGCCGCAGGTATGACCAAGACCAAGAAGCTTGGCACCTTCGGCGGGCAGAATCTTCCGACAGTCACGATCTTCATGGATGGCTTCAGCCAGGGCGTCAACTACTACAACAAGCAGAAGAGCGCGGATGTGAAGGTTCTCGGCTGGGATGCCGCCAAGCAGGACGGGCAGTTCACCGGTGACTTCGAGGACCAGAAGGGCGGCCAGCGTACGGCGCAAGGCTTGATCAGTCAGGGTGCTGACATCGTCTTCCCGGTCGCCGGCCCAGCCGGCCTCGGCGCGCTGCAGGCCGCCAAGGGAAGTGGCGGCAAGGTCAATGCCATTTGGGTTGACACCGACGGCTGCGTGAGCGCGGAGACCTACTGCCCCAACGTCGTCACCAGCGTCTACAAAGGCATGGATGTGGCGGTGGCAGATGCGATCAAGGCTGCCAAGGATGGCTCCTTCTCCAACGAGCCGTACGTCGGCACTCTCGAGAACGATGGCACCGGCTTGGCGCCGTTCCACGACTTCGACTCCAAGGTTCCTGCGGAACTGAAGTCCGAGCTGGACGCACTCAAGGCTGACATCATCAGCGGCAAGATCACCATCGAGTCCAAGTCGCAGCCCTCGGCATGATTGAGGGGTGACACCGACCTCGGCCCCCGCGGCCGGAACGGGCCTTCGGCTGCGGGGGATCACCAAGCGGTTCGGCGACCTGGTCGCCAACAACTCGATCGACCTGGACATTACGCCCGGTGAGATCCATTGCCTGCTGGGTGAGAACGGGGCGGGGAAGACCACGCTGATGAACGTGTTGTACGGGCTGCTCCAGCCCGACGAAGGCACGATTTCCATCGACGATGTTGAGCATGTCCATAGCAACCCGAAGGAGGCCATTGCCGCCGGGATCGGCATGGTGCACCAACACTTCATGCTGGTGGACGTCTTCACCGTCGCCGAGAACCTCATCCTCGGGCGGGAGGACGGCACGGCTGGACTGCTCAACATGGGTGAGGCGCGGCGCACCGTCCAGCGGCTGTCGGAACGCTATGGCCTCGATGTGGATCCGGACGCGCTGATCGAAGATCTTCCGGTAGGCGTCCAGCAACGGGTCGAGATTCTGAAAGCGCTGGCCAACGACGCCAAGTATTTGATCTTGGACGAGCCGACCGCTGTGCTTACGCCGCAAGAGACCGACCAGCTGATGGCGGTGATGCGTTCGCTTCGCGACGAGGGCAAGGCGATCGTGTTCATCACCCACAAGCTGCGGGAAGTGCGCGAAATCGCGGACAAGATCACCGTGATCAGGCACGGCAAGGTGGTTGGAACCGCGAAGCAGACCGATTCCGAGGCGGACCTGGCAGAGCTCATGGTGGGCCGCGCTGTCAAGCTGGTCGTGGACAAGAAGCCGGCCTTGCCCACAGCAGAGCCACGACTGGTGATGAAAGGCGTCTCAGCTGCCAGCCCGAACGGCACGCTAGCCGTGCAGGATCTTGATCTTGAGGTGTCCGGCGGGGAGATTGTCTGCATCGCCGGCGTCCAAGGCAACGGCCAAACAGAGCTCGCCGAAGCGCTGCTCGGCGTGACTCCGGTCATAAAAGGATCGATCCACCTGGACGGCAAGCCACTGACCGGGCTGTCGCCAAGGGAGACCATTGACGCCGGCCTGGGGTTCGTCCCCGAGGACCGTCAGCAGCACGGCTGCGTCGGCTCATTCACCGTTGCTGAGAACTTGATCTTGAACCACTATGACGAGCATCCGTACGCGCGCGGAATCGCCCTGGATCTGTCGAGAGTCAGGCGTAACGCCGCCCATCGCGTCAACGAGTTCGACATCCGTACGCAGTCGATCGAATCAACGGTGTCCTCGCTGTCCGGTGGCAACCAGCAGAAGGTGGTGCTGGCTCGTGAGCTGTCCCGGCCTTTGGTGCTCCTGGTCGCTTCTCAGCCGACCCGGGGGCTCGACGTCGGGGCCATCGAGTTCGTCCACAAGCGGCTGATGGAGGAGCGCGACCGCGGAACAGCTGTCGTGATCGTGTCGACGGAGCTTGACGAGGTCGTCGCCCTTGCCGACCGGATCGCCGTCATGTATCGCGGCCGCATCGTCGGCATCGTGCCGCCGGACACCTCTCGTGAGGTACTCGGCTTGATGATGGCGGGCATTCCGACCGAAGAGGCGTTGGCTAGCGCGTCGATGACCACGCTGGCTGAGGAGGATGCCGCCTTGGAGGCCAGTCTCCAAGAGGTGCCACATGAGTCCTGAGCGGCGTAGCCGTCGGATCGTCATCCCATGGTCCGACGTGCTCATCACCATCGCATCGATCGTGCTCGCATTCGTCGTGGGCGCGCTGCTGATGATCTTCTCCGACACCGAAGTCCGCAGCAAGTTCGCGTACTTCTTCGCACGCCCTTCAGATGCACTGATCGCCTCTTGGGACAAGGTCAGCAACGCGTACGGCGAGTTGATCATGGGTGCGATTGGCGGCTACGGAGCGATCACCGAGACGACCGCTCAGGCAGCTCCACTGATCTGCGCCGGACTCGGGGTTGGTCTGGCCTTCCGCGCCGGCCTGTTCAATATCGGCGCTCAGGGACAGGCGATTCTTGGCACGATCGTTGCTGCCTATGTCGGCTTCACCTGGCACCTGCCACCAGGCATCCACCTCCTTCTGGCTGTCCTCGGCGGGTTGCTCGGCGGTGCAGCCTGGGGCGGCATTGTCGGCTGGTTGAAGGCCAAGACCGGCGCGCACGAGGTCATCGTGACGATCATGATGAACTACATCGCGGGCGGCTTGCTGGCCTTCCTGCTCACCACACCGGCTTTTCAGCGGCCTGGGCGGACCGATCCGATTTCGCCCATTGTGGACTGGAACGCCACCATGCCCCGGCTCGAGGGCGGCCAACTGCACCTGGGTTTCGTCCTGGCCCTCCTTGCCGCCGTAGCCGTCTGGTGGATCCTGGACCGCTCGACGACCGGCTTCGCCATCCGCGCGGTTGGCGCGAATCCCCACGCCGCGGCGACTGCCGGAATGAGCGTTGGGCGGACGACGGTGATCACGATGCTTCTGGCCGGCGGCTTGGCGGGCCTCGCTGGAGTTGAGGCCGCCCTCGGTCCGAGCGCCTCGGGACTGCCGGTGCCGTTATCGGCCGGGATCGTTGGCTCGGTCGGCTTCGATGCGATCACCGTTGCGCTGCTCGGCCGTTCCCGGCCCTTGGGCATTGTGCTTGCCGGCCTGCTGTTTGGGGCATTGCACGCCGGTGGACTAGCTATGCAAAGCGTTGCGCAGACGCCACTGACCCTGACAACGGTGCTGCAGGCCCTGATTGTGCTCTTCGTGGCAGCCCCCGCGCTGATTACCAAGATCATTCCCTTCCTCAAGCCTCGCCAGACTCGGGCGCTCGGACCGGTTCCTGAAGGAGGACTCGCGTGAGCGTCGACACCGTCGAGGAGGCCGCGCCGCGCACTGAGGCGGCTCGGGTCGAGACGCCCCAAAAGCGCCGGCAGCGCATCTCCACCGGCGTGCTCATTGCGGTCGTCGGGGTACTTCTCCTGATCGGTCTTGGATTCACCACCGGCAGTGCGCGATTTGCTCTTTCCGATGCATTTGACGCGGTGCAACTGCCCACTGTGACGGTGCCGGGCTTCGCCACCGTCATGGTCTGCGCGCTGCTCTGCCTCTCGGCGGCGGCCGGATATCTGTCCGGCCGAATGAGCGGTCGGTGGCCGGTGTTGGCCGGAGCCGTCGCCGCTCTCGCCGTGGTGATGGGCTTCGTGACCTGGGCGGCGTCCGGTCGAGATTTGCCTTTCCCGGTCAGCAACCAATTCGCCGGCACGTTGTCGCTCGCTACGCCTCTGGTCTTTGGTGCGCTCTGTGGGGTGTTGTGCGAACGGTCCGGGGTCGTCAACGTGTCGATCGAAGGTCAGTTCCTCTCGGCAGCTTTTGCTGCGGCGGTGGTCGGGAGTCTCACCCAGTCGGCGCCGGCGGCCATGATCGCTGCGATGCTTGCAGGCCTGGCGATGGCCGCGTTACTTGCCCTGTTTTCGATCAACTACTTGGTGAACCAGGTGGTGCTCGGCGTCGTGCTCAACCTGCTGGCCGTCGGGGTCACCGGGTTCCTCTTCGACCAGCTGGTCCAGCCAGCGTCGCTGAAGTACAACTCCGCGCCGGTGCTCGAGCCGATCCCGATTCCCGGCCTCGCCAAGATCCCGTTCTTCGGCCGGGTTCTCTTCGAACAGAACATCCTGGCCTATCTGGCAGTAATTTCAGTCGCGCTGGTCTGGCTGGTGCTCTACCGGACCACGTGGGGCCTGCGTATCCGAGCGACGGGCGAGCATCCTGAGGCGGCCGACACGGTGGGCATTAGCGTCCGTGGAATCCGTTGGTCAGCGGTGCTGGCGGGAGGGGTGTTCGGCGGGCTCGGTGGCTCCTTCTTCACACTGGCTTCGACCGGCTCGTTCACCAAGGAGTTCACTGTTGGCAACGGCTTCATCGCCCTCGCGGCAGTGATCATGGGCCGCTGGCATCCGGTCTGGGCGTCGATTATGTGCCTGTTCTTCGGCTTCGTCACCCAGATGGCCTCCCAGCTACAAACTTTGAACACGCCGATGCCGAGTCAGTTCTTGTTGATCTTGCCGTACGTCGCCACGATCATTGCTGTGGCCGGGCTGGTGGGCCGGGTCAGACCACCGGCCGCCGACGGCATTCCCTTTGAGAAGTAGCTGTGTTGAATTGCTCCGCTCCGCTCCGCGCGGATCGCGCTCAGAACCCGCCTACTTCGTCGTCGCTCGCCGACGAAAGGCGTGTCGGCTCCCTCCTCCTCAGCACGGCGGCGCGCGATCCGGCCTGCGGGCTATTCCATCACCACTGGAGTGGTAATGACTGACATCGACTGGGACCAGCTGCGTGCCGCCGCCAGAGAGGCCAGTCGCCACGCGTATGCGCCGTACTCGCACTTTCCGGTCGGTGCGGCCGCACTGGTCGACGACGGACGCGTAGTGACTGGTTGCAACGTCGAGAACGCCTCGTACGGCGCGACCCTCTGTGCAGAGTGCGGACTGGTGTCGGCGCTGCACGCCAGCGGCGGCGGTCGGCTGGTCGCATTGGCCTGCGTCGAGGGAGCGGGATCCGTCCTGATGCCGTGCGGCCGCTGTCGGCAGCTGCTTTGGGAGCACGGAGGTGCTGAGTGTCTGGTCGATACCCCCTCCGGCGCCCTGCCGATGAGCGCCCTGCTGCCTCAGGCCTTCGGGCCCGACGACCTGGCGCGGGGGCGATCATGAGCCTTGACGCGGAGGAGCTCCAGGCCTTCCCGAAGGTGTCACTCCATGATCATCTCGATGGCGCACTGCGGCCGCAAACGATCATCGAGCTGGCCGCCGAGATTGGACACGTACTGCCGGCCGACAACGCCGATGATCTTGGTCGCTGGTTCGCCGGGTCGGCGAACTCGGGATCCCTGGGGCGCTATCTGGAAACCTTCGATCAGACCATTGCAGTCATGCAGACGGCGCCCAGCCTGCGGAGGGTCGCTGCCGAGTTCGTGGAGGACCTGGCCGCCGATGGAGTCATCTACGGCGAGGCGCGATGGGCACCAGAACAGCATCTGAGGGCAGGGCTGACGGCGCCTGAAGCCGTCGAAGCCGTACGTGATGGCCTGGCCGAGGGGGTGGCGACGTGTCGAGCGCGCGGGCACGAGATCGAAGTACAGCAGCTGATCACCGCCATGCGGCAGGCCGAACCGACCTGCGATACCGCCGAGCTGGCGCTGAGCTACCGCCACGACGGCGTCGCCGGCTTCGACATCGCCGGGCCGGAGAACGGGTATCCGCCTTCTCGATTCCTGGAGTCCTTTCAGCTACTGCGGCGCCAGAGCGCTTACTACACCATTCATGCCGGTGAAGCTGGGAGATGCGAGTACATCTGGGAGGCGGTGCAGGTCTGCGGCGCCAACCGGATCGGTCATGGTGTCGCGATCATCGAGGACATTCAGCAGGATGATGCCGGCGGTGCTGTGTTCGGCGACTTCGCGGCGTACGTTCGCAACGAGCAGATCCCGCTCGAGATCTGCCCGTCCTCCAATGTGCAGACTGGCACGGTGGCCTCGATCGCCGAACATCCGATTCATCGCCTGGATCGGCTCGGCTTCCGCGTGACGGTCAACCCCGATAACAGGTTGATGAGTGCGACCACTGTGACGCGGGAGTTCGCCCTCCTCGCCGAGGCATTCGACTACTCGCTCGAGGACGTACGCCGGCTCGGTATCAACGCTGCCAAGAGCGTCTTCGCGCCGTACGACGTACGCAAGACCCTGGTGCAACGCATTACGGCGGCTGGTCAGGGGCGCTCCTCCCGAGCTTGAAACACCGGAGAGGGGAGTGCCGTACCGGACTAGGGTTTAGCCCATGACTTCGCGTGTCCTGACCGCAGTGGCATGGCCGTATGCAAACGGCCCTCGCCACATCGGTCACGTCTCAGGCTTCGGGGTTCCCTCGGACATCTTCGCGCGTTACATGCGCATGAGCGGGCACGACGTCTTGATGGTGTCCGGGACAGATGAGCACGGAACGCCGATCCTGGTTCAGGCCGAGCGTGAAGGGCTCAGCCCTCGGGAGACGGCCGACAAGTACAACCGCGTGATCGTCAACGACCTCCGTGATCTCGGTTTGTCCTACGACCTCTTCACTCGGACGACTACGCTCAACCACTACTCGGTGGTCCAGGATCTCTTTCTGGGGCTTCATCGCAATGGCTATGTGGTGCCCAAGATCACGATGGGTGCGGTGAGCCCATCGACTGGACGAACCCTGCCGGACCGCTACATCGAAGGCACCTGCCCGATCTGTGGGTACCCCAGTGCGCGCGGTGATCAATGCGACAACTGCGGCAACCAACTGGATCCGATCGACCTGATCAACCCCGTCTCAAGAATCAACGGGGAGGCGCCCAAGTTTGTCGAAACCGAGCACTACCTCCTTGACCTCCCGGCGCTCGCGGGATCGCTCGGGAAATGGCTGGGCTCCCGTACCGACTGGCGGCCGAACGTGTTGAAGTTCAGCCAGAATCTGCTCGAGGATCTCCGGCCGCGGGCGATCACTCGTGATCTTGATTGGGGTGTGCCGGTACCGCTGGATGGCTGGCGCGACCAGCCGATGAAGCGACTCTACGTGTGGTTCGATGCCGTCATCGGCTACCTCTCGGCGTCGGTGGAGTGGGCGCGGCGCAGCGGCGACCCAGACGCTTGGCAGCGGTGGTGGATCGACCCGGAGGCGCGTGGTTACTACTTCATGGGCAAGGACAACATCGTTTTCCACACCGTGATCTGGCCGGGAATACTGCTCGGCCACAATGGCGAGGGCGATCATGGTGGCACTGTTGGACCGCTCGGTGAACTTCGGTTGCCCGACGAGATCGTCTCAAGTGAGTACCTGACCATGAGCGGCTCCAAGTTCTCCACCAGCAGAGGCAAGGTCATCTACGTCGGCGATTTCCTGCGTGATTTCGGGCCCGATGCCCTGCGTTACTTCATTGCGGTCGCAGGCCCGGAGACCACCGATACCGACTTCACCTGGGACGAGTTCGTGAGGCGCACCAACTTCGAGCTCGCCAATGAGTGGGGCAATCTCGTGAACCGCTCGATCTCCATGGCGCACCGGAACAATGGGGCAATCCCGCCGGCCGGGCCGCTGCTCGATGTTGATCATGAACTGTTGCGTACGTCGCGCAACGCGTTCGACACCGTGGGTGCGTTGCTCGGCCGCAACCGGTTCAAGCTCGCGATCAGTGAAGCTATGCGGGTTGTCGGCGCTGCGAACAAGTACCTCTCCGACACCGAGCCGTGGAAGCTCGCAGACGATCCCGGGCGACGCGACACGGTGTTGCATACGGCGCTGCAGGTGGTCTCGGATGCCAACACCCTGCTGACCCCGTTCCTCCCGCACGCCGCGCAGAAGGTTCACGAGGCACTCGGTGGCAGCGGCGTATGGGCGGCCGAGCCAGAGATCCGCGAGGTGAACGAGGAGGGCGGGCCCGACTATCCGGTGATCATGGGCGACTACGCGAGCGAGCAGGCACGCTGGGAATCCCGGCCGATCACAGCGGGAACGTCGCTGCAGCGGCCGACGCCGCTCTTTGCCAAGCTCGATGAGACTCTTGGCGAGACTGGCCCTGATTGGTCCCCCATCGAGCGCTGACTGGCTGTCAGAGGCGGGCCACCTCACTCCGCATTAGCGGGGCGCTAGCTGTTCCGCTTGGCGGACGCCAGGGCCGCAGACAGTTCTTCGGCGTTCAACCGCTGGACGTAGCCGGGCGTACCGGGTTGGATGCGCCAACTTTCGGCTAGCCGACCGGCATCGACCACGTCAAAACCGAACTCGTCGATCAGTTCGGCCACCCGGGCCTTTGCAACTGGGTCGTTCCCCGCAATCACCAGCGCTCGTCTGTTCCGCGTTCCCGGCGGCGTGCCGTCGCTCGTGATCTGGCGAGCGTAGATGTGGTTGAACGCCTTCACCACTTGGGCCCCGGGTAGCCGGGCCTGTAGCAGCTCGGAGCTGGTCAAACTGGCATCGTCGATGACCGCGATGTTGCCGTCTCTCCGCGGGTAATAGTTATTGGCATCGATCACGGCCTTGCCCACGAGTGGCTCGACGGGGACGTCGCCGATCGCCCTTAGCGGAATCGCTACGACCACGAGATCACCGGCTTCGGCCGCTTCCTCAGTGGTGCCGGCACGGGCTCGCGGACCCAGCTCGGACACCAGATCGGTCAGCGTCTCCGGTCCTCGTGAGTTGCTGATCACCACGTCGTAGCCGCTCGCGATTGCTGCGCGGGCGACCTGGCTGCCAATATGCCCTGCGCCGATCAGCCCTATTGTCTTGACTCCGTCAATGGTCATGCCGGTCCGAACTCACGCGCGCCCTTGGCTATTCCTCGGGAGCCTCACTCACATCCGACTTGTCAGCGTCCCGGAGTGCTATAACCCTCTGAGACGCTGACAAGTCGGCTAGTACGAGGTGCCGCCTGAGAGTGATAGGGCACCGGTTGGATGCCACACCGTCTTGATCTCCACGAAGGCGCGGAGTCGTGCGGTGCCGGGCGCGGCAGCGAAATCCGGTACCCCCTTGGGGACGTAGACGCGCTTGACGGTCTCGGCCGCAGCCTGCTCCAGAGATTTCCGCAGCTCTGCATCGGCGCCGGTGAGGTCCAAGGCGTTGACGTCCGCGTGCGCCGCGAGGTGCGGAGCTACTTCGGCAGTCCTTCCGGTCAGAATGTTGATCACTCCGGCCGGTACGTCGGAGGTTGCGACGACCTCAGCGAAGGTCACCGCCACGCAGGGATCTTGCTCGGCAGCGATCACTACGCAGGCATTGCCCCCAGTGATCACCGGGGCCAGCACTGATACCAAGCCGAGCAGCGGCGATCCCGGTGGCGCAAGAATCCCGACAACGCCAGTCGGCTCGGGAGCCGAGTAGGAGAAATGGGGACTCGACACCGGGTTGGCGCTGCCGAGCACGGCTGCCAGCTTGTCGGTCCAGCCGGCATAGTGAACCAGCCGATCAATGGCCGCATCGACCTCAGCTGTGGCGACCTTGGCCGACGCGCCGGTACTGATCATGATCAGTTCGACGAATTCGGTCCGGCGGCCTTCCAACATCTCCGCGATCCGGTAGATCACCTGGCCGCGGTTGTACGCCGTGGCCTTCGACCAGGCGGTGTAGCCCTTGCGGGCTGCGACCACCGCATCGCGTAGGTCCTTACGCGAGGCCAGCGCTGCATTGGCTAGGAAGTCGCCCTTGTTGTCGCGCGCCTGGTAGGTACGGCCGGACTCCGAGCGCGGGAACGCGCCGCCGATGAAGAGTTTGTACGTTTTAGAGACCGCCACGTGGCTCATCTGGCGCGCTCCCGTGTGTCGCTGCGCGCGCCGCGGGGGTTCAAGGGGGTCGCCCCCCTTGCTGGTGCCAGGACCGCCTCGTCGTCGGTGTTCAGATAGGCGGCCAGACCTGATGGTCCGCCTTCGCGGCCGAATCCCGACTCCTTGTAACCGCCGAAGCTGGCTGCCGGATCGAACCGATTGAACGTGTTGTCCCAGATCACACCAGACTGCAGCGCCGCGGCCATGCCCATCGCCCGCGAGCCCTTCTCGGTCCACACGCCCGCTGACAGGCCGTACGGGCTGTTGTTGGCCTTGGTGACCGCCTCATCTGGGGTCCGGAACGTCATCGTGGTGAGCACCGGTCCAAAGATCTCTTCGCGTGCGATCCGCATCGAGGGGGTCGCATTGGTGAAGATCGACGGGGAGAGGTAAAAGCCATTCTTCGGCAGCGGGCAGGAGGAAGACCAAAGCTCCGCGCCTTCGGCGATCCCGGCGTTCATGAGCGAGGTAATTCGGCCCAGCTGTGCCTCGGAGTTGATCGCGCCAACGTCGGTGTTCTTGTCCATCGGGTCGCCAACCCGCAGTGTTTCGACGCGCTGTTTCAGTCGCTCGACGAACTCGTCGGCGATCGACTCCTGCACCAGCAGCCGGGAACCTGCACAGCAGACCTGGCCCTGGTTGAAGAAGATGCCGTTGATGATCCCCTCGACGGCCTGGTCCTGCGCAGCGTCCTCGAACACGATGTTGGCGCCTTTGCCGCCGAGCTCCAACGTGATCTTGCGGCCCGTTCCGGCCAGCTCACGCTGGATGCGGCGGCCGACAGCGGTGGAGCCGGTGAACGCGACCTTGTCGATGCCGGGGTGATTGACCAGCGTCGAGCCCACATCTCCCGCGCCGGTGACGATGTTGACGACTCCCGGCGGCAGCTCGGCATCAGCGATGATCTCGGCCAGGACCAAGATCGACAGCGGTGTGGTTTCGGCCGGCTTGATCACCACGGTGTTGCCGGCAGCCAGCGCCGGCGCGATCTTCCAGGCGGCCATCAGCAGTGGAAAGTTCCAGGGAATGACCTGTGCTGCGACGCCCAGCGGTTGCGGCGCCGGTCCCAGGCCAAGATGCTGCAGCTTGTCGGCCCAACCAGCGTGATAGAAGAAGTGCTGCGCGGCGGCCGGGACGTCGAAATCTCGAGTTTCCTTGATCGGCTTGCCGTTGTCGAGGGTCTCTACGACGGCCAGCTCGCGGGATCGTTCCGCGATGCTGCGAGCGATCCGGAAGAGATACTTGCCACGCTGGGCGCCCGGCATGGGGGACCAGACGTCCTCGTACGCCCGGCGGGCGGCTTTGACCGCTCTGTCGATGTCGGCCTCCTTGACTGTGGATACCGTCGAAAGCCTTTCACCGGTCCCGGGGTTGACGGTGTCGCGATCCTCGCCGCTGCCTTCCTTGAACATTCCGTCGATGAACGGCAGGTAGCGGTCTTTGATATCGGCAATGGCACTCGACTCGGGCGCCGGGGAGTATTCCCATTCCATGATCAAACTTCTCTCAGTCCACGGTTACGTAGTCGGCGCCGGAGTAGTGGCCGTTCAACTGCGCCCGGCGTTGCATGATCAAGTCATTGAGCACCGATGAGGCTCCGAACCGGAAGTAGTACGGATCGAGCCACTCGGGCCCGGCCACCTCGTGAACCGCAACGAGATAGCGGATCGCGTCCTTGGCTGTTCGGATGCCCCCGGCGGCCTTCACCGCTCGCTGTTCGCCGGTCTGGGCCTTCCAGTCCTTGACCGCCTGCAGCATCACGTGGACCACGGGCAACGTAGCGGCCGGGGAGATCTTGCCGGTCGAGGTCTTGATGAAGTCCGCGCCTGCGAGCAGGGCAAGCCAGGAGGCGCGGCGTACGTTGTCGTAGGTTGCCAGCTCACCGGTTTCCAAGATCACCTTTAGCCGCGCGCCACCGCACGCCTGCTTGATGGCGACGATCTGTTCGAAAACGGTGCCGTAGCTTCCGGCCAGGAAAGCGCCCCGATCGATCACCATGTCGATCTCGTCGGCACCGCCTTCGATGGCGATCTTGGTGTCGGCGAGCTTCACCTCGAGGCTCGAGCGGCCGGAGGGGAACGCAGTGGCGACCGATGCGACTTTGACTCCAGAGCCCTTCAGCTCAGCGACAGCGATCGGCACCATGTCGGGATAGACGCAGATGGCCGCAGTAGCTGGGGTCTCGGGATAGTCCGGATCGGGCAGCATTGCCTTACGCGCCAGGTTGCGTACCTTTCCAGGCGTGTCACCACCTTCCAGCGTCGTGAGATCCACCATTGAGATTGCCAGGTCGATGGCCGCGAGCTTGGAGGCGCGCTTGATCGACCGAGTGGCTAGCCCCGCGGCTCGCTGCTCGATCCCGACGGGGTCCACGCCGGGAAGCCCAAACAGGAAGCGTCGCAACGACGACTCGTCCGCGGTCGCATCGGCGAGGTACGCCGGCAGTGGCGCCTCCGAGGAAGAGACAATCGACGACTCATGTCTCATATCGCGATCCTAGATTGCGAGCCGACGGTTTAGGCATCCGGAACTCCAATGACCTGTCGGTAGCAGAATCAGCTGCGAGTGACGACGACGGCGGTGAGTTCAAAGCGCGATGCGCGAGCAGCTGGAAAGATTGTTCACGTGCAAGCAGGTCACTCACTCATGCGTCAGGACCTGGCGCAAGCCAGCGTCACCCCGCTGGAGCTGTTCTTCGACCTGGTGTTCGTGTTCGCCCTGACCCAGGTAACAGCGTTTATGGCTGATGAACTGAGTTGGCAGGGGATCCTCCGCGGGGTGCTGGTTCTCATGCTGCTCTGGTGGGCGTGGACCGGGTACGCCTGGCTGGCCAATGTGGCCAGCGCCGAGGAACGGCCCATCAAGCTGGCCATTCTCACAGGGATGGCGGCAATGTTCATTCTGGCCCTCTGCATTCCGGAGGCCTTCGATGATGCGCCCGGCGGGTTGCGTGGGCCTGTGGTGTTGGCGCTGTGTTACCTGCTCTTCCGCGCCATGCATTTCGTCATGTTCCTGATCATTTCTCGGGAGGATGCCGGGCTGCGGTCACAGGTCTTCCGGTTCGCTCCCAGTGTCGTCGTGGGCAGCGCCGTGCTGCTCGTGGCGTCGCAGACCGAAGGATGGCTGCAGACCGCCCTTTGGATGCTAGCGCTGGTGGCCGACTACGGGGGGACGGCGTTGGCTGGCTTTTCTGGTTGGAGGCTGCCGGCCCCAGGACATTTCTCCGAGAGGCACGGGCTAATTGTCATCGTCGCGCTCGGCGAGTCGATTGTGGCCATCGGTCTCGGGGTGGCCAAGGAGCCGATCTCGTGGGTCATCGTGGCGGCCTCAGTGCTCGGCCTGCTCCTGTCTTCTGCGCTCTGGTGGGCCTATTTCGACGTCAGTGCCCTGCTAGGCGAGCATTCCCTGGCAACGGAGCCGCCGGAGACCCGTGCCCGGCTGGCACGCAACGCCTATTCCTACGCGCATATGCCGCTGGTGCTTGGCATCGTCTTGGGGGCCTTCGGGTTGAAGGAGGTACTGGCGTACGTCAGCGACAGCACTCATCACAAGCTCACCGATCCCTTGCCCGGCGTGGCGCTGGCGGCTCTGGTCGGCGGCACGATCATCTATCTGCTAGGTCACGTGATCTTCAAATGGCTCACGGTACACACCGTCTCCCTGGTTCGGCTGGCAGCTGCGGGTGCGCTGCTGCTGGCGGTTCCATTGATCATCGCGCTGCCGGCATTGGCTCAGCTAGGTGTGGTGGCGTTCATCGTGACCGGCGCAGTGCTGATTGAGTCGGTCGTGTTCGCTGAATCGCGGCGCAAGATCCGAGCCGAGCTGTCCCACCACTAAGCCGAGGTTCAGGTGAAGGCGTTCTCCCCAGTCAATGCCTGCCCGATCACCAGCTGGTGAACCTCCGACGTGCCCTCATAGGTCAGCACCGACTCCAAGTTGTTGGCGTGGCGCAGCACCGGGTACTCCAAGGTGATGCCGTTGGCGCCGAGGATGGTCCGGCATTCCCGGGCGATGGCCAGCGCCTCGCGTACATTGTTGAGCTTGCCCAGGCTAACCTGCTCCGGCTTCAGGCGATGATCATCTTTGAGCCGCCCGAGATGCAGCGCCAACAGGAACCCCTTCTGCAGCTCCAGGGTCATGTCCGCCAGCTTCGCCTGCGTCAGCTGAAGGGAAGCGAGCGGACGATCGAAGACCTCCCGCGAGATGGCATAGTCGATCGCGGTCTCTAGGCAATCGCGTGCTGCGCCGAGGGCACCGAAGACGATGCCGAAGCGTGCCTCGTTCAGGCAGGACAGTGGGCCGCGTAGGCCGGTGGCTTCCGGAAGTACCGCGTCACGTGGCAGGTGGACATTCTCCAGCACCAGCTCTGAGGTAACGGAGGCTCGCAGCGACAGCTTCTTGGTGATCTTGGGAGCCGAGAGTCCCGGTGTATCGGTGGGGACAATGAAGCCCTTGATCCCTTCATCGGTCTGAGCCCAGACAATGGCCACCTCGGCAACAGATCCATTGGTGATCCACATCTTGGTGCCATTGATCACCCAGTCGTCGCCGTCCCGCTTGGCGCGCGTCCGCATGCCCGCCGGGTTGGATCCGAAGTCAGGTTCGCTGAGTCCGAAGCAGCCGATGGCCTCACCGGCGGCCATCCGGGGCAGCCAGTTGGTCTTCTGCTCCTCGCTCCCAAACTTCCAAATCGCGAACATGGCAAGGGAACCCTGCACCGACACCATGCTGCGAACACCCGAGTCGCCGGCTTCTAGCTCAAGGCAGGCTAGCCCGTAGGAGACTGCGTTGGCTCCTGCGCAGCCATAGCCCTGCAGATGCATGCCGAGCAGTCCAAGCGCTCCTGCCTCGCGCATCAGGCCAAGATCAAGGTCGCCGCGTTCATACCAGTCGGCGATGTTGGGCTTCACACGCTGTGCCACGAATTCACGAACTGTCGCTTGGATATCGCGCTCGTCCTCAGTGAGAAGATGATCAATGCCAAGTAGCTCGAGCGGTCCGGTCCGGCTCATACATTTCTCCATATCTCAGGTGCTTGGTCCGTCGCTCCCGTGCTCCGAGCGTCGGTCAACTCCAACACTGCCTTCTCAATTTCGTCCTCACTCAGCAGCACGTGCTCAGCGGCGGTGCCCAAGGGCACGAAGCTGTCCTGGCTGGCCACGCGGTGGATGGGGCCAGTGAAGCCACCCTCGACGAGTGCCGTGACCACACCCTCGCCGACGCCTCCAGTGTGTCGAGTCTCGTCAACCACCAGTACTCGGCCCGTCGATCGGGCTGCGGCCAGTATGTCCTCAACAGGAAGGGGAGCGAGCCACCGCAAGTCCAGTACCTGGGCGGTGATGCCGGCGGCCGCAAGTCGGCGGGCAACCCGCAAGCTCATCGGTACGCCATTGCCGAAGCTGATCATGGTGAGCGTTGCCGACCCGTTGCCGTGTCGGCGCGCTGAACCAATCTGCACATGCTCGTCATGATCAACAGCCAGCCAGGCCTGATCGCCCGGCTCGTAGAGGTCCCGTCGGTGGTACAGCGCAATCGGCTCAAGAAAGACCGACAGCGTCGAGTCGGTGATGGCAGCAGCAACACAGGTCCGCAACATGGCAGCTGCGTCGTCGGCCCGGGCAGGGCAAGCCACCACGAGCCCGGGAATGTCGCGCAGTACCGCGAAAGCGTTGTCGTTGTGGAAGTGCCCGCCGAAGCCCTTCTGGTAGCCAAGACCCGCGACTCGGACAACCATCGGATTGGTGAAGCGACCACGGGAGAAGAAAGGCAGAGTGGCGCCCTCACCACGTAATTGATCTTCGGCGTTGTGTAGGTAGGCGAGGTACTGCAGCTCAGGGATGGGGATCAGCCCCGCTAGACCAGCGCCTAGCCCAAGACCGAGAATGGCCTGCTCGTCGAGCAGCGTGTCAAAGACCCGGGCGGCACCATGTTTGCGGGCCAGGCGTGCGGTGACGCCATAGACGCCGCCCTTGACGCCGACGTCTTCACCAAAAACGATCACTCGATGATCGGCCGCCAACAGCTCATCGAGCGTGGCATTGATCGACTCGGCGAGCGTGCGCGGCCTGGCCTCTTCCACGGGTCGAGTGGATCTGAGCGCACGAACGGTCTCCGCAACTCAGTCAGGGTTGCGAGGCGCGATCGGCGCCATGACCTCTGCCGCCGAGCTGAGCCGGGGGTCGTCTGCGAGCCTTTCGACCTCCTCGTCGATTTGAAGGCGGATCGCCTCGTAGCCCGCCACGATGTCAGCAGTGCTTGCGCCGCCGGCACGCAGGCATGATGCGGTAGCCAGCAGCGGGTCACGTGCGTAGTCCGCCTCAATCTCCCGCGGTTTGCGGTAGCTGATCTCGGCGTCGCTACCGGCGTGGCCTCCGAAGCGTACGGTCCGCAGGTGCAGAAAGACTGGTCGCCGCTGCTCCCGTACGGTGTTGACCGCTTGCATGATCTTCGGCCAGGCGGCCACCGGGTCAGAGCCGTCGGCCGCTACGTACGCGAGTCCCGGCCGAGACTCGTATGCCGCCTCGATCCAACCCTTCGGCGTTGGTACCGAGATGCCGAAGCCGTTGTCCTCGCAGACGAACAGGATCGGTACGGGCAGGCCGCGGAATGCTGTAGCAAGGGCGGTGTTGATCGCGCCAGCGGCGGTCGAATGGTTCGCCGAGGCGTCTCCAAACGAGCACACCACCACTGCGTCCTGGGGCCACTCGCAGTCCACCCTGAGCCGGTGTGCTCGGTGCAGCGCGATAGCCAGACCAACGGCCCTCGGGAGATGAGAGGCAACCGTAGAGGTCTGCGGGATAACGGCCAGGTCGGGATGGCCGAAGACCTTGTGCCGACCGCCGGCAATGGGCTCGTCTGCCAGGCCCATCAGCCCCTGCAGCACGTCCCGGACTGGCGTCGATCCCGGCAGCTGTCGGGCCCGGGCGACGTAGAACGCCCCCGAGCGGTAGTGGAGCAAGGCCGGATCGGTCGTACGCAAGGCCAGAGCAACCATGGCGTTGCCCTCATGCCCCGCCGAGCCGATCGTGTAGAAGCCCCTGCCAGCTTGCTGCAGCTCCCGCGCCACAAAATCAAGGTGCCGGCTGGTCGCCTGCGCCTCAAACAACCCCCACCACCACGCCGACTTGTCAGAATCTGACCACCAAATATGGTGCTCAGATTCTGACAAGTCGGCGAGAGAGTCGCGGAAGTGACGGTCCAGCGGGTCCATCGAGAGCTCTAGAGGCGGAAGGTGGTGTCCGGAGTGAGCTCGACGATATCCATCTGCGCCTTCTGGAGCCGGCCGGAGTAGTCCCAGTTCACCGCTTGCCAGCGAGTGAACTGGTCCAGCACCCAAATGCCAGACTGCCGCGATCCATTACCCGACTTGCCGTTGCCCCCGAATGGCAGGTGGGCCTCGGCGCCCGAGGTCGAGTTGTTGATCGACACCATGCCGGCGCTGATCTTGTCACGAAAAGTGAATGCATCCTTGGGATCCGTGGTGTAGATGGAAGAGGAAAGACCGTACCCAGGGGCATTCGCCATCTCGATCGCCTCGTTCAGCGACTGATAGCTGGCCACCCCGACGAGCGGCCCGAAAGTCTCCTCCATGAAAATCCGGTCACCGGGGCGTACGCCGTCGACCACCATTGGGTGGTAATACAGCCCGGTGCTCGGGTCACCAACGAAGCCGTCTCGCGGATTGTCTTTCGTGATCCTGCCGTACACCGTCTGGACTGCGTGGTGCGGCTGGACCCAGCCCAGAAACTCCTCGAAGCGTTCCGCAAACTTGGCGTCCATCATCGGCCCCATCAGCACGTCCTGAGTCGGATCGCCAACCCCGGCGGCAGCCACGGCCGCATTGAACCGTGCCAGGAACTGATCATGGACTGACTCGTGCACGATGACCGTGCCAAGCGAGGTGCAGCGCTGCCCAGCAGTGCCGAAACCCGAGAAGAGCGCACCCTCCACGGCAAGATCAAGATCGGCGCTCGGAGTAACGATCAGCGGGTTCTTGCCGCCCAGCTCCAAGCACGCTGTCTGCAGATAACGCCCGGTCAGAGCTCCAATCTCCCGGCCGACAGCAGAGGAGCCAGTGAAGCCGACCTTGTCGACGAGGCCAGCTTCCAGCGCTTGCTCCAGCCCTGAGAACGTCGCGGCGCCGCCGGCGTGTACGACATTGAAGACCCCATCCGGCAGTCCGCCACCTCGGACGAAGAGTTCGTGAAATGCTGCGCTGCTGACTGCTGAGTATTCGGCGGGCTTCCAAACGACGGTGTTGCCCGCCAGCAGCGCGGGCACGATGTACCACGCCGGCACGGCCACCGGAAAGTTCCCGGCGGTGATCACTACGACCGTGCCGACTGGCCGGCGGAAGGTGAACAACTGCTTGTCCGGCATCTCGCTCGGCACGGTTTGCCCGTAGAGCCGCCGGCCTTCACCGAGGAAGAAGTCGCAGGTGTCGATGATCTCGCGTACCTCACCCAGCGCTTCTCCGTACGGCTTGCCGATCTCAGCAGTGACCAGCCGTGCAAGCGCCTCCGCATTGTCCTCGACCAGTCGGCCGATGTGTGCGATGGCGCGGCCTCGGATCGGCGCGGGTATCGCCGCCCACTCTTCCTGTGCCTTCTTGGCTGACTCGGCGGCCCTCACGAAGGTGGAGGCATCGCCGAAGGACACCTCACCGACAACCTCGTCAGGGCGCGCCGGATTCGTGCTCGGCAGCGTACGGCCACCGGGCACTGGTGCGCCATCGATTACTGAGGTCACCAACCCGCGACGCTCGGGCGGTCTCAGGGCGATCGCCTCCCCTGACGTAGCTTCATTCACGAGTACTGCAGCTCCTTGCTCGCGACGCGTATCACGGAGCGGCGGGTCGCTCCGAGCGCCTCGTCAATCTCATCCTGACTCACTGATAGCGCAGGACGGAAGCGGATCGAACGCTCGCCACAAGGCAGCACGATGACCCGCTCCTCAACTCGCAGATCGGTGACCACGGCATCCCGCTCTTCGCGGCTTTCCAGGTCGAAGGCGACGAAGAGACCGCGACCGCGGACGTTGCTGATCAGGCCCCACTCATCGCGAAGCTCCTCGAGCCCGGCCACCAGTTGCTCACCCTTCGGCCCCGCCTGCTCGATGAGGCCCTCAGCCTCGATGATCTCCAGGGTCCGGCGTGACCGAACCATGTCGACCAGCCCGCCACCCCAGGTGGAGTTGATCCGTCCGGAGACGTTGAATACGTTGTCTGGCACCTCGTCGACCCGGCCGCCGGCCATGATGCCGCCGACCTGCGCCTTCTTGGAGAACGCGACGACATCGGGTTGGATACCCAGCTGCTGATACGCCCAGGCAGTTCCGGTGGTGCCAACTCCGGTCTGCACCTCGTCCAGAATGAAGAGCGCATCGTGGGCATGCACCAGCCGGAGCATGGCCTGCAGGAACTCCGGTCGTATGTGGTTGTCGCCGCCCTCGCCCTGGATCGGCTCGGCAATGAACCCCGCAATGTCGTGTGGATTCTCCGCAAACGCACGCTCCGCTTGACGCAGGGCGCGTTCCTCCGCCGCGATTACTTCCTCGAGATGATCACTGAGCGGATGCGTGATCGCCGGCACGTCGATCCTCGGCCAGTTGAACTTCGGGAATCGGTCGGTCTTGTTGGGTTCGGTGTTGGTCAGCGACAGGGTGTAGCCGCTCCGGCCGTGGAAGGCGTGCGTCAGGTGCATGATCTGGGTGCCCAGGTTTCGGTCGCGCCCAGCGGCCTCGTTCTTCCGGCTCTTCCAGTCAAAGGCGACCTTGAGGGCGTTTTCAACGGCCAGCGCTCCGCCCTCGATGAAGAACAGATGGGGGAGCGCGGGATCGCCGAGCACACGTACGAACGTCTCGACGAACTCGGCGTAGGCAGTGCTGTACATGTCCGGATTTGCCGGCTTGTTGACAGCGATCTCGGCAAGTTCGGCCATGAACGTCAGGTCGTCTGCGATGCCGGGCGGGTTGAGCCCGAGCGGAGCTGAGGCGAAGAAGGTGTACATGTCGAGATAGCGCTGCCCGGTTTGGGCATCGAGTAGCCGGCTACCTCGGCTGCGCCGCAGATCGAGAACCAGCTTCATACCGTCGGTCAGAACGTGCCGCGCAAGCACCTCCCGCACCTCCGACGGCTGGAGGTGGGTCTGTTCGGCCATTGGAACTCCTTCCCCGAGCAAAAAAAATCCATGTGACCCCCACACAGGTGCCATAGATTCTAACGCAGATACGCCGATTTGCGCCAATATGGCGAAGGCTGAATGGAGGAAGTCGTGCATACTCCGGTCCAGCTGGTTTGCCGGTCTACTGGAAGGAGGATGTCGTGAGTCCCAGGGCTGCCGACGTCTCCGACCGGATGGTCGCCAGGAGGGAGCGCGCCTCGGCCCGAGCGGTCATCAGGTTTGCGCTGTGGGCGGCAGGCAGATGTGCCTCGAGGTAGCACTTGAGCTTCGGTTCGGTTCCTGAGGGTCGGACTACGACCCTGACCGTTTGGCCACTGATCAGCACCGCATCGGTGGGTGGCAGATCGGCACCACCATGGGCCAGATCGACCACCGAGGTGGGTTGCCCAGCAAGCATTCCTGGCGGCTGCGCCCGAAGCCGGGCCATGGCCGCCGTGATGATCTTGGGATCCTGGACGCGTACCGACAGCTGATCGGTCTCGTAGACCCCGTAGCGGCGTGCGATCTCGTCCAGCCGGTCTGTGATGCTCCGTCCCTCCGCTTTCAGGCCAGCAACGAGCGTCAGCACCCGTACCAGCGCGGATATGCCGTCCTTATCACGCACCGCTTCGGGATCGACGCAATAGCCAATCGCTTCCTCATAGCCGTACGCGAGGCCAGGCGCCCGTGCGATCCACTTGAATCCGGTCAAGGTGTAGACGAAGGGTTGACCGTACGCGGTAGCTATGACCGAGAGCAGGGAACTGGAGACGATCGAACAGGCGTACGTCCCGAGTACGCCGCGCCGTAGCGCGTCCTCGCCAAGCAGCACACCGAGCTCGTCACCGCGTAGCATCCGCCACTCTCCATCCACCACCGCGGCAACCGCGCAGCGGTCGGCATCCGGATCGTTGGCGATCACCAGGTCCGCGCTGATCTGCCGTGCCCGAGCTAGAGCCAGGTCGATGGCACCGGGTTCCTCTGGGTTCGGAAATGGCACCGTCGGGAACCTCGGATCCGGGTTGGCCTGCTCGGCAACCACAGATGCAGCAGGAAACCGGCACGCATCGACCGCGCGCTCCACCAGTGGGCCGCCCACGCCGTGCAGTGGGGTGTAGACCCAGCGAAGTTCTCGCGGCGCGTCAGGTGGTACGAGGGACGTGACCCGATCCAGATAGGCGGCTACCAACTCCTCTCCGAGGACTGCGTAGGACTGGGAGCGTGGCACGTCGTCCAGGCTGTGCTTGGCGACCTCCTCAATCCTGGAGGAGATGTCAACGTCGGTGGGCGGGACGATCTGCGAGCCGTCGCCGAGAAAGACCTTGTAACCGTTGTCCTGAGGCGGATTGTGCGACGCGGTGATCACGACGCCGGTCACACAGCCCAAGTGGCGGATCCCGAAGGCCACCACGGGTGTCGGCAACGGCTCTGGGGTGATCAAGGTCTGGAAGCCGGCACCCGACATGATCTCTGCCGTGTCTCGAGCGAAGACATCAGAGTTGTAGCGCGCATCGAAGCCGATGATCACTTTTCCGCCAGCCAGACCATGATCAAGAAGGTAGCTGGCCAGCCCGGCGGTCGTCTGCCCCACAACGACCCGATTCATGCGATTCGGTCCTGGACCGAGCGCCCCGCGAAGCCCGGCCGTGCCGAACTGGAGTCGGGAAGAAAACGCGTCCACAAGCTCAGCCATCGCGCGGGCGTCTCCCGAGTTGGCTGCTACCAGGAGATCGTCCAGCTGCAGCCGAGTCTGCGGATCCGGGTCCTGCTCAGTCCAACCAGCGATTGCGCGCGCGAGGTCGTCGGAGAGAGCCGGCGCATTTGATGTCACAGTGCCGCCGCGATGCCGGCGAGTAGCCGCCGCAGCCGCGGCGCAGCTTCCCGCCCGGCTTCCAGCACCTCCTCATGGCTGAGTGGTTGCGGCGAGATGCCCGCTGCCAGATTGGTGACGAGGGAGATGCCGAGCACTTCTGCGCCCATCTCCCGTGCAGCGATGGTTTCGAGCGTGGTTGACATGCCCACCAGGTCTCCGCCGAGCACCCCGGCCATCCGCACCTCTGCCGGAGTCTCGAATTGGGGTCCCCCAAACTGCACGTAGACCCCGTCCGGCAGCCCTGGATCGACCGACCGCGCAAGATCACGGAGCCGCGCCGAGTAGGCCATGGACAGGTCGATGAAGCGCGCACCGGTCAACGGAGTGGTGCTCGTCAGGTTGATGTGGTCGCGGATCAGCACCGTTGAGCCGGGTGCCCAATCCACGTTCAGACCACCGCATCCGTTCGTCAGCACGATGACATTGGCGCCCGCACACACGGCCGTGCGTACCCCGTGCACCACCTGGTCTGGCCCTTGGCCCTCGTACAAGTGGGTACGGCCAGTGAAGATCGCCGCGGTCCTGCCCGTTGGCGTCGAGGCGATCCGGAGCGCTCCTCCGTGACCAACGACTGTGGGCTTCGCGAAGCCCGGCAGCTCGGCTAGCTCGCAACTGCCCATCGGCTGACCAAGATCATCAGCGGCGGCCGACCATCCGGACCCCAGCACGAAAGCGACGTCAAGCTGCGCGATGTCGAAGCGTTCAATGATGGCTGATGCAGCGACCTTGGCGAGGGCGTACGGGTCGGACGGCAAGCCAGCATTGGGCATGGTCGCACTCTAATCGCGGGAGGATCGCCAGTCCCTCGACGCCACGTGGCTCGTTCTTGCTTCCCACCCCATTTGGCGGCCAGCCGTCCATGGTTTGCGGGGCGACAGTGTCGGTGCTGATCTGTACGTTCTTCCTTGTTTGGTTGGGTTTTCGGGGAAGGCGCGCATGTTGAGCACGAATGTGCAGGTGTTGAGAACCTGGCCAGGACTGGTCCGGACGTTCCCGCAGGAACGGTTCAGCCGGCTGCGGCGGTGTGTCAGGTTGAGGGGGTGGCTGGCCTGCGACAGCGCGGTGTTGGGCGCCATCGTTGACAAACATGGTGGCGCATCATGTGATGCCGTGGAGTCTGGGTGGCCGCACCGATTTAGATAAAACCGCACTTCCTCCGGTTCGCCAGGCTCGGCAGGCCAGAATGGATTGATGGCGGCGCTGCTCTGCACCATCGCACGCCATCCCGTACTGGCGTTCATGGTGCTCGGCCTCGGCGCTGGCTTCCTGACCGCGGCGATCCGGCCGATTGCAGAAGCCGACGTCCTGCCGTACGGCCTGCCCCTGTACGGATTCTTGGGTACGGTGCTCGGCGTCGGATTAGGCGCATTTGTGGTCACCGCGGCGCTCGCAGGCCGTGAAGGCGTCGTTGATCTTGCTCGGCGCAGTGTGCGGTGGCGGGTCCCGGTGCGCTGGTATCTGGTCGCACTGCTCACCGTTCCGGTCGGAGCGACGCTTATTTCACTCGCCATCTACGGCCCACAAGCGCTCGCGTCGCCAGCCGGTGGCTGGCCGCGAGCGCTGGCGGAGGTCGCCGCCGTCTTCCTGCTCCAGCTGGTGCTCTTTCAACTTGCCGAAGAGATCGGATTCACCGGGCTCCTCCAGCACCATTGGCAGGACCGGTATCACCCCATGAAACTCACCTTGTACGTCGCGCTGCTGTGGGCGCTGTGGCACGTCCCCGACCACTTCGCCGAAGTAGGCTGGGCGTCGAGGCGCTGATATCGGCACCTGTGGTTTTCGCTATTGGGTTCGTCTCGTTGTTCTTCGCCCGCGCCTTGTTCGTCTGGTTCTACAACCGGACCGGGTACAGCGTGCTGCTGGTGGCGATCTTCCATGCCAGCTTCGATGCCGCAATCAGCCAGCTCTCCTCCGACGTGGTACCGGGGTCGAACACGGCAAGATTCCTGATCTTCACAGCCGTCATCGTTGTTTTCGCGGCGGCGGTGATCATCGCCACCAAAGGCCAGCTCGGGCGAGCCAAAGAGGCTGTTGAAACTCAGGCTGGTGTCTCCGATCTAGACATGTAGCCGGAAGCTGAGAACCGGGCCGCACACCCAACCGCGGTGACATGCGAGGCGATGTGTTGGAGTTGATCGACTCGGCTGGGAAGCCAATTCATTCATGCCGAGGCAACCGAGCAGTGCCGGTTGGCAGCAACGCGGCAGACACGCCTCCCTGGAGTGGCGGCGCTTGAACTTCGATGTGTCCGCGGAGGACGTGGTTCGTAGGATCGGACGGGAGAGAGCGCGTCATGACCGTCAGGTAGCCGCAGGTACCAGACCTTTGGGAGTCGCCATGGACGAGCGCGCAACGACCAACGACCACCACTCCAGCCCAGTTCGCAGGCTCGCCCGCCGTCATCCAATCGCGATGTTCCTTGTCATCGCGCTGAGCCTGTCGTTGCCTGTGATGATCGCCTTCTTGGTCAGCGGCCGGGACGTGTCACCCGGCGCCCTTTTGGGGGTGATCTTCCTGCTGGGCGGCGCCATGTTGGTCACCGCGCTGAGCGAGGGCCGCGCAGGTGTGCGGCGGCTCTTCGCCGGAACGATCCGGTGGCAGATGGGTGTGGCGCGGTTCGTGGTCCCCGTGACCGCGGTGCCGTTGTTGACACTGCTGGTCGGCGCGCTAGCCGGTACCCTCGTATCGCCGCCCGAGGGCTGGCTCGGCCTCGTTGGATCCTATCTTTTTCAGACCTTCATCTTCGGCCTGCTGATCGTCAACCTGTGGGAAGAGACTGCGTGGCGCGGCTTCAGGTCGACTCATGGCCACGCGTGGCCTGCTGATCGGATCCCTGCTCACCGCTATCCCGTTCTTCGTGTTCCACATCCCGCTCGCCTTCGCCGAACATGGTTTGAACACCACCTGGGACCCCGCTGATGGTGGTACGCCGCGCGCATCATGACACCCATCAGCAGCCGAACCACAATGCCCAAGATCAGCAATCCAGCGATGCCGATCAGTACGGAGAACGCCGACACCTGATCATCGAGGAGCAGCAGCGGGACGTGCACACCGGCGAACGGCAGTGCGGTCAAACCGACGGCCACCACGAAGTTGAAGCGGGCCTCCAAGCGGGTTTGGAGAAAACCAGCCCACACCGTTTCCTCCCACAGATTGATCACCACGACGGCTAGCACGATCGAGCCGAGTTGTCTGATCAACACCTGCCCGAGATCCGCGGTGTGCAACGAGCCTCCGAAGATCAAGCCGAGCAACAGGGCAATCACCGGCAGGCCAACAGCACCACCAACCACCAGCCAATGCCGAACCGCCACCGAAACACCCGAGCAAACAGCACACGCACCCCGGTCCGTCCGTCGGTGATCGACGTGACCCACAAGGCCGGTGGCAGCAAGATCAACAACGTTGCCGCCAGCACGAAAACCTCCACCGGCAGATTGGCACCGGGAATGACGCCATGGAAGGCAAGAACCGGTATCGATAGCAGCAGCCAACTGAGGCCAAGCACGATCACCAAGAATCCAGTCACAAGAGGAGGCAGGTCCAGGAAGACTCCAGCCGGCCCAGACCTACGCCGCCACCCCGACTGGAGTCCCTTCCCCGGTATCGACCCCAGATCCAGTAGTGCGCAAAATTCGCCAAATGTCTAGATACTGGCAGCGATTTATCCGAGATCAATAGCATTTGCGGTAAAACTTCGCTCGGTGTTACGTAAATACGCCAGGCGCGCCGAGAGGAGAAGCCAAGGGCCAGATGACTTGCGCAACGGAGGCTGGCCCCATCTCTCACTCCGTCAGCACACAGCGGCGTTGTTTAGGATCGGTCAGCTCAAGCGGTTGTCTGTGCGGGGCTTGGTCATCTCGGTGTTTGTGCTGATGCCTGGGTTGCTTCGTCGACTTTGGAGCGTCGCCGGAGCAGCGCGATGCCCATGCTCAGCATGAAAACGAAGAAGCCGATGAAGCCGATGCTGGAGATACCCGAGATCACCGTAGAGGCTGGGCTGAGTAGCCCCAACCATCCAGCGAGCGCACCGACGAGCAGGCCAAGCCATCCGATCCACCGCGGCAGCGCGCGGGTGGTAAGGATGGCCACCGCATACAGCGGAACGACCACGCCGAAGCCGAGGAAGTTGCCGGCAGCGTCGGTCACCAGGGCGATGG
>Ga0307316_10000008_pt1 | contig 51599 bp, 52 predicted proteins | sample ER_DNA_356_FD_194504 | JGI IMG/M metagenome (GOLD analysis project Ga0307316, IMG submission 194504) | Bulk soil microbial communities from the East River watershed near Crested Butte, Colorado, United States - ER_DNA_356 | ecosystem: Environmental > Terrestrial > Soil > Floodplain | place... | reverse complement strand
GGTCACGCTCCAGATCAAGGGCAGTGCCGGCAAAGCCGTCAAGGCGACCGTCAAGGTCCTCGGCTAGCTGTCACTGAAGATCGAGTACCGAACGGGAGGGCTTCGGCCCTCCCGTTTTCGTTTCCGGGCCTCTCTAAGCTCAGCTGCCGATGTACGACAAGGCGAAAATCTGGGTCGAGGGTGGGGCCGGGGGCAACGGCTCGATCAGCTTCCGGCGCGAGGCGCATGTGCCACGGGGTGGGCCTGATGGTGGAGATGGTGGGCATGGCGGCGACGTAGTGCTGGTCTGTGATCCCTCGAAGCGGGATCTGGGGGCGCTGAAGGGGAGCAAGCACTTCCGGGCACAGCGGGGGCGCCACGGCGAAGGCTCGAACCGGCAGGGCGGCCGCGGGGAGGATCGGGAGATACCGGTGCCGCCGGGCACTCAGGCGAACGCCGTCGACGGCAGCCGGATCGACTTGGTGACGGCGGGGCAGCGAGCCGTCGTCGCCCACGGCGGGCGCGGAGGGCACGGGAACCGGCGCTTCACGACCTCGACCCGGCAGGCGCCGCGGTTCGCCGAGAAAGGCAGCTCCGGGGAGGCGGACTGGATCGAGCTGCAGCTGAAATTGCTCGCGGATGTGGGCCTAGTCGGCCTGCCGAACGCCGGCAAGTCCTCGCTGCTGGGCCGGCTGACGCGGGCGGCGCCGAAGGTCGCCGACTACCCCTTCACGACTCTCTCGCCGGCGCTGGGGACGATCGAAGGCGAGGAGCGGCAGGCTGTTGTCGCCGACATCCCAGGGCTGATCGAAGGAGCTGCCGAAGGGGCCGGGTTGGGCCACGAGTTCCTCGCCCACGTCGAGCGTTGCTCGATGCTCGTTCACCTTGTCGACGTGGCGCCGATGGAAGGCGATCCGGTGGCCGATTACAAGACGGTGCGGGACGAGCTGACGGCTCATGGGGCTGGGCTGGAGCGTCTTCCGGAGCTGGTGGTCTTGAGCAAGCGCGATCTGCTGCCCAGCGTGGAGATCGAGGCGGCGGTGCGGGAGTGGGAGGAGCGACTCGGGGGAGGGACGCTTGGCGTGATGGCGGTCTCCTCGGCCACCGGGGAGGGGCTCGACGATCTACGTCAGCGGATCCTCTCCGAGCTGCCCGAGATCGTCCCGGCCGTTGCGTCTGAGGCGACCGAGGTCGATCAGGAATTCGAGGCCGAGCACCGCGTCTACCGCCCTGCCGGCGAGGGTGGCTACTGGGTCGAACGCGAGGAGGACGGCGCCTTCCGTGTCCTCGGCCGCGGCGTCGAGGTGCTGTTCGAGCGCCACGACACCAAAAACGAGGAAGCGCTCGCCTACCTGGAGCAGAGGCTGCGTGAGATCGGCGTCATCGCCGCCCTCAGCCGCGCTGGGTTCGAGCCCGGCGACGACGTTCGCATTGGCGAGCACGAGTTCGAGCTGTTCCCATGAGTTTCAGCTGAGGCTGGAGAGACCGGCGGCGACGGCGAAGCCGAGGACGGTGACGAGTCCTGCGCCGCGGCCGGCATCGCTGCGGGCGTCGGGGATCATCGAGTCGATCAGCATCACCAGCAGGGCGCCGGCGGCGAAGCCGTCGATCGCCGCCTTCGGTTCTCCGGACACTGCATCGGCCACCAGGTAGCCGACGACGGTGGCGACGGCGCAGATCACCGCCACCAGCACCCATAGCCGCAGGACCGCCTCCCGGGATCGTCCCGCCTGGCGCATGTCGCTGGCCGAGCCGAGCGACTCCGGCAGGTTGGAGACGAAGATCGCGACCAGCAGCGAGACGCCGACCCCGGCGCCCGCGGCGATGTTGATCCCCAGCACCAGCTGCTCGGGGATGCCGTCGAGGAAGGCGCCGAGCGCCAAGGCCATGCCGCTCCCCGAGCCCTCTGAGCGACCCTGCCGGCCGCGCCCAGCCGCGCTCCGCCGGGCGATCAGGCCGTCGAGGAAGAAGTAGGTCAGCGCTCCGACCCCGAGCCCGACGCCGGTGATGCCCGCACCGCCGACCTCGATGCCCTCCGCCGCCAGCTCGAAGCTGACGGCGCTGATCAGCGCCCCGGCGCCGAACGAGAGCACGTAGCCGACCTGGCGCTGCGGCCACTTGCGCCCGAAGCTGAGCAGCGCCCCGATGACGAGCGAGCTTGCCGCCAGCGCTCCCCAGCCGATCGCTTCGCCCATCTGGGCTACTTTCCCCCTCGTGACCGTTGTAATCAAGCTCGGGTCTTCGATCGTCGCCGCCGACGACGGCGAGCTGCGCACCGACGTGCTCGATTCGGTCTGCGAGCAGGTGAGCGAGCTGGAGGGTGGAGGAGAGCGCGTGGTGATGGTCACCTCGGGCGCGATCGCGCGCGGAATGCGGCTGATGGAGCTGCCGTCGCGGCCGAAAGCAATGGACGAGCTGCAGGCCGCTTCGGCCGTCGGCCAGGGCGACCTCTTCCGCGCCTACGAGAGCCGCCTCGCGAAGGGCGGGACCCGAGCGGCCCAAGTCCTGCTCACCGCCGCCGACATCGCCGCCCGCACCAACTACCTGAACGCGCGGCAGACGCTGCGGCGGCTGATCGCCTGGGGAGTGGTGCCGGTGGTGAACGAGAACGACACCACCGCCACCGACGAGATCAGCTTCGGCGACAACGACTTCCTCGCTGCCCAGGTGGCGTTGCTGCTCGAGGCGCGGCTGCTGGTCCTGCTGACCAACGTCAACGGGCTCCTCTCCGGCGATCCGCGCAGCGAGCCTGACGCCGAGCTGATTGCCGAGGTCACCGACTTCTCCCAGCTCGAGAGCCTGGAGATCGGCGACCGCACCTCGGTCTTCGGCTCCGGCGGCATGCGCAGCAAGGTGGCGGCCGCCGAGATGGCGAGCGAGGCGGGGATCCCGGCGGTGATCTGCAACGGCACGGAGCAGGGGACGCTGCTCGCGGCCGCCGCCGGCGAGGCGGGCGGCACCCGCTTTGCTCCCGGAGAGGGCAGGACCTCGAGCTTCAAGCTCTGGCTCAAATACGCCAAGCCGGTGCGTGGGCGGCTGGTCGTCGACGCCGGCGCCGCCCGAGTCCTGCGCGAGCGCGGCTCCAGCCTCCTTCCGGTCGGGATCTCGGCCGTCGAGGGCAGCTTCGAGCCCGGCGACGCGATCGACGTCGCCAGCGACGGCGAGACGATCGGCAAAGGGATCAGCGACTACTCCGCCCGTGAGCTGCGGCGGGTGATCGGGATGAAGAGCGAGCAGGTGCGCGAGCTGCTGCCGCACGCCGCCGACGAGGTGGTCCATCGCGACCGCTTCGTGCTGCTCTAGACCCCCCGGTACCCTTTCCCCATGATGGCAGTCACCGAGACCACCGTCGCCGAGAGCTGTGCCGCGGCCAAGCGTGCGGCGCGGCTGCTGGCGACCGCTTCGACGGAGGCGAAGAACGCGGCGCTCGAGGCGACCGCGCGCCTGCTCGAGGAGCGGGCGGACGCGATTCTCGAGGCGAACGGGGGCGATCTCGCCGACGAGCGCGCCGCCGGGCTGACCGAGGCGCTGCGCGACCGCCTGCGGCTGACTCCAGAGCGGGTGACGGCAATGGCTGCCGGAGTGCGCGTGGTGCGGGACCTGGGCGACCCGGTCGGCGAGGAGCTGGAGCGGAAGACCCTGGCCAGCGGCATCGACCTGCGCAAGGTGCGGGTGCCGCTCGGGGTCGTCGCCGTCGTCTACGAGGCGCGGCCCAACGTGACGATCGATTGCGCCGCGCTGACGATCAAGAGCGGCAACGCGATCGTCCTCCGCGGCTCCAGCTACGCCGAGCGCTCGAACGCGGCGTTGGCGGCGGTCGTCCGCGAGGCGCTGGCCGAGGCGGGGTTGCCTGAGGACGCGGTGCTCTCGCTTGGCGGCGGCGGACACGAGGAGTTGGCCGAGCTGGCGATCCAGGAGGGGTTCGTCGACCTGCTGATCCCGCGCGGCGGCGAAGGCTTGAAGGCTGCGATCAAGGCGGTCGCGACGGTGCCGGTGATGTACGCGGCGGCGGGCAACTGCCACGTCTACGTCCACGCCGAGGCCGATCCCGAGATGGCGCGGCGAATCGCAGTCAACGCCAAGGTCCAGCGGCCGGGCGTCTGCAACGCGGCGGAGACGCTGCTGATCGACGCCGCCGTGGCCGAGCGCGTCGGGCCGGCGATCCTCGGCGACTTGGTTGCCGCCGGCGTCGAGCTGGTCGGCGACGAGCGCGCCCGCGCCGTCGCCGGCGAGGTGGAGGTCGGGGCCGCAACCGACGAGGACTGGGACAGCGAGTACCTTGGGCTGAAGTTGGCGGTCGCGGTCGTCGACTCGGTCGAGGACGCGATCGAGCACGTCAACCGCCACGGCACCGGCCACTCGGAGGCGATCGTGACCGCCGACGAGGCGGCTGCCGAGGAGTTCGTCGCCGGCGTCGATGCCGCCGCCGTCTACGTCAACGCCTCGACCCGCTTCACCGACGGCTTCGAGTACGGGATGGGCGCCGAGATCGGCAACTCGACCCAGAAGCTGCACGCCCGCGGGCCGATCGGGATGCGCGAGCTGACGACCTTCAAGTACGTCGCCCACGGCAGCGGCCAGGTGCGTGAGTAGCCCTGACGGCGGTGCGATCGGCGTGCTGGGGTCGGCGTTCAACCCTCCGCACCTCGGTCACCTCGCCATTGCCCAGGAGGCGACCTGGCAGCTGGACCTGGCGGAGGTCATCCTGGTCCCGACCGGCGAGGCGCCGCACAAGCGGATCGCCGACGACCCCGGCGGGGAGCTGCGGATGGAGATGACCCGGCTCGCCGCCGTCGACGACGAGCGCTTCTCCGTCTCGGCCATAGAGGTGGAGCGCGAAGGGCCGTCCTACACGTATGAGACCTTGGAGGCACTTGCAGAGGAACGGGGCGACAGGGAGCTGGTGTTCGTGATGGGTGCGGACGCTGCCGTGGGCCTCGAGAGCTGGCGCAACCCGGAGCGGGTCGTCGAGCTGGCAAGCCTGGCGGTGGCGCGGCGGGCGGGCGTGTCCGACGCAGACGTCGTCGAGGCGATGCGCAGTCTCGGCTGCGAGGGGCGGGCGACGATGCTGCAGATGCCGCAGTTCGGCGTCTCCTCCTCAGCGGTGCGCGAGCGCGCCAAGCAGGGTCGGCCGCTGCGCTACCTGGTCCCGGACGCGGTTGCCGATTTCATCGCCGAGAGGGGGATCTACAGGTGAACGAGGCGCAGTCGGAGGGCTTGGCGCGGCAGCTGGCCGCGATCGCAGACTCGAAAAAAGCCGAAGACCTCGTGGTCTTGGACATGCGCGGACTGGTCGCATACACCGACTTCCTCGCGATCTGCACCGCCCGCGGCGAGCGACAGGCAAAGGCGATCGTCGACGAGGTGCGGCTGCGGGTGAAGCGGGAGACCGGTGTGCTGCCGGGCGGGGTCGACGGCGGCGGTGACGCCGGCTGGACGATCCTCGACTACCTCGACTGCGTCCTCCACGTCTTCACGCCGGACGCCCGGCAGCGCTACGCGCTTGAGGACCTCTGGCACGAGGCACCGCGACTGGAACTCGATCTCGACGCTCCAGAGGCTTCTTCCGCCGCCAGCGCATAACCCCGACACAAATACCGTCCGACCGGCCACTTAGGTTGCCGGTCCATGGGTTTCCGGAGGGGGTTTCTCGGGTATCGCCGCGCCGAAGTAGAGGACGCGATCTCGGCGAGAGATGCGCGGATTCTCGGGCTCGAGTTGACGGCTGACGCCCAGCGCGCCTCGCTCGCAGAGTTCGAAAGCGAGACCGCCCTGCTCTCCGGGATGGTGCTGGAGCGCGAGCGGGAGATTCGCTGCCTGAACGAGCGGCTGCGCGAGGCGAACGAGTGCCACGATCGCAGCATCGCCTCCCTCGACGCGATCACCTCGCGGCTGGAGGAAGTCGAAGCGCAGGCGCGTGGGCAGGCGACCCGGATCCGGATGAAAGCCCTGCGCGAGGCGGTCGAGGTCAGCAAAAAGGTGAAGGAGCTGACCGAGATGGAGCCGGCGCTGCGATCCGAGGCAGGAGCCGAGGCGCCCGCGGGGGCCACGGCAGTTGACGAGGGTCTCTACAAGGGCCAGGTCAAGCTCGAGATCGGCCCCCTCGGAGACTTCTCCCAGCTCGTCGGCTTCGAGGATGCCGTCGGCCAGATCGGAGCCTCGGAGATCAAGGTCGACCGCTTCTCCGAGGGCCGCGCCACCTTTTCGATGCGGCTCGACCAGCCCACCGACCTGCTGAGCGAACTCGAAGAACTCTCGAACCTCGACTTCAAAGTCCGCCACACCGCCCCGGACAACCTGATCCTCGACGTCGACGACGAGGGCCCCGAACAGCGGGCGGCATAGGAGTCGGTCCTTTTTTTATGTCCGATACGAAATGTATAGTCCGACAGACGATGGAGCACAATCCGAACCACAAGGGGAATGTCGCGGAGCTGGCATTTGCTGCCGAGGCTGCCCGTCTCGGGCTTGAGGTCTATTCGCCCATGACCGAGCACGGGCGCGCAGATTTGGTGCTCGGGATCGACGGCCGTCTCCTTCGGGTCCAATGCAAATGGGCGAATCGAAAGGGCGATGTCGTGTCCGTCAACCTTGCGACCAGTCGTCGAAGCGGGGACGGGCACGTTCGGACTACTTATACGGCGGACGAAATCGATGCGATCGGCGCCTACTGCGAGGAGCTCCGGAGCTGCTTCTTGATCCCCATCGCTAAAGCCGCTGGAAAGTGCGCTATGCACCTACGATTGGCCCCGCCAAGAAACGGACAGCGCGCAGCACTAAACTGGGCGGAGCAATACCGACTTGGGGCTGTAGCTCAGCTGGCAGAGCGCTGCCGTGGCACGGCAGAGGCCAGGGGTTCGAATCCCCTCAGCTCCACTCCTCAAGCCGAAAGCGCGCCGGCGGTCGAGACCGTCGGCGCCCACCAGTTCCGCAACCACTTCGGCTATTACATGGAGCAGGCGGCGCAAGGCACGGAAGTCTTAGTCTCCAAGCGCGGTCGGCCCTTCGTGCGCCTCCTCGGATCGGATGGCGAATCGCCACTCGAGTCACCCGGACCGGAAGAAGAGATTCGCTAGGCTCTTGAGCCCATGCCGAGGATCTTCAAGCTCGCCTGTCCACCATCTCTGCGGCTAGCGCTGCGGGCCCGGCAGGCTTCCTCGGCGCGGCTCTAGCCGCCTCCGCGTTTCAACCTCATTCGTCTTCGTTTCCGGGGCAAGAACCCTGTGCTCGCCTGCAAGACGGCGAAATCCGAGATACCGAAATACGCATAGCGCGGTTTTCCCATCGCGCGTTGAGTTCACCTCTATGGACCTGGCAGGGGCAGGCCAATTCCCTGCGCTAGATGCCGCGCCGCGACGACCCCCAAGTAGGCCTCGGGAAGGCCATCCGCCAGCTTCGGAACGAGGCTCAGCTGAGCCAGGAAGCGCTGGGCGAAAGGGCGAACATTCACCCGACCTGGATCTCGCACATCGAGTCCGGGCGGATCAACCCGACCTGGGGTAACGTGCGCCGCATCGCCAGAGGCCTCGACGTGAAGCTGCCGCGCCTCGCTGAGCTGGCGGAAAAGCTCGAGCGCGAGCTGAGCAGCACCTGACTCAAAACCTCGCGCGTCGCTGCCGATGCTCTAGGCGATGAGTGCAGCGAATCAGCACGTGTTCTCGCACGGGATGCAGGACACGCGGGAGACCCTCGGGGCCTGGAGTCGGCACCCGGGGCAGGTCCTGGGCGGTTGGATCGCGCTCAGCCTGAGCATCGCGCTGACGCTGCTGGCGGGGGTCTGGGTCGTCTCCGGCCTGCTCACGCCGGACCTGACGCCGGTCCACCTTCCCGGGTTCACCGAACCGTCCGAACCGTCTGACCTGCTGCCGATTCTCTACCGCAACTCGCTGGTTCTGGCGTTGCACGGCACCGCCTGTATCGCCGGATTCATCGCCGGCGCCTCGATGCCGATCGCCGCCGCCCAGCGCAGCGGCATCTCGCGCTGGATCCACGTCAAGGCAGGCGAGCTGGCGATCCTCTTCGTCTGCGCGGTCACCCTCTTCTCGCTTTCGACCCAGGCCCTCTACCTCGGCTTCCAGGGCTCGACCATCGCCCACCAGCTAAAAATCTCCCGCTTCGACCTGATCCTCAGCGTCCTCCCGCACGCGATCCCCGAGCTGACCGCGCTCTTCCTGCCGCTAGCCGCCTGGCTGATCGCCAGCCGTCGCGGCGAGTGGAACCAGCTCCTGGCCGCAACCTTGGTGACGGTGCTGCTGGCGATTCCGACGCTGATCCTGGCGGCGACGATCGAGGTCTACATCTGGCCGCACATCCTCCAGAGCCTCGCGCCGGTCGAACACCCCTTCACCTTCTAGTTCCCGGGCGCGGCTGCTCGGCGTCCGCCGCGTAAGATCGCCGCTCGATGACCGGTTACGACCCGAAGGCGATCGAGCGCAAGTGGCAGCAGGTCTGGGCCGAGGAGAAGACCTGGGAGGTGGCGAACCCGGGCCGGCCGGGCGCTGACGAGGCGAAGCCGAAGGCCTACGTGCTGGAGATGCTGCCCTATCCCTCCGGCGAGCCCCACGTCGGCCACCTCAAGTGCTACGCGGTCGGCGACGCGATCGCTCACTTTCGCCGGCGTCATGGTTTCGAGGTGATCCATCCGATGGGCTACGACTCCTTCGGCCTGCCGGCGGAGAACAACGCGATCAAAACCGGCGAGCCGCCGCGGGTCGCCACCGAGCGCTCGATCGAGTCCTTCCGCCGCCAGTTCCGCGAGTGGGGCATCTCGATCGACTGGAGCCGCGAACTCGCGACCCACACGCCCGAGTACTACCGCTGGACCCAGTGGATCTTCCTGCAGCTGTTCGAGAAAGGCCTCGCCTACCGGGAAGCGGCGGAGGTCAACTGGTGCCCGAAAGACGCCACGGTGCTGGCCAACGAGCAGGTTGTCGACGGCCGCTGCGAGCGCTGTGGGACCGAGGTGATCCAGAAAAACCTCGAGCAGTGGTTCTTCCGCATCACCGACTACGCCGACCGCCTGCTCGCCGACTTCGAGGCGCTCGAGTCCTGGCCCGAGCACGTGATCACGATGCAGCGCAACTGGATCGGCCGCTCCGAAGGTGCCGAGGTCGTCTTCCGCTGCGAGGAGGTCGACCTCGACTTCCCAGTCTTCACCACCCGGCCGGACACCCTCTTCGGCGCCACCTTCTTCGTCCTCGCTCCTGAGCATCCGGAGCTGGAGCGGCTGGTCGCCGGCACCCCGGCCGAGGAGGAAGCGCGCGAGTACGTCGACCGCGTCGGACGCGAGTCGGCCGAGGAGCGTGGGGCGGAGGACCGCGAGAAGACCGGCGTGCCGCTCGGGCGCAGCGTCGTCAACCCCGTCAACGGCGAGTCGATTCCGATGTACGTCGCCGATTACGTGCTGATGGAGTACGGGACCGGCGCGATCATGGCGGTGCCAGGGCACGACGGCCGCGACTACGAATTCGCCCAGAAGTTCGGCTTGCCGGTGAAGCGGGTGATCGAAGGCGAGGACCCGGAGACCGCCCGCGACGAGCAGGGGCTGCCCTTCGCCGGTGACGGCGAGATGACCAACTCCGGGCGGTTTGACGGCAAGCACAACCGCGAGGCCTACGAGGAGATCGTCACCTGGCTGCAGTCAGAGGGTCGCGGCAAGCCCGCCGTCAACTACCGCCTGCGCGACTGGCTGGTCTCGCGCCAGCGCTACTGGGGTGCGCCGATCCCCGTCGTCTACTGCGACGCCTGCGGGATCGTGCCGGTGCCCGAGGAGCAGCTGCCGGTCGAGTTGCCGGAGATCGAGGACTACGCGCCGCAGGGGAAGAGTCCGCTGGCTGCCGCCGAGGACTGGGTCGCCACCGAGTGCCCGCGCTGCGGCGCCGCCGCCCGCCGCGAGACCGACACGATGGACACCTTCGTCGACTCCTCCTGGTACTTCCTTCGCTACCTGGACGCTCACAAAGGCGATGCTGCCTTCGACCGCTCCGCCGCCGATCACTGGATGCCGGTCGACCAGTACATCGGCGGCGTCGAGCACGCGATCCTGCACCTGATGTACGCGCGCTTCTTCACCAAGGCCCTGGCCGACCTCGGCCACCTCGGCGTGCAGGAGCCTTTCGCCAATCTCTTCACCCAGGGGATGATCACCCGCGACGGGGCGAAGATGTCGAAGTCGAAGGGCAACACGGTCAGCCCCGGCGACTACGTCGAGCGCTACGGCGCCGATACCGCCCGCACCTACGTCTGCTTTATGGGCCCACCCGAGCGGGGCGGCGACTGGACCGACGAGGGGGTGGAGGGCGTGAACCGCTTCCTCTCGCGGCTCTGGAGGCTTTGCGAGGAGGTCGGGGAGAGGACTCAGGCGGGTGAGCCAGACGCCAAGGCCGGGGGAGAGGCGCGGGAGCTGCTCGCGAAGGGCCATTGGGCGATCGACAAGGCGACCCGCGACTTCAACCGCGGCTTCCAGTTCAACACCGTGATCTCCGCCGTGATGGAGCTGGTCAACGACGCCTACCGGCTCAAGGACGGGCTCTACGGGACGCCAGCGGGTGGGTCGTCCATGCGCTTCGCCACCGCCACCGCCGCCTCGCTGATCTTCCCCTTCGCGCCGCACCTCGGCAGCGAGATCTACGAGCGCCTGACGGGGGAGCGGGTTTGGGAGCAGCCGTGGCCCGAGGCCGATCCCGAGCTGCTGATCAGCGACACGGTGACGCTGGTGGTCCAGGTCAACGGCAAGCTCCGCGACCGGATCGAGGCGCCGGCGGAGGCGCCGAAGGAGGAACTGCTGCGGCTGGCGCGCGAGAGCGACAAGGTTGCCCGCCATATCGACGGCCAGCAAATAGTCAAGGAAATTGTAGTTCCGGGCAAGCTGGTCAACCTGGTGGTTCGATAGCGCCCTTCGCAGGGGTGCCAAGGTCTGCTAGAAAGCCGCCGAATGCTGGTCAGGAGACTTGAAGAAGCCGCGGTGGAGGAATGGCACCGTCTGCGCGCCCACGTGCTGATGGACGCGGGCGAACTCGGCTCGCGCAACCTGTCTGTCACCTGGGTGACGGTGCCGGGCGGGGCGAAGCAGACCCTGCACTCATCAGCCGAGGCCGAGCAAGCCTACGTCGTCGTCCGCGGCCGCGGCACGATGTCGGTCGCCGGCGACACCCAGGAGGTCGGCGAAGGGGACCTGATCCTCGTCCCGCCGGCGACCGAGCACTCGATCGGCAATGGAGGAGACGCGGATCTCGCCTGCGTCTCGATCCAGTCGCCGCCCGTAGCCGCTGCCGAGCTCTACAGCGACCAGCTGGCCGAGGTAGCCGGCTACGACGATGACGATGACTACTAGTCGTCGTTAGTCACACCTTCGCGCGGATCCCGTCTCTGAAGATTTGAACTGTGCGCGCCACGTGCGCGTCCGGGCCGTCGATGATCGCGGCCGATGCCGGAGCTGAGCCGCAATCAGGTTGTCGTCTACGCCGCGATCGCGGTGGCGCTGCTGCTGGTCGGGGCTCGGGCGATCCGCGGCGAGGGCAGCACCGATGCCTCCTTTGCCGCGGCTGACTCGGGTCGATCCTCTGGTTCCGGCTTCTCGGTAAGTGGCGAGAGCGGTGACCTGGTCGTGGACGTCACTGGTGCGGTGCGGCGACCCGGCGTCTACCGAATGCCGGCCGGCAGCCGCGTCAACGATGCGGTTCAGCGCGCCGGGGGTCCGAGCGCCAAGGCCGAACTGGAAGTTGTCAATCTGGCGGCGCGGCTGGCCGACGGGCAGCAGGTAGTGGTGCCCGAGCAGATCGCCGCAGGCGCTGCCGCTCCTACCGCCGCGGCCGCCGAAGACGGCCCGATCAGCCTTGGCACGGCCACGGTCGGCCAGTTGGAAGAAATCGACGGGATCGGCCCGGTGACCGCGGGCGACATTGTCGATTTCCGAGACGAACACGGCGGCCTCTCCTCGATCGATCAGCTCGACCAGGTGCCGGGCATCGGCCCGGCGACGATGGAGGCGCTGCGGGAGCGGCTGCAGCCGTAGGCGGCTCGAGTGCGCTCGCCGCGGCCGTCCCTGCCGATCCTGCTCGCAATCGCGCTCCTTGTCGCGCTCGCGCTGTCCGACAGCACGGGGATTCGGCAGCGGGCATCCGCGGGGCTTGCGCATGGCATGCCGACACGCGAGGCCGCACTGGCGCGGGGCTTCGTGCTCGGGCAGGACGAGGGGATCGACGAGACGACGAAAGAAGACTTCCGCCGGGCGGGTCTCAGCCACCTGCTGGCGGTCTCCGGGGAGAACGTGACCCTGCTGGCTCTGCTGTCGCTGCCGTTGCTCGGCTTGCTCGGCATCCCTCTGCGCGAGCGACTGGTTTGGATGCTGGGTCTCATCGCCGTCTACGTGCCGGTGGCGGGGGCGGGGCCATCGATCCAGCGGGCGGGAGTGATGGGCGCCGTGGGACTGCTGGCGACGCTGGAGGGCCGACGCAGCTCGCGCCTCTACGCGCTAACGCTGGCGGCAGGAGTGACGCTGGCACTGAATCCCGGTGTCGCTGCTGACATCGGCTGGCAGCTCAGCTTCGCTGCCGTCCTCGGCATCCTCCTGCTCGCGACGCCGCTGCGTCGGGCGATCGTGGCGCGACTGGGTGACGCGCCCTGGCGTCGGACCCTCGCGGAGGGACTGGCCGTCACGATCGCCGCCACCCTGGCGACCGCCCCGTTAATCGCCTTTCACTTCGAAACGCTCTCAACGACGACGCTGGTCGCCAACGTTCTGGCGATGCCCGCCGTTGCACCGGCGATGTGGCTCGGGATGTGCAGCGCCGGGCTGGCGCAGGTGCCAGGCCTGCCCCTGGAGCCGCTGAACGGTCTCAACGCGCTGCTGCTGGGTTACATCGCCCAGGTTGCCTCCTGGTGTGCTGCTCCGCGGTGGGCGGAGGTGCACGTTCACCTCGATGGCGCCGGCCTCGCGGGCGCCTACCTCGGCATCGCCGCAGCGGCTCTGGCGGTTCTCCACTTGCGCCGTCGCCGGCTTCTCCGCCCGACGCTGCGAGCGACGGCGGCGGCAGCGGCGGTGCTGCTGGCGCTCCTGGCCGGTTTACCGGGAGGGAGCGGCGCCGCGGCGCCCACCGGTGGCCTACGCGTCGAGGTCCTGGACGTAGGGCAGGGCGACGCCATCCTCTTCCAGTCCGCCAACGCGCCCGCGGTCCTAGTCGACGGAGGACCCCCTGGCGATGACCTCGCCCGCAAGCTGGCCGATGCTGGGGTCACCGAGCTTGGCGCGGCGGTCATCACCCACGACCAGTCAGATCATGCCGCCGGGGTGGAGGAACTGCTCGGCCGCCTGCCGATCGGGCGGTTGATCTACGGCCGCCTCCAACGCGGCACGTTGGCGCAGGCCGATGCCGCCGGGGTCGAGCCGGAGCGTGTTGCCGCAGGAGGCGAGCTGCGGTCCGGCGGTTTGCGTCTGCAGGTTCTCTGGCCGCCCCGAGAGCTGCTGGCCGAAGCCGCGCCAGGTGAAGACCCCAACGTCCTGGCCCTGGTGATGGAGGCGCGCTGGCGCGACTTCACGATGCTCCTGACCGCCGACGCGGAGGCCGAAGCCGTCCCGCTCGACCCCGGACCCGTCGACGTCCTCAAGGTTGCCCACCACGGCAGCGACGACGCCGGCTTGGCGGACCTGCTGGACCGGATTCGACCACAGCTCGCGGTGATCTCGGTCGGCGAGGACAACCCCTACGGGCACCCGACCGGCGCCACGCTCAACACCCTGGCTGGGCATCGGGTGCCGACGCTGCGCACCGACCAGGACGGGGACGTCGTCATCGACGTGATCGGTAACTCGTTCCGCGTGGACGGATAACCGAATCGATACTTGAGGAAGCCGATCCAATCGCTTCTCAGGCGTGGTCCGGGTGCCGATGCACGAACTGGTGCGCTCCACTCTCCACAGCAGGCTGCTCTCCGCGATCCGGCTGCCCAGCTTTGCCGGAACCGGCCTGCCTGAACGAATGCGCAGCATCAGCTTCGCGTTGATGGGGCTGACCGCGGCGGCCGGCCTCTCCCTCGTCGCGATCTTCGCCCAGCCGAGCTTCTCGCTGCTCTCGCCGGCGCCTCTCCCCGACGAACCTTCGCTCGGCGAATCGATCGGCAGGGCCGAAAGGCTGCCGAGCGCGCACGCGGCGGTCGCCTTGACCGTTGCCCGGCCGGTGCCGGCGCGGCGGGAAGATGGCGGCTCGGATGCTGGAACTTCTCCGGGAGGCACGCCCGCTTCGGCCGGAGGCGGGGACGCAGCCCAGCCGGCGCCGGTCGAAGCCGGGGCTCCGGCTCCGGCAGGCACGCCTGTGCCTGGAGGTGGAAACAGCGGCGGCAACGGTGGAGGCGGGAACGGAACGGAGACCGGAGGTGGATTAAGTCCGGCTCCTACCGCCGCCTCGCCGCAGCCAAGCGCTTCGCCTTCCGCTCCGGCTCCCTCCCCTCAGCCGTCCAGCCCGAAGCCGGAAGCGACCACCTCGGCACCGAAGCCCGAACCGGCCCCCGCACCGGGGAACTCTTCTTCCACCGCTGCCGCCGAACACGCCAGCGAACGCGGGATCGAAGCCTCCGCGAGCTCGGGACCGGCTTCGAGCAGCCCCGTAGCCGCCTCGGCGGGCACGTCAGAATCCTCGTCTTCGCCGGGCAACGGCAACGGGCTCGCCAAAGGCCACGACAAGTAGACGCAGCGGACGAGCCGCCGCGAGATCTAGACTCGCCGCATGGCGATGGAGATGAAGCCGCTGTACCTGATCGCCGGCACCGACGGCGCGAAAATCGACGCCACCCGGGCGCGCCTGCGCACTCGCGCCGAAAGCGAGGCGGGCTCGGCGGCGCTGGAGGTGTTCGAGCCGGGCGAGGGGAAGGGAATGCCCGATCACGAGGCGCTGCTGGCGGCGATCCCGGCGATGTCGCTGATGGGGACGCGGCGCTACCTGCTCGCGGACGGGATCGAGCGCTGGCGCGACAAGCAGCTGGAGCCGGTCTTGGCGGCGCTGAAGGAGCTGCCGCCGGACCTGACCCTGGTCCTGATCTGCCGCGATAAGGCAGGGGCGAAGCTGACGAAAGCCGTCAAAGGCGCCGGCGGCGAGATCCACGAATTCGAGGCGCCGAAGGCGCGGGAGATGCCGCGCGTCCTCGTCGCCGAGGCGCAGCGGCTTGGCTTCCGCCTCGATCCGGCTGCGGCGCGGATGCTGGTCGAGCGGATGGGCGCCAACCCGCAGCGACTGCGCAACGAGCTCGAGCGGCTGGCGCTGTGGGCCGGGGAGGGGGGAGAGGTCTCCGCCGGAGACCTGCAGGAAATGGTTGCCGACACTTCCGAGGCGGCTGTCTGGTCGCTCTCCGACGCCTTGATTGAAGGCGACGCACCCTCGGCGTTGCAGATCGGCGAGCGGCTGATCGGCCAGGACGAGAATGTCACCGGGTTGATCTACGGCCTCGCCTCCCGTCTGCGCAGCGCCTGCGCCGCCGCCGCTCAACTGGAGGAGGGCATGCCGCCGAACCAGATCGAGTCGTCGCTGAAGATGCACCCCTACGCCGCTAAGCAACTGGTCCGTCGCCTCCAGGGCTCTGACCTGGCGAGCCTGCGGTTGGCGACCGAGACCCTCGCCGATCTCGAGCTCTGGTGCCGCGGCGGCGCCGACTACGGCGACGAGCTGGCGCTCACCATCGCCTTGAGAAGAGCTGCTGCGGGAGCCGCTTAGGCGGCTTTGGCGCCGGCGGCCATGCGCGCCGCTTTTGCCTTCTTGCGGGCGCCGGTGTTCTTGTGGAGGGCGCCCTTCTGCACGGCCTTGTCAACCTTCGAGACGAGGGCGCGCTGCTCGGTTGCGATCGCCTCGGCGTCGCCACCCTCGACCGCGGCTTCGAGCCGGCGGAAATGGGTCTTGACCGTGCTGGTCAGCAGCCGGTTCTCGGTGCGCTCGCGCTCGCTGCGCAGTATCCGCTTCTTCTGTGAGGCTATGTTGGCCATGTTTCGAATGCCCTGGCGGCGGTTGCCGGCTCCGGGCGGCCGCCGACTATAGCGACTGAGGCGTCCTCAGTCGCTCCCCAAACCCGAAATCGATACCCAGCTTGGAGACCCCCAGGGCACCCGACACCCCCGATCCCGACGAGCGGGCGATCAACGCGGACGAGTCCGCGGCCGCCGCCGACGTCGGCGTGCGCGAGGCCGAGGGCTTCGAGCCGGGGGAGGAATTCGGCTCCGAGCCGGCGCCGGGCCGTCAGGCGGGGCGCATCGCCCGCTCGACTGCGTTCTTCTCGATCGCCACGGCTGCCTCGCGCGTTGCCGGTCTCGCCCGAGAAGTCGTCGCCGCCGGTTTCTACGGCGTCAAGGGGCCGATGTCGGCCTTCACGATCGCCTTCCAGGTCCCGAACCTGGTCCGCGCCCTCTTCGCCGACGCCGCCCTGCAGCCGGCCTTCGTCCCGGTCTTCACCGAACTGCTCGGCAAGAAGGCCTACAAGGAGGCGTTCCGCCTCGCCTCGACCCTGCTGCTGCTGATCACGATGGTGCTGGGGGCGATCACCGCCTTCTTCGTCCTCCTGGCGCCAGTGATCATGCCGGTCTTCGCGCCGGGCTTCGAAGGCGAGATCCTCGACCTCACGGTCTCCCTCTCCCAGGTCCTGTTCCCGATCCTGATCTTGCTGGGGATAAGCGGCGTCGTCGTCGGCATCCTCAACAGCTACGACCGCTTCGGCGCCTTCGCGATCTCGCCGCTGTTCTGGAACTTGACGATCATCGTCGTCCTCGTCGTCCTCGAGCCGATGTTCCATGGCCGCGACCGGATCTACGCCTACGCGATCGGGATCCTGGTCGGCACCCTGGTCCAGCTGCTGATCCCGACCTGGGACCTGCGCCACACCCCGTTCCGGTTCGAGTGGAGCTTCGACTGGCGCCACCCCGGGGTGCGGCGGGTGCTGCTGTTGATGCTGCCGGTGACGATCAGCCTCGGCCTGATCAACTTCAACATGCTGATCAACAGCCTCTTCGGCAGCCTCGTCTCCGAGCAGGCGCCGGCGGCGATCGACAAAGCCTTCCGCATCTACCAGCTGCCGCAGGGGATCTTCTCGGTCGCGATCGCCACGGTCCTATTCCCGACCTTGGCCCGTTTCGCCAGTGCCGGCGAAATCGAGAACTTGCGGGCGACGATGGCGAACGGGATGCGGCAGATCCTCTTCGTCCTCGTGCCCGCGGCGGCGGCGATCCTCGCCCTTTCGGACCCGATGATCCGGCTCGTCTACCAACGCGGCGAATTCGGCCCCGACGAAACCCTGATCGTCGGCACCGCGCTCTTCTGGTTCGCCTTCTCGCTGCCGACCAACGGCCTCTACCTGCTGCAAACCCGGACCTTCTTCAGCCTGCAGAAACCGTGGCAGGCGACGGCGTTGGCGACGATCGACCTCGTCGTCTCGGCCCTGGCGGCGCTGGCGCTCTACAAGCCTTTCGGCGTCGGCGGGATCGTCGCCGGGACGGGGATCGGCACCACGGTCGCGGTGATCGCGCAGGCCATGATCCTGCGCCGCAGGTTCGGCGGGCTCGAGCTGCGGCGCCTGTTTTCGACGGCGGCGCGGATCACGATCGCCGCGGCGGCCCTGGCCGGCGTCGGCTGGCTGGTCTGGGACGTCCTCGACGAGGCGCTGGGGCGAGGCCTGCTGGGCCAGATCGTCTCGCTCGGCGTCGGGCTCGGCGCCGGCGGCCTCGTCTACGTCGCGGTTGCGAAGCTGCTCGGGATCGAGGAGCTCAAGCAGATGACCCGCTTGCTGCGGAGGCGGTAAAGGGCGCATGCTCGGGCCGGGGCGGTACCTGCTGGGCGCGCTGGAGATCCTGCTGCTGGGCGGGTTCGCCGGGCTGGGTGGGGCGGCGCTGCGGGGGTGGCTGCTGCCGCGCTTCGAGGGTGCGCCGGCTGGTCTCGCGACCGCGGTTCTCGCTCTCGCGCTCCTGATCTGGCCGGCGGAGCTGCTCGGCAGCTTCAGCATCTTCGATCCGGTGCCGTACCTGGTGTTCGTGGTGCTCATGGGCTTCCTGCTCTGGAAGTTCGCGCCGCGCCCGCCGGAGAGAGGGGAGTCGCACCCCCACCTGCAAGTAAGGGTGCGACTCCCCTCTCTCCGGCGGGACGGTCGCGAGTGGCTGACCCTGCTCGCATTGCTGATCGCCGCGGTGGCTGTAATCCACTTCGCCGCTGGCGTGAAAACGCGCCTCTCTACGGGCATGACCGGCTTCGACAGCACCTGGTACCACGGGCCCTTCGCGGCGGGGTTCTTCCAGAGCGGCGACACGTGGGACCTGCACTTCATCGCCCCGCAGTTCTTGGCGTGGTTCTATCCCGCCAACGGCGAAATCTTCCACGCGATCGGGATGCTCGCGTTCGACAGGGACATCCTCTCGCCGCTGCTGAACCTGGGATGGTTCGTGGGCTGCCTGGTCGCCTGCTGGTGCATCGGCCGCCCCTACCGGGCAGCGGCGTGGTCGCTGGCGCTCGGCGCGATCGCGCTCAGCGTGCCGGCCCTGGCCGACCAAGCAGGCGAGGCGAGGAACGACATCGTCGGGATCTTTTTCCTGCTGGCGGCGGTGGCGATCGGGCTGAACGGCGGGCGGGATGCACGCACCGCGGCCGTCGTCGGCCTCTCGGCAGGTCTGGCCGCGGGAACCAAGCTGAATTTCCTGCTGCCCGCTGCGGTCCTCGTCGTCGGGCTCGCGTTGGTTGCTGCGCCAACCGTGAGGTGGCGCGCGCCCGCCGCCGGGGCGCTGGCTGCCATGGCGGGTGGCGGCTACTGGTACCTCCGCAACCTCATCCACACCGGCAACCCGCTCCCCTGGATCCATCATCTGGGCCCGATCGATCTCCCCGCGCCCGAGCAAGCCCTCGGCGGCCGTGAAGCTCACTCAGTCCTCGGCTACCTCACCGACGGCAGCGTCTGGTCCGACTGGTTCCTCCCGGGTCTTCACCATGGTCTTTGGATCCTCTGGCCACTGCTGCTCGCGGGAGCCGTGGCGGGGCTTGTCCTCTGCTTGCTGCGAGGAACGCCGAACCAGCGGGTTGTCGCTCTCGTCGGCCTCGCCTCTGGACTCGCTTGGCTGATTGCTCCGACCTCTGCCTCTGGCCCCGACGGGATGCCTCGCGGCTTCGAGTCCGGCCTCCGCTACCTCGCCCCGGCCCTGGTCCTCGGCCTCGCGCTGCTGCCGACGCCGCCCCACATCAGGGTGTGGTTGAGCTTCGGCATCGATAGGAGGCCTAACCTCAACCACACCCGCTGGAGGCCGCGGGGTTCCGCTGCGGCTGGCGCGATCGTTGCGCTGGTCACGGTGGCGGTGGGCTATTCGATCCAGCGGCACTACCTCGCCGATCGCTACAAGGATCCGACCTTCACGGCTCACGGCCTCAACGCCGCCTTCGCCTGGTCCCGCGACATCAGCGACGCCCGCATCGCCACCACCAGCACCCGCCAGTACCCCCTATACGGCACCGACCTCTCCAACGACGTCCAGTACCTGGGCATCCACCGCCCCCACGGCGGCTTCGAAGCCCCAACCACCTGCCACCAATACCTCCAGCTCCTGAACGAAGGCAACTACGACTACGCGATAGCCACCAAGGACCGCCAAGAACCCGGCAAGCCCCCATACCCACCCCTCGCCAAGTGGCTAGGCCACGCCGGAGCTCGCCCCATCCTCAAGGAGCCACCGACGGTCGTGTTCGCGCTGCCTCCCAAGCTCGGTCCAGCAGCGTGTAGATGACGCGGCCCCTCGCGCAGGTGGCACGGTAGGGGGAACCATGTCTGAGGAAGCTTTAGCTACCGGAAGACATGGTGGGTCCCTGCCGTGACAGGACCCGCGCGCCGACCACCCCCGTCCCTCATACTCATGCCCCGCCCATGGACCACATCCGCAACTTCAGCATCATCGCCCACATAGACCACGGCAAGTCGACCCTGGCCGACCGCATCCTCGAGCTGACCGGCGCCGTCGACCCGAAGAAAATGCAGGCGCAGCTGCTCGACTCGATGGACCTCGAGCGCGAGCGCGGGATCACGATCAAGGCGCAGGCGGTGCGGGTCGAGTACACGGCCCAGAACGGCGAGACCTACCACCTGCACCTGATCGACACGCCCGGCCACGTCGACTTCTCCTACGAGGTCTCGCGCAGCCTCGCCGCCTGCGAGGGCGCCCTGCTCGTCGTCGACGCCGCGCAGGGCGTCGAGGCGCAGACGGTCGCCAACACCTACCTGGCGATCGAGAACGGGCTCGAGCTGATCCCGGTGATCAACAAGGTCGACCTGCCCGGCGCCGAGCCCGAGCGCGTCGCCCAGGAGATCGCCGACCTGCTCGGCGGCGACCCCGAGGAAGCGCTCTGGATCTCGGCCAAGACGGGGGAGGGGGTGCTCGAGGTGCTGGAGGCGATCGTCGCGCGCATCCCGTCGCCCGGCGGCAAGCCCGAGGCGCCCACCCGTGCCCTGATCTTCGACTCGGAGTTCGACCCCTACCGTGGCGTCATCGCCTACGTGCGGATCGTCGACGGCTCCTTTCGCAAGCGCCAACGGATTCTGGCGATGCAGAACGGAACCGAAGCCGACATCGACGACATCGGCTTCTTCCGGCCGACGATGATCGGCGTCGAGGGCATGGACGCCGGCGACGTCGGCTACCTGATCACCGGGATCAAGGACGTGACCAAGCTGCGGGTCGGCGACACCCTGACCTCGCAGGCGAACCCGGCAAGCGAGCCGCTCGAGGGCTACCGCGAGGTGCGGCCGATGGTCTTCTGTGGGCTCTTCCCGATCGACACCGACCGCTACGAAGACCTCCGCGACGCGCTCGAGAAGCTGTCGCTGAACGACGCCGCCCTCTCGTGGGAGCCGGAGACTTCCGAGGCGCTCGGGTTCGGCTTCCGCTGCGGCTTCCTCGGCCTCCTCCACATGGAGATCGTGCGCGAGCGACTGGAGCGCGAGTACGACCTCGACCTGCTGGCGACGACGCCGAACGTCCGCTACCTGGTGAACCTCACCAACGGGGAGCAGAAGGAGGTCCACAGCCCGACCGACCTACCGGACCCAGGGACGATCGAGACGATCGAAGAGCCCTACATCCGCGCCACGATCATCTGCCCGAAAGAGCAGGTGGGGGCGGTGATGGAGCTCTGCCAGGCGCGCCGCGGCACCCACGTCGACATGCACTTCCTCAGCCCGCAGCGGGTGCAGATCCGCTACGACCTGCCGCTGGCGGAAATCGTCCTCGACTTCTTCGACCTCCTCAAGTCCTCGACGCGCGGCTACGCCTCGCTCGACTACGAGCCGATCGGCAACCAGGTCTCCGACCTGGTCAAGGTCGACATCCTCCTCGCCGGCGACAAGGTCGACGCGCTCTCGATCATCGTGTTCAGGGACTTCTCCTACGAGCAGGGCAAGCGCCTCGTCGGCCGCCTGCGCAAGACGATCCCCCGCCAGCTCTTCGATGTCCCGGTCCAGGCCGCCGTCGGCTCCAACATCCTCGCCCGCGAGACCGTCAAGGCCCTGCGCAAGGACGTCACCGCGAAGCTCTACGGTGGCGACGTCACCCGCAAGAACAAGCTGCTGAAGAAGCAGAAAGCGGGCAAGAAGCGGATGAAGGCGGTCGGCCGGGTGGAAGTGCCGCAGGAGGCGTTCCTGGCGGTGCTCGAGATCGACGAGTAGCGCGCTGGCTGTTTAGCCAGGTACAGTGCCCGCCCATGGCACTCAAGATCGACGCGGTAGGCAAGGAATGGCCCCCCACCACCTACCAGGTGGGGCGGGAGAAGATCAAGGAGTACGCGAACGCGCTGGGGATCGAGAACCCGGTTCACTTCGACGTCGTCGCGGCCCACGCAGCCGGCTTCCGCGACGTGGTGGCGCCGCCGATGTTCGCGGTCGTCTACAGCAGCCCGGCCGTCGGCCCGGCAATGTTCGACCCCGAGGTCGGGATGAACTTCGCGGCGATGGTCCACGGCGCCCAGGAGTTCGAGTGGGACGAGCCCGCCTGCTCCGGCGACGAGATCACGACGACGGCGAAGTGCCTCTCGATCGAGGAGAAAGACGGCAAAGGCTTCTACGTATTCGAGACGAGCTCGGTCAACCAGGACGGCGCCCAGGTCGCGCGCGGCACCTGGACGCTGATCGTGAGGGGGGTCTAAGAGATGGCTGATCTGAACGTAGGGGAGACGATCCCCGAGCTGCGGGTAACCCCCGACAAGTACCTGCCACACCGCTACGCCGGTGCCTCTGGCGACTTCAACCCGATCCACATCGACGACGAGTTCGCCAAAGCAGTCGGCCTGCCGCGCAACATCCTCCACGGCCTCTACGGCATGGGCCTGGCCGCGAAGGCCAACGCGGCGCTGGCCGACGGCGACCCGCGGGCGCTCAAACGGCTGAAAGTTCAGTTCCGTGGCATGGGCTTCCCCGAGCAGGAGATCGTCGTCTCCGGCACCGTCAAGTCGGTTGACGGCGGCCGGGTCGTGGTCGACACCGTCGCCAGGCAGGGCGAGACCGAACTGATCAAGAACGCCGAGGCCGAACTCGAGCTGTAGCGGGAGGGGCGTGTTGGCCCCTCCTAGAATCAAGGGCATGCTGAGTGCGCGGCAGGAGCTGATTCTCCGGTTGGTGGTCGAGGCCCATCTCGATTCCGCCCGTCCCGTGCCTTCGAAGGAGGTGGCGGAACGGCGGGAGGTGGAGTGGGGCTCCTCGACTGTGCGGGCTGAGTTGGCGGCGCTGGAGGCGGCTGGTTATCTGACTCATCCGCATACGTCGGCCGGTCGCGTTCCTACTGACTCGGGATACCGCCTCTATGTGGACTCGATGCTCAAATCGGGGGCGATGCCGGCTGAGCCGAGCGTCGAGCTGGAGCTCTCGCGCCTGCGACGCGAGGTCGATGCAGCGATGCGTGAGACGACCGTCGCCCTCGCCGAAGTCACCGACCTGGTGGCGATGGCGACGGCGCCGGAAGCGAGCCTGACGGCGACGATTCACCGAGTCGAGGTGCTGCAGCTGCAGCCGAACAAGGTCGTGGTGATCGGGATCGCCTCGACCGGCGACGTCACCCGGCGGGTTTTCGAGTTCGGCCGGCCGGTCGATCGCGGCCTGGTCGAGTGGGCGTCCAGCTACCTCAACGAGTCCCTCTCCGGGCTCGGTGTCGGCGCCCGCATGATCGAGACGAAGCTCGCCGATCCCAGCCTGAGCGGCGTCGAGGCCGACTTCATCGCCACCCTTGGCACCGCCTTCACCGACTTCGTCGGCGAGGGAGACGGCGACCTCTACGTCGAGGGCGCCTCGCGTCTGCTCTCCGACGCGCACCTGCCCGACCTGCCGCGGGCCGACGAGCTGATGACGGCCCTGGAGCGCCGCGCCGACGTCCTGCAGATGTTGCGCTCCTCGCTCGACCGCCGCTCGGTCTTCTTCTGGATTGGGGCAGAGAACCCGCAGCCGGAGTTGCGCTCGGTCAGCGTCATCGGTGCCAACTACGGCCTCGCCCACCGCAATCTCGGCGCGGTCGGGGTTGTCGGCCCGCTGCGGATGGATTACGCGACCGCGATCGCCTCGGTCCGCATCGCCGCCCGTGAGCTCTCCCGCTACTTCGAGACCGTCTACGGCAACTGATGGCGCGCGACTACTACGAGGTCCTAGGGGTCTCCCGGGACGCTGGCGAGACCGAGATCAAGAAAGCGTTTCGGCGCCTGGCGCGGGAGCTGCACCCAGATGTCAACCAGGAACCCGACGCCGAGGAGCGCTTCAAAGAGGCGGCCGAGGCCTACGAGGTCCTCTCGGACGCTGAGCGGCGCCGCACCTACGATGCCTATGGCCACGAGGGCCTGCGCTCCGGCGGCTTCGACCCCGGGGCGGGCTTCGGCTCGATCGACGACATCTTCCAGGCCTTCTTCGGCGGCGGTGGCTTCGGCTTCGGCGGCGGAGGCGGCCGCCGCGCCGCGGCCGGCGGCGACATCGCGATCGAAGTTGAGATCGAGCTGGCCGAGGTGGCGACGGGCGTCCGGCGCGAGGTCACCTACGACGTCGTCGCTCCGTGCGAGCACTGCCGGGGCAATGGCGCCGAGCCCGGCACCCCGATCTCCACCTGCGAGCGCTGCGGCGGCAGCGGCGAGCTGCGGGCGGTGACGCGGACGCCTTTCGGCCAGATGGTCCGCAGCACCGCCTGCGACGTCTGCGGCGGCGCCGGCAAAGTGCCGGAGATGCCGTGCGAGGTCTGCGGCGGCAGCGGCCGCACCCGTCAAAGCCGCACCAGCGCGATTGAAGTTCCTGCCGGAATCGAAGAGGGCCAGCGACTGCGGATCGCGGGAGGGGGCCACGTCGGCGACGCCGGCGCGGCCCGCGGCGATCTCTACGTCGAGTTGCGGGTGGCTGAGGACGAGCGCTTCGAGCGCGACGGCACCGACCTGATCAGCACCGCTTCGATCGCGGCGACCGAAGCGATGCTGGGGACGACCGTGACCGTGCCGACGCTGGAGGGCGAGGAGGAGATCGAGGTGGTGCCGGGGACGCAGCCGGGGCACCAATACGTGCTCAAAGGTCTCGGGCTGCCCCGCCTCAGCGGCCGCCGCCGCGGCAACCAGCGGGTGATCCTCGAGGTCATCGTGCCGAGCAATCTCAGCGACGAGCAGCGCGAGTTGGCCGAGCGGCTCGACGAGACGCTCGAGGACGAGAACCTGGCGCCGCGTCGCGGCGAGGGCCTCTTCGGTCGCGTCCGTCGGGCCTTCGGTTGAGGCGCGCTTCTTGATCCGCCTCGCCGTCCGCTGCGCCCCCGAGCAGGCCGACTTGGTCCTCGCCGAGCTGACGGTTCTCGCCCCGAACGGGGTCGAGGAGGAGCGCGGCCCCGACTATGTCGAGTACGCGATTTACGGCGGCGATGGGGAGCTGCCGGAGCTTGGCGATTTGGACGCGGCGGTAGACGGCGGTCGGATCGCGGTCACCTCGACCGAGATCCCCGACGACTGGGCCGACCGCTGGCGCGACTTTCACAAGCCGCTACTGGTTGCCGACCGCCTCTGGCTTCGGCCCTCCTGGGAGCCGCCACGGGAGGGCACGATCGACGTGGTGGTCGACCCCGGCCAGGCCTTCGGCACCGGCGCCCACCCGACCACGCGCCTCTGCCTCGGGTTCCTCTGCGAGCTCGAACCGGAGGGCGAGCTGGTCGACCTCGGCACCGGCTCGGGAGTGCTGGCGATCGCCGCGGCGAAGCTAGGCTGGGACCCGATCAGAGGCTACGACCACGAGTCGGCCGCGATCGGCGCGGCGGCAGCGAACGCGGCGGTGAATAGCGCCGAGATCGATCTGGAGCGCATGAACCTGCGCGAACACCTGCCGGAGTTGGCGCCGACCGTCGTCGCCAACATGACCTCGCCGATCTTGAAGGCGGTGGCCGGCCAGATGCAAACCGCTCCGCCGGTGCTGATCTGCTCGGGCTTGCTCTTGGCCGAGCAGGACGAGGTAGCGGAGGCCTTCGCGAGGACCGGCATGGTCGAGAGCGACCGCCGTGAGGACGGCGACTGGGCCGCCCTCCTTCTCCGTCGCGGCTGAGGGATAGGGTTCCCACCGATGCTCCTGGCGAACATCACCGATTACAGCGTTGGGCTGTTCATCCATATCGTGGCTGTGGTCCTTACCTTCGGACCTACCTTCGGATACGGCTTCCTCTTCTCGGTCTTGCCTAAATACCCGCGGGCGGCGCCGGGACTGATCAGGGGGATCCAGAAGATCGACCACTATCTGATTACCCCTGGGCTAATCGTGATCTTGCTGGCCGGGATCTATCTGCTGGCCGAAGGCCCCTGGGAGAGCAGTGACCTCTTCGTCACTGTCGGCTTTATTGCGATCATCGCCTTGTTCGGGCTCCAGCACGGATTCTTCCGTCCTCAGGAGGCCAAGGCCCTGGAGCTGGCCGAACGCGACCTGAAAGCGGGCGACACCCTCAGCGCTGAATTCGAAGAGGTCTCGCGGCGGCTCGGGACGGTCGGCCCAATCGCCGGGTTGATCGTCATCGTCACGATCTTCTTCATGACGGTCAAGCCGTAGCCCCTGACCGACCTGCCGCAAGAGCTGGGCCCGGCGCGGCCGATCGGGATGTTCGACTCGGGCGTAGGTGGACTTACCGTGCTCCACGAGTGCCTGGTCTCGCTGCCGCAGGAGGACTTCCTCTACCTCGGGGACACGTCGATGTTCCCCTATGGGGACAAGGATCCGGCGCAGCTGCGCGAGCGCATTCGCCGCATCGCCGAGCTGCTGCTCGACCGCGGGGCGAAGCTGCTCGTGATCGCCTGCAACACCGCGACCGCGATCGGTAAGGAGGTCGCCGAAGAGGTCGCGGCGGAGCGCGGGGTGGCCGTGGTGCCGGTAGTCGAGCCGCAGGCCGAGATCGCGGCGGCGATCACCGCGAATGCTCGGGTGGGGGTCCTGGCGACGCCGAACACGGTTGAAAGTGGGGCCTACCGGCGTGCCCTCGAAGCCGAGGGACGTGGCCTCGACGTGATCGAGGTGGCAGCGCCGGACCTCGCCTCGTTCATCCAGGATGGCGCCCTCTTCGACGGGGACACGATGACGATGGCCCGGTCCTACTGCAAGCCGCTGAAGACCGCAGGCGTCGACACCCTGATCCTCGGCTGCACCCACTATCCCCTGGTGGCGCCGATGCTGCAGCGGATCCTCGGTCGTGATGTCCGGCTGGTCAGCGGCGGTCATGCGGTGGCAGCCGCGGTCCAGCGCTCACTGGAGTCTTCCGGGCTTGCCAGGTGGGAGGACCGGGAGGGCGCCTACGACTTCCTCTGCACCGGCGACTGCGAGGCCTTCCATGCGATCGGCACCCGATTCCTGCAGATGCCACTCGGGGAGGTCGGCGGGGTCGAAATCGGATAAATGAACAAAATGATTTGACTACCAATGGGAGCCGTGGTACTGGTTCTCTTATGAGCGGGGGTCGCTTCCTCACCTTCCTGATTGCCGGACTGGTGTCCGTCGGACTTCTTGCCGCAACGACGTCGTTCGCCGGCGCCACCTCGGTCCTCTGCAAAAAAAACGTCTCGACCTGCCCGGCGGAAAGCGTCTGGCCGATCGGAAGCGAATTCTCGGTCGCCACGAAAGCGACATACGTCTACTTCGAAACGTCCCCGAGCTCGACCGAACCGGTTACAAACAAACAGGCCTGCTCTGAAGCCTCCTCCTCGATCGTCACCGAAGGGAGCACTCTCGGCAACGTCTACGGAACCTGGAGGAACCTCAGCTTCGCTAAATGCGCGGCCGAAACGCTCGGCGGCAAACTCGGCGTCTGCGCCGGCGCCGAAGCCAGGAATCTGCCCTGGAAAATGGTCTTCGAAGCCGGCGCGATCCCTTCGCAGAACGTGATCACCGTCAGCAGCAGCGGCAAAGGCAACCCGACCATCCGCATCTCCTGCAGCCCGGGCGGGCTGCCGACGACCTGCACTTACAGCGCCGCCTCGCTGAAACTGAACATGCCGGTGGGGACGGAAGAACAACCGCAGGTCTGGGTGCAGAACGGCGTCCTCTCGCTGGTCGAAGGCGGGCTCTGGTGCAGCAGCGAAAAAATCCTCCACTGGCAGGCCAACTACAACTCGGTCTCGCCGACCGCCTACCTCACGCACTAGGCATGAGCAGGCGCGGGTTCGTCAGCTTCCTCGTTACCGGCCTCGGGCTTGTCGCGCTGCTCGGGGCCGCGGCCTCGCCCGCCGGCGCCACCTCGGTCCTCTGCAAAAAAAACGTCTCAACCTGCCCGGCGGAAAGCGTCTGGCCGATCGGAAGCGAATTCTCGGTCGCGACCAAAAGCGTCTATACGGTCTTCGAAATGCAGGCCAACCGGCAGCGGTGCGGGGAAGCGTCGTCTTCGATCGTCACCGAAGGGACCACGGGAGGCGACGTCTACGGAACTTGGAGAAACCTGACCTTCGCCAAATGCGAAATCGACAAACTCGGCTACTGCGCCGGGGCCGAAGCCAGGAACCTGCCGTGGAAAGTCGTCTTCAAAGCCGGGGCGACCAGCTCGGAAAACCGGATCGTTGTCAGCAGCAGCGGCAAAGGCAATCCGACCATCCGCGTCTCCTGCAACCCCGGGCTGGCGCTTACCTGCACCTACAGCGCCTCCTCGCTCGAACTCTCGATGCCGGTCTCGGGCGAAGGGTCCCAGGTCTGGGTCGAATCCCTGCTGGCGCTGCTCGAAGGCAGCGTCTGGTGCGGCGGACAGACGGTGCTGCGCTGGCTCGCCGACTACAACTCCGTTTCGCCGCAGGTGTACCTCACGCACTGACGGCGGGACGCCGACTACCCTTAGCTCCATGAGCGTTCTCGAGCAGGTGCAGGGTGACGTGAAGACGGCGATGAAAGCCCGCGACCGCGAGCGCGCCGGGGCGCTGCGGATGATCGTCGACGTCCTCCAGCAGGACGCGAAGCTCGGCAAAGGCGACGAGATTGCGGTGCTGCAGCGGGAGCGCAAGAAGCGGGTCGAGGCGGCCGAGGCCTACGAGGGCGCCGGGCGCGCCGACCAGGCCGCTTCCGAGCGCTTCGAGGCGGAGCTGATCGAGGGCTACCTGCCCCAGCAGCTTTCCGACGAGGAGCTGGCGGATCTGGTGCAGGGGGCGATCGACGAGACCGGCGCCAGCGAGCAACGGCAGATGGGTCAGGTGATGTCGGCACTGATGCCGAAGGTCGGCGGCCGCGCAGACGGCAAGCGCGTCAGCGCCGCGGTGCGAGAGAAGCTGGGTGCCTGAGTCTTGGCGCGCAGGCAGCTGACCCTCGAGAACACGGTTGCGGCCGAGCTGGCCGGGTCCGAGGACGGCGTTCTCAAGGCACTGCGGGGCAGGCTTGATGCCGAGCTGCACCTGCGCGGCAACGTCCTCACGCTCGAGGGCGAGCCCGATGACGTCGCCGCCGCCGCGACCGTGGTTGACGAGATGGTCGAGCTGATCGAGCAGGGGATCGAAGTTGCCCCCGGCACGATCGAAGCGGTGACCGGGGCGCTGGACGCCGAAGAGAACCCGGCCGAGATCCTCGAGGACGTGGTCTGGCGTCACCGCAACACCAAAGTGGCGCCGAAGACGCTGAACCAGAAGCGCTACGTCGACTCGATCCGGCGCCACACGATCACCTTCGGGATCGGCCCGGCCGGCACCGGCAAGACCTTCCTCGCGGTGGCGATGGCGGCGGCGGCGCTGACCGAACGCAAGGTGCAGCGGATCATCCTCACCCGGCCCGCGGTCGAGGCCGGCGAGCGGCTCGGCTTTCTGCCGGGCGACATCCAGGCAAAGGTCGATCCGTACCTGCGGCCGCTCTTCGACGCGCTCTTCGACATGCTCGACCCCGATCGCGTCAACGGCTTCCTCGAACGCAACGTGATCGAGGTGGCGCCGCTGGCCTTCATGCGCGGCCGCAGCCTCAACGACTCTTTCGTGATCCTCGATGAGGCCCAGAACACGAGTCCGGAGCAGATGAAGATGTTCCTCACCCGGCTCGGCTTCAACTCGCGGATGGTGGTGACCGGCGACATCACCCAGGTCGATCTGCCGCGGGACCAGCGCTCCGGCCTGATCGCGGTCAGCGACATTCTCAGCGACGTCAAAGACATCTCCTTCGTCCGCTTCGGCGGCGAGGACGTCGTCCGCCACAAGTTGGTCCAGCGGATCGTCGCCGCCTACGACGCGCACGGCGCCCGCGAAGCGCGGGCCGAACACGGGCCGACCCCGCGTTCGTGAGCCTCGACCTGACCGACGTTCCTGCTGACCTCCGCGATGCCGCTGCCGCCGCGCTGGCGGCGGCGGGGATAAACGACGGCCACCTCGCTGTCGAGCTGGTCGACGAGGAGCGCATCCGCCAGCTCAATCGCGACCATAGAGGCAAGGATGCCCCGACTGACGTGCTCGCCTTCCCGATCGATGAACTGGGCCCCGTCACCGGTCCGCGTGAGCTCGGCGACGTGGCGATCTGCCCCGAGCACTGCTCCGACGTGACCGAGGCGGCGGTCCACGGCGTCCTTCACCTCTGCGGCTACGACCACGAGGCCGACGAGGGCGAGATGCTGGCGCTGCAGGCTCGCGTGCTGGCGGGCGTGCTATGAGTCGCGCCGGCTTCGTCGGGCTCGCGGGGCGGCCGAACGTCGGCAAGTCGACCCTGGTCAACGCGATCGTCGGCTCCCACGTCGTCATCGTCTCCAATCGGCCCCAGACCACCCGCCGGGCGATCCGCGGCGTCGCCACCGACCTCGAGGCCGAGCGCCAGCTCGTCCTCGTCGACCTCCCGGGCGTCCAGCGTCCCCGCGACGTCCTCACCGAGCGGATGCAGGGCCGAGTCGAGCGCGAGCTGGCCGATTCCGACGTCGTTCTCTTCATGATCAACGGCGAGGAGGGGGTGGGCCCCGGCGATCGTTTCATCGTCCGGGCCCTGCTGGGCGCCGGCGCCGCGTTGCCGGTGATCTGCGCGGTTAACAAGGCCGACCGTCTCGGGCCCAACGAGCTGGTGCCGGTCCTTGCCGCCGCGGCAGAGCTGAAGGGGGTCGACGAGGTCTTCCCGATCAGCGCCAAGACCGGCGAGGGAGTCGACCCGCTGCTCGATCGCCTCACCGAGCTGATGCCGGAGGGGCCGTACATGTACCCGCCGGAGGACCGCAGCGACCAGTCGAGCGAGCTGCTGCTGGCCGAGCTGATCCGCGAGCAGGTGCTCAACCGCACCCGCCAGGAGGTCCCGCACTCGGTTGAGGTTTCGGTGCTGGAGGTCGAGCCGCGCGAGGACGGCTTGGTCATGGTGCAGGCCGAGGTCTGGGCCGAGACCGAGTCGCAGAAGCGGATCCTGATCGGCAAGAAGGGAGCCAAGATCCACGAGATCGGGGTCGGTGCGCGCCGGTCCCTGGAGGCAGAGCTCGGCTCCCGCGTCCACCTCGATCTCCAGGTTCGCGTCCGCAGGCACTGGCGCCGCGACGAGGACCTCCTAGACCGTCTCGGCATCGAGTAGCCCAGGTTCCCCGGTAGGCGACGTTTACGATTCCCCGGATGTTCCCCGAAATCGAATTCGACCAGCAGGGCCTGGTGCCGTGCGTCGTCCAGGACTTTGCCACCGGCGAGGTGCTGATGCTCGCTTACATGAGCGCGCCCTCCCTGGAACGGACGCTGGAGGAGGGCGACCTTCATTTCCACAGCCGTTCCCGCGACGAGCTTTGGAAAAAGGGGGAAACGTCGGGGAACTTCATGCACCTGCGCCAGCTTCGCTACGACTGCGACGGCGACGCCCTGGTGGCGTTGGTCGATCCCGCCGGGCCGGCCTGCCACACCGGCGAGCGCAGCTGCTTCTACCGCGAGGTGCTCGGCTCCGCCTCGCCGCGCAAAGACGCGCCCCCGGCCGAGGGCGAGCCCTACCCAGTCACTTACGAAGCGATGCCGGCCCTGGAGCGGACGATCCGCCACCGCGCCCTGCAGCGACCCGACGGCAGCTACACGGTGACCCTTCTCGACGACCGCGAGCTGATCGGCGAGAAGGTCGAGGAGGAGGCCGAGGAGGTGGTCCGCGCTGCGCGCGAGGAGAGCGAGGAGCGGGTCGCCGAAGAGGCCGCCGACGTCCTCTACCACCTCAGCGTCCTGCTGGCCTCACGCGGGGTTTCGCAGGCGAAGGTGATGGAGGTGCTGAATGCGCGTAGCGGCTGACGCCGAGATCCAGCTCGAGCCAAGCCTGGAGGAGGCGCGCGAGCTCGCTCGCAGGGGCAACGTGGTGCCGGTGCGGGCGCGGTTGATCGACGACTGCGAGACTCCCGTCTCGGCCTTTCTCAAGCTGCGCGCCGGCGAGCCGGCGGGGACGCCCTGCTTCCTGCTCGAGTCCGCCGAGCAGGGGCAGGTCGGCCGCTACTCATTCGTCGGGCTGCGCCCGCGGGCGCAGCTGCGCTGGAGCGAGGGGGAGCTCTCGGAGTGGAGCGGGGATGGCGTCACCGGCGCCGGGGCGCCGACTCAAGTCGAGGCGGCGCCCGATCCCTACGCTGCTGTCGCCGCGCGCCTGCAGGAGTACCGGCCGGCGCCGGTCGAGGGGCTGCCGCCGTTTGCGGGCGGCGCCGTCGGCTTCTTCGCTTACGACCTGGTGCGGACCGTTGAGCCGCTCGACCCGCCGAACCCGGATCCGCTTGGGCTGCCTGACATGGCGCTGATGGTGACTGACGCGATGCTCGTCTTCGACCACCTCCGCCACGAGCTGACGATCCTCGCCTGCGCCTTCGTCGAGGAGGACGGCGGCGTCGATGCCGCCTACGAGCGCGCCGCGGCGACGATCGTCGAAATGCGCGAGCGCCTGCGCGGCGCCGTTCCCGTCCCCGAGCACCCGAAGGTCAGAGAGCCGCCGCAGTTCGAGTCGAACATGCAGCGGGAGGAGTTCGAAGCGGCGGTCGCTCGGATCGTCGAGTACGTACATGCCGGCGATGCCTTCCAGGTGGTTCCGTCGCAGCGCTTCTCGGCGCCGACTCCGGTCGAGGCCTTCTCGGTCTATCGGGGCCTGCGCGCGGTCAACCCCTCGCCCTACATGTATTTCCTCGAGTTCGGGGACTTCCAGATCGCCGGCGCCTCCCCGGAGCCGTTGGTCAAGGTGATCGGCGACCGGGTGGAGACGCGGCCAATCGCCGGAACCCGGCCTCGTGGCGGGAGTGAGGATGAGGACCGGCGCCGGGCGGAAAGCCTGATCAACGACCCCAAGGAGCGGGCCGAGCACGTGATGCTGGTCGACCTCGGCCGCAACGACCTCGGCCGCGTCTGCGAGTACGGCAGCGTCAAGGTCGACGAGCTGATGGTCGTGGAGACCTACTCGCACGTCCTCCACATCGTCAGTCAGGTCTCCGGCAAGCTGAAAGACGGCGTCAGCGCCCTCGACGTGCTGCGCTCGGCCCTGCCGGCGGGGACCCTGTCCGGCGCACCCAAGGTGCGGGCGATGCAGATCATCGACGAGCTCGAGAAAGTCAAGCGCGGCGGCTACGGCGGCGCCGTCGGCTACCTCTCCTGGGACGGCGACCTGGACACTGCAATCCACATCCGCACCGCGGTGATCAAGGACGGGCAGCTGCACGTGCAGGCGGGCGGCGGTACGGTCGCCGATGCCAAGCCCGAGTACGAGTGGAACGAGTCGGTGAACAAGGCGCGGGCAGTCTTCCGGGCCGTCGAGGTTGCCTGCGAGCAACCGGACTGGGAGTGAGCGGATGCGCGTCCTGGTGATCGACAACTACGACTCCTTCACCTACAACCTGGTCCAGTACCTGGGCGAGCTCGGGGCGGAGGTGGAAGTGGTCCGCAACGACAAAGCGACGGTCGCGGAGCTGTTGGCGCGCGAACCGGACCGGCTGGTCGTCTCGCCCGGTCCTTGCACGCCGGCGGAGGCGGGCATCTCCGGCGCGGCGATCAAGGCCTTCGGCGAAGCCGGCACGCCGGTGCTCGGCGTATGTCTCGGCCATCAGGCGATGGTCGAGGCCTTCGGCGGCCGCGTCGTCCAGGGGGAGCCGATCCACGGCAAGGAGGGCGAAGTCGAGCACGACGGCAAGACGATCTACGCGGGCCTGCCGAGCCCGATGGTCGCCGGCCGCTACCACTCGCTGATAGCCGACGCCGAGTTGCCAGAGGGGCTCGAGCTGAGCGCGCGGCTCGGCGACATGGTGATGGGCGCGCGCCATCGCGAGCTGCCGGTCGAGGGCGTCCAATTCCACCCCGAGTCGGTCCTCACCCCGCAGGGCAAGCACCTGCTCGCCAACTTCATCGGGGAGGGTTGAGATGCCTAACGACGTAGTCAGCCGTGCGCTCGACGCGGTCTGCGCCGGCGACCACCTCACCGCCGATCATGCCTCGGCGGTCTTGAGCGAGATCATGGAGGGGCGGACCGATCCGATTCAGACCGGGGCGTTCCTGATCGCGCTGCGGGCGAAGGGGGAGACGGTTCCCGAGCTGGTCGGCTTGGCGCGGACGATGCGGGGGCTGGCGGCGCCGGTCACGACCGAGCGCCACGACCTCGTCGACACCTGTGGCACTGGCGGCGGCCCCTCGACCTTCAACATCTCCACGACCGCCGCCTTCGTCGCCGCCGGCGCCGGCTGCGCGATCGCAAAGCACGGCAACCGCTCCAACACGAGTAAGTGCGGCTCGGCGGACCTGCTCGAGGCACTTGGGGTGAAAGTCGAAATCGAGCCGGAGGAGGTCGGCCGTTGCATCGACGAGGTCGGCTTCGGCTTCATGTTCGCGCCCCGCCACCACGCGGCGATGGCCCACGTCGTTCCCGCCCGCAAAGCGCTCGGGGTGCGGACGATCTTCAACTTCCTCGGACCGCTGACCAATCCCGCCGGGGCGAACCGGCAGCTGCTCGGGGTCGCCGATCGCCGCTATCAGGAGACGATCGCCGAGGCGCTCGTGGCCCTGGGAAGCGTCCGCGCTTTGGTCGTCTCCGCCGAGGACGGGCTCGACGAGCTCTCACTTTCGTCCCGGACCCGGGTGATCGAGGTCGCCGACGCCCGCACCGCCGAGTGGTTCGTCGAGCCGGGGCAGTTCGGCCTGGCGCCGGTGGAGCTCGGCAGCGTCGCCGGCCGCACCCCCGAGGAGAACGCGGCGGTCACCCGCTCGGTGCTGGCGGGGGAGGCCGGCCCGCGCCGCGACCTGGTCCTGCTCAACGCGGGCGCGGCGATCTACGTCGGCGGCATCGCGCCGGATCTCGAGCAGGGGATCGCCAAGGCCACCGAGGCGGTCGACTCCGGTGCGGCAGCGGACGTGCTGGAGCGGCTGATCGCGGCAACGACGGCTCCCGCCGTCTAGGCTCTAGTCCTTCATCGTGGGAATGATGGACCAGCTCATCGCAGGGGCCCGAGAGGGGGTCGAGGCGCGTCGTGCCGAGCTTCCCCAAGGGGATCTGGAAGCACGGCTTTCCGGTCGGCGCGAAGACCGCCCGTTCAACGAGGCACTGACGCGGCCGGGGCTGTCGGTGATCGCCGAGTTCAAGCGGCGCTCGCCCAGCGCCGGTGCGCTCGCTCCGGAGTCGATCGACCTGACGGCTCAGGTCTTGGCCTACGAGCGCGGCGGCGCCGCCGCGCTCTCGGTCCTCACCGACGAGCGCCACTTCGGCGGCTCGCTGGCCGACCTGCGTGCCGCCCGCGCCGCCTGCGAAATGCCGATCATCCGCAAGGACTTCATCGTCGACCCCTACCAGCTCTACGAGGCGGCGGTCAACGGCGCCGACGCCGTGCTGCTGATCGTCGCCGCCCTGGGCGACGAGGATCTGCGCGCGCTCTACCAGGAGGCGCGCGCGATCGACCTCGACGTCCTGGTCGAGGTGCACGACGCCGAGGAGTTAGATCGGGCGCTCGAGGCGGGTGCCGAGGTGATCGGGATCAACAACCGCAACCTCGATGACATGAGCGTCGACATCGGGACCACCTACGAGCTGATGCCGGACGTGCCGGCAGGCAAGACCGTGGTCGCCGAGAGCGGTATCTCCGGGCGCGAGGAGCTGGCCGAGCTCGACCGGGTGGGAGTCGACGCGGTCCTGATCGGCGGGGCTTTGATGACTTCTGCCGATCCCGAGGCGAAGGTGCGGGAGCTGACCGGCAGCGACGAAAGCACCCGCGAACACCTTGTCTGAGCCCGTAACGCGCCGATCCGCGATCTTTAGAAAACTTTTGAAGAGCATTTAGGCGGCAGTCACCGCCCTAGGCCATCCTCGTCGCATGCCTCAGCAACCATCAAAACTTCGCAGCCCGTTCTTCTCTGCCCTCCTTGGCGGCCTCGTCGTCGCCGTCGTCGGACTGATTGCCATCGCCGCCGGCGTGGTCGATTCCGGCGGCGGGTCGACGACGACCGTCGCCGCCCCGCTCACCGCGCCGGTCGACGCGAAGAGCGAAGACGGCTCCAGCAACGTCGTCAACCAGATCTACAAGGCCGACGGCTCGGGCGTCGTCTTCATCGAATCGCAGCTCGAAGCGCAGGAAAGCGAATTCCTCAACCCCTTCGGCGAATCCGAATCCGAAGGTGGCGGCATCGCTACCGGATCCGGCTTCGTGATCGACGGCGAAGGCCACATCCTCACCAACAACCACGTCATCGAAGGCGCCGAAAAGATCACGGTCAAACTCGGCGAATCCGAAAAGACCCATAGCGCTGAAGTCGTCGGCGCCGACCCCGGCACCGACATCGCCCTGCTCAAGGTCAACGCGCCGAGCAAGGAACTGCACCCGCTGACGCTCGGCCATTCCGGGGAAGTCGAAGTCGGCGACCCGGTGGTCGCGATCGGCAACCCCTTCGGTCTCGACCGCACCGTGACCAGCGGCATCGTCTCCGCCCTGCAGCGGCAGATTCAGGCCCCGAACGGCTTCTCGATCAACCACGTGATCCAGACCGACGCCGCGATCAACCCCGGCAACTCCGGCGGGCCGCTGATCGATGCCGGCGGTGAGGTGATCGGGATCAACTCCCAGATCGCCACCGGCGGCGGCGGCGACGGCAATGTCGGCATCGGCTTCGCGATCCCGATCGACACGATCCGCTCCGAGATCCAGCAGCTTGAGACCAATGGCGAAGTCGAACACGCCTTCCTCGGCATCAGCGGCGGGACGATCACCCCCGAACTGGCCCAGGCGCTGAACCTGCCGGTCAAGCAAGGAGTGATCGTGCAGCAGACCGTCAAGGATGGTCCCGCTGACAATGCCGGCCTGGAAGCGGGCACCACCACGGCCACGATCAACGGTCAGGAAGTCCGCCTCGGCGGTGACATCATCTCCGAAGCCAACGGCAAGCCGCTGAAGAGCATGGAAGAGCTGGTCGAAGTGATCCAGGACTCCAAGCCTGGGGACAAGCTCGAACTGAAGGTCCTCCACGACGGCGACGAAAAGAGTGTCGACGTCACGCTTGGGACGCAGCCTAAGAACAGCGAATAGTTGCTCGCAGCGTCCTGGTTTGGACGGTCCTGACCCCCTCCTCACTCAACTTGCTCGGGTGGGGCGGGGTCGGCCGTCCGAGATTGCTTCTGCCCGAGAAGTACAAGCCGTTCGGAGGGGGTCAGGACCGTCTTCCCTTACGCTGGGGTGGTGCGAGTCAAGTTCTGCGGGATCACGAATTTGGATGATGCGGCGGAGGCCGTGCGCTTGGGCGCCTGGGCGGTTGGGCTGATCCATTTTCACGGAAGTCCACGGGACGTGGATCGGGCTGTGGCGGCTCAGATCGCTGCTGCTTTTCGTCGTAAGGCGGAGATCGTCGGCGTGTTTGTCAATCCGACGCTTGAGGAGGTCGTGCGGGCGGTGGAGGACGAGGGGTTGACGATGGTTCAGCTCAATGGGGCCGAGGGGGCTTCTTTCTGTGGCGAGGTGAAGCGGCGGACGGGGGTGAAGGTGGCTAAGGCGGTGCATGTGGCCAGCGCGGCTGACATCCATGGCGCCGAGGCCTTCCGCACCGACTTCCACCTCTTCGACCGGCGGGCTAAGGGGGCTTGGGGTGGTACTGGCGAGAGCTTTGACTGGGAGCTGCTGCGCGGGCATCGCTCCGAAGTGCCGGCGATCCTCGCCGGCGGGCTGCGTCCCGAGAACGTCGCCGCGGCGATTGAGATCACTCGTCCCTACGCGGTAGACGTCGCCAGCGGTGTCGAGCTGGAGCCTGGGCTCAAGGACCACGCGGCGATGGCCGCCTTCTTCGAGGCGGCTAACCCGGTCGGCGCCGAGGCATGAGCACGATCGAGCAGAGGTTCGGCCCTTACGGGGGGCGCTACGTGCCGGAGACGCTGATCCCGGCGCTCGACGAGCTCACCGCCGCCTGGGGTGAGGCGCGTGAGGACGCTGATTTCATGGCGCGGCTCGAGCAGCTGCGGTGCGACTTCATCGGCCGCCCGACCCCGCTCTACCTGGCCGAACGGCTGTCGGAGCGGATCGGCTCGCGGGTCTACCTGAAGCGCGAGGACCTCGCCCACACCGGCTCGCACAAGATCAACAACGCGCTCGGGCAGACGCTGCTGGCGGCGCGGATGGGGAAGCCGCGGGTGATCGCCGAGACCGGTGCCGGCCAGCATGGGGTCGCCACCGCCACCGCCTGCGCCCTGCTCGGGCTCGAATGCGTCGTCTACATGGGCACCGAGGACATCCGCCGCCAGGCGCCGAACGTCGAGCGGATGCGCCTGCTCGGGGCGGAGGTGGCGCCGGTCGAGGCCGGTGCGCGGACCCTGAAGGAGGCGGTCAGCGCTGCGATCCGCGATTGGGTCGCTAACGTCGCCACCACCCACTACGTGATCGGCTCCGCCGTCGGGCCGGCGCCCTATCCGGCGCTGGTCCGCGATCTGCAGCGGGTGATCGGCGAAGAGGCTCGCAAGCAGGCGCTGGCGGCCGCGGGCGGATTGCCCGCGCGGGTAATCGCCTGCGTCGGCGGCGGCTCCAACTCGATCGGGATCTTCACGCCCTTCGTCGACGACGCCGAGGTGGCGCTGGTCGGGGTCGAGGCGGCGGGGGAGGGGCTCGACACGCCCCGCCACGGCGCCTCCCTGCAGGGCGGCGTCAAAGGCGTTCTCCACGGCTCGCTCTCTTCGGTGATCGCCGACGAGGAAGGTCAGATTCTCGAGGCTCACTCGATCTCCGCCGGGCTCGACTACCCCGGCGTCGGGCCCGAGCACGCGCACCTGCGCGACAGCGGCCGGGCCACCTACGCGGCGGTAACCGACGACCAGGCCCTGGCGGCCTGGGCGGAGCTCGCGCGGCTGGAGGGGATCATCCCAGCGCTCGAGTCCTCCCACGCGGTCGCCTGGCTGATCGAGAACCCGCTCCGGAAGGATGGCTTCGACGTCCTCTGCCTCTCCGGGCGAGGCGACAAGGACATGGCGGAGGCGACTTCTCGTCTGAAGCCGCCTGGTGAGGTCATGCCGTGAGCGTGGTGGGGGGAGCCGGGTGAGGGTCGGCGGACAACAGCGGGGAGGGTCCGGCGAGACTCCCCCGGCTCCCCGTGACGGTTCCGGCGAGGAGCGGATTGCGGCGGCCTTCGTCTCGGCGAAAGCTGAAGGGCGGGCGACGCTGATGCCTTACATGATGGCCGGGTATCCCGACCGCGAGGTGGGGCTCGCGGTTGCGGAGGCCTATGTCGACTCGGGCGCCGACCTGATCGAGCTCGGGGTGCCGTTCTCCGACCCGCTGGCCGATGGGCCGACGATCCACGCGGCGGCGACGGCGGCGCTGGAGGCAGGGGCGACCCTCGAGACCGCGCTGGAGGTCTGCCGTGCGGTTTCCGCGGCAGTGCCGGTCGTCTTCATGGCCTACGCCAACATGGTCCTCGCCCAGGGCGGCGCTGCCACGTTCGCCCGTATGGCGCAGACCGCAGGCGCGGCCGGGGTGATCGTTCCCGACCTGCCGCTCGACGAGGCGGGGGAGGTGCGCGAGGCGTTTGCCGGCGAGGGACTGGCGCTGGTGCCGCTGCTGGCGCCGACTACCCCGGCCGAGCGCCGCAAGCGCATCTGCGAGTCGGCCTGCGGCTTCGTCTATGTCGTTTCCACCGTCGGCACCACCGGCGAGCGCGCGGAGGTCCCGGCGGCCCTGACCGAGCTGGTCGAGGCGGCGAAAGCCGACGCGGACGTCCCTGTCGCAGTCGGCTTCGGCATCGGCAGCCCGGAGCAGGCCGCCCAGGTCGGCAGCATCGCCGACGGAGTGATCATCGGCAGCCGCCTGGTCCGCGCTGCCGGGGAGGGCGACTCACCCCAGGGCGCCGCCGAGGCGGTCGCCTCCTTTCTCAGCCAGACGCGGGAAGCTCTGGCGGCCGGCCGTTCCACCGGAACGATCCAATAGGATGCGGCGCGATATGAGCATGGTTATCAGCCTCTTTCTCGCGATCACCGCGATGGTGATCGGCTACGCCGCCTTCGGGCAGGGCGGCGGCGTCGCTGGCATGATCTTCTTCGGTGTGTTGTTGCTCGGCGCCGTCTTCCGGGTCGCCCAGCGCGCTGCCTGAGTCTCAGGTACGTACCGCCACCACGCGCAGGTATTCCGGTTCGATCACGAGCGCCCGATCGCCGGCGGTGTTGACGTCCGTGAGCATCTGGCGGAGGTCTTCGGTCAGCGCCTGCTCCCCCTCGGGGCCGACGGTTTCGTAGGCACCCTTGATCGGCCCGAAGTAGGAGCGGAAGAAGTCGATGTAGTGATCGGGCGAGTAGAAGGGCTGACGGGACTTGACCCGCTCGGTGCGCACTTCAGACACGCCATCGCCGAAGAGCTGCTTCACATGATCCGCGGTGCCCCAGAGGACCGGCGGCATGACTCCGGGCGGTGGCCCGCCCGTGTGTTTCATCACCGTCAGGAACAGCCGCTCGAGCCCTCCGTCCGGGCACCAGTTCGCCATCCCAATCCGGCCGCCGGGCTTCGTCACCCGCAGCAGCTCGTCGGCGGTCCGCTGCTGGTCGGGCGCGAACATCGCTCCGAAGACCGACATCGTCACGTCGAACTCGCCGTCGCCGAAGGGGAGGTCCTGCGCGTCGCCCTCGACGAACTCGATCTCCAGCCGCTCCGCCGCCGCTCGCTCGCGGGCGCGTACGAGCAGCTCCGGGACAAAGTCGAGGCCGGTCGTGTTGCCCCAGGCACGGCGGGCGGCGGCGAGCGCGCCGTTGCCGCTGCCGCAGGCGACGTCGAGAACCCGCTCGCCTGGGAAGATCTCGAGCTCCTCGACAAGAGCGTTTGCATCGTTGAAGACGACGCTGGCAACCATCGCGAAGTCGCCTTTCGACCACATTTGCTGCTGGGTTTGCGTGGCGGCTCGAAAATCGGGGGTGTTGTTCATGTCCCCAGCCTCTCACGCGGGCCGCGTCGCAGGCACCGCGCTGGCCTTCGGCTCGCCAGCTTTAATCTGAGGCATGCGCATCGGAGTCCTCACCGGAGGCGGCGACTGCCCCGGCCTGAACGCGGTGATCCGCGCCGTGGTCCGTAAAGGCGTGGGCCACTACGGGCATGAGTTCGTCGGCTACCGGGACGGCTGGAGGGGCCCCCTGGAGGACGATGCTTCCCCGCTGGGGGTGCCCGAGGTGCGGGGGATCCTGCCCCGTGGCGGCACCATCCTCGGCTCCTCCCGGACCAACCCCCTGGCCATCGAGGACGGGCCGGAGCGGATCGCCGCCAACCTGGCCTCGGCGGGGGTAGACGGCTTGATCGCGATTGGGGGAGAGGACACGCTGGGGGCGGCATCCCGCCTCTACGAGGAGTTCGACCTGCCCGTGGTCGGCGTCCCGAAGACGATCGACAACGACCTCGGCGCCACCGACTACACCTTCGGCTTCGACACCGCGATCAACATCGCGATGGAGGCGATCGACCGTCTCCACACCACCGCTGACAGCCACCACCGCGTCCTCATCGTCGAGGTGATGGGGCGGCATGCGGGTTGGATCGCCTTCCACGCCGGGCTGGCCGGCGGCGCCAACGCGATCCTCATCCCCGAGCGGAAGTTCGACGTCGAGGCGGTCTGCGAGATCGTCGGCAGCCGCTTCGCCAGCCGCTTCGCGCCGATCATCGTCGTCGCCGAGGGTGCGCAGCCGGCAGAGGGAATGGCTCAGCCCGACGCCTCCAACCTCGACGCCTTCGGCCACGCGCGCCTGGGCGGAATCGGCCACTGGCTGGAGGGCGAGATCGAGCGCCGCACCGGCAAAGAGACGCGGGCGACCGTGCTTGGGCACGTCCAGCGTGGCGGCACCCCGACCGCTTTCGACCGCGTTCTGGCGACTCGCTTCGGCCTGCACGCGATCGACGCCGTGGATTCGGGCCGGTGGGGGACGATGGCGGCCCTGAGGGGAACCGAAATCGAGCTCGTCGAGCTGCGCGAGGCGACCGCTGAGCTGAAGACCGTGCCGCCCGCGCTCTACGAAGAGGCTGAGGTCTTCTTTGGCTAGTGCACGGTGGTTGGCGCTGCTGGCGTTGGCACTACTTCTCGCTGGGTGCGGCAGCGGTGGCGCCGCCGCAGGCGCCACGGTTTCTGTCTATGTGGCGGCGCCGCTCTGCGGCGAAGCGCGCGCCGAGCTGGCGAAGAGGGGCGCTAAGGCCGGCGAGGTCAAGGTGCGCACGGTCTGCCTTCCCGCGGTCGAGTTCGACGGAAAGACCGACCTCGCGGTCGCCGGGCGCGATGCCCGTAGCGCCACCGAGGACTCGACGGCGGTGGCGTTCCTCGAAGCCCCCGGCCCCGCAGCTCGGTTCAGCGACTCGATCGTCGAAGCCGCGGACATCGCCTGGATCGGGAGCGGCTCCGGCGCGACCGCCGTCCGCCGCGTGTTCAGAGCCCTCGAGCAGGCGGGCTCCTCCTCGCCGCGTGCCGAAGTCCTAGACGAGGTCGGCTAGCGCCGCGTCGAGCTGCGGGTGCTTGAAGCGGTAGCCGAGCTCCTGCGTACGTTTCGGGAGGACGCGCTGGCCTCCGCGCAGGACGTGGCCGAACTCGCTGCCGAATTTGAGGTCGAGAACGAACCCCGGCACCGGCGCGATCGCCGGCCGGTTGACGGCCTTGCCGAACGCCTTCGAGAATGCCTTGTTCGTCACCGGTTCGGGCGCGGTTGCGTTGACGGCGCCGCTCACCTGCTGGTTATCCAGCGCCCAAAGCAGGATCCCGAGCTCGTCCTCGAGGTGGATCCAGGAGAAGTACTGCTTGCCGCCGGCCAGCGGGCCGCCGACGCCGAGCTTGAACGGCGTCAGCATTTCCTTCAGCAACCCACCTTTGTCCGTCAGCACCAAACCGGTGCGGACGACGACCACGCGGACGCCGGCGTTGTCGAGCTCGTGGGCGGCCTGCTCCCAGGCCTGCGGGACCTCGGAGACGAAGCCGCTGCCCGGGGCTGAGGCCTCGTCGAGTTCCTCGTCGCCGCGGTCGCCGTAATAGCCGATCGCCGACTGGCTGACCAGCACCTTCGGCCGCTGCGGCTCCTCCAGCGCCTCGATCGTCTGCACGAGGTTGTGGGTCGCCTGGCGGCGGCTCTCCATGATCTGCTGCTTGACGTCCTCGTTCCAGCGCTGGTCGATCCGCTCGCCGACCAGGTTGACGACCCCGTCGACGCCCTCGAAAGCGGCGGGGTCGGGTCGTTCCAGCGTCGGCTCCCAGCGGTGCCAGGTGACGCGGGGATTCGAGGAGCGGGCGCGGCCGGGGTCGCGGCTGAGGCCGACGACGTCGTCGCCGCGGGCGAAGAGGGCGTCACACAGAGCCCTGCCGATCGTGCCGCTGGCTCCGGTGACGAGGACCCGCACCAGCTTACCCCTCCACCGGCGCGAAGGTCCCGGTCTCCTCGTTGAGCCGGGCGATGCCGTCCCGCTTCGCCTCCTCGACCACCGATTCGGCGACTTTCGGCGCCACGTCGCGGTTGAAGACGCTGGGGATGATGTAGTCCTCGGCGAGGTCGGCCTCGGAGACCGCCATCGCGATTCCCTTGGCGGCGGCGAGCTTCATCTCCTCGGTGATGCTGGGGGCGCCGGCATCGAGGGCGCCGCGGAAGATCCCGGGGAAGGCGAGCACGTTGTTGATCTGGTTCGGGTAATCGGAGCGGCCGGTCGCCATGATCCGCACGTAGGGCGCGGCCTCCTCGGGCATAACCTCGGGCGTCGGGTTGGCCATCGCGAAGACGATCGCGTCGTCATTCATCTTCGCCAGCGACTCGGCTTGGATGATCCCGGGACCGGAAAGTCCGACGAAGATGTCCATGCCCTCGATTACGTCGTCAGGCTGGCCCTGGATCAGCTCGGGGTTCGTCGTCTCCGCGTACCAGCGCTTGGCCTCGTTCATCTCGCCCGACTCGTAGTCCGCGCGCTGGCGCGAGACCGCGCCCTGGCGGTCGCAGCCGACGATCTGGGTGATCCCGGAGGCGAGCATCATCTTCGTCACCGCGACCCCGGCGGCGCCGAGCCCGACCACCAGCACCCGCAGCTGCTCGATCGGTTTGCCGGTGATTTTCAGGGCGTTGAAGAGGGCGGCCATCGTCACCACCGCGGTGCCGTGCTGGTCGTCGTGGAAAACGGGGATGTCCAGCGACTCCTTGAGCCGGTCCTCGATCTCGAAGCAGCGCGGGGCGGAGATGTCCTCGAGGTTGATGCCGCCGAAGGTGGGGGCCATCAGTTCGACCGCGCGGACGATCTCGTCGGCGTCCTGGGTGTCGAGGCAGATCGGGAAGGCGTCGACGCCGGCGAACTCTTTGAAGAGCATGCACTTGCCCTCCATTACCGGCATCGCCGCCTCGGGGCCGATGTTGCCGAGCCCGAGCACGGCGCTGCCGTCGGAGACGACCGCGACCGTGTTCTTCTTGATCGTGTACTCGAAGGCTTTGCTGCGGTCGGCGTGGATGTCCATGCAAACGCGAGCGACGCCGGGGGTGTAGGCCATCGAGAGGTCGTCGCGCGTTTTAACGGGGTACTTGTTCCGCACGTCGATCTTGCCGCCGCGGTGCATCTGCATAGTGCGGTCGACGTAGTCGAGGACGCGCGCACCCCGGGTCGACCCGATCGCCCGCAGGATCTTCTCCCAGTGGTCGCGATCGGCGGCGTCGATCGTGAACTCGCGCACCCGCTTGCCCTCTGGCCCTGCGCCCGGGACGAGGTCGACCCCCTGCAGCTGCCCACCAGCCTCGGCGATCGCCGCCGTCAGCCGCCCAAGCGGCTCCTGCCGAGCATCGAGCTCGACCCGGATCGTGACGCTGTACTGGGCGCTGACGGCCATGGGCGGCTATCGAATCAGATTGGCGGCGCCGGCTCGTCGCCGCCGCTCTCATAATGGCTACCGCATCGAGGTGTTTTCAATCGCAAAGACGCGCCGCGATCATGCGCGAGTTGGTGTCTTCGCGTGGAACGAGACTTCCTCCACCTCCACGGCGGCTGTCAGGTCCACTTCCCGTCATCTGAGGAGCCGCACCCGCCCCTTCGGCTGCTTCTGATTGCGGACTGAGAAACGAAAGGGAGCACGGATTGGCGAGGTCGGTTTTAGCGCCTCTTCCCCGGCACTCGTTCGAGCCGGTTTTCGAGAAGGTCGGTTTCGTTGCTGCTGCACGGAACCGGGGTCGCCGCCGCCGGCGGCTCTTTCACCGCGTTCGCGGCGGTGTCTTTGCGCCTCGATTTCGCTTCCGCGGCTGGCCCGGTGGCCGCGGCCGCTGCCCGCCGGCAGAGTGCCATCGCCAAGAGCAGAGAACGCCGGTAGGCCTTGTCCTCGTCCATCAGCGGGCCGATCGTGAGGTTGCTCAGCGACGCCTTGGGGAGGCGGATGAGGGTGGCCCGCGTCCTGTCGAACCCCAGCTGGTCGGCTTCCGCCTCGGGCCCTGCCGGCTGTGGGCGCCCGACGTAGAGCGCGTCGTCGGTTTCGGCGACGAAGAACCCGACGACGGGGGAGTGGCCGCTGAGGGCAGCTACCGGCGAGAGCTTCGGGTGGGTCTGGGTGCGGACGTAGTTGATCGCGGCGATCGTGATCCCGACGCTGAGGAACACGCACAGCATCACCCAGGCGAAGTGGCTGTTCCTGCTGGCGACGACGACGGTGGCGGTGATCGAGCCGACGATGACGGCGGCCAGGAGGAAGAGGTATGAGAACGAGAGCCCGCTCAGCCGCGGGATCAGGTAGAGGCCGCCGAAGAGCAGGATCGCGACCAGGATCGCGACGCCCACAACCCGTTCTTTGCGATGAGCACGCGCGGGGATCTGGTGGCAGTCCTCTTCAGCCTCTTCCTTCGCTTCCCGCTGCGCGGGGATCTCCTCCCGAGTCAGCAGTGCCAGCTTCTTCGCAATAGTCGCCTGCTCGCGTCTGCCGACCTCCTCCTTGCGCCGTTCGAGCCGCCGCTGCCGGGTTTCGAGGTCGGCCAGTTGCTCGGTTGCCCGGTCGTAGTCCTCCTGCGCCGACCGCAGCCGCTTGCGTCTGGGCCTTTCGATCAGGTGATCCCACGCCGCATAGGCACAGACGACGAGGCCTAGGGCCGCCAGGATGCCGGGGACGAGGAAGCTGGCGCCGGTCGCCACCAGGTCGTTTCGTGGCACTTTCGCGACCGCCTCGTTGGCCGGAAGACCCCCGGCCTTGAACCGCGCCCAGAGGATGAAGCCGCCGAAGAACATGACAAATCCCAGGACGCCGATGCCGGTCCCGATCGCGGTCAGCAGCGGGACCAGAAAGTCGGAGAACTTGCGGTCGCCGTTCTCCGTCGCATCTAGCGCTCCAGAGGCTTTCTCACGCTCAGGAGACATCCGTCCGAACCTACATCAGTCGCTGAACCCCCGTGTTCCCAAGCGGCCCCGCAGCGCTCCAGGGGGGCGCCTCATAGAGTGCGCAGCCGATGCCAGCGGATGTGCCCCAGCTCTTCCTGATCGACGGCAACAGCCTCGCCTACCGTGCCTTCTTCGCTCTGCCCGAGTCGATCGGGACCAGCGACGGGCGGCCGACCAATGCCATTTACGGACTTGCTTCGATGCTCGTCAAAATCATCGACGAACATCACCCGCAGGGGGTGGTGGTCGCCTGGGATGCCGGCTATAGCGGCCGCGAGGTCACCTACGACCTCTACAAGGCGCAGCGCAAACCGCGCCCTGACCTGCTGCGTGAGCAGTGGCCGCACCTGATGCCGCTGGTCGAGGCCTTCGGCTACACCAACGTCAAGGTCGACGGCTACGAGGCCGATGACGTGATCGCCTCGCTGGTCAAGCAGGCGCGCGAGCAGGGGATCGAGGTGATGGTCGTGACTGGCGATCGCGACGCCTACCAGCTCGTTGACGAGGGGGTGCGAGTGATGAGCACCTCGCGCGGGATCACCGAGACGAAGATCTACGACCGTGCTGCGGTCGAAGAGCGCTACGGGGTGCCGCCGGAGTCGATCACCGACCTGATGGGGCTGCGCGGCGACACCTCCGACAACATCCCCGGCGTTCCCGGGATCGGCGAGAAAACGGCGACCCAGCTGCTGCAGCAGTTCGGGACGCTGGAGGGGGTGCTCGAAAGCGTCGACCAGATCTCGGGCAAAAAACGCAAAGAGAACCTGGTCGAGCACGCCGAGAACGCGCGCCTCTCCAAGCAACTGGCGACGCTGCAGTACGAGATCGACACTGGCGTCGACCTCGAGGCGGCGATGGCGAGTGAGCCCGATCGCGGCGCCCTGCGCGAGTTCATGCGCGAGTTCGAGCTGCGGGCGGTGATGGAGCGGCTGGAAGAAGCGCTTCCCGAGGGCGCCGCGGTGCCGGGGCGGAAGGTCGAAACCGAGCTCGAGGTCGAGGCGGTCGAGGGGACGCCGCAGGACCTGGGGGAGGGGCCGGTAGCGCTTGGGGTCGCCGAGGGGCGCTGGGCGGCGGCGGAAGCCGACGGCGTCCTCGTCGGAACCTCCAGCCTCGACGAGCTGGCGGTCGCGCTCGACGGCAAGCCCTTCGCCGCCCACGACGCGAAGTCGATCGGCGGCGGCCGTCACGGCCTCCTTGCCGCAGCGGCCCGCGAGGGGGTCGAGCCGAAGCTCGCCCACGACACGATGATCGCCGCCTACCTGCTGGAGCCGCAACGGCGCACCTACGATCTCGTCGAGCTCGCCGCCGACGCCGGCATCGGGCTCGCCGAGGGTGTCACCGCCGAGCAGCCCGACGAGGACGACGGTCAGATGGCCCTCGGGGAGGAGCTGGAGCCCGGCCTCGACCCGCCCGAGGAAGCGCGCCTGGTCGCCGCCCTCGCGGCCGTGCAGGCGCCGCGGATCGAGGAGCTGGGCCTGGAGCAGCTGCTGAACGAGGTCGAGCTGCCGCTAATCGGCGTGCTGGCGGCGATGGAGCGCGAGGGGTTGAAGCTCGACGCCGAGCGGCTGGCCGAGGTCGGCGCCGGCTTCGGCGAGCGGATCGACACCCTGGAGAGGGAGATCTTCGAGCTGGCCGAGGAGGAGTTCACGATCGGCTCGCCGCAGCAGGTCGGCCGGGTCCTCTTCGAGAAGCTCGGCCTGACCCGCAAGCGCCGCGGCAAAACCGGCTTCTCCACCGACGCCCGCGTCCTCGCCCAGATCCGCGACGAGCATCCGATCGTCGAGAAGATCGAGTCCTGGCGCGAGCTGACCAAGCTCAAGAACACCTACCTGGACTCGTTGCCGGAGCTGATTGACCCGGAGACCGGCCGCGTCCACACCACCTTCAATCAGGCCTCGACCACCACCGGGCGCCTCTCCAGCACCAACCCCAACCTGCAGAACATCCCCATCCGGACCGAGATCGGCCGCCCCGTCCGCGCCTGCTTCGTTGCCGAGGAGGGGATGGAACTGCTCTCCGCCGACTACAGCCAGGTCGAGCTCCGCGTCCTCGCCCACGTCGCAGACGAGATCGTCCTCAAGGACGTCTTCCGCGAGGGTGAAGACGTCCACGCCGCGACCGCCGCCGAGGTCTTCGAGATCGAGCGCGACGAGGTCGACGTCGGCCAGCGCTCGAAGGCGAAGATGGTCAACTTCGGGATCGTCTACGGGCTAACCGGGTTCGGGCTCGCCGACCGCCTCAACATCCCCCGCAAGGAGGGCGAGGAATTCGTCGCCCGCTACCTCGAGCGCTTCCCGGCGGTGCGTGCATTCCGCGAGCAGGTGATCGAGCGGGCCCAGGAGGAGGGTTACGTGACCACGTTGATGGGGCGGCGGCGGCCGATCCCCGAGCTGCGCTCCGGCAACCCCAACACCCGCCGCCTCGGCGAGCGGCTCGCGGTCAACACCGTCATCCAGGGCACCGCCGCCGACATCATCAAGGTGGCGATGGTGCGCTGTCAGCGGGCGTTGGCGACTCAGGGATGGGAGACCCGCCTCGTCCTGCAGATCCACGACGAGCTCCTCTTCGAGGGCCCGCCGGGTGAGATGAAAGCGGCGGCCGAGCTTGTGGAGCGCGAAATGTGCGCTGCCTACCCGCTCGATCCGCCGCTGGAGGTCGACGTCGGCGTCGGCCCTGACTGGCTCAACGCCAAGTAGTGACCGACGCCCCGTTGCTGTCTAGGCGTCTTTGCCCGACAGCTCGACCTCCTCGAAGGTCGCCTGGCCGTTAGCGACCTTCAGCTCCGCCTCCTCGACGACTGCGCCCGGGACCAGGTCGGCCGTGGTGCAGCTGGCCTCACCGGTCTGGTCGTCGTCCCCCTGGCCGGGGCCGGAGTTGGTGCTGCCCGGGCCCGAGTTGTCACCACGATCGTCGCCGGGCTCTTCGCCGCCGCGGTCGTCACCGGGCTCTTCCTCGTCCTGGCCGCCGTTGTCGTCGCCCGGCTCGTCCTCACCGGATCCAGAGCCCTCGCTGCTCGCCGAGGCGCCGGCGTGGTCCTCGCACTTGATCTCGGTGCCTGCGTTGACAAGGCCGGAGATCGTGTCGGTGCCGAAGAGGTCGATCACGAGGCGACCGGTTGCCGCATCGAAAGAGGTGATCGTGCCGGCGTTCTCCTCGCCGTCGATCATGCCGTCGTCGTTCGAGTCATCGTCGCGCGGGTTGTCGCCGGCGAGGAACTCGGCTCGATTGCGCAGCTGATCCCGGTCCTGGTCCCGATGCGCCTGGTTCACCTTCAGGGAGAGGTGGTGGCTCTTCTCCCACCTGTCCGGGATCTGGTCGTGGTTGCGGTCCTTGGCCGCTGCCAGGCCGGGCATGGCGAGGAGCGCGAGCGCTCCGAGCGCCAGCGCGAACCAGGTCATCCCGAGGCGAGCTCGCGGTCCTTTGTTGTGGGTCATGCCTTTCCTCCTGAGTTCGAAAGTTCAACAACTGGTTGCCGCTACAACCCGGGCGCCTGGCGAAGATCACGCGGCTATGGACTTCCGTCCGAGCCGCTGGTCGAATCGGTGCCGCTGAGCTCGCTGCCGCCGCTCGTGTCGCCACCGCCACCGCCACCGCCGGAGCCGCTGTCGCCCGAGCCGCCGCTGCCGCCTCCGTCGTCGATCAGCGCCGGTTCGCCGCCATTGGTGGGCTCGGCCGCGATCTCGCCGCTGCCTGGACCCGAACTGCCTCCGTCGTCACTGCTGACGAGGTCGTCGTCGCTGCCGGAGCCACCGGAGGTGCCGCCGTCGCCGCTGGAGCTGCTGCCGCCACCGTCCGAACCGCTGCCGGAGTTGGAGCCGCCACCGTCGTCGCTGCCGCTACTGGCCCCGTGCCGGTCATCGGATCCCGACGTTCCGGTCGATCCGGAAACAGGGCCGGGGCCAGGACCGCTCGAGTTGCTGCTGGGGTGGCTCGGGCCCTCCGAGTGGGGTCCGTCAGTCGAGCCGCCCGGCCCGCGTGAGCCGCTGCCATCATCGAGTGCGCTGGAGTCGCGCTGGGACTCGCCGGCGCTGTCGTCGCCTGAGCGCCCCCTGGAGCGGCTGCCGTCTTCGTGCTCAGGTCGGGGACCGTGTCTCGCAGAGACCCCGTTGGCGCCGGCGGTCTCGGTTTGCCTGCTGCGCGCCAGCGGCGCCGCCTCGGCGGCTTGCGGTCCGGCGCCACGGCCGTGGTGATGCTTCACCGCGACCCCCGCGCCTACGGCCCCTGCGATCAACACCGTGGCCATCCCGGCTTTCAGCGCGCCGCCACCAAGCGCGACTGCGCCGCCGGCTGCACCTGCTTCGCCGCCATGGTCGGCCAACGCCCGCAGCACCGGCAGCGGCACCAGCAGCCCGAAGCCCTCGCGCAGCGCTGCCCTCGCCCGAAAGATCGCCTGCCGGGCAGCACCGCCGCTGAGCCCAAGCGCCGCCGCGATCTCATCGTGGCCGAGCCCTTCCAGCTCGCGCATGACCAGAGCCGCCCGCTGTGTCTCCGGCAGGGCCTGCAGCCTCTCCATCAGGTCGCGCAGTTCCTCGCGCGCCTCGACTTCGGCGGCGGCGCTGCGGGCGCCGGGCAGCGCCTCGGAGAGCTCGGCCGTGGTGGGGCCTCGGTCGCGGAGCTCGTTCAGGGCCGTGTTGCGAACGATCCGGTAGAGCCAGGGACGAAGTTCGATCTCCGCACCGGACTTGCGCAGTGCCGGCAGCGCCTTTGAGAAGGCGTCCTGAGTGACGTCCTCGGAGCGGCCGCCGACGAAGGCGGCGGCGAAGCGGTCAAGCGGACGCCGGTAGCGCCGCACGATCTCCTCGAAGGCGGCGTCGTAGCCGTCGCGGACGAGGTCGACGAGTCGGCGGTCCGGCTGCGCCCGCAGCACCGGCCCGATGAAGATTCGGGCGGCAAACTGCTCTGCGGGCGGTGGCGACATAACTGGTTCTCCCTCGATCGGCCGGGTAGGCCTATGGCGTTACTGATATGAGGGTGGGGAGGTTCAATCCCGCCTCGATCTACCAACACATGTCCAGCCCGAAGATCACGCGCATCCGGAAGGCAACCCGTGGATAGGGGCGTCGCCGTCCTGCTGACCGCCGCCGCGGGAGGCCTGATCGCGGCGCAGGCTCCGATCAACGCCGGGCTCGGCAAGTCGATCGGGAGCATGCCGGCGGCGCTTGTCTCCTTCTCGGTCGGCACCCTCGCGCTTGCGCTCGTCGTCGTCCTCAGCGGCAAGGCCGGCGGCCTCTCCTCGACCTTCGACGTCAGCTGGTACTACCTGCTGGGCGGGTTCCTCGGTGCCCTCTACGTGCTGAATGCGCTGATCGCGGTCTCGGTGATCGGCGCCGGCGGGGTCGCCGCGGCGACCGTCTTCGGCCAGCTGACCGCCTCGGTCGTGATCGACCGGCTAGGCCTGTTCGGCCTTGACCAGGTCGCGCTCTCGCCCGAGCGCGTCCTCGGCGTCGCCCTGCTGTTGGCC
>Ga0307316_10000006_pt1 | contig 56052 bp, 54 predicted proteins | sample ER_DNA_356_FD_194504 | JGI IMG/M metagenome (GOLD analysis project Ga0307316, IMG submission 194504) | Bulk soil microbial communities from the East River watershed near Crested Butte, Colorado, United States - ER_DNA_356 | ecosystem: Environmental > Terrestrial > Soil > Floodplain | place... | reverse complement strand
CGGGGTACTGACGTGTTGGCCCGTGCATCCCGGTCATCCCCATCCTCCCCGTCTCCAGAAGGAGCAAAGCATGACCACCCCCAGCGGTCCTTACGGCGCAACTGGCACCAGCGGCCCTGTCGACCCAACTCGCACCAGCGGCCCTGTCGACCCAACTCGCACCAGCGGCCCTGTCGACCCAACTCGCACCAGCGGCGCTTACGACCCAACTCGCACCAGCGGCCCTGTCGACCCAACTCGCACCAGCGGCGCTTACGACCCAACTCGCACCAGCGGCCCTGTCGCATACCGCGATGACGAGCGCCGTCCTGCCAGGGAAACCAAGCCCTCGTTCAAAACCACCGAACTGATCGTCTATGCACTGTCGGTCATCGGTGTACTGATCGCCTCTTTGGTGGTCGACGTGAACGAGGACGGTCAACGGTTCAGCGCCTACCAGGGCTGGTTCCTGGTCACCTTGTTGACGGTCGGTTATCTGCTCAGCCGTGGTCTGGCCAAGTCGGGCAGCCGCGACGAGACCCGCTGAAACCGTAAGGTTGGCAGCTCGCTGAATCTCATTCGTGTGTAGCTGGAGACATTGATCCTTTGAGCTGTGACGCGGCGACGGCTTTGGTTTTTCTTTCGCGCGTCAGCGGCGGGTGTAGTCCTTGCCGCCCCAGATGTGCCAGCGTTCGTCTCGGGCGTCTGCTGCTGTCCTGCACTCAACGATGACGGGGCAGTGTCGGCACAGCTTGACTGCCTCGCGTCGTTCGCCGGGGTGGTCGGATATCCACAGCTCGGAGAGTGTGGCGTCGGAGCAGTGAGTCCTCAACCCGCCGGCTGCGATGTTGATCAACGCCAGGTTGAAGTCAGCGGCGGTGGCCGCGGTGGTCATGTCGCGCCGTCCTCGTCGTGGAGCCAGCACGCTGAGCAGGTGCCGCGTTGCTGGGAGTCGGGCCATACGAGTGGGTTGCCGCAGCGGGTGCACATCGGGTCTGCTGCCTCGGTCAGGACACCTGTTTCGTCGGTCAGGACACTTCCTCTTACTTCCTCTTGACCGTCCTGACCGTCCTCACCGCCTCTGACTAGGGACGATAAGGACATCTCTACTCTCCCCAGGGCTTCGGTCGGGACGGTCAGGACGGTTGAGGATGAGTGGGACGACCGTGAAAGTGATGTGTCCTCACCGTCAGAATCGGTCTCGGAATCGTCATCGGGCAGGCTCCATTCGACCTTTCTGAGTGGGGTGTTGTTGGGCCGCTTGATGGTGTGATCGCGATACACGACGCGGAACCTCCCAGCTGCGCGTTGGATCTTCTTCTCGCCGAATCCGGCATCCTTGGCGGCCTCCATGATCTGGTCGCGTAGGCAGGGGCCTGTCTCGGTGAGGTAGTTCCGTAGCCACCTCTTCGGGTCGTCGGCGCGTTCCATCGCAGGTGTCAGTAGCTTGCGGGCGAGGTCGCGCCCGTTGCCAGCCTCTTCGCCGATGGGCCTGGCGACTGAGCATGTGGCCGGGATGTAGAAGATCTCACCGGTCTCGATGTCGATCTCTTCGACCGTGTATGAGGCGACATCGATTCTGAACCGGACGGCTGGAGTGTTCAGCGATGCGCCGTTGGTCTTGTCGAGGGCAACGATGACCTCGCCGTGCTTCTCGGGGTCGCCAACGGCCAACAGGATCGATCGGGCTGCGGTGCGAAACCCTCGGGAGTCCATCATGCGCAGTGCCGTGTCCGAGCCGCCGGCCTTGTTGAGGTGCCAGGGTGCGAGAACTGCCACGTTGGTCGCTTCGGCGTACACGCCGAGAGCCTTGAGCACAGTCGCGGTGTCCTTGTAGCTGATTGACTTCATGGTTTCCGGCAGCGTGGTGACGAAGCTGTCGATGACGACGAGCGCCGTATCTCGCTGCCTGCACACCTTGGCGATCTCGTCCAGATCTCGCGGAATCACAATGCTGTGCTCGGCGTCACCGAAGATGCGCGCATCAATGAAGGTGACCAGCTTCAGGTCTGCGCCCGCCTCCTTGAGCCGCGGAACGACGACAGCTTCGCGATGGTCCTCGGGGGCGATGATAATGACGTGCCGCGGCTGTCCATACAGCTCGCCCGGCAATGTGCCCCTGGTGACGTTGGCGATAATCCAGGTGTTGATGGTGGTTTTGCCGACGCCTTCTTCGCCGGGGATGAGGGTGAATGCCCCGAGTGGTATGCGGTTGGCCCACAGGAAGCGGACGCGGGAGATGATCACGTCCACTGCTTCGACGAGGCGTAGGGCGGTGGCCTCGCCTGGTGAGCCCACGGATTCGAAATCGTCGAGTCCGTATCCGGCGGCGATGTGGTCGGCTGCGTCTTTGCCGATCTTGGCTTGGTAGAACTCCACCGTTCCGGCTTGGCCGTCTAGCTTGTCGCGGACCTGTTTGGCCCATTGCTCGCCGCTGTCGTCCTTGTCGACGATGGCTTTGATCTTGGCACCGCGCAGCGGGCTGGCATCGACTTTGTGGAAGTTCTTGGCGCCCATCGGTGCGGTTGTGGCCACCTCGCCTAGTGCCTCGATGGCGTGGCAGTCTTTCTCACCCTCCACCAACCAGATTGTTTTGCCGTCGAAGACTGCGGACTTGACCTCGGTCAGCCGGTAGAGCTGTGTGGTGCCGTGGCCGTTGGTGTTGCCGGTCTGCCAGAACCGCTTGTCCCATGTCCGGTGGGCGTTCCTGCCGTCTTCGTAGGCGTAGCTGGTGTCTTTGGGGTTGTCGTAGAGGTCCCGCATGGTGATGCCGAGCGGCGCCAGCACGTTCTCGATGGGGCACTGGGCGTGGCAGTGGATGAGGACTTGGCCCTCGATGCCGGTGATCTTTAGTGACGGGTTGCGGTCATCGTGTGCTGGGCATTGCGCCATTGCTTGCCCAGGCCTTGACTCTCGGACTTTCCGGCCGTCGGAGCGGAGTCGGTCGATGATGCGTTCGTATGCCGTGGCGGTCACGACAGTTCACCGCCGTCGAGATCAGCCTCATCGTCATCGCTCCACCCGTTCGCCATGCGTAGGAAGAGCGCACGCTCTTGCTCTTCGCCTTTCCGAGTCACAGCGAGTTTGTGTTCGTCGAGATGGCTGGTGATCGCGTCGGAGACGATGTTCCGCAGGATCGGAGCATCGATCGCTTCGACTTCGACGGCTTCACCTGCGAACGGCTGCACACCTAATGCCGGGTGCTTCCACGTCCGCTTCTTTGGTTTGCCTCCGATCAGGTCAAGCTCTGCAATCAACTGGCGGGTGCATGCCAACCGTTCGATGGTCATGTCGGCGCGGGCTGAGTACTTGCGTAGCTTGTGGGCCAGATGCGCTTCGATTTCCAAGCCGGCTGGGTCGTAGTCGCCTACGTAGTAGATGATCAGCGGACGCTCATCGTCTTTGTATTCCATGGCTGCGGCGTAGGCGAACGATGCTGATGTTTGTCCCTTCATCGGGTACAGCGGCACATCCCATTGGCTTGTCACGGGGAAGATGACACCGGCGACGGATTCGGATTCGCACCACACTTCGACGCGTTCGTCGGAGTCGTCCCAGTTGGAACGGCGGTAGGTGCGCGCCACTTCGTGCAGGAGTTTGTCGCCGCTGCTCCACGTTTCCGGCTTACGCATCCACCGCGACGAGTCCACGATGAATGTCCAGGGGATGATGCCGGTTTCTCGTAGGTGCATGAGTGCCCGCTGCACCATGCGGTAGCCGTTGTCGGTCTTGGGGACGATGCCTTGGGATACGGCGCGGTAGTAGCAGAACCGCACGCCTGTGGGTGCTGCGTCGGCAACGATGCTGCACAGTGCGAGGTGCCGTTCGTGCATCTCGGCTTGGGTCGCACGCTCCCGCTTTATGGGGCCTGCACCATAAACGGCGGTCACTCCTGATCACCCGCCGTCGAGGTCAGGGTCAGCCGCTATCGGCTCAAGCTTGACTAGCACTAGGCGGGCTGGCTGACCTTTCGCCTCGGCTCGTGCTACCGCCGTCCGGGCATGCCCCAGGTCGAGGTAAACCTTCCTGCGCGGCATTCCGTATTTCGTGATCAGGATGACCACGTAGCCGGGGAGGTTGAGCGGTTCGGTCATCGGTGATCACCGACGGCGTGCACTAGGATTGTCATGAATCGCTTTCCATGGGGACCCGGCTACGGCCGGGTTCTTGTGTTTTAGGCGAAGATCGTTGTCACGCTGCGTCGGTGCCGCTGTCGAGTTGCAACACGCGGCGGACGGCGGCTGTGGGGACGACGACGCGTCGGCCGACCTTGATTGAGGGGATTTCGCCGGCCAGTACGGCTTGGTAGGCGGCTGCGCGGCTGATGCCGTAGGCGCGTGCGACCCTGTCGACCTTCATGGTTGGTTCGACGGCGGGGTCGGGCACCAGTGCTGTACTCACTACGTCTCCTATTGGAAAGTCGAATGTGATGGTCGTGGAACCGAACACGAAAACTATTAAACCGATAGACCGCTGATAATACAACGCGCCGAAATGGCTTCTCTTGCCCCACTGCGAGAAATCGTGTACAACAGGGGATAGGCTGATACCAGATGTCACGAATGAGGGGAGACCAGAGAGGTGAAACAACAAACGGTCGCGGAGACTGTCGCCGGCAACATCCGCGCCTACCGGCAACTCCGAGGGCTGGAACAATCCGCGCTGGCGCAGCGGATGCGGGCGATCGGCATCCCATGGCGCCAGGCCACAGTGTCTGAGACTGAACGAAACCAGCGCAACGTCAGCGTCACCGAACTCTTGGGGCTCGCAATCGCCCTCAATGCGACGGTCGAACAGTTCGTTGATACGAGAGGACCTGCGAGCAGGGTGGGGCCACAGCTAGTCCTCAGCGACCAGCTCGACGAGCCAGCCGCGATACCTTTCCTGCCTTCCTCCGTGACCGTGCTGGTGTGCCCCCACAAGTTGTACGCCGAAGTTGAGTGGGCCGAAAACAACCTTCAAAGCATCTCGATCAAAGCCGTGGATGAGTCGGCTTCATGAGAGGCAGTGTCGTCAAACGTGGCAACGGCTACTCGGTCGTCGTTGAACTTGACCGCGACCCAATCACCGGCAAACGTCGGCAGAAATGGCACAGCGGCTACCGCACAAAAAAAGATGCGGAGCGGGCCTTAAGCGAGATTGCCGCCTCGGTGCACACCGGCAGCTATCTAGAGCCAACCAAACAGACGCTCAGCGAATTCGCCCGCGAGTGGCTTGTAGCGATCAAGCCGACGATCCGCCCATCCACACATCACTCATACAGTCGGAACTTGACGTTGCACGTGCTGCCGCAGCTCGGTTCCGTGCAGCTACGCCACATCGATGCGGGCACACTCAACACCTTGTGTGCGGCGCTCCTGGCAAATGGCCGGAAGAACTATGCAGGTGGGGGATTGTCGCCGCGTTCGGTGCAACACGTCCACGCGATCGTCCGTCGCACACTCAGGGATGCTGTGAAGTGGGGGAGGCTAGTCCGGAATCCTGCGGATGCGGCGGATCCGCCCAAGGCGACAGCGGATAGCCGTCCAGAGTCGACCGTCTGGACCGCGGCCCAGTTGCGCACCTTCCTCGAGCGAACCCGTACGAGTCGATTTGCGGCCGCGTACCACCTGATCGCAACAACGGGATTGCGGCGCGGCGAGGCGTTGGGCCTGCGCTGGCAAGATCTTGACCTCGACAACGACAAGGCATCAATCCGGCAAACCGTGATCGCCATCAAGCACACGGTGATGATCAGTACGCCGAAGACGAAGAAGGGGCGGCGTACCGTCACCCTTGACAGTGGCACCGTCACAGCGCTGCGCGAGCACCGTAAACGACAGGCTGCTGAGCGGCTGCTGATGGGCGCCGGCTGGACCGACAACGACCTTGTGTTCTGCCATCCAGACGGGACCATGGTGCACCCTGAGCGGTTCTCGCGTGGCTTCCTGGAGACGGTGGCCAGGATCGGGCTGCCGCGTATCCGGCTGCACGATCTAAGGCATGGCTGGGCAACAATGGCGCTGCAGGCTGGCATTCATCCGAAGGTGGTGCAGGAGCGGTTAGGCCACGCCAATATCGGCATCACGCTCGACACCTACAGCCACGTCATCGCTGGGCTGGACAAGGAAGCGGCCGAGCAAGTTGCGGCGCTGTTTTGGACGTCGGTTAGCAATCCGTTAGCAGAGGGCCAGTGAAGTGGCTTTCAAGTGTCGTTTGGCTAGGGGTCTCTCGGTAGCCACCAGGGGAGCTAGTATCAGCTCCTGGCGGCCCGGTCACTAACGGGCCGGACCTGCCTGGCGGCTCAGGGCAGGAGAGGCCTCTGCAGACCTGAGGGAGATCAGCCAGCGTGTCATCGATGCTCGACCCGGAGTTCCCGCCGAGTCAGGCGAAAGAGATCGCGCGCACCGCCAAGGGTTGCCTCGCAGTGTTTGTTGCCGCCACGGTGCTCCTCCTCGGCGGCTACTTCGTCTGGGACAAGGCCAGCACCTTTTTGTCCACATTTGGTGAGATTCCTGACTATCCGGGGCCGGGCAACACCAAGATCACTGTTGACGTTCCCGAAGGCGCCTCGCTGGATGTGATCGGCGGGATCCTCGTCGAAAAAGACGTGATCAAGTCCAGAAAGGCCTGGGACAGAGCGGTCCGCACTGAGGAGCGGGCGACCAGCGTTCAGGCCGGCAGGTATCTCATGAAGACCCAAATGACGGCCATTGACGCACTTCGGCTGTTGATCAATCCGGGCAGCTCGAAGATTCGTCTGCAGTTCACCATTCCAGAAGGACTCCGGCTCACGTCCCAGGTGGACGCCTTGGTGAAGGGCACCAAGATCAAGAAGTCGGCGTACGAACGAGCCTTGGACAAGCCAAAGGCGCTCAAACTGCCCAAGTACGCCAAGAAGCGACCGGAAGGTTTCCTCTTTCCCGAAACCTATGAGCTGACGGCGGACTCGACGGCGACCTCGACGCTGAAACAAATGGTCTCTCAGTACAAGTCAGTGACACGCGAGATCGAGTTTGAGGCTGCAGCGAAGAAGCTCAAGCGGTCACCATATGAGGTACTCATCGTGGCCAGCATCATCGAACGCGAGGTGAATCGGGAGGAGTACCGGCCGAGGGTGGCGCGGGTTCTCTACAACCGGCTCGACAAGGGCATGAAGCTCAGGCTCGACTCGACGGTGATCTATGCCGAGAAGCTCAAGACGAACACAACGACGAAGGAAGACCGCAAGAGCAAGTCGAAGTACAACACCTATCGCTACAAGGGATTGCCGCCTGGGCCCATCTCCGGCCCCGGCAAGGCCGCACTCGAGGCTGCGGCGAACCCCGACAAGGGCAAGTGGCTCTATTTCGTCACGGTGAACTTCGACACCGGTGAGACAAAGTTCGCCGACAACCAGGCGGACTTCGAGAAGATCCGGCAGGAGTTCCAATCCTGGTGCCAGTCCCACCCCGGCCGCTGTGACAGCTGACCTCAGCTCGCTGGGTGAAGTTCGGCATTGTGCGGTTCTCGGCTCGCCCATCGAACATTCGCTTTCGCCCGCTCTGCACCGCGCCGCCTACACCGATCTCGGCCTGAGCTGGACTTACGACCGCGTTGAGGTTGATGAGCAGCGGCTCGCCCCATTCGTCTCGGGCCTGGACGCCTCGTGGCGCGGCCTTAGCCTGACCATGCCGCTCAAGGTTGCCGTTCTGAAGCTCGGTCAGGTGGATGAGCTGGCGAAGCTAGCCGAGGCAGGTAACACGCTCATCCTGGAAGGTGGCGAACGTTGGGTCTACAACACCGACGTGGGCGGCTTGGTCTGGGCAGTCGGTCAGGTGGCCGCGGCGCCACTGCCACGGGTGACCATTCTGGGCACGGGAGCAACCGCCCGAGCGGCGCTGCTCGCCGCCATCCAGCTCGGCGCGCAGCTGGTGACCGTCGTGGCGCGTACGCCGGCCCGAGCCGAGGCGCTTCGAAGGCTAGGTGACGAGTTGGGTGTCAGGCTGGACATCAGGCCGTGGTCAGGGCAGCTTCCGAATGCTGACGTTGTCGTTTCGACGGTCGTCTCCGGAGCCGCCGATAGCATCGCACAGGCTGTGGCGGACAGCGCCCCGCTGATCGTCGACATCATCTACGATCCGTGGCCAACTGTCCTTGCCGCGGCCGCCAAGCGAGCAGGCTGCGCGGTCGTCAGCGGCCTCGATCTGCTGGTTGGCCAGGCGTTGCTGCAAATCGAGCTGATGACCTGCCGTTCCGTTGCAGCTGACGTCCTCTACGCCGCCCTCGCCGCCGACAACTCGGCGGTGGAATCAGAGTCGGCCGGGCGACGACGCGTGCCAGACTTCTGATCATGCTCAGATGGCTCACGGCTGGCGAGTCGCACGGTCCGGCGCTGGTGGCAATCCTGGAAGGGCTGCCGGCGCACGTGCTCATCACCACGAGCGACATTGCCGATGCCCTAGCACGCCGGCGGCTGGGGTTCGGACGTGGCGCGCGGATGAAGTTCGAGGCGGACGCGGTCACGATCCTGGGCGGTATCCGCCATGGTGAGACGCAAGGCGGCCCGATCGCCATTCAGGTGGCCAACAGTGAGTGGCCGAAGTGGCAGTCGGTGATGGCGGCCGACCCGGTGCCACCGTCGGAGCTCGAGGGTCAGGCCCGCAACGCGCCCCTGACCCGACCCCGTCCTGGCCACGCTGACCTGGTGGGAATGCAGAAGTACGACTTCGAGGAGTCCCGGCCGGTTTTGGAACGTGCTAGCGCCCGAGAGACGGCGGCCCGAGTAGCGCTGGGACGGGTGGCGTCCGCCTTCCTGCAGCAGGCGCTCGGCGTCAGTCTGTTGAGCCATGTCGTTGAGCTCGGTACCGCAAGGGCCCCGGCCGGAGTCATCCCGACGGCAGCCGACCTCGCCGCCATCGATGATGACCCGGTTCGCTGTTTCGACCGGAACGCGAGCGCCGCGATGGTCGCTGAGGTGGAGCAGGCCCAGAGTGACGGCGACACGCTCGGCGGTGTTGTCGAGGTCGTTGTCTGGGGTCTGCCGCCCGGGCTGGGCTCCCACGTTCACTGGGATCGCCGCCTGGACGCGCAGCTTGCGGGTGCGTTGATGGGCATCCATGCGATCAAGGGTGTCGAGGTGGGCGACGGATTCGAGCTGGCTCGCAGCCGAGGCAGCGCGGCCCACGACGAGATCGTGCCGGGTGAGCAGGGCGTCGCCCGGGCGTCGCACCGGTCAGGCGGCACCGAGGGCGGCATGAGCACCGGTGAGGTGTTGCGGGTCCGTGCGGCGATGAAGCCGATTTCGACAGTGCCGCGCGCCCTGCGTACCGTCGACGTCGCGACCGGCGAGGCTGCGGTCGCGCATCACCAGCGCTCAGACGTTTGTGCCGTACCGGCGGCGGGTGTCGTCGCCGAGGCGATGGTCGCCCTGGTGCTCGGCAACGCAGCACTGGAGAAGTTCGGCGGTGACTCGGTGGGCGAAACCAGGCGCAACTACGAGAGTTACCTCAAGCAACTGGCCGATCGCGGACTCCAGGTCCGGCCCCAGCCATGAGCACCCAGCCCGCATCAGACCTGCATCCCCAGCTCGTCGAAGGGCCCATTGTGTTGATCGGTGCCCCGGGGTCTGGCAAGAGCACGGTCGGAGCCCTGCTCGCCGAACGTCTGGGCGTGACGTTCCGCGACGCCGACACCGTCATCGTCGAGCGAGCCGGAAAATCAATCGCCGAGATCTTCACTGATGACGGAGAGGCGGTATTCCGGGCCCTGGAGGAACAGATAGCGGCGGAACTCGTGGCGCTGCCCGGCGTCTTGTCGCTCGGTGGCGGTGCGGTGTTGTCTGCCGCCACCCGGGCAGCACTGCGTGGTCATCGAGTGGTCTGGCTGAGGGTCGGCCTGACGCAGTCGGTGAAGCGGATAGGTCTGGACACCGCTCGCCCGTTGCTCCTCGGCAACGTCCGCGGCCGACTGCTCAAGCTGCTCAACGAGCGAGCCGCGCTCTACTCCGAGCTAGCAACCGAGGTGGTCGACACCGATGACACGACCCCGGCCGAGGTCGTGGAGATGATCATGAACACGCATGTTGCCTATCGCTGAGCCGTCCTGGATCGCTGTGGAGGCGGAGCGGCCCTACCAGGTGCTCGTGGGCTACGGACTGCTGGCCGAGGTGCCCGGCCTGCTCGGTGCGGGCGTGCAACGGGTCGCGCTGCTGCATCCGCCGACGATGATCAAGACGGCAGAGCTGCTGTCGCACCTGCTAGCGGAAGCGGGCCTGGACCTGGTGCGAATTGATGTGCCCGATGCCGAGGCGGCGAAAAGTGTCGCGGTCGCCGAACGTTGCTGGTCGATTCTCGGGAACGCTGGTTTCACCCGCTCCGACGGCGTGGTCGGCCTCGGCGGCGGTGCCACCACCGATCTTGCTGGGTTCGTGGCCGCTACCTGGCTGCGCGGGGTACGAGTGGTCATGGTTCCGACCAGCCTGCTGGGCATGGTTGATGCCGCTGTGGGCGGCAAGACTGGCATCAACACCGCGGAAGGCAAGAACCTCGTCGGCTGCTTCTACGAGCCGGCCGGTGTGGTCTGTGATCTTGATCTGCTGGCAACATTGCCGACTCCACACCTCGTTGCCGGTCTGGCGGAGGTGATCAAGTGCGGGTTCATCGCAGACCCCGAGATCTTGACCATGATCGAATCCGATCCGATTTCAGCAGTACGCCCCGATTCGCCGATGCTCCGCGATCTGGTGGAGCGCGCGGTCTCGGTCAAGGCACGAGTTGTCTCTGCCGATCTTCGGGAGACGACATCGACGGGACCTGCGGTGGGCCGGGAGCTACTCAACTATGGCCACAGTCTGGCTCACGCGATCGAGCGGCGAGAAGGCTTCGGCTGGCGCCATGGTGACGCCGTCAGCGTGGGCATGATCTTCGCTGCTGAGCTGGCCCGCCTCACGGGCCGGCTCGACCAGGAAACGGCTGAGCGCCATCGGATGGTGCTGTCGAGCGTGGGGTTGCCGACAAGCTACCCGGCCGACGCGTTCGACGACCTGCTGCACACCATGGCCCTCGACAAGAAAACCCGCGGCGCGACACTGCGGTTTGTGATCTTGAATGGCCTGGCCAGCGCTGAGATCCTCGCGGCACCGGACCATGACCTGCTGCGCGCCGCGTACGCCGCCGTCGCGGCGTAGGCGCTGCGAGCGTCGGAATCGCGCGCGGATTCCCAAGCGCGATGCGCGAGCAGGGCAATAAAGGGCGAGGATGTCGAGCATGATCGAAGCCTGGGGAGAGCTCAACGTCCGCCAAACGTTCGCGGAGGCGGCCCGGACTTTCACCGACCTGGTCCGGCGCATCCCAGCAGGCCCGTGGGACGGCCCTGGACTGGGGGAGTGGGATCTGCGTTCACTGGTCGGGCATACCTCGCGCTCGCTGATAACAGTCGAGACATACCTGGGTCAGCCTGCCGATATCGAGGAAGTGCCCACCGCCGCGGCGTACTACGTTGCGATCGCCAATATCGACAATGCGGCCGTAGCTGACCGCGGCCGTCAGGCGGGTCAAGCTCTCGGTGGGAATCCCACCGAGTTCGTGGACGCGCTCCGAAAACGCGTGCTGGCACAAGTGGACACTGCTGGCAATCCGCTCATCCAAACAGCGGCAGGTGGTATGCGCCTCGAGAACTACCTTTCGACGCGCACCTTTGAGCTGGTCGTGCACAGCCTGGACATCGCCGCTGCCGTACCAGACATCGAACCGCCAGAGTTCAGCGACCAGTTGCTGAGCGAAGTAGCCAGGGTGGCCGCTACGGCGGTGGTGCTGCGTGGCCGTGGCGTCGAGCTGCTGCTCGCGCTCACTGGCCGGGCCACTCTGAGCCCCGGTTTCAGCGTCGTCTGACCATCTGCACCCAGGGTCTAGACTGGGCCGCTGCCGATCAGCGGGCGGCAACTAGAAGGGTAAGCATGGTGGCGTCGACAAACGATCTGAAGAACGGCATGGTCTTGGACCTGGACGGGCAGCTCTGGTCCGTGGTGTGGTTCCAGCACCACAAGCCGGGCAAAGGCAACACCGTGGTACGCACCAAGCTGAAGCATGTGCTATCCGGCAAGGTCGTCGACAAGACCTTCAACGCTGACACCAAGGTGGACACGGCAAACGTCGACCGGCGGGATATGCAATACCTCTACCACGACGGGTCCGGTTTCGTGTTCATGGACACCAGCACCTACGACCAGATGACCCTTGCTGACGAGACCGTCGGGGACGCAAGGAATTACCTGCTCGAGGGACAGGTGGCAACGGTCGCAATCCACGACGGCACCCCGCTCTACCTTGAACTCCCCGCGTCGGTCGAGCTGGTGGTCACCTACACCGAGCCCGGCCTGCAAGGTGACCGCAGCACCGGCGGCACCAAGCCGGCTACGGTCGAGACAGGTTTGCAGATCCAGGTTCCGCTGTTCCTGACCACCGGCGAGAAGGTCAAGGTCGACACCCGATCGGGCGAGTATCTCAGCCGCGTCGGCAGCTGATGGCGGCTCAGAGCTCGTCGCGCAGCAAGGCGCGCAAGCGCGCGCTGGACATCTTGTTCGAGGCTGAGCTTCGCGGAGCAGACCCTGTCGCGACTCTGGAAGAGCGGGCGGCTGCTGCTGATCCGCCGGTTCGCGAGTACACAGCGAAGCTAGTACGCGGCGTAGCCGCTCACGCCAGCGAGATCGATGCCCGGATCAGCGCCTGCCTGGCCCCTGGCTGGACTCTGCCACGAATGCCTCGGGTCGATCGCAACGCGCTACGGATCGCTGTTTTCGAAATCGGCTACGGCGAGGTACCTGATGCAGTCGCCATCTCCGAAGCGGTCCGGCTCGTCTCCGAGCTGTCGACCGACGACTCGCCGTCGTTCGTGAACGGGGTACTGAGCGCCGTAGTGGCGTCCAATGTTGGCTGAGGGGGCAGTGTTCGACGGCTAGCGCTCCTCGATGCTGGACAGCACGGGCTTGATGTCCACGACGGGAGTCCCGTCGATCGCTTCCAGGCCGCTGACGTGGACGCGTACGCCATCCAGGCCGAGAACGCTTACGCGATGCAGGCCAATCGGATTGGGCCGGCTGGATGCCCTTGTGCTGAAGACACCCGCCTCAGGCCGACTCAAGTCTCCGCGCGGATGCACCCTCAAGACAGTGCGGTCGGCCTCATGCAACCAGGTCAACACCATGATCTGGTCCCCGACTGCAAGGCCGTTCAAGCCTGCCTGAACATCAGGATTCACAATCACGTACGCATCGGGCGCCCCTTCATCTCCCTGGCGCGGAGCGTCCGCCGTCGAAGTGAGGGGACTCTCTACGCGTCCTATCGGGCGGACCGTGAAATCAGTCGAGGACGGGTCGAACATGGCGGCTACCGCGACGCCGGAGCGGGCTGCCGGAGATCGAGCCGGCACCGTACAGGCCCGGCGGGTCGTAGCGTGATGTTGGTGTGCAGGGGGATGTCGGACGACTCGGACGCAACCGAAAACCGTGCGAGCAGCGTGGCGATTGAGATGACAGCCTCGGTCATGGCGAAGTGGCCCCCAATGCAGCCGCGGAGACCGCCCGCGAACGGGAAGTAGGCGTATCGCGGGCGGGCCTGCTCGGCAGCTGGTTCGAAGCGCGCGGGATCAAACCGTTCTGGTTCAGGCCAGAGGTCCGGACGCCGGTGGGTAGCCCACGGGCTGAGCAGGATGATGGACCCGGCCGGCACGCGGTAGCCCGAGATGGTTACCTCATGCTCGGCAAGCCTGCCGAGCCCGTACGCCGGTGGATAAAGCCGCATCGCCTCCTTTACGGCCATCTCGGTGAGGGTGAGCCGGGCAATGTCGGCAGCGTGTGGCGCTCGGCCGCCGAGCACATCGGCGATCTCGCGGTGCACGGCGGCTTGCACGTCGGGATGGCGACCAAGGAGGTGCATCGTGAATGTCAGCGCCGTCGACGTCGTCTCGTGCCCGGCCAGCAAGAAGATCAAGACTTGGTCGCGTATCTCCTGATCGCTCATCGGCGCGCCGGTCTCCGGGTCGCGAGCGGCGAGCAGCCGAGAGATCAGGTCTGGACCAGACGTCGACGTCCGGGACCGCCGCTCGATGATGTCGTCGACCGTGCGGTACAGCGCCCGCTGGGCCTTAGCTGCTCGGACCTGCGCCGGCGTCGGCCACCGCCGGGGGAGCCGCAGCGGGGTGATGCCGCGGCGGCGCACATGCTCGTTCAGCACTGGGAACGTCGCACGGATCACCGGTACGGCGTCGTTGACATCGGCGCCGAACAGCACTCGGCCGACGGTCCGCAGCGTGAAATCGATCATCGCGGCGCTGACGTCGACGGACCCGCCGCCTACGGCGGCCACGCTGAATCGATCTGCCAGTCGCGCGGCCTCGTCGGCCATGACGTCGACGTAACCGTTGATGTGCCGATGCGAAAACAGCGGCGCGACCGTCCGGCGCTGCTGCCGCCAACGTAGCCCGCGGCTGGTGAGCAGGCCGTTGCCAAGGTACGCGGCGATCTCGTCGTAGTAGGGCGTGTTCTTGGTGTAGCCGTCCGGGTCGCCGGCCAGCACTTGTTCGACGCCGTCCGGGTGAGTCACGAGATAGAGCTCGCGGCGCAGTCCCGGCGGTCCCACGACGAGGCGTACGACATCGCCGTACTCGGCCACCACCCGCTCGTACGTGCCGAGCTGATCGCGCTGCAGGTGCCCAGCCATGCCCAGCCAGCGCGACCCGCGCGGCCCGGGCACTGCGTCCAATCCGCTAACCCGAGGGCCACTTCCGCGTTCGGCAAATGGGCTATGCATGATATCCGCCGCCTCCCAGCGGACCAGCTTAGCTGGGTGCAAGCAGAATCTGGTCTGTGAGCGACGCGCCCAACTCGAATGTGATCACTATCGACGGTCATGCGATCGAGTACCGGCTTGAGCGCCGCGGGGATGCCACAGCGTTGATCTTGCACGGCGGGCACATGTCCGCGCGTTGCCGGTTCGGCGAAGAAACCTTTCTTGAGGCCGGCTGCACGGTACTCGTCACGTCCCGCCCGGGATACGGCCGAACGGCCGTTGGCGCCGGACCATCGGCGCCCGAATTTGCTGTTCGCCTGGCAGGACTGTGTCGCCTGCTGGGTCTTGGAAACCTGACCGTCATTGGGATTTCCCTGGGCGCCCGAACGGCGATGGCCCTGGCCGCGTTCTATCCGGAGCTGGTGCAGCGGGTGATCTTGATGTGCCCGACGAGCTTCTGCCCATGGCCTGATCCGCGGGGGCGCCGGCTCGCATACGCAGCATTCGCACCGGGAGTCCGACGCGCGACGTGGGGCACGTTGCACTACTTACTGCGCAAGGACGCCGGGAAGTATCTGGCCGGCATTCTTGAGAACCTCACCACCCTCGACGGGGAAGTGGCGATACGCCGGTTGGGGGCTGACGTCGGGGAGGTCATCGAGTTCTTGTTGTGCTGCCAGTCCGGTCGCGGTTTTCTGGTCGACCTTCGGGCTCCGACTGATATCAGTAGTGACGTCGCGCAACCGACCTTGATCGTGGCCACCCGGAATGATGGCGCGGTGAGCTTCGATCATGCGGAGTACCTCGCCGCGACGCTGCCCGACTCGACCCTTGTCGAGGTTCACACACCTACTCACCTGCTGTGGCTGGGTGAGGGGTCAGATCAAACTGCCGCGGCGATCCAGTCCTTTATCAGGTCGTGAGTTGTGCGCAGCAGACTTCCGCCGTCGTGCGGCAATCGGTCGAGGAATGGCTCGCGCGTTCGTCACTAAGGTGAGAGGGCGGACAGGACCGCCCGGAGCAAAGGAGTGCGCATGAAGTACCTGCTGCTGATCTACAACGACGAGGCAGCTGCGGCGGCGATGGCGGATCCCCCGACCGACCAACAAGCTGAGCAGATAAAGCCCTGGTACGACTACGGCGACTGGCTCACCGAGAAGGGCTGGTTCGTAGCCGGCGACGCACTGCAGCCAACTTCCACTGCAACGTCGGTCCGTGCAGCCGACGGCAAGCCCATCGTGACTGACGGGCCCTTCGCGGAGACGAAGGAGCAGCTTGGCGGCTATTACGTGCTTGATGTCGCCAATGTCGACGAGGCGATCGAAGCGGGAAGCCGTTGTCCGGGAGCGAGGTACGGCACGATCGAGCTGCGTCCGATTCAGGAGTTCCCGCCCCAACCGCAGGGCTGAGACCACGGCAGGCACACATGGGGACATCGACCTCCTGTTCCGCCGTGAGGCGGGACGGGCGGTCGCCGCCCTGATCCGAGCGACCGGCAGCTTCGACTTGGCCGAAGAGGCAGTCCAAGACGCATTCGTGCAGGCGCTGCGCACGTGGCCGGGCCGGGGAGTGCCCAACAACCCCGCAGCGTGGATCGTCCTCACGGCTCGCAACAAGGCGATCGATCGCCTCCGACGCGAACGCGTCGGAGTTGCCAAGGCGGGAGAAGCTGAAGAGTTGCGCGCGCTCGAAAGGTTGGGAGACGACGTGCAGCAATTTCCCGACGAGCGCCTCCGACTGATCTTCACCTGTTGTCATCCCGCCCTACCGATGGAGGCGCGGGTCGCGCTGACGCTCCGCACAGTCGGGGGTCTCTCATCGCGTGAGATCGCTCGCGCGTTCTTGCTGACCGAGCCGACGGTGCAGCAGCGCTTGGTGCGGGCGAAGCGCAAGATCCGCGATGCCGGAATCCCGTACCGAGTGCCGCCGCAGGAGCTCCTGCCCGAGCGGCTGAGCGGCGTGCTGGCTGTCCTGTATCTGGTGTTCAACGAGGGCTACACCTCGACCGAGGGCGAGTTGCTGCGCGTTGAGCTCTGCGATGAGGCGATTTGGCTGGTACGCGTCGTGGATCGGCTCATGCCAGCCGAGCCCGAGACCATGGGCTTGCTTGCGCTGATGCTGCTGCAGCACTCCCGACGCCAAGCTCGGGTGGACGAACACGGCGATCTGGTGCTGCTGGAGGACCAGGATCGCGCTCGTTGGGACCAGGACATGATCGACGAAGGGCTCGCCATGATCGACACCGCGGTGGAGATCCGGCGGCCTGGCCCTTACCAGGTGCAGGCGGCGATCGCAGCGCTGCACGCGCGGGCACCACGACCCGAGGACACCGACTGGCCACAGATCGCGACCCTCTACCGCGGCCTGACGGCGATGTGGCCGTCGCCTGTGATCGAGCTGAACCGAGCGGTCGCGGTCGCAATGGCCGACGGACCCGATGCGGGACTCGCGCTCATGGAACAGCTCGCCGACGACTTGGACCGGTATCACCTCTACCACGCAGCCAGGGCTGACCTTCTCCGCCGGAGCGGGCGTACCGCCGAGGCGAAGCTGGCGTATCGACGAGCTCTGGATCTCGTCACGAACCCGGTCGAGCGCAGATACCTGATGCGACGGGTGTCGCAGGCTTGACCGGCAGCCGGTCAGCCGTCTCCTTACAGCGCGTTGCCTGGCGTCGGTCTCGCATGGTCGTCGTCTCGTTTGTCCGGCTGATGCTGGATTCGTTGGTAACCTCTGTTGCGGCCTACCAACCCCACGTCCGGTCCTCCGAGGAACGAAAGGGCGGTCATGTTTGCAACCGATAGCGCCCCCGGAAACCTCGGTGGTTGAGTCTCCTCCGCCAGCGCTCCTGGTGCTTGAGGACGGCCGCACCTTCCACGGACGGGCCTTTGGCGCCATTGGTGAGACCTTTGGTGAAGCAGTCTTCGCGACGGGCATGTCTGGTTATCAGGAGACCCTGACTGATCCCAGCTACCACCGCCAGGTGGTAATCGCGACAGCCCCGCACATTGGCAATACCGGATGGAATGACGAGGACAGCGAGTCAGACCGAATTTGGGTCGCTGGCTACGTGGTCCGCGACGCCGCTCGGGTTCCTTCCAGCTGGCGTTCCCGCCGGAGCCTCGATTCGGAGCTTCAGGCCCAGGGCATCGTCGGGATGCGTGACGTCGATACCCGCGCCCTGACGCGCCACATCCGCGAGCGGGGGGCGATGCGGGTGGGCGTCTCGAGCGTGGAGACCAGTGCTGCCGCGCTATTGGCACGTGTCCACGCCCAGCCGTCGATGGTGGGCGCTCATCTTGCCGATGAGGTGAGCACCACCGAGCCGTACGTCGTCAGGCCAGACGGTGAACCGCGATTCCGTGTAGTGGCGGTTGACCTTGGCATCAAATCCATGACTCCGGCTCGGATGGCCGAGCGCGGTCTCGAGGTTCACGTGGTGCCGTCCACGATCTCGTGGAGCGAGCTGGAAGCGCTGCGTCCCGACGGGGTGTTCTTCTCCAACGGCCCCGGCGACCCGGAAGCGGCCGATCCGCAGGTTGCCGTTCTCAGGTCCGTACTGGCGGCCCGTATCCCCTACTTCGGCATCTGCTTCGGCAATCAACTCTTCGGTCGGGCGCTTGGCTTCGGCACCTTCAAGCTGGGCTACGGACATCGCGGCATCAACCAGCCAGTGATGGATCTCACCACTCGCAAGGTCGAGGTCACTGCGCATAACCACGGGTTTGCCGTGGCCGCCGCCCCTGGGGAACTGCACCAGACGCCGTACGGCACCGCTGAGGTCAGCCACATCTGCCTCAACGACGACGTCGTGGAGGGTTTGCAGCTCACCGATTCGGACGGCAGACTGCTGGCGTTTTCGGTGCAGTACCACCCAGAAGCAGCCGCCGGCCCCCATGACGCCAGCTATCTCTTCGACAGGTTCGTCGCACTCATGGCGACCCACACTCCCGAAGGGCCAAATCCGACGCAGGAGGATTCGCCGACCAAGCGCCCGACGCAGGAGGGCCTGCTTGGTCGGAACAGAGAAGACGTGAACGCGCAGCGTTCTCCACGCCTCTCCACCCCCGAAGGGGGTGTGTAATGCCGAGACGTACTGATATCGAGTCAATTCTCGTCATCGGCTCTGGTCCCATCGTGATCGGGCAGGCCTGCGAGTTCGACTATTCCGGTACACAGGCCTGCCGCGTGCTGCGGGACGAGGGCTTCCGGGTGATCTTGGTCAACTCCAACCCGGCGACGATCATGACCGATCCCGAATTCGCGGACGCGACCTACGTCGAGCCCATCACGCCGGAGTTCGTCGAGATGGTCATCGCCAAGGAGCAGCCAGACGCCCTCTTGGCGACCCTCGGTGGTCAAACTGCACTCAACACCGCAGTCGCCCTTCATGAGAACGGCGTCCTCGAGCGCTACGGCGTGGAGCTCATCGGTGCGTCCATCGAGGCCATTCAGCGCGGCGAGAACCGTCAGCAGTTCAAGGCGATCGTCGAGGCACTCACTGGTATTGCGGGCGGTCCCGCCGAGGTGGCGGGTAGCCGGATCTGTCACTCCATCGAGGATGTGCTGGGCGCAGCGGATGATCTTGGTTACCCGCTGGTGGTCCGGCCCAGCTTCACCATGGGTGGAATGGGCTCGGGCCTCGCCTACGACGAAGCTGATCTTCGCCGGATGGCCGGTGCCGGGCTGTCTGCCAGCCCCACCAGCGAAGTGCTGATCGAGGAGTCGATCTTGGGCTGGAAAGAATACGAGCTCGAGGTCATGCGCGACAAGGCCGACAACGTGGTGATCGTCTGCTCCATCGAGAATCTGGACCCGATGGGAGTGCATACCGGCGATTCGATCACCGTGGCCCCGGCAATGACCCTCACCGACCGCGAATACCAGCGGATGCGCGATGTCGCGATCGGCATCATCCGTGCGGTTGGGGTGGATACCGGCGGCTGCAACATCCAGTTCGCGATCAACCCAGCCGATGGGCGCATGATCGTGATCGAGATGAACCCGCGGGTATCGCGGTCGTCGGCCTTGGCCTCGAAGGCGACAGGCTTTCCCATTGCCAAGATCGCCGCGAAGGTCGCCATTGGCTACACCCTCGACGAGATCCCGAATGACATAACTCAGCAGACACCGGCCAGCTTCGAGCCGACCCTGGACTACGTCGTGGTCAAGGTCCCGAGATTCGCATTCGAAAAGTTCCCCTCGGCCGACTCCACCCTGACCACGCACATGAAGAGCGTCGGCGAGGCGATGGCCATCGGCCGGAACTTCACCGAGGCGCTGGGCAAGGCGCTGCGCAGCCTCGAGGATGCCCAGGCGCCGTTCCGCTTCGCTGATGAGATCACCGAGTCGATCGAGGAGCTGCTGGCCAGGGCAGCCCGGCCGCACGACGGCCGGCTCAACGTCGTCATGCAAGCGCTCCGCGCCGGCGCCACCCCGGAGCAGGTGCACCAGGCGACCAAGATCGATCCCTGGTTCGTCGACCAGCTTGTGTTGCTGCTGGAGATCGCCACCATGATCAAGTCGGCGCCGGAGCTCGACGTGGACCTGCTGCGTACGGCCAAACGGCACGGCTTCTCAGACGTCCAGATCGCCGGTCTGCGGCACCTGAGTGAGGACGTGGTACGCGGCGTGCGGTGGGCGCTCGGCGTCCGTCCGGTCTACAAGACCGTCGATACCTGTGCCGCGGAGTTCGCCGCCAGGACTCCGTACCACTACAGCTGCTACGACCTGGAGACCGAGGTCGCCCCGCGCCAGAAGCCTGCGGTGTTGATCTTGGGCAGCGGCCCGAACCGCATTGGCCAGGGCATCGAGTTCGACTACTCCTGCGTGCACGCGGCGATGTCGCTGTCCTCAGCCGGCTACGAGACGATCATGGTCAACTGCAACCCCGAGACCGTCTCAACCGACTACGACACGGCCGACCGGCTGTACTTCGAGCCACTGACGCTCGAAGACGTACTGGAGGTCGTGCACGCCGAGCAGGCAGCCGGACCGGTAGCGGGAGTCATCGTCCAGCTCGGCGGACAGACCCCGCTCCGACTCGCTCAGGCCCTCAAGGATGCGGGCGTTCCGATTGTGGGCACCAGTCCCGAAGCTATCCATCTCGCGGAGGAGCGCGGGGCCTTTGGTCAGGTCCTGGCCGAGGCCAACCTGCCTGCTCCCAAGCACGGACTGGCTCGCTCGTTTGCGGAGGCGAAGAGCATCGCCGACGAGATCGGCTACCCCGTGCTTGTGCGGCCGTCCTACGTGCTCGGCGGCCGCGGCATGGAAATCGTCTACGACGAGTCGACGCTGTCGGCGTACATCGAACGCGCCACCGAAGTCTCACCAGCCCACCCCGTGCTGGTCGACCACTTCCTCGATGATGCGGTCGAGATCGATGTCGACGCGCTCTACGACGGCACCGATCTCTACCTCGGCGGCGTCATGGAGCACATCGAGGAGGCAGGCATCCACTCCGGTGACTCGGCCTGCGCACTCCCGCCGATCACTCTCGGTGCCGAGGTTGTGGACCGAATTCGTTCCTCGACCGAGGCGATCGCGCAGGGCGTCGGGGTGTGCGGCTTGATCAACATCCAGTTTGCGATGGCCGGCGACACCCTGTTCGTCCTGGAGGCCAACCCGCGCGCCTCGCGTACGGTGCCCTTCGTCTCCAAGGCCACAGGGATCCCGCTCGCCAAGGCGGCCGCCCGGATCATGCTGGGTACGACCGTGCAGCAGCTGCGGGCCGAAGGGCTGCTGCGAGCAACCGGCGACGGCTGCACCGAGAACTCATCGGCACCGATTGCGGTCAAGGAGGCGGTGATGCCCTTCAACCGCTTCCGCACTGTTGAAGGGATTTCGGTCGACACAGTCCTCGGTCCGGAGATGAAATCGACCGGCGAGGTCATGGGCGTCGATCTCAGTTTTGGCACCGCCTTTGCCAAGAGTCAGGTTGCCGGTTTTGGGCCGCTACCTACCAAAGGCACCGTCTTCATCTCCGTAGCCAACCGCGACAAGCGATTCGTGATCTTCCCCGTGAAACGCCTCGCTGATCTTGGTTTCGAGATCCTGGCAACTGAAGGGACAGCGTCGATGCTGCGCCGCCATGGCGTGGTGGTGACCACGGTCCGGAAGTTCAGCCAGGGCGTCGGGCCGGACGGGGAGAAGACCATTGTGCAGGCGATCTTGGACGGCCAGGTGGACATGATCTTCAATACCCCCCATGGGCTGAGTCCGCACGGACGCCCACGGTTCGATGGGTACGAGATTCGCACTGCGGCGGTGCTGCGCAACATCCCTTGTGTCACCACAGTGCAGGGCCTCGCTGCCGCAGTACAAGGCATCGAAGCGATCATTGCCGGCAATGTAGGCGTCCGGTCCCTGCAGTCCTGGAGCAGCATCGATGCCTCCTGAGCTGCCCGCGGCGTGATCATCGATCTGGGTTACCGCAGGGTCCTGAGGCCGCTACTGTTCCGGGCGTACGGCGGGGACGCGGAGCGTGTTCACGAGCAAACCCTGGCCGCAGTTGCTCGGATCGGGCGGAGCAGGCCGGCACTCGCGGCTCTTGCCGCTCTGTGTGCCAGACACCGTGCGCCGGCCACTGTCGCCGGCATCCAATTTCCAGGCATCGTCGGGCTCGCTGCTGGGATGGACAAGGACGGGGTTGGCATCAAGACCTGGGCGTCCCTCGGCTTCGGCTACATCGAACTGGGCACGGTCACCGCGCAGACGCAGCCAGGCAATGACAGGCCGCGGCTGTTCCGACTGCCCGAGAGCCGCGCGATCATCAACCGGATGGGTTTCAACAACCTCGGCGCATCAGCCCTGGCCGACCGGCTGGCAGGCGCCGGCGTCAGCCGGGGCAACCTCGCCGTCGGCATTCCGATCGGCATCTCCATCGGCAAGACCAAGACAGTGCCGCTGGCAGAGGCGGCCCAGGACTACCTCACTTCACTCCGTACGGTTGCCCGATACGCGGACTATCTCGCCATCAACGTCTCCAGCCCCAACACCCCGGGCTTGCGGTCCCTGCAAGATCCCAGGACCCTGGCTGAGCTGATCTCGACGCTGGTGAACGAGGCGTGGCGGCTCGCCGACGGCGGCCCGCCGGTGCCGATCTTCGTCAAGGTGGCGCCCGACCTGACCGAGGCAGCACTGGAAGAGGTCGTCGGGGTGTGTACCGAGGCCGGTGCAGAGGGTCTTATCGCGACCAATACGACCTTGGGCCGCGACGGCATCGCAGCCCACCAGCCTCTGGCCGGCGAGGCTGGTGGTCTCTCGGGAGCGCCGCTCACCAGACGCGCCCGCGAGGTGGTGCGGTTTCTGGCTGAGCGCACCACGTTGCCGATCATTGGCGTCGGCGGCATCATGAGCCGCGATGATGGCCAGGCGATGCTGGATGCAGGGGCGAGCTTGCTGCAGATCTACACCGGTCACGTCTACGGCGGTCCTGCGCTGATCGATGATCTGAACCGAATGACGGCGCCGGATCGCGCACCGCCGTGCTGAGGAGGAGCGAGCGGACACGCTTTTCGTCTGCGAGCGACGACGAAGTAGGCGGGTTCCGAGCGCGATCCGCAGCGAGCGGAGCGAGCAATTGAACACCGAGCACGGTGGAAAGGAGCACCTGATCAGCTCCTACGGTGAACGGCTGGCGACCTTGCTGACCGAACGAGGTCCGCTCTGCGTCGGTGTGGATCCGCACCTCAGCCTGCTTGCCTCGTGGGGCCTTGCCGCGAACGCGCAGGGCCTGGAACGCTGTGCTCGCGGCATGATCGAGGCGCTGGGCGGCATCGTGCCGGTCTTCAAGCCGCAGTCGGCGTTCTTCGAGGCGTACGGCGCGGCGGGGATCGCAGTCCTGGAACGCACCTTGGCTGACATCAATGCGTCCGGAGCCCTTTCGCTGCTCGATGTGAAACGCGGTGACATCGGCTCAACTATGGACGCGTACGCGGCGGCCTATCTCAGCGATGGCTCGCCGCTGGCCGCTGATGCAATCACGCTGAGCCCGTATCTCGGCTTCGGCTCACTGGACGGCGCCATTGAGCTGGCGGATCGTGGGGGGCGCGGCGTCTACGTGCTCGCCTTGACCAGCAATCCTGAAGGTCCCCAGATTCAGCACGCCCGTACGACCGACGGGCGCACGGTGGGCCAGATCGTCATTGATGAGGCTGCCAGCCGCAACGCCGCTCGTCGCAAGCCGGGGGCCGTCTTCGGGCCGGTCGGAGTCGTAGTCGGCGCGACCATCGGAGAGACCGGAACCGACTTCACGTCCCTAGCCGGGTCGATCCTTGCTCCCGGCATCGGCGCACAAGGCGGTACTGCCGCAGATCTCGCTGCAGTCTTCAAGGATGCGACCCAATTCGTGCTGCCGTCGACCAGTCGCGAGGTCATGTCGGCCGGACCAACCCCAGCTGGCCTGCAGGCTGCAGCGACACGGGTGCTGGGTGAGATGAAAGCAGCCATCGGGTTGAGGTAAGTTCTCAAATCTCCGACTGATTCGCCGCGGATCGGCGGATCCCACTGCCTGGCCGCCAGATGAGGACGCGAGCTGTGACGATTCCCCCCTTGAGCGACGAGCAGCGCCAGCAAGCGCGGCATGCCGCGACCGAGGCCCGACGACGCCGCGCCGAGATGAAGCAGGCACTCCGCTCCGGCGAGCAGAGCCTTGCCCAGGTGCTGGACCGTGCCGAGGATGACGACGTCATCGCGCATGCCAAGGTCATCGATGTCCTGAAGGCGCTGCCTCGAGTGGGCACGGTGCGTGCCAGCAAGGTGATGGAACGGCTCGATATCGCCGCCAACCGCCGGTTACGGGGGTTGGGCAAGCACCAGACTGCGGCCCTGATCGCCGAGTTCTCCGACCGATCCACGCCGCCTCGAGACTCGTGACCCCGACGCGTCTCACCGTGGTCTCGGGTCCGACCGCGGTGGGCAAGGGAACTCTCGTCAAGCGCCTCTCCCAGGAACATCCAGAGATCTTCGTCTCGATTTCGGTCACCACCCGCCCGCCACGGCCGGGTGAGATCGACGGTGTGCACTACCACTTCGTGTCTGTTGATGAGTTCGATGCGCTGATCGCCGAAGATGCGCTGCTGGAGTGGGCGATTGTGCACGGTGTGCACCGCTACGGCACTCCACGCGCACCCGTCCTGCAAGCGGTCGCCGAAGGACGTCCCGCCTTGTTGGAGATCGATCTGCAGGGTGCCCGGCAGGTTCGGGCCAACTGTCCTGACGCTCGGTTCGTCTTCCTTGCGCCACCATCGTGGGAGGAGCTGGTACGCCGGCTGGTCGGGCGCGGCACTGAGTCGGCAGCCCAACGGGAGCGGCGGCTGGAGACGGCTCGGGCTGAGATGGCAGCTCAGGCGGAGTTCGACTTCGTGGTCGTGAACGGCGAAATCGGCCAAGCGGTCGAAGACTTGGTAGCCTTGGTCTGTCTGTAGTCGTACAGGCGCTTTGGCGTGTGCGCTGATTCTGTTCCAACTGACTTGGCGCAGCCGATGCCAATCGCGGCCTGGCTTGTTACCCCAACCGAAGGTTTATACGTGTCTGGAAAGCATCTGCTTGCTGAGGGAATCACCAATCCGCCGATCGACGAGCTTCTGACGAAGTCAGATTCCAAGTACAAGCTGGTTCTGTTCGCGGCCAAGCGCGCGCGACAGATCAACGCCTACTATTCCCAGCTCGGCGAGGGGCTGCTCGATCACGTGGGGCCGCTGGTCGAGACCACGGTGCAGGAGAAGCCTCTCTCGATTGCGCTGCGTGAGGTCAACGAGGGCAAGCTGGTATGCATCGATATCGACCCCGAAGCACCGGTGGACGAGGATACCGAGTCACCCTTCGAGACTGCCTGACCAGCTCCCGCCCATGACCGACAAGAGGGCGCTATGAGTCGCATCGTCCTCGGGGTGTCTGGCGGCATCGCCGCGTACAAGGCCTGCGAGCTGTTGCGTCGGCTGCAAGGCGCCGGCCACGAGGTCACCGTGGTGCCGACTGCGGCGGCGCTGGAGTTTGTCGGCGTGAGCACCTGGGCCGCGCTTTCTGGCCGGCCCGTGCACACGTCGGTCTTCGACGATGTGCATCTGGTGCCGCACGTCAAGATCGGGCAGGAGATCGACCTGGTCTTCATCGCACCCGCGACCGCTGATCTGCTTGCTCGGGCCGCTGCGGGACACGCGGATGACCTGCTGACCAATGTGCTGCTGACTGCCCACTGCCCAGTTGTCTTTGCCCCCGCCATGCACAGCGAGATGTGGCTGCACCCTGCGACCCAGGCGAATGTGACCACCCTGCGGAGCCGCGGCGCCGTTGTGGTGCGACCAGACACCGGAAGGCTGACCGGGGCGGCGGACGCCGGACCAGGTCGGCTTCCTGACCCCGCCGAACTCTTTGCGGTCGCTGTCGCGGTGCTCGCCGACCCCAGCATTGCGGCACGGGCTGCCGGTCAGGACATGGCAGGACTCAAGGTCGTTGTCAGCGCCGGAGGCACCCGCGAGCATCTGGATCCGGTGCGCTTCATCGGCAATTCCTCCTCGGGGCTGATGGGTTGGGCGCTCGCCCGTGCCGCCGTGCTGCGCGGCGCCGAGGTCCGCCTGGTTGCGGCCAATGTCGGCTTTCCTGCGCCACCCGCCACTGAGATCGAGGCGGTGAGCTCGACTGCTGACCTGGCCCAGGCCATGGCCGTAGCTGCCAAGGAGTCCGACATCGCGATCATGGCGGCGGCACCTGCCGACTTCACACCGGCCAGCACCAGTCAGACCAAGATCAAGAAATCGCCCGACGGAGGGCTCGAGCTCACGCTAGTGCAGACCACCGACGTACTCGCCGGTCTGGTGGCGGCCCGGACCGACCCGCGCCAGATCCTTGTCGGCTTTGCAGCCGAAACCCCCGGTGCCGGCGAGACGCTGCTCGACCTGGGCCGTGCCAAGCTCGCGCGTAAGGGTTGCGACCTGCTAGTCCTCAACGAGGTGGGTCACAATCTGGTCTTCGGTCAACCTAACAGCCAGGTAACGCTCCTAAGCGCGGAAAGCGTGACCGGGCCGATCTCGGGGAGCAAGGACACGCTTGCGCATCACATTTGGGATGAAGCTCTGGTGCAGCGGTCACGCCGGTAGGTTCTCATCTCATGGCTCGCAGACTTTTCACCTCGGAGTCGGTGACGGAGGGGCATCCCGACAAGATCGCCGACCAGATCAGCGATTCTGTGCTCGACGAGCTGCTGCGGCAGGATCCGAACAGCCGGGTAGCGGTGGAATGTCTGGTGACGACGGGGCTCGTCGTAGTGGCCGGCGAGGTCACCACCGAGTCCTACGTGGAGATTCCGCGAGTCGTCCGTGAGCGCATCATCGACATTGGCTACGATTCCTCGACCAAGGGCTTCGACGGTGGCTCCTGTGGCGTCGCCATCGCGATCGGCCAGCAGTCACCTGACATCGCTCAGGGTGTCGACATGGCGTTTGAGAGCCGCACCGGCGAGTCCCGCGATGTGCTCGATCTGCAAGGCGCCGGCGACCAGGGTCTGATGTTCGGCTACGCCTGCAGCGAAACGCCGTCGTTGATGCCGCTGCCGATCGACTTGGCGCACCGACTCGCCGAACAGCTTGCTGCGGTCCGCAAGGACGGCACCATGCCGTACCTGCGTCCCGACGGCAAGACCCAGGTGACCGTCGAGTATGACGGCGATCGCCCGCTGCGGGTCGACACCGTCGTCTTGTCGAGCCAGCACGCCGCCGACATCGACCTCGACGCACTGCTGGCTCCCGATGTCCGCAAACATGTCGTGGACCCGATCCTGGAACGCTATGAGGTTGACTCCGAGGACTATCGGCTGCTGGTGAACCCCACGGGGCGCTTCGAGATCGGCGGCCCGATGGGTGACGCGGGTCTGACCGGCCGCAAGATCATCGTGGACAGCTACGGCGGAATGTCGCGACACGGCGGTGGGGCGTTCTCCGGAAAGGACCCGTCGAAGGTGGACCGCTCCGGAGCGTACGCGATGCGCTGGGTGGCCAAGAACGTGGTGGTAGCAGGGCTCGCTGACCGCTGCGAGGTACAGGTGGCGTACGCGATCGGCAAGGCCCATCCCGTCGGGTTCTATGTGGAGACATTCGGCACCGAACGAGTGCCAGTGGAGCAGATCCAGCAAGCGGTGCTCGACGTCTTCGATCTGCGCCCGGCGGCGATCATCCGGGATCTTGATCTCAAGCGGCCCGTGTATGCCCAGGTCGCGGCCTACGGGCACTTCGGCCGCGAGCTGCCAGGCGTCAGCTGGGAGAGTCTTGATCGGGCGGATGCACTAGCCGCCGCGGTGCGGGGCTGATCTCCCCAGCTGTTCTTAGCCCGGACTGTCAGGGCTCGCTGCCTATCATCTGGTGTGCCCGAACCGAGCGAACCCGAACTCCCGGTTGCCAGGGTGGCTGTCGATATCCCGCTCAGTCACCTGGACCGTCCGTTCGACTATGCGGTGACGGCTGAGCAAGACGCTGAGGCAGTAACGGGCGCTCGGGTGCGGGTGCGGTTCGCCGGCCGCCTCCGGGATGGGTTCATCCTCGATCGGGTTGCCACCGGAGATCATGAAGGAGCCTTGGCTCCGCTGTCCAAGATCGTCTCCAGTGAGCCGGTCCTGACGCCGGAGATCGCGACGTTGATCAGGAAGGTTGCCGATCACTACGCCGGAACGTTCGCCGATGTGATGCGGCTGGCAGTGCCGCCTCGCCATGCCGCGACCGAGCTGGCCGCGAAAGGCCGGACCCACCGCCAGTTGCCTGCTGATCATCCAGCTGGGCCATTGGTCGACTATCCCACCGGAGCAGGCTTTCTGGCCGCGCTCCGTGACGAGCTCAGTCCCCGCGCGATGTGGCAAGTGACCCCGACCGCGGCTCCCAGCGGCGACTGGGCACTCGGGCTGGCCACCGCCGCTCGCGCCTGCGCGGACAGCGAGCGCGGTGCAGTGATCATCGTGCCTGATCAGGCTGATCTTGATCGACTCAGCGACGCCTGTACCCAGGTGCTCGGTGCCACCGGCTTCGCGGTTCTGGTGGCCGAGGCCGGGCCGGCTGCGCGGTACCGGGCGTTCCTGGCAGCTCTGCGTGGTGACGTACGTGTCGTGATCGGCAACCGAGCCGCCGCGTACGCGCCGGTTCGTGATCTTGGGCTGGTTGCGCTCTGGGACGATGGCGACGACCTGCTCGCCGAGCAGCGCGCTCCATATCCTCACACCAGGGACGTGCTGGCGCTGCGTGCCGATGGTGCGCACGCCGCTGTGCTGTTCGCGAGCTACGCCAGGACGGCGGAGATGCAAGCCTGGCTGGAACGCGGCTGGCTGCTCGAGCTGGCTGAAGATCGGGTCAGCGTACGGCATGCCGCTCCCAGGGTGAGGGTGACGGCCGACTCCGACTTCGCGCTGGCCCGCGATCCTGCGGCGCGTGCGGCGCGGTTGCCGCACGAAGTGTTCGAGCTGATGCGAGCGACCTTGCCGCAAGGACCCGTGCTGGTCCAGGTTCCTCGAGCTGGTTACCTCGTGGTGCTGGTCTGCCAGGACTGCCGCGAGCCGGCACGGTGTGTCTTCTGCGGCGGCCCCACCAGAGTTCCTGCCGATGGGGCCGGCGAGGTACCGAAGGCTCGGGTGAGCTGCGGCTGGTGCGGCCGACCGCAGGTCGACTGGGAATGCCCGATCTGTGGCTCGCGCCGGGTGAGGTCCCCCATCGTGGGTGCCGACCGGACGGCCGAAGAACTGGGCAAGGCGTTTCCCCAGACGCCGGTTCGGCAATCCATCGGTGGCAAGCGGATTGCCACCGTGACCGACAGCTCGGCGATCGTGATCGCCACACCAGGAGCCGAGCCGCCGGCCGTGGGCGGGTATGCCGGTGCGGTGCTGCTCGACACGCCATTGCTGCTGCTGCGCCAGAACCTGCGAGCAGCCGAGGAAGCCTTACGCCGCTGGCTCAATGTGGTCGCGCTGGTCCGCAGCGGTGCGGACGGCGGTTCGGTCATCGCGGTCGGGGAGAGCGCGGGACGAGCGCTGCAGGCCCTGGTGCGGATCGATCCAGGCGGTTTCGCCGCACGCGAGTTGGGCGAACGAGCTGCCGCAAGGTTTCCGCCCGCGGCCAAACTGATCACGATCGAGGGCTACGGCGAGGCCCTGGCCGAGTTCTCCTCACTTGTGCAAGCACCCGACCACTCCGAGTTCCTCGGCCCTGTGGAGCTTGCGACGCGGCGGTCAGAAATCGGCGACGCGTCAGAACCGCTGATCCAGCGCCTCACGGTGCGGGCGCCCTTGGCTGAAGGCGTCCCACTGGTGCGTGCCGCCAAAGAGGCGGCTGCGATCCGGACTGCGCGGAAAAGTGACGGACCGCTCCGGCTCAGGGTGGATCCAGTCGACTTGAGCTGACCAGAGCCGTCGCATTTCACGATCGTGACGGTCGTCAGGAAAGTGATACGGTCGGAGGCAACGAGCGAAGGAGCCCCAGATGACCGTGCGTGAAGGGTTCCGGCCCATCGAGGCGGCGGTGCATACCGACTTCACCGAAGCCATGAGCTACGCCGACTACCTGGAGCTGGACACGCTGCTGGCCGCGCAGCACCCGAAGAGTGATCCACCTCATCACGACGAGCTGCTGTTCATCGTGCAACACCAGACCACCGAGTTGTGGCTGAAACTGATCCTCCACGAGCTCCGCGCGACGCGTGGCTACCTCGCTGCCGACCACGTGCACCACGCGTTGAAATGCCTGGCCCGCGTCAAGCACATTCAGCGCACGCTGATCGAGCAGTGGTCGGTGCTGGCCACTCTGACGCCGAGTGAATATGCAGAGTTTCGCGGAACGCTCGGCACCGCCTCAGGCTTTCAGTCAGCGCAGTACCGAGCCGTCGAGTTCATTCTTGGCAACAAGAACGAGCACATGCTCAAGGTCTTCGCCTCCGATCAGGTCGCGTACGCCATGCTGTTGGAGCTGTTGGATCAGCCCTCTGTCTACGACGCCTTCCTGCGTTTTCTTGCCCGCCGCGGGCTCGACATTCCCAGCGATGTGTTACAGCGTGACGTACGGCGACCGTGGGTCCTGCAGCCGGGGTTGATTCCGGTTTTCCAGTCGATCTACGGTGCCGCCGACCGAACCTTCGACCTCTACGAAGCGTGCGAGTCCCTGGTTGATCTGGAGGACAACTTCCAGTTGTGGCGATTCCGTCACCTGCGGACCGTGCAGCGCACCATCGGCTTCAAGACCGGTACCGGCGGCTCATCTGGCGTGCGCTTCCTGCAGAAGGCGCTGGATCTGACCTTCTTCCCAGAGCTGTACGCAGTCCGGACCGAGATCGGCAAGTAGGACACTGCCCATGCGGTTTGCTGTTGACGACCTGTGGATCGGCCGGCGGCTCGGACCGACTGTGCTCGAGCAGGTTGGCGGTGAGCTGCGGCCGATCGCGTACGGGCACGCGGCTGTGCAGCGGGCTAGTGTGCCGAAGCTTCCGGGCGCGCTGATGCCCGGCCTGGTTGACCGGCATGTCCACCTTGGTCTGGTGAATGCCGGCGCACTCGCGGACACCGCGGTGGTTGAGGTCCACGACCTGGGTTGGGTGCCGCGCATCGCACGCGGCTGGAAGGTCGATCCGCCCACGGGAGGCCGGGTCAAGATCGCTGGACCGTTCCTCACGGCGGTCGGCGGGTACCCGGCCGATCGGGCCTGGGCGCCCTCGGGCTCCGTGTGTGAACTGGCAGGAGCATCCGACGGCGTACGCGCGGTCGAGGAGGCCGCCGCTCATGAACACGATTTGATCAAGGTGGTACTGCACAGCAGTGCCGCGCTGCTCGATGACGCGACGCTGCATGCGGTGGTCCGTGCCGCACACCGGCATCGGCTGCCGGTTGGCGTCCATGCCGAGGGCAAGGGTCAGGCCCGCCGTGCATTCGAGGCCGGTGCCGACATCCTCGTCCATGTGCCATGGACCGAATCGCTGCCCAAGGATCTGCTGGCTGCGATGGCGCGCTCGATGATGTGGATCTCCACGTTTGCGATCCACCCCGACGCAGACCGTGGCAGAGCGCTGGACAATGCCCGCCGGTTCATCCGGCTCGGAGGACGGCTTCACTACGGCACAGACATGGGCAATGACCTGTACAGGGGCCCAACGCCGGCTGGGCCGCGTCCGGAGGAGATCAGTGCGTTGGGTCAAGCGGGCCTGGCCGGCGATGCACTGCTTGAGTCGCTGACCGGCCCAGCTGGTGATCATCTGCGGGTTGCGGCCGCTGTCTGGTCGCCGCTGCCGCTGCCCGTTGGTGCCGACGAGGCGGCGGTGTGGATGAGCCAGGCGCACAGGCTGGCAGCCGCAGCGCAGGAAGGTGCCATTGCATGACCGAAAGACGCACTGGGGCTGCAGGACTTGACCGCCTGGAGAACGGCGCCGACGACCTGGCCGACCGAGCCGTCGCGCTGGATGCAGCCGACCCGTTGGCAGACTTCCGCAATCAATTCATCGGCTCAGACGATCCCACGATCATTGCCTACCTCGATGGCAACTCCCTGGGTCGTCCGCTCCGAGCTACCCGCGATCGGATCTGCGGCTTTGTTGAACAGGTGTGGGGGAGGCGGCTCATCCGTGCCTGGGATGAGGGTTGGATGGACGATCCGATGCGCGTCGGTGACAAGATCGGGCACGTGGTGTTAGGCGCGGCGCCCGGTCAGACTGTGGTCGGTGACTCGACCAGCGTGATGCTCTACAAGTGGATTCGGGCCGCCCTGGCCAGCCAATCCGGGCGAGACGAGATCATCGTCGACGTCGGCAACTTTCCGACCGACCGTTTTGTGGTCGAAGGGATCGCATCCGAACGTGGAATGCGTCTGAGATGGCTTGACGCGGACCGGAGGAGCGGCGTCACCGTCGATCAGGTGAGCGAGGTGATCGGGTCGCGCACCGCCCTCATCGTGCTCAGCGACGTGGCCTATCGATCCGGGTATCTGACCGACGTTGCGGCCGTCACTGCGCTGGCTCACGATCATGGCGTGCTCGTGCTGTGGGATGTGTGTCACTCGGCGGGAGTGATCCCGCGACGGCTCGACGACTGGCGGGTCGACCTGGCCGTCGGCTGCACCTACAAGTACCTCAATGGCGGACCCGGTTCGCCCGCCTTCGGTTATCTGCGTGTCGATCTTCAGGATCGTCTTCGGCAGCCAATCCAGGGCTGGATGGGGGCGGTCGAGCCGTTCGCGATGGCCGAGCACTACACGCCCTCCGACGGCATCCGTCGCTTCCTCAGCGGTACTCCGTCGATCATGGGGATGCTCGCCATGCAGGACATGCTGGCGCTCATTGAACAGGCGGGTCTGGAGGCGATCCGGGCGAAATCCGTCGCACTGACCGAGTTCGCGATCGAGGTCTCCGACCGGCTGCTCGGCCCGCTGGGTGTAGAGGTCGGCTCGCCGCGCGACCCTGCGGTACGCGGGAGTCATATCACTTTGGAGCATCCTGAGTTCCGCGTCGCGACAGCGCGACTTTGGGAGCTGGGCGTCATTCCAGACTTCCGGCCACCTGACGGGCTCCGGATCGGCCTTTCGCCGTTGAGCACCAGCTTTGACGAGGTGCACCGCGGGCTTCTCGCCGTACGGGAAGTGCTGTGGCAGCAGGCCAGCTAGCCGCGCCGCTGTCATCAGCGACCCCAGCCGTCCTGGACGATGCTGACTCGCGTCCCGGCAGCGCGACCTCACTGCTTCGCACCATCGTCGGCTGCTATCTGCGACGCCTGGGTGGCTGGATTGCGGCCCCAGCGTTGATGGAGCTGATGGCGGCAGTCGGCGTCAACCACACTCGTACCAGGACCGCCATTCTCCGGGCGCGGGGCAAGGGGATACTCGCCCCCGACGTACGATACGGACGCGCCGGTTACGCGCTGCAGCCCACCGCCATTCCGGGGCTGGTGAGAGGTGACCGGCGCATCTACTCAGCGCGCCAGATGGTCACGTCGGACCGCTGGTGCCTGATCTCGTACTCGATCCCGGAGAGCCAGCGTCAGCTGCGGCATCAGCTACGCCGCCGGCTGTCGTGGATCGGATGTGGCACCGTTACGGCCGCGCTCTGGATCTGCCCGGAGTACCTGACGAGCGAAGTGGAAGGAATCCTCACCGATCTCGGCGTACGCGCATCAGCCTCGATCTTTCTGGCCGATGAGGCGCGGGTGGACGGTGGGCTCGAGCGCGCTATCGGGCGATGGTGGGACCTTCCAGCCATCGCCGCCCGCCACCAAGCTTTCCTGGCGGCGTACCGATCCGTGGTGGGGGAGGACTTGACACCCCAGCAGGCATTCGCGGCCTGGATCGGGTGCTTGGACTCGTGGCGGGTCATTCCCTACGTCGACCCCGGACTGCCCGCCGCGTGGCTGCCGGCCGACTGGCCGGGGAACCTGAGCGTCCCACTTTTCGCCGATCTTCGAGAACAGCTGGAAGATCTCAGCGGTCGCTATGTGCGGCACGTGACGTCCGGGCCGACGTCTGGCGTCGACCCGGGATCGAGTGGAACGCCCTAGACTCCTGCGGTGCGAATCGTCTTTGGTGGTACGCCCGACGTCGCGATCCCGTCGTTAGATGCGCTCGCCGATTCCCGCCACGAGCTGGCCGCCGTCGTCACCCGGCCAGATGCCCCGAGCGGTCGCGGCAAGAGGCTCACCGCCAGCCCGGTTGCCCAGCGTGCCACCGAGCTCGGCATCGAGGTCTTGAAGCCGCAGCGTCCTCGAGACGAGGAGTTCGTCACCCGGCTTGCACAGATTGCGCCAGAGTGCTGCCCGGTGGTCGCTTATGGCGCACTGCTGCCGCAGCGCGTCCTCGACATACCGCGGCACGGTTGGGTCAACCTGCACTTCTCGTTGCTGCCCGCCTGGCGTGGGGCGGCGCCGGTCCAGCACGCCATCCTGGCCGGTGACCAGATGACGGGCGCGACGACCTTCCAGATTGTGCTCGAGCTCGATGCTGGGCCCATCTTCGCCACGGTCACGGAACCGATCCGCCCGGATGACACTGCTGGTGACTTGTTGCACAGGCTCTCGCTGAACGGTGCTCGGCTCCTGGTCGACACCCTGGACGGGATCGAGGACGGCACGCTGATGCCGACACCACAGCCAGAAACCGATGCCCAGGTGAGCTACGCGTCCAAGATCAATGTCGAGGATGCTCGGATCGAGTGGACCCAACCTGCCGAGGTGGTGGACCGGCTGGTGCGTGCCTGCGCCCCAGCGCCGGGAGCGTGGACCACCTTCCGCGGTGAACGTTTGAAGATCAACTCGGCGCACATCTCCGATGCTGTCCTGCCTCCCGGAGTGATGGAGATCAGCAAACGATCCGTGCGGGTCGGCACCGGGACGCGTGCGCTCCAGCTCGGGGAGGTTCAGGCACAGGGCAAGAAGCCCATGACTGCCGCCGACTGGGCACGCGGCGTCACGTTCGACACAGAGCCCAAGCTCGGTACCTGAGTGAGCGGTCCAGTCAGCGCCCGCAACCAGCGACGTCGTCGGGCAGATCGGGCCAGGCGGGCTGCTTTCGACGCGCTGCGTGCGGTGAACGCCGACGGGGCCTACGCCAACCTCGTACTGCCGGCTCTGCTTCGCGAACGCGGCCTGTCGGGCCGCGATGCTGCCTTCGCCACCGAACTGTTGGCTGGCACCTGCCGCTGGCAAGGCAGCTACGACGCGATCATTGCTGCGGCTGCTGGTCGACCACTGAGCGAGTTCCAGCCAGCCGTGCTGGATTTGCTGCGACTTGGGACGCACCAGATCCTGTCCATGCGCGTCCCGGCGCGTGCCGCTGTCGCGGCTTCAGTTGAGCTGGCTGCGGTGACGGTCGGGGAGCGGGTCACCGGCCTCGTCAATGCAGTGCTTCGACGAGTTGCCGAAAGGAGTCTCGACGACTGGTTCGACCAGTTGTCCCACGGGCTTGATGACCATGATCGTCTGGCACTGCGGACGGCACACCCGCGCTGGATCGTCGACGCGTACGCCGAACTTCTGCCTCCGACGGAGCTCGAGCAGGGGCTGAGCGCCAATAATCTCAGCCCGCAGGTCTGCTTGGCCGTCCGACCTGGATTGGCCGATGTGTCAGACCTGATACGCGCCGGGGCGCAGCCCAGTCCCTACTCACCTTTCGCGGCTCGTTGGCGAGGTGACCCAGCCGATCTTCCGCTCGTCCGTGACGGCAGAGCCGGAGTGCAGGACGAGGGCTCGCAGCTCGTCACTTGGGCCCTCACCAAAATGACCGCTCCGTCCGGATGGTGGCTCGACCTGTGTGCTGGCCCCGGCGGCAAGTCCGCCCTGCTGGCCGGTTTGACACGGCTGAACGGCAGCCGCCTGCTGGCATCGGATCTGGCACCGCATCGGGCGAGTCTGGTTGCAGGCGCGGTTCGGGCGTATGCCGGGCAGGGAGCGGCTGCGAGCATCATAGTGGCCGACGGCACCCGGCCAGCGTGGCGGCCTGGCTCGTTTACCCGGGTGCTTGTGGATGCCCCATGCTCCGGCCTCGGCGCCCTGCGACGCCGGCCGGAATCTCGCTGGCGACGCAATCCGGCGGATCTGGAGCAACTGCACGCGTTGCAGCTGGCACTGCTCGCGTCAGCCATCGCCAGCGCTACTCCAGGCGGCGTCATCGGCTACGTGACGTGCTCGCCGCACCGCCGGGAAACCAGCGACGTGCTGAACGAAACCCTCGCTGCACGTGACGACGTCGCAGTGATCCCCGCAGCGGAGCTGCTGCCTGAGGTCCCGGATGCTGCTCTCGGGCCGTATCTGCAGCTCTGGCCCCACCGACACGGCACAGACGCCATGTTTGCGGGCTACCTACGCAAAACCCGCTCACACTAGAGTCGACCTCGTGGCCCTGAGAATCATGCCGAGCCTGCTTGCGGCCGACTTCGCTAACCTGCAGAGCTCGATTGAAAAAGTGCTGAGCTCAGACGCTCTGCACGTCGACGTGATGGACAACCATTTCGTCCCGAATCTCACGCTGGGCCTGCCAGTCGTGGAATCCATTCGCAAGGTCACCGACAAGATGTTGGACATTCACCTGATGATCGAGGAACCCGACCGCTGGGCGCCGGCGTACGCCGAGGCGGGAGCGGAGTCGGTCACCTTTCACATCGAGGCGGCCGCGGCGCCGGTGAGGCTGGCCCGGCAGCTGCGCAGCCTCGGGGCGCGGGCGGCCATGGCCCTCAAGCCGGCCACGCCGATCGAGCCGTACGAGGACCTGCTGCCCGAGCTCGACATGGTGTTGATCATGACCGTGGAACCGGGCTTCGGCGGCCAGAGCTTTCTCGACATGTGCCTGCCCAAGATCACTCGGACGCGCGCGATGCTGGACAAGCTGGGTGGCGACATCTGGCTGCAGATCGACGGCGGTGTCTCGGCCGAGACCATCGAACGATGCGCGGCAGCCGGCGCTGACGCCTTTGTGGCCGGCTCATCGATTTTTGGCGCCGAAAATCCCGACGCCATGGTGGCCAAGCTGCGCGACCTGGCGGCTACAGCGGCCTGAGCATCCTGCTCAGAAATTCACGACTCTCTTGCGGAAACCTGGGTTGACCCAGGTTTCTGACGGTCTGCACGGGTTGCAACCCATGCAGACCGCCGACGAAGGGTCCTAGCCCTGGCGGCGCCGCAGGTAGCGCTCGAACTCCGCCGCGATGGCATCGCCGCTCGCCTCCGGCAGCTCAGTTGCATCCTGCATCTGCTCCAGCGAGGCAACGTACTCAGCGACCTCGGAGTCTTCGGCCGCCAGTTCATCTACGCCGCGCTCCCAGGCCCTGGCAAGCTCGGTCAGCTCACCGAGATCGAACGATGCGTCCAGCACCTGTTCCAACTGGGAAAGTAGCGCGAGCGTGGCCTTGGGGCAGGGCGGATGCGAGACATAGTGCGGGATTGCCGACCAGAGCGTGAGGACCTCGACTCCGCCGCGCGTCAGGGTGTCACCGAGCACGCCAATGATGCCCGTCGGACCCTCGTACGTCGCTGGCGCCAGGCCGAGCTGCTTCATCAACTCCCGATTGGTGGTCGACACCGACACCGGGATAGGGCGAGTGTGTGGGGTGTCGGCAAGCAGCGCCCCCAGCAGGTGTACCCGAGTCACGTTTGCCGAGCTGAGCGCGGACGCGATCATGGTGCTGAACTGGCGCCACCGCAGGTTGGGCTCCAGGCCTTCGACCAAGATCAGGTCGCGGCCGTCCGGCAGCTGAGCGATCTTGAGTTCCGTGGTGGGCCAGGTGATCTCGCGCTCATCGTCCTCGGCGAATTCCACCCGCGGCCGGTTGACCTGAAAGTCGTAAAAGTCGTCTGGGTCGAGCGCGAACACCGGTTCGGCCTCGTAGGCCTCTGCGAGGTGCTCTATGGCTCCGGTTGCCGCGTTCCCCGCGTCGTTCCAGCCACCGAATGCCACTACTACCACCGGGTCGACCAGATCACGGAGATCACGGCCGGCCGAGCTGGGGGAGTCGGGCATGGCAATCACTGTAGCCGTCGGGCAAGTGATGCAGCGTCGCTCCACATGGTGGTAGTCAGCCCACGCGGTCAGCCGTGGCGATTATTCTCACGAGATGCCCTATGGCAGGCGTGCCGTTCCGTCCCCGGCTGATCACCGCGCGACGTTGTCGCCAACCGATCTTCGCGCGACGCTGTCGCCAACCGATCTTCGCGCGACGTTGTCGCCAACCGATCTTCGCGCGACGTTGTCGCGACGCGTCGTGATCGCTGACGGCGCAATGGGCACCATGCTGCAACGTCATGACCTGACGCTAGAAGACTTCCACCAACTCGAGGGCTGCAACGAGATCTTGAACCTCACCCGCCCCGACATCGTGCGCGCAATCCACGACGCGTACTTCGAAGTCGGAGTGGACGCCGTCGAGACCAACACCTTCGGCGCAAATCTCTCCGCTCTGGGTGAGTACGGCATCGCCGACCAGATTACCGAGGTGGCGCAGGCTGGCGCTCGGCTCGCACGCGAGTCGGCCGACGCGTACAGCACACCGGATCGGCAGCGGTGGGTGCTCGGTAGCGTCGGCCCTGGCACCAAGTTGCCAACCCTCGGGCACGTCTCCTACGCCCGGCTGCGGGACGCCTATCAGCAGCAGGTCGAGGGCTTGATTGCTGGTGGGGTCGACGCGGTCTTGATCGAGACCTCACAGGATCTGCTGCAGACGAAGGCGGCCACGCTCGGCGCGAAAAAGGCGTTGGCGTACGCGGGTCGCGATCTCCCGGTGATCGTGCATGTGACTGTCGAGACCACGGGCACGATGCTGCTCGGCTCGGAGATTGGTGCCGCGCTCACCGCTCTCGAGCCGCTCGACATCGATCTGATCGGTCTCAATTGCGCGACCGGCCCGGCGGAAATGAGCGAGCACCTCCGGCACTTGTCCCGGCATGCGCAGATCGGCGTGAGCTGCATGCCGAACGCCGGGCTGCCGCAGCTGACGGCCGACGGTGCGTTCTACCCCCTGCAGCCGATCGAGCTGGCTGATGCGCTGGAACAGTTTGTCGGTGAGTTCGGACTCGGCCTGGTCGGCGGCTGCTGCGGTACCGGACCGGAGCATCTGCGGCAAGTTGTCATGCGCCTAGAAGGCCGCCCAGTTGGTGTCCGTTCACCGAGCCATGTCCCTGCCGCAGCCTCGCTGTACGCCGAGGTGCCCTTCCGCCAGGACACCAGCTACCTCTCGATCGGGGAACGGACCAACGCCAACGGGTCTAAGGCCTTCCGTGAGGCGCTGTTGGACGAGCGCTGGGACGACTGCATCGAGATCGCGCGGTCCCAGATCCGGGACGGCGCCCACATGCTCGATCTCAATGTCGACTACGTGGCCCGAGACGGTGTCGCCGACATGCGAGAGCTGGCGTTCCGACTGGCGACTGCTTCGACATTGCCCATCGTGCTGGACTCCACCGAACCGGCCGTGCTGCAAGCAGGTCTGGAATGTCTGGGTGGACGCGCGGTGATCAACTCCGCGAACTACGAGGACGGCGACGGGCCCGACTCCCGATTCAGCCGGGTCATGGAACTGGTCGCCGAGCATGGTGCGGCAGTGATCGTGTTGACCATCGACGAGGAAGGGCAGGCGCGTACGGCGGAATGGAAGGTACGCGTCGCTGCACGAGCGATCACCGACATCACACAGAACTGGGGACTGCGCCAAAGCGACATCATCATCGACTGCCTCACCTTCCCCATTGCTACCGGCCAGGAGGAGACCCGCCGGGACGGCATCGAGACCATCGATGCCATCCGCGAGGTCAAGCGGCTCTTCCCGGACGTGCAGACCACGCTCGGGCTGTCCAACATCTCCTTCGGTCTCAATCCGGCTGCTCGAGTCGTGCTCAACTCCGTCTTCCTCAACGAATGTATCGAGGCCGGCCTGGACTCCGCCATCGTTCACGCAGCCAAGATCATCCCCATTGCCCGGATCCCTGATGAGCAACGAGAAGTGGCGCTCGACATGGTCTACGACCGGCGCCGGCCCGCCACCGCCACTGAGTCCGCCTACGACCCGCTGCAACGCTTCCTCGAGCTCTTTGAAGGAGTGACGACAGCCGATACCAAGGCCGAGCGGGCCGCGGAGCTGCTCAAGCTGCCTGTCAGCGAACGACTGCAGCGTCGCATCATCGACGGCGAGGCCAAGGGCCTATCGGATGATCTTGATGCCGCCCTCGCTGAGGGCAAACCGGCCCTGGAGATCATCAACTCCGACCTGTTGGCCGGTATGCGGGTGGTCGGTGAGCTCTTCGGGTCCGGCCAGATGCAGCTGCCGTTCGTGCTGCAGTCGGCCGAGGTGATGAAGACGGCGGTCGCCTACCTCGAGCCGCACCTGGAGAAGACCGACGCTCGCGGGAAGGGCACCATCGTGCTGGCCACGGTGAAGGGTGATGTGCACGACATCGGCAAGAACCTGGTCGACATCATCCTCACCAACAACGGCTACACCGTGGTGAATCTTGGGATCAAGCAGCCTGTCGGCGCGATCATCGATGCAGCAGAGGAGCACCACGCTGACGCCATCGGCATGTCGGGGCTGCTGGTGAAGTCCACCGTCGTGATGAAGGAGAACCTAGAGGAGCTCAACCGGCGGGGGATTGCAACGGCGTATCCAGTGTTCCTGGGCGGAGCGGCCCTCACCCGCGCCTACGTCGAGCAAGATCTCCGTGAGATTTTCGCTGGCGAGGTCCGCTACGCCCGAGACGCCTTCGAAGGGCTTCGCCTGATGGACGCGCTGATGGCGGTCAAGCGCGGTGAGGAAGGGGCTGCGCTGCCGGCGCCCAGGGAGCGGCGGGTCAAAGCTCGCGGGGCGACCATAGTTGAGGAGCGGATCGAGTCCGAAGTCGCTAAGCGTTCCGACGTCGCGGTCGACATTGATGTGCCGACTCCGCCGTTTTGGGGCGACCGGATCGTCAAGGGCATTTCGCTGGCCGATGTCGCGGCCTACCTCGACGAGCGGGCGACCTTCATGGGTCAATGGGGTCTCAAGGGCTCCCGCGCATATGAGCAAGGGGGGGCGACCCCCCTTGAACCCCCCGCCCGCTCGCGCGGTGGTGGGGTGTCGTACGAGGAGCTCGTCGAGACCGAAGGCCGACCCCGGCTGCGCGCTTGGCTGGACCGCATCCAGACCGACGCGATCGCGGAGTTCGCCGTGGTCTATGGCTACTGGCCCTGCTACAGCGACGGCAACGAGCTGGTCGTGCTCCGCCCTGGAGGGGCTGCTGCCGACCCCGCCGCAGAACTTCACCGCTACGCCTTCCCACGGCAAACCCGTGGTCGGTTCCTCTGCCTCGCCGACTTCTTCCGTGATCGGCAGTTGGCTGAACTCAAGGGTCCGGACGTGGTGGCGTTCCATCTAGTGACGATGGGGTCGCAGGTCGCGAAGGTGACGGCCAGCCTGTTCGAGCAGAACGCCTACCGGGACTATCTCGAGTTGCACGGGCTCAGCGTGCAACTGACTGAGGCACTTGCTGAGATGTGGCACGCCAGGGTGCGCGCGGACCTGGGCTTCGCTCCCGAGGACGGCCAGATGGAGGACATGATCCGTGACCAGGCCTACCGGGGCTCGCGATATTCCTTCGGTTATCCGGCCTGCCCCGAGTTGGGCGACCGGCGCAAGCTGGTGTCGCTGCTCCGCCCAGAACGGATCGGCGTTGAGCTATCTGAGGAGCTCCAGCTGCATCCCGAGCAGTCCACCGATGCTCTGATCGTGCATCATCCCGAGGCGAAGTACTTCAACGCACGCTAATACCGCACTATGACGGGCGGCCCGCTTCGCCAACGTCAGAGTGCGATGGATTTGCCACAGCGTCAGCGGCTGGAAGAATGGCCGCGCCATGAGCGACACGACAACCTCAACGCTGGCGGCTGCCCTCTGGGATTTCGACGGCACGTTGGCCGACACCGAGCCGCTCTGGATCGCCGCGGAGTACGACCTGATCTCTCATCTGGGAGGCACCTGGTCGGAAGAGCATGCAGAGCAGCTGGTGGGCAACTCGCTGCTGGACTCGGGTTCCTACATCCTGAACGCGATTGGCCGAGTCGATCTCAGCCCGGCGTGGGTCGTCGAACAGCTGCTTACCGACGTCGTCGACCACATTCGGCAGCACCCGATCGTCTGGCGCCCCGGGGCGATCGAGCTACTCGACTCCTTCGCCGCGGCGGGTATTCCGTGCGCATTGGTATCAGCGTCGTACCGGGTGCTACTGGACGCGGCCCTCGGCCAACTGCCCGAGGGAACATTCCAGCTATCGGTGGCTGGGGACGAGGTCAGGCGTGGCAAGCCACATCCGGAACCGTACGAGAAGGCCTGTACGGCCCTGGGGGTGTCCCCGCGGCATTGCGTGGTCCTCGAAGACTCCGAGACAGGCTGTCGTGCCGGGAACGCCGCCGGAGCATTGGTGGTCGCCGTGCCCAACCGCGTCGTGATCCCCGAGGCTCCGCGACGACTCCACGTCGATTCCCTCGCTGAGCTGGATGCGGCAGCCGTGGCGAGAATGCTAGAGCAGTTCAATGACGGCTGATCCCTCTGTGAGAAAGGGTCTCGCGCGCCGCGTGCTTGCCGGAGCTGCCGTCTTGTTGCTTCTCGGCGCATGTCGTACTCCTGGGGAGCCGCCGGCCCCAACCCCCACCGCAAGCTCGACGCCGAGACCGTTCACGGTGATGTCGACCGACCTCATCCGTGTCACTGATCCGGCAGCCATCACTGATGCCGCATCAACCGTGCTCGCGCTCAACGTGTTTCAGCGGCTGATGACGGCCGATCCCGGAGGCTCCGTCCTGAAGCCGGATGCGGCACGGGACTGCCTGTTCACCTCCTCAACCACCTACACCTGCACCCTTAATGAAAAACTGGCGTTCCACAACGGCCATCCGTTGACCTCCAGCGACGTGAAGTTCAGCATCGAGCGGGCTTACCGCCTCAAGGTTCCCGGCTCGTCAGCGGCGGCTTTATCCTCCCTACGCAGGGTCCAGACGCCGGACCAGAAGACCGTACGGTTTGTACTGAGCCGGGTGGACACCCAGTTCGGCTGGGCGTTGGCTTCACCAGCGGCATCGATAGTCGATGAGGAGATCTACGACGCGGATCGGGTGCGGGACCTGAATGATCCCATCGTCGGGTCGGGTCCCTTCGTGGTGAACAAGTACACCGGAAACCAGCTGCAGCTCAGCCGCTACGAGGACTACGTCGGCCGTAACCGCGCCCAGCTTTCGGATCTGGTTTACCGCAGTGTCGCCGACTCGCCGACGATCGAGGACGCGATGACTAAAGGTGTCGTCGACGTCGTCTGGAGAGGTCTCGATACGCCAGCGGTCACCCGATTCAGCCAGCAAGTAGGCCAGAACCCCAATCATGAGACCACCAACGGCTTTACCCAGCACGTGCTGGGCGGCGCGCGGGTGCTGCAGCTTGAATGGTCGCCGAACTCGCCGATGCGGTCGAACAAGGCGTTGCGACAGGCGATAGCGGTTGCCCTGCAACGGGACCGCACGTCCGATTCCATCGTTCCGAACGGTGTGGTCGGACATACCGCTGCTTTTCCGCTCGGGGGAAAGGCCAAGCCCAAGGTGACCTGGAAGAGCCGTATCAACCTCACATTGGGTTACGACGCCTCCATGCCCAATGGCCAAGACCTCGCAACTCAGATCCGCGGGCGTCTGGAGAACACCGGCGGGCTGAGCGTGCAACTCAAGCCCGGAGTGCTGAACGCGGACCTGAATCTCATCGATCGGAAGGCTTGGACCGCGACAGCCCTGGCATGGATGCAGCCCTATCTCGATGCGCCGCTGCCAGCCGTCGCGTCGACGGTAAGGACCGTCGAAACCGAGTTTCGGGCTACCACGGATGCTGACACCGCAGACAGTCACCTGGCCGCGCTACAGAAGCAAGCGGCTGTGGACCTGATCGTGCTGCCGATCAGCCAGTCTGACGAGCATGTCTACGTGCGGCGGGGCGTGGAGATGAGCGGCGGGTCCTACGGCCCCGGCATGCAGCTGGGATTCTTCGGTATCAGCAATGGCTGAGCCGCTCCAACTCTCCGGCGTCCGGCAGGGGCTATTCCAGGCGGGGGAGCGGATTACCCTCACCGATCCGAAAGGGCGCCGACACTCAATCGTGCTCACGGAGGGTGGACAGTTCCACACCGCCAAGGGTGCTGTCAGTCACGACGAGCTCATCTCGCACCCAGAGGGGATTGTCGTGAGTTCGACGGGCGGCACACAATTCTTGGCCACGAGACCCCTGCTGAAGGAGTTCACCGTGAGCATGCCGCGCGGCGCTGCGGTGATCTACCCGAAGGACGCTGCCCAGATCCTGATGGCAGCCGACATCTTTCCCGGCGCCCGGGTACTCGAGGCGGGCGCTGGATCCGGTGCCCTGACCTGCAGCCTGCTGCGCGCGATCGGTCCAAGCGGGCGATTGATCTCCTACGAGCGGCGCGCAGACTTCGCAACCATCGCCCGACGCAACGTGGAGAACTTCTTCGGCGAGAGCCCACCCAGCTGGGACCTGCGTGTGGCTGATCTACTCGAGTCGCGCATCGAGGAACCCCTCGACCGCGTGATCCTCGACATGCTCGCGCCGTGGCAGTGTGTTGCGGCGTTGGCCGAGGTGCTCGTTCCGGGCGGGGTGTTGTGCGCCTACGTTTCGACCACGACTCAGCTTGCCGAAACGGTGGAGACGTTGCGTGTCCACAGCGGTTTCACCGAGCCGGAGGCCACCGAGTCACTAGTCCGGGCCTGGCACGTTGAGGGGCTGGCGGTACGACCGCGGCACGATATGGTGGGCCACACTGGATTTGTGATCACAGCACGGCGACTGGCGCCAGGGTTCACAGCACCGTTACGCAAACGTCGCCCAGCACGCGGCGCGTACGGAGAAGATTACAAAGGACCGCGCAGCCAGCCCGGGTAGGGTCTCGACAGGAGGTGTGTCTTGACCGGACCTATCCACGATCGCGCTCCGTATGAGGACCGCGAAGCTTTGATAGCCCAAATTGGTGTGCTCAGAGACGAGCTTGATCGACTACGAGATCGGGCTTCGTCGCACCCGCACGACATCGCAATGCTCGAGCGACGCCTAGCCGACGCCCGTTCTGATGCCCGGACCACCGCCGCCAACAACGAGCGCCTTGCAGCCACGCTGCGCGAGGCGCGGGACCAAATCGTGTCCTTGAAAAATGAAGTTGATCGCCTGGCGCAGCCTCCGGCCAGCTTCGCAGTCTTCCTCGCCGCGCGTGAGGAGCACACCGCGGACATCTTTACAGCTGGGCGCAAGATGCGAGTCAGCGTGAGTCCTGATGTTGATCTTGAAGCACTGACGCCTGGCAAGGAGGTGATGGTCAACGAGGCGATGAACGTGGTGAAGGTCCTGGAGTTCGACGAGGTCGGTGAGGTTGTACTGCTCAAGGAGATGCTCGAGGACGGCGACCGGGCGCTGGTGATCGGCCATGGCGATGAGGAAAGCGTCGTCCGCCTCGCCTATCGGCTTCGTGATCAACACCTGCGCTCCGGCGATTCCCTGCTGATCGACCGTCGGGTGCATTTCGCGTACGAGCGGATCCCCAAGCTGGACGTCGAGGAGCTGGTGCTGGAGGAGGTGCCTGACATCGACTACTCGGTGATCGGCGGTCTGGGCAACCAGATCGAGGCGATCCGGGATGCGGTCGAGCTGCCTTTCCTGCACAAGGAACTCTTCGCCGAGCACGAGCTCAAGGCCCCCAAGGGCATCCTGCTTTATGGACCGCCCGGCTGTGGCAAGACCTTGATCGCCAAGGCCGTCGCCAACTCGTTGGCGAAGAAGGTCAGCGAGCGAACTGGGGAGGAAGGGCGCAGTTTCTTCCTTAATATCAAGGGCCCTGAGCTGCTGAACAAGTACGTCGGTGAGACTGAGCGGCACATCCGGTTGGTCTTCCAGCGGGCCCGCGACAAGGCGACCGATGGCATGCCGGTGATCGTTTTCTTCGACGAGATGGATTCGCTGTTCCGGACTCGTGGGTCTGGCGTCTCCTCCGACGTCGAGAACACCATCGTGCCGCAGCTGTTGAGTGAGATAGACGGCGTCGAGGGTTTGGACAACGTGATCATCATCGGCGCCTCGAACCGGGAGGACATGATCGATCCGGCAATCCTGAGGCCCGGGCGCCTGGACGTGAAGATCAAGATCGAGCGGCCGGATGCAGAGGCCGCGCGGGAGATCTTCAGCAAGTACCTCACTCCGACGTTGCCGCTGCATCGGGAGGATCTCGCCGAATTCGATCATGATCCGCAGATGTGCGTGCAGGCGATGATCGACCGCACGGTTGGCCGGATGTATGAGGAGTCGGAGGAGAACCAGTTCCTGGAAGTCACCTATGCCGGCGGAGACAAGGAGGTCCTCTACTTCAAGGACTTCAACTCCGGAGCGATGATCCAAAACATCGTGGATCGGGCCAAGAAGATGGCGATCAAGGACTTCCTGGAAACCGCCGTACGGGGCTTGCGGATCGGCCACCTGCTGCAGGCCTGCCTGGATGAGTTCGCCGAGAACGAGGATCTACCCAACACCACCAACCCGGACGACTGGGCAAAGATCTCTGGGAAGAAGGGTGAGCGGATCGTCTTCATCCGGACGCTCATCTCCTCCAAGCAGGGCACCCAACCAGGCCGGTCCATCGACACCGTTTCTAATACAGGTCAATATTTATAGGCCTTCCTTCGCGCACGATCGCGCTCAGTGCCGAGTCGTTCGTCGCCTTGAGCGCAACGAAAAGCGTGTTTCGTCAAGCCTCCTGCACTCCTCGTCGCGCGATCTCCGACGCTCAGGAAGGGTTTACGGGCCTTGCTCGGCACGCGATTCCGACGCTCATGGAATTCAGCGGCTCGCTGCGCTCGCCTGGTGCTTGCGTGAGCCTCAGCGCGACTAACTGCGTGAGATGAGATGCCTAGCGGGTGGCTCCGTTGAACTCCTCGCCCTGGCGTGCTGGATGAGCCGAAGCCCGGCGCGCCAGCCGATGAGAAGGAGGGCGAGTACGAAGCTGGCAACGAGGACGAATGACAGCTGTACGCCAGCGCCAGTGACCAGCCGAAGGGTCATCCCGCCCACCACGGCGCCCAGCCAAACCGCAACCCCGGAGGTTAGCGAAAGTGGATGCCGCCAGGTGCGTCCAATGACGGTCCCAACTAGGCACCCGGCGAGAAATGGCCAAGCCGTGTGCACCACGCCGAGCAGGTCGGTCGCTTCCTGGTGGCTGCTGCGTCCGATGATCGCAAATATCGTGATGCAGATCACGTCCACCGCAATCGCTGGAAGGATCTGCATGAACCTCACACTACGCTGAGGCCATGGCTTCCACAGCCGATCGTGATGAGTCCGCTGCCGCGGGCTCGGAGCTGGCTGCCCGCTTGACCACGCGGGTCATGGGCATCGAGACCGAGTACGGCATCAGCGCGCTCGCACCGGCGTCGCCAGTCCCCACTGGATTCGGCAATGCGTTCGTCGAGGACGATCTGCATCCCATGCAGCTGTCCAACCATGTCGTCAAGGCCTACGGCGCCTCAGCCCCCGGCCAGCCGGCCGGTTGGGACTACGAGACCGAGACTCCGCTGCGGGACATCCGCGGGTATGAGATCTCCCGTGCCGCTGCCCACCCGGACCAGCTGACCGACACCGATCTCGGCATGGCCAACGTCATCTTGACCAACGGTGCGCGGCTGTATGTCGATCATGCGCATCCGGAGTATTCCAGTCCCGAGGTGACGTGCGCCCTCGATGCGGTGCGCTACGACAAGGCTGGCGAGGCCGTGATGGCGATCGCCGCGCAGCGCGCCACGCAGTCATTGGGGCGCTCGGTCCGGCTCTACAAGAACAACACCGACGGCAAGGGTGCCTCGTACGGCACCCACGAGAACTACCTGTTGCAACGCAGCACACCCTTCGACCGGATTGTGACGCAGTTCACCGCTTTTCTCGTCTCGCGGCAGGTGATCACCGGAGCGGGCCGAGTTGGCGTGGGTCAATCCAGCCAGACTCCGGGCTTCCAAATCAGCCAACGCGCGGATTTCTTCGAGGCTGAGGTAGGTCTGGAGACCACGCTCAACAGGCCGATCATCAACACCCGCGACGAGCCGCACGCCGACGCGAGCCGGCATCGCAGACTGCACGTGATCACCGGGGATGCCAACCTGTCGGAGATCTCGACCTATCTCAAACTCGGTACCGCGTCTTGGGTACTGCGGGTGATCGAGGCAGGCGAGCTGGGCGCTGACGTTCGACTTGACGGACCAGTGGCCGCCATGCGTACGGTCAGCCACGATCTGCTGGTTAGGGAACCCCTGTACTTGCTCGATGGGCCCAGCATGACCGCCGTGGACCTCCAAGAGGTGTATCTGGACGCATGCCGCAACCACTACGAACGGATTGCCGGCGATCTCACCGAAACGGCTCGGATTGAGGCGAAGGACATATTCAGCCGTTGGCAGGATTGTCTTGATGCGCTTCGCACCGACATTTTCAGCCTGGCCGACCAGCTCGACTGGGTCGCGAAGCTCAAGCTGTTGGAGTCCTATCGCCAGCGCGACGGATTGAGCTGGTCCGCCCCGAAGCTGGCTCTGATCGATCTGCAGTACGCCGACGTCGACCCAAGGCGCAGCCTCTATCGGGCGCTGCTGGCCAATGGGAAGATGCGGCGACTGGTTACCGATGACGAGATCGAGCGGGCTCGCACCTCCCCGCCGGATGACACTCGGGCCTACTTCAGGGGCCGGGTGATGGAAAAGTTTGGGTCCTCGATTGTCGCTGCTTCCTGGGACTCGGTGATCTTCGACGTCCCCGAACGTCCTGCGCTGCAGCGGCTGCCTCTGCTGGACCCGCTGCGAGGCACCCGGGAACAGGTTGGCCAGATGATCGACGAATGCAATTCCGTCACGGAGCTGTTCGCAGCCCTGGGTCGTTAACGGCCACCCGCTGCTACACGCTGGAATGTCATGGCCTTGTGGGTGGCGTTGGTTACGCTTGAGGCCAGCACAGACGAGGAGCAGGTATGGCTGAGTCAGAGCAGAGCCAACGTAAGGCACGGCGAGCCGACGATCGCGAGGTCGAGGAGCTGGCGCCTGCTGATGCGGCGCACAAGGCGGAACTGGACTCAGAGGTGGACTCGCTGCTGGACGAAATCGACGACGTGCTTGAGGTCAATGCCGAGGAGTTCGTGCGCTCGTTCGTTCAGAAGGGCGGCCAGTGACCGACGGACGAGTCGTTGAACTGACCTCAGAGTTCTTTCGTATCGGGTCTTCTTCCTTTACCGACTTCGCCTCACGCGTGGCTCCGGACGTCCTGCCGTCGTCGCGTACGGCCACTGGCGGGCTCGGTGACCTCTCGCCCCACGGCACAACCATCGTGGCCGCGACCTTCCCTGGCGGAGTTGTGATGGCCGGTGACCGCAGAGCCACCATGGGAAACATCATCGCCCAACGTGATATCGAGAAAGTGTTTCCCGCCGATGAGTTTTCGATCATCGGAATTGCCGGGGCTGCTGGCCTAGCGGTTGAGCTGGTTGGCCTGTTTCAGGTCGAGCTGGAGCACTACGAGAAGATCGAGGGCGCCCCGCTCTCCCTGGTCGGCAAGGCGAACCGGCTGGCCACCATGATCCGTTTGAATCTCGGCCTTGCCATGCAAGGCCTGGTGGTCGTGCCCCTATTCGCCGGCTGGGATGAGACAACGGGGGAAGGTCGAATCTTTTCCTATGACGCGACCGGCGGCCGCTACGAGGAGCACGCTTACTTCTCGGTTGGATCCGGCTCAGTTTTCGCCCGAGGATCGCTGAAGAAGCTCTATCGGCCTGATTTCGACGCGAGCGAGGCAGCCATGGCAGTGATCCAGGCGTTGTATGACGCTGCCGACGACGACTCGGCGACCGGGGGACCGGATATGGCGCGAAAGATCTTTCCGATGGTTCTGGCCGCGACCGAGGACGGCGTTCAGCGTTTGAGCGATGAGCAGATCACCGACCTGATCGGCCAGCTCATGGAAAGCCGCGCCGAACGACCCGACGGACCCGGGGCTCCACTTGCTTAGGACGCACCGATGAGCATGCCGTTCTACGTCGCCCCCGAGCAGCAGATGAAGGATCGGGCGGACTACGCACGCAAAGGCATCGCTCGCGGCCGTTCAGTGATCGTCCTGCACTACACCGACGGCATTTTGTTTGTGGCCGAGAACCGGTCACAGGCGCTGCACAAGGTCAGCGAGATCTACGATCGCATCGCGTTCGCGGCCGTCGGCCGATACAACGAGTTCGAGAACCTGCGCCAGGCCGGGATCCGCTACGCCGACGTACGCGGCTACACCTACGACCGGACCGATGTGACTGTTCGCGGACTGGCTAACGCATACGCCCAGCTGCTTGGCACCATCTTTTCTTCGGGCGCTGAAAAGCCGTACGAGGTGGAGATCGTGGTGGCCGAATTGGGCGCAACACCGGCGCAGGACCAGATCTACCGTCTGACCTATGACGGTTCGGTGGCCGACGAGGCGAACTTCGCCGTCATGGGCGGGTCAGCCGATGTGATAGCTGAAGTGGTCAGTCGCGGATTCAGCTCCGGCCTCAACCTCGCCGAGGCGGCCGAGCTCGCGGTCCGCGGGCTCGGGTCCGACGGAGGGCCGAATGCGGCACCACGGGTGCTTGGCGTGGAGGCTTTGGAGGTCGCCGTTCTGGATCGGAACAGGGCGATGCCCCGTAAGTTCCGGCGTATCAAGGGTGATCGGCTTGCAGTCTTGCTCGCTGATGGACCCGAGGCGACGGCCGATGACGGCGCGGAGGCGCGCCCGCAGAAGCCCGCTACGTGAACGAGACCACGGCACCCACCGACGCTCAGCAGCGCCAGGTCAGCCGCGTCGTGATCATCGGCACGGGGCTCATCGGAGCCTCGATCGGGTGCGCATTGTCAGCGGCCGGTTACGCGGTGCACCTGCGTGACCACAAGATCAGCCACGCTAGGGTCGCCGCTGGCCTGGGCGCCGGCACAGTCGACCCTGCCGTGTCCGCCGACGTGGCCCTCGTTGTAGTAGCCGTGCCGCCGGGCGCCATTCCTGATCTTGTTGTTCACAGTCTCCAGGTCTATCCGAACGCGACGGTCACTGACGTCGGCTCGGTGAAGGCAGGGGTGCTCGACACCTTGTGGCGGCGCGGTGTGGATCTCAGTCGCTACGTCGGCTCGCACCCCATGGCTGGCTCGCATCATTCAGGACCGATGACCGCCCATCCTGACCTATTCGTTGACCGTGCCTGGGTCGTCACCCCACACCGCAGGTCGGCAACCGAATCGGTGGAACGGGTCCGCGCCGCAGTCCGAGCCTGCCGCGCCCGCGAGATGATCATGGACGTTGACGATCATGATGCCGCGGTCGCTCGGGTGTCCCACTTGCCGCACCTGATGTCGGTGTTGATCGCGAGTCGCCTCATCGCGATTCCAGAGCGCGACCTCACCCTGGCTGGCCAAGGTCTGCGTGACGTGACGCGCATCGCCAGCAGCGATCCAGCGCTCTGGGAGCAGATTGTCGGCGCCAACTCCGACGCCGTGCTCGAGGAGCTGCGCGGCGTGCAGGACCAGCTCGGCTTGTTGATCAAGGCTGTCGAGGCGACGCCGGCTACCAACGACTTGCGGAGCCAGCTGGAGCGCGCAGTCGCCGGGACACGCAAGATCGCGGGCAAACATGGGGCGGCGGCGATCCGCTACAGCGAGGTTGTCGTTGCGATTCCGGATGAGCCGGGAGCGCTGGCCCGACTGTTCGGTGACGTCAGCGCTGCAGGCGTGAACGTGGAAGACATCTCGATCGAACACGATCCGGTCAGGGAGCTCGGCTATCTTGCCTTGTCGGTTGCACCTGAGCACGCGGACGCGCTGGTCGAGACCATGCTGTCGCGCGGCTGGACCGTTTCCTGACGTGCGGCCGGTACGCTGAGGCGCGTGTCTGAGGCAGCGATGACCGACCAGTATCAGACCCCGGTGAAGCCCAGTCGGGCCGCGGGGTCGAGTCGGCCGCTCGTTATTGCCATCGACGGGCCCAGTGGTTCAGGCAAGTCGAGTACGGCTAGAGGAGTCGCAGAGCGGCTCGGGTTGGCCTTTCTGGACACTGGTGCGATGTACCGGGCCATCACCTGGCTGGCGCTGCAAGAAGGCGTCGACCTGGACGACCAGTCGGCGGTCGCGGAGTTGCTAGCCCATGCCTCAATGGACATTAACCAAGACCCCCGAAGCCCCGCGATTGCGATCAATGGGGTCGATGTCACCGAGGCGATCCGAGTGCCTGAGGTATCGGTGGCTGTGAGTGCCGTCGCCACCAATCTCGACATTCGCACTGATTTGGTCGCGCGGCAGAAGAAGCTGATCGCCGAGGCACTGGACGGCATCGTCGCTGAGGGACGAGACATTACGACTGTGGTGGCGCCTGACGCCGAGGTACGTGTGCTTTTGGTTGCCGACCCCGCCGCGCGAGTGGCGCGGCGGCATGCCGAACTCGCAGAGCATCAAATGGACGTAGACGAGGTGACAGACCAGGTGATCCGACGCGACCGTGACGACTCCTTGGTCGCCGAGTTTGAATCGGCGGCTCCCGGAGTGCACGTAGTCGACTCCACTTTGCTTAGCCTGGAGGAGGTGATCGAAACGATTTGCGCATTCGTTCCGGTCCGGGCACTCGGAGACAGGCGTGATCGAAGGGGTTAGCCCCGATCTTCCGCACACCGATCCACTGCCGGCGTCGAACGAGTGGGTCTTGCGGCTCACCAGGCCGCTGGTAAGGCTTGGGCTGCGGTTGGGTTGGCGGGTCAAGGTGCATGGTGCTCAGCAGGTTCCCCGCTCCGGGCCGGTGATCTTGGCGGCGAACCACATCGGCCTCTTGGATGGGCCGGCCGTCGTGGCACTAACCAGGCGGCTCACGTTTGCCATGGTGAAGCACGAGGCCTTTACTGGCGCGGTCGGCCAGTTCCTCATTCACATAGGCCAGATCTCCCTCAACCGTCGCGAGATTGATCCCCAAGCCATCCGTAGGGCAGTCCAGGTGCTGCGTGCCGGCAAGGTGTTGGCGGTCTTCCCCGAAGGAGTACGGGGTGGCGGCGAGGTCGCGTGGGCGAAGGGAGGCGCCGCCTACCTGGCGATGGTCTCGGGAGCGCCCGTTGTTCCGGTGGCCATTCTGGGTACTCGCGAGCCCGGGCAGCGGAAGAATCAGATACCCCGCCTACGAAGACCAATCCACCTGGTCTACGGCGAGCCATTCACCGTACCCCGATCTTCGTGGCCCCGCCGCAAGACCGCAGTCACGAAGTGGACCCAGGTCGTCCGCGAACGGCTGGCCGATCATGTGGTCGCAGCGCAGGGTCTGACCGGGCTACCCTTGCCGGGGCCACCGAAGATCAAATCCGCCCTCTCCAGCGCCTAATCACGAGCAGCCAGCAGGCTCCAGAGTCCTAAGCGAAGCAAACATGAGTGACATCGCGACTGCTGAGGAGTCGCAGGTCTTACCTGTGGTGGCGGTTGTTGGCCGGCCCAATGTCGGTAAGTCGACTTTGGTGAACCGCATGATCGGTCGCCGCGAGGCTGTGGTCCAAGACGTGCCAGGAGTGACTCGTGATCGGGTCTCCTATGACGCCATCTGGAACGGACGCCAGTTTGTGCTGGTGGACACCGGGGGCTGGGCTCCGGATGCCAAGGGAATGGCTGCCCAGGTGACAGAGCAGGCCGAGCTGGCCGTCGCGGCGGCCGATGCCGTCGTCTTTGTCGTCGATGCGACCGTTGGGATGCAGGACGTCGACGAGGCCGTCGTGAAAGTGCTGCGTCGCAGCGGGAAGCCGGTGATCCTGGCTGCCAACAAGGTCGACGATCAGCGCACCGAGGGCGAGGCGGCCGCCATGTGGCGGCTCGGCCTCGGCGAGCCCTTCGCCGTGTCCGCCCTGCACGGCCGGGGGAGTGGTGACCTGCTGGATGCGATTCTGGCGGCGATTCCCGAGGCGCCGCGAACACTGGATGACCTGGTGCGGGGTCCGCGTCGGGTTGCCATCGTGGGAAAGCCCAACGTCGGGAAGTCGAGCCTCCTCAACAAGATCGCCGGACAACAGCGGGCGATCGTCGATGAGGTCGCGGGGACTACGGTGGATCCGGTCGATGAGCTCGTTGAGGTCGGTGGCGAGGTCTATCGGTTCATCGACACCGCCGGGATCCGGCGCCGGGTGAAAGAGGTTTCCGGACACGAGTACTACGCGAGCCTGCGTACGCACGGCGCCATCGAGCGCGCCGAGGTGTGCGTAGTGGTGGTGGATGCGAGCGAGCCACTCACCGAACAGGACCTCCGCATCCTGACATCTGTGGAGGAGGCAGGGCGTGCACTAGTGATCGCGTTCAACAAGTGGGACCTGACCGATGATGAACGACGCCGTTACCTGGGGCGAGAGATCGAGCGCGATCTGGTCCAGTTCGAGTGGGCAACCAAGATCAACATCTCCGCACTCACCGGCCGTCATGTTGACCGCCTTGGTGTGGCGATCCAGGAAGCATTGGCTGGTTGGGAGACCCGCATTTCGACTGGGAGGTTGAACGCATTCCTGGGCCGGATCGTTGCGGCACACCCACATCCGGTGCGAGGCGGCAAGCAGCCTCGCATCCTGTTTGGGACTCAGGCTCACGCCGGCCCGCCTACCTTCGTGCTGTTCACCTCGGGGCAGCTCGAACCTGGTTACCTGCGCTTCTTGAAGCGTCGGCTCCGTGAGGAGTTCGGCTTCCATGGCACGCCGATCCATCTTGAGGTACGAGCGCGGGAGAAGAGAAGGCGGAAGTGACGAGCGACGACATACACGTGAGTGAGCGGCAGGCGCTCGTGATTGAGCTGATGCAGGCGCTCGAGTCCGGCGTGCACGGTGAGGAGCTGCGCCGCTTCTTCCACGAGGACGCCGAGCAGGTCGAGTATCCGAGCCTGGTGGACCCTCGGGTTGGGCGTCGCCGCCTGGACGGCATGATCGCCGCCAGCGAGTTGGGTGCGGGGATGCTGGCATTCCAGCGCTACGACGTAAGCCGCTGGATCGAGAGCGAAGGCACTGTCGTCTGCCAGGCCGAGTGGCATGCTTACCTGGCGAAGGACGCCGGTCCGTTACGCCGAGGTCAGCGGCTTCACACGTACAGCGTGCTGATCTTCACCTTCCACGACGACAAGATCATCCGGCAGGAGGCGTACGACTGCTACGAGCCGTTCGATGCTAGTCGGTATTGAAGTCGTAGGCCTCACTCAGCCACTGCCGAAGTTGATCATCGACTTGATCAGCGCTCATTAAGTTGATCATGTGTGCGATCCGCCCCGCTGCAACCGGCAGCGCGCGGGTGATCCGAGGATCGGTCAGTTCGTACGGCAGAAAGAAGCTCAGCAGTACCGACCGCACTCGCGGCCGGAACGAGGCGATCTTGCGGTCGCTCTTGAGGAAGATGCCAACGTTGACGGCGTCCTCATGGACCGGGCCGAGGGTGGTCAGATGCTCGATGACAGCGTTGTAGATCTCACTCACCCAGCTGGGATGCCGGCGGAGGAGCTCGCTCACCGTGATGCCAGGAACACAGACGTGCGCTTGGTTAGCAGACGCAAACTCCCGCTCACAGTTCGGGCATACCCAACGCGCCACGCGGCCGATTGTGCCGCAGAAACCACCGCTACTGCTCAGAGCGTCCGCCGTAGTAGAGTTCCCGCTCGTGGCTGGTGCTCCTTGGAGCACCGTCAACGGGCTGTGGCGCAGCTTGGTAGCGCACTTGACTGGGGGTCAAGGGGTCGCGAGTTCAAATCTCGCCAGCCCGACTAAAGCGATCCATCCCATCCGACCTAGTCGGACCCGTATTCAACCGACATT